>WNFI01203904.1_pt1 | contig 16953 bp, 15 predicted proteins | sample 5400471 | NCBI WGS metagenome assembly WNFI01 (sample SAMN13153348, study PRJNA577476) | soil metagenome | isolation source: 100 cm saprolite on Douglas fir-dominated hillslope | place: USA:California | collected 2013-09-17 | reverse complement strand
CTCGCGCTGCAGCGCGTTCGTGAGCGTGGCGTTCACGTCGAGGTTGAGCGTGTCACCGTACTGGTAGGGCTTGCTGACCGCCTCGGCCTCGACGCCGGTGGCGAGGTGCTCGGTCTCGTGCGCCCCGAAGCTCGACTTGCCGATGCTGCCCAGCAGGTGCTTCAAGGTGCGGTAGCCGAGGAAATCGATGCCCTTCTCGGTGAGGTTGAACTGCACCTGCTGAGCCGCCTCTTTGGCCATCCCGCCCGGACCGAACATCGGCTGCTGGCCGGCGGGCACCTTGGGCGCCTCGGTCACGTTCAGGTAGCCCTCGTCGATCAGCTTCTGGACGATCTTGTCGAGCAGCTCCCCCAGCTGGCGCTCGAGGTCGGCGTCGCGCGCCGCGTCGCCGGTCGATTCGCCGCGCAACACCTTGAGCATTTCGGGCGTGAGCTGGCCCGAGTCCATGAGCGCCTGGAGGATTGCCTGCCGCAGGGCGTCGAGCGAGCGGTCGGATTCCTCCTCGCCGAACTCGCCCCAGAACGGATGCGAGTACGCGCCTCCGGCGAAGCCCGATTGAAGGAGGAAGTCGGCGAGCTGATCGAGCAGGGCCTGGAGGTTCACCGTATCGGCCAGCTCGGGGAGGTAGCGGCTGTACGTCGTGTATTTCATCGGCTCCCTACCCCAAATATCGGGCGGCGGCGAGCTTTCCCGCAATGGACGAAGCCCCCGCCGCGCGCGCGTTTCGCCTCGGAGCGCTCTCCCACCGCAACTTCCGGCTGTTCCTCCTCGGTCAGGGCATCTCGCTCATCGGGACCTGGATGCAATCGGTCGCGCTGGGGTGGCTGGTGCTCGACATCACCAACTCTCCCTTCGCCGTCGGCCTGACGCAGGCGTTCCGCTCTCTGGGCGTGCTGCTGTTCACCGTGTACGCGGGCGTCATCGTAGACCGCGTGGACAAGCGTCGCCTGATCGTGTGGACGCAGGCGTTGCAGATGCTCGAGGCGCTCGCGCTGGCGGCGCTCGTGTGGACCGGGAGGGTCACGACCTCGCAGGTGCTGGTGCTGGCGCTGCTGTTCGGGATCGTCAACGCGTTCGACATCCCCGGCCGCCAGGCCTTCATCGCGGAGCTGGTCGATAGAGCGCACCTCATGAACGCGATCGCGCTCAACTCGTCCATGTTCAACGCCGCGCGGATCGTCGGCCCGGCAATCGCGGGAGTGGTGATCGGGGCCTCGGGGGTCGGCCTGTGTTTTTTTCTGAACGGCGTGAGCTATGTCGCCGTGATCGCCGGGCTCCTCGCCATGCGGCTCCCGCCGTTCGTGAGCCGGCCCGTAGCGACCTCGGCCTGGGAAGGCGTGCGTCAAGCCGTCGCGTTCATCCGCGGCGACGCCCGCGTGTGGGTGCTGGTGGTGCTGGTGGCGGTGTTCAGCGTGCTGGGCTTCCCGTTCATCGTCCTCATGCCGGTGATCGCCCGGGATGTCCTGCACACCGACGCGCGCGGCTACGGGCTGCTGATGGCTGCGGTAGGCATCGGTGCGATGCTGGGTGCCCTGGGCCTCGCCCTCCGCGGGCCGCGGGTTCACAAGGGGGCCGCGTTGCTGGAGGGCGGCGCGGCGTTCGGCGCCCTGCTGGTGCTGTTCGCGGCCATGCGCTCCGTGGGCGGGGCGCTAGCGCTCCTGGCGCTGGCGGGCTGCGCCATGATCGTGACCACGGCGCTCGCCAACACCATGCTGCAGACCCTCGTTCCCGATGAGCTGCGCGGCCGGATGATGGCGTTCTACGCCTTCGTTTTCGTGGGGCTGGCGCCGCTCGGAGCGTTCCAGGCGGGCCTCGTGGCGGAGCATGCGGGCGCACCCTTCGCCGTCGCCTTGGGCGGGGTCGGCTGCATCATCGCGGTGGCGTTGGCCGCGTGGCGGGTGCCGGCGCTACGGCGGACGGCCTAGCGGAGGATCACAACAGCCTTCTCAGCTTCAGCGCCACGCGGATGGTATCCGCCTCGCGGCGCAGCACGAGCAGGCGCACCATGCCGTCGGCGCGCAACGCCTTGCGTGCGTCGCTCAGGTCGCCCTCCGCCACGCCGCGTCCGTCGATGAGGAGGAGCTCGTCGCCCACCGCGATCCCGGCCTCTGCGCTGGGGCTGCGCGGTACGACATAATCGACCACGATGTGCTTCAGCCCCGGGCCCCGGGCGGCGAGCCGCAGCCCGCTCATATCGAAATCGCACGGTGAGCTGTCGCCGGGTCGGGGCTCGACGATGATCCGGCGGCCGGCGTAGTCGACGATCAGCCGCGATCCTTCGAACACCGAGTTGCCTACGACGCCGTCGATGTCGGTTCGCGCCAGGAAGCCCTTGTACTCGCCACCCAGTCCGGTGGTCGGGGAGGGAACCTTCACGCGGCCGAGCCGGAGATGTTGCAGGCGGACGATGGTGCCGTGGAGCTCGCCCACCAGGCCCGTTCCGATGGGTGCCTCGATGGCCGGTACCACTCGGCCCAGGTCGTGTTGCTCCGCGAACGGAGTAGTGAGAATCAGGCACAGTCCCGACGCCCCGGTGTCGAGCAGCAGCCGCGCCGGAATGGCCTGGCGGCCGCGGACTTTCACCTGGGCGCGCAGCAGCGGGAGATCCGCGTCGGGCGTGAATCGCACGGTGGTGCCCGGGCCTTTGTAGCGGTACCGCGCGGGGTCGAACAACTGCACGCGCCGTTGCCGGTAGTCGATCACCACGGTGTAGTGCTGCAGCACATCGTGGCCGATCAAGCCCAGCTGCAGCCGCCCGCTCGCTTCGCTCAGGCCGTTGAGGGGGTACAGCGCCACGCGATGGTTGACCAGCGTGAGCTCCCCCAGCCGGATCGTGTCCACGACGGCGGTCGAAGCGGCAGCCGCGACCGCTGGGACCGGTGGAGGGCCGGGAACGATCCCGACCGTGCGCGCCCAGTCCCGGTCCAACCCGGTGCGCGAGAGGCCCGTGTCGAGCATCAGCCAGGCGGAGTCGCCGTTGATCACGGCGGGCACGTAGATCGCGCCGCCGTAGGCATCGAACGGGACTACAGCCACCGGCGCGGGCGGCGCGGGTGGCGGGCCGTAACAACAGGCGAGTGAGAGGCACGCCGTCAGCGCCGTCGCACGGGCCGTGGTCCTCACCGCCAACTCCTCCGGCGCGCTTCGGCCACCAGCAGCGCGGCCGCGCCGTCGATTCCCAGCTTCTCGGTGTTGACCACCATGTCGTAGTTCACGACCTCTTGGCGCTGCCGCCCATAGTAGGTCCGCACGTACTGGTCGCGTTGGCGGTCCGTTTCGTCCACCACCTTGTCGGCCTCCGCCGGATTCACCCCCAGGCGCTCGACCGCGAGCTTCACGCGCCACGGCTTCGGGGCGACGACGTAGACGTGCAAGGCGTCGGGTCGCTGCGCGAGGACCGCCTGGGCTCCCCGGCCCACCAGGACGATTCGGCCGTGGGCCGCCGCCTCGGCGATGACCCGCTCGGTGACATGGACGATCGCCGCCTCGTCCGGGTCGACGCGCGGTAGGCCGGCGGTCGCGATGAACAGTTCAGGGGACCCGGCCGCGAGGGTGCGCGCCAGCCGCTCCAGGAGTCCGGGCGCCCGCTCGTCGCGTTGGGCCACCGCGTCGGCGGGAAGACCCGCCCGGCGCGCGACTTCGTCCACGAACTCGTTGTCGATCACGTCCCAGCGGAGTTCCGCGGCCACCAGGCGGGCGACCTCCGAGCCGCCGGATGCATACTGCCGAGTGATCGTGATGACCGGCGGCGCCATCTCAGGGCTTCAGGTTCTTGCGCAGCTCGCTGATGTTGAGCAGGGGCAGCCCGCCCTCGGTCGGCACGAAGATGATCAGATTGCTCGAGCCGCGCATGTCGTGCAGCACCTCGATCCACTGCTTGGTGAGCGCTTCAGGAGAGAGCGTCTGATTGAGCAGCCGCTGCTGCTCGGTCTGAAGCCGGGCGACTTCCACGCGGTGCCGCTCGGTCTCGATCTGCTGCTCCTGCGCGATCTTGTTGTTGATCGCCTGCACGACCTGTGGCGGCGGTTGCAGGTCACGGAGGAAGAATGCGGTGACCGTGGCGATGCGGAAGTTGCCACCACCGGCGCGGGGTCGCGTGACCAGCGCGGAATCCACCAGGCCTTCCATGGTGTTGGCGATCTGGGTGCGCTTGGCGATGTCGTTGATGGAGTACTGCACCATGCCGTCGCGCACCCCTTTGCGGATGGCGTTGAGCACGGCGCCGCGGATCTGGTCTTCGTTGCCGATCTCGGTGAAGATCTTCGGGGACTGCATCGGGTCGATCTGCCAGCGGATCGACACCTCGACGTGCATGCCCATCTGCTCGCTCGAGAGCGCCTCGATCGCTTCGATCTGCTCGCCACGCGTGGGCCACTGCTCTTCGCGCGTCGAGTAGCGCTCGATCGAGGACCACGGTGGCACGAAGCGGATGCCGGCGAGCAGCGGTCCCGGGTCCACGTAGCCGAAGGCGTGCCGCACGCCGACTTCGCCCGGGTCGATCACGGCCAGGGCCGACCCGGTCGTGAACAGCACGGCGAGGACGCCGACCGCGAAGCCGGCGACGCGCAACATGTTGGCGATGGGACCGGGGCGCTGGGCGCGGACCGTGGCCGCTGCCAGGAGCAGTGAAAACGCGATGACGAGCAGGACGGCGCCGCCGACGAGCTTGCCCATGGAAGCTCCGAGAGGGGGAGACGCGAGAAGATACGTCGGCCGGCGAGCGATCGCTTACTGGAAGAGGTTTGGCCCCCCGCCCCCCGCTCCCCCGCCGCCGCCGGTCTTGCCGTACCCCGGTCCCTTCGGCTCCGCGCGCGCGCGGACGTAGCCGAGCTCTTCGTTGCGCGAGATCCGTTTCTCGGCCACCAGTCCCTCGAGCACCAACTCGCACGCGGCCACCATGGTACCCGGGTCCTTCTTGCCGGCGAGGCCCACCCGGTCCACCAAGTCGAGCAGGCCGGGGACGACGCTGAAGCCCTTGAGACAGGTCTCCGAGCGCTCGTCCATGGAGATCTTGAGCGCTCCACCTTCGTCGAACCAGTGGACGATGTCGTCCACGTTGGCGCCGCCCACCCGGGCCTCGAACGTCTTGCCGGCGGCGCGGCGGATCAGGTCCTTGGCGATCGATTCCGGGCCCTGGAGCTCGCCCTCGTACTCGAGCTCCAGCTTGCCGGTGATCGCGGGCAGCGCGGCGTAGATGTCGGAGATGCGGGGGACCACCGTCTTTTCCTTCGTGGTGACGGTGCGCCGCTCGGCATTGGACACGACGTTTTCCAGTACGCTGATCGGGAGGCGCTGGGAAACGCCCGAACGGCGGTCCACCCGCTTGTCCTCGCGCGCCTCGAAGGCCACGCGCTCGATCAGCTCGGCGACGAAGTCGGGCAGCTTGATCGGCCGCCCGCTGCGCTCGAGCCAGGCTTCCTGGCGCGTGATCGCCGCGCCCAGCTCCACCGTGTAGGGGTAGTGGGTGACGATCTCCGATCCGATGCGGTCCTTGAGCGGCGTGATGATCTTGCCGCGGGCCGTGTAGTCCTCGGGGTTGGCCGTGAAGACCAGTGCCACGTCCAGGTTCAGGCGGACCGGATAGCCTTTCACCTGGACGTCTCCCTCCTGCATGATGTTGAAGAGGCCCACCTGGATCTTGCCGGCGAGATCGGGGAGCTCGTTGATCGCAAAAATGCCGCGGTTTGCCCGCGGCAGGAGCCCGAAGTGCATGGTCAGCTCATCAGACAACAGATGGCCGCCGCGCGCAGCCTTGATGGGGTCCACGTCGCCGATGATGTCCGCGATCGTGACATCGGGCGTGGCGAGCTTCTCCACGAAGCGGGACTCGCGCGGCAGCCAGGCGATGGGGGTCTGCGCGCCGTGCTCCGTCACGAGCTCGCGTCCGAACTTCGAGATCGGCGCGAACGGATTGTCGTTCACCTCGCTCCCCGCGAGGATCGGAATCTCCTCGTCGAGCAGCGTGACCAGCTGGCGCAGGATGCGGCTCTTCGCCTGCCCCCGCAGGCCCAGCAGGATGAAGTTGTGGCGCGACAGGACGGCATTCACGAGCTGGGGGATGACGGAATCCTCGTAGCCCACGATGCCCGGGAACAGGGGCGACCCGTTCTCGAGCAGACAGACCAGATTCTCGCGCAGCTCGTCCTTGACGGTGCGGTTGACGCGGGCGGGACTCGCCCACTCGGTCTGCTGCAGCTCTCCCAGCGTGGTCGGCTTGGTCATAGAGCGATAGTTAATCGGCTCCCTCCCGCGGTGTAAAGAGTCGTAGCGCGGCGGTGCCCCACGCGGGAAGGTCGATCACGGCGTGCCCGTCCGGTGCGACCGGAACTCGGTCGCCGTTCATCTCGACGAAGTTGGTGCGACGCGCGCCCTGGAAGCGGTACGCCCCCGGCCAGACGGACACCGCGCGCCCGACGCCGGTGACGTCGACGAGCTTCAGTACCGCGCCGGTGCGGTCGTCCGCCGGCTTCAGGCCGACGACCGCGACGCCCTGATCCGCGATGAACAAGCCCGAGTCCTTGCGGGGGAGCGGGCCCGAGCCCGTGCCCGCGTACGGAGCGCTCACGTACAACGGGTCGCACGCGGCCCAGCCGCGCCGGGCCGGTTCGGCCGCGTCACCGCCCGCCGGAAGCGACGAGATGCGGTAGCGGAACGAGAGCTCGCCGCCCTGGCGGGCGGCGAAGTTCGTCGGCCAGTAATTGTTCAAGACATACGAGAACAGCGTGCCGTCGGGCTCGATTTTCCGGCGCCACTGGCCGCGGAAGATGTCGTTCAGGGTGAACAGCGGCGTGTCGGGTCCACTCCAGAGCATGCCGCCCGCCGCGTCGCGCAGCCACACCCAGTGCGCGTGGCAGTACCAGTCCCGGCAGCTGCCGGGCTGCTGGTCGCGCTCCACCGTCATCCGTCCGAGCGGCACCTCGACCTCGACCGTCGGCTTGGTGAGCGCGAACGGGAACGCGGCGTACAGCGCCTCCTTGGCGAGCGTGGCGGGCTTCGTGATCCAGTTCGCAATGTCCAACCAGGGCAGGTCGTCGTACAGCGTCACGACCGTCGTGACCCTGGTGCAACCTTGGAGCGCGCGCTCGGCGACCAGCCGGGCCCCGATGCCGGGGAGCCGCTCGCGGCGCGCCGATACGAGCGCCGCCTGGTGCAGCGTGAGATCGGGAGGGGACCGCAGCTCGTCGCGCGCTCCGCTCGTCCACAGGGCGCTATGCGCGCCGCCCTCCACGTACACGAGCTGGTTGAGCCCCGACCAGCCCGCCGGCCGGACGCGCTCCACACCGTTCCCGGTCGTGAGCGAGCGGATCGCGCCGCTCGCCGGGTCGACAGCACCAGGTAACCCAAGGCGGGGACGTCTCGCGCCACGATCAGGGCCGACCCGTCGGGAAGATCCACCGCCGGCCATTCCCGGCCGTCCTGGACCAACCGCCGCGCAGCGCCATGAGGGACCTGCACCACGTCGCTGCGCGCCCAACTCGACGCGTTGAATACCACGCGGGCGGGGCCGCCGCTCCCGCCGGTCGAGAGTCCGATCCGGAGCAGCGCGGCCGCGACCTGGGCATCGGCTGCGGCGGCGCCGCCGTCCAGGAAGCGCCGCTTATGGTGCCATTGCGCGGCGCCCTCCGCCCCGTCGGGGTCGGCCTCGCCGGCCGGTGCGCCCCAGGTGTGCTCGCCGAACAGCAGCAGATCGCGCCACATTTTCCGGCGCTCACTGGCCCGCTGCTCGATCCGCTCCGCCGCGCCGCCGTCGCGCGGCTCGGTCTTCTCATCCCACAATGCCAGCAGCTGCGCGGCCCGGGCGACCAGCTGGGCCGCGCGGTAGCGCCCCAGCTCCGCGGCGGTGGACGCGGCGCCGTCCTCGCGATAGCAGCCGGTGTCCCCGCGCCGTACGGGCAGCTTCGTGCCCCAGCGCCGCTCCACCTCGCGGAAGAATTCCTCGGGCCGCGCCGTCACGAGACGCGGGTAGGCGAACCGACGGGAGAACTCCTCCACGTTCGCGACGACGCGCTCGTCCAGGAGGCCGTTGTCGCCGGTGGCGCCCGACAGCAGCACGACGTCGTAGGGGTAGCCTGGGGACAGGAACACCGGGTGAGTCAACAGCCAGTCTGACAGCCGGCGCCCCATGTCGGCCGGACCCACGTCGAACCCGAACCGCAGGCCGTCGGCGTACTGGTCGGCCCGCCAGTGCAGCACGCGGCTCCCGTCCGGTCCCTCCCACCAGTACAACTGTGGATATGTCGTCCACTCGCCCCCGCCGAGCTGGGCGCGCACGGCGTCGGCGGGAGAGAGCAGCGGCGCCGCGCGCTCGGGATTGACCGCGCTCGCGAGATAGCGCACGCCGCTCGCGGCGAGCAGGGTCGGAAACGTGAGCGATTGCCCGGGCACGTCGGCCAGTTGCGCAGCCTGATAACCCAAGCCGTGCTCGCGCGCGAACAGGCCCGCGGGCCAGACGAGGCGTGCGAACGTCTCGTGGTCGAGGATCCCCGTCAGCGGCTGCGCGAACAGAGCAGAGACGCCGATCTTGCCGTCGCGGATGGCGCGGGCGAGCGCCTCCCCCGCGGCGGGGGAGCGGTTCTCGACGTACGAGATGAGGTGGAGCGCGCACTCGGCCGTCCAGCGGAAGTCGGGATGGGCGGGCAGCCGGGCCAGCGCCGCATCCAGATTCCGACGGTGCAACTCGAGACTGTCTTCCTGAAGCGCGGTGAGGCGGACGTCGGTGTGGCTCGACGCGATCCAGTAGACGGTCCAGCGGCGCGGTGGCGTGAGCCGGACGCGGCGACTCCCGACGCGCTGCTTGCCGACCTCGACGTCGATCTGGAACTCGGCGCCGGACGCCCGTGAGAGGGGCACCCAAAGCTCGCCGGCGAGGCCCGCGCCGGTGGCCAGGAGGCCCGCGGTCCCCACCAGCGTGCCGCGACGGTCGGTCACGCGGGCGCGCGCCGCCGGGGCGTCGAGGCCCGATACGGCGACGCGGACGAGGTTGTTGCGCCCATCGGGCTGCTGGTACAGCGCCGTGGGCGTCGCGTCGATGACAATCGGGGGTGCGGCGGGCAGGCGGTGGTGCCCGCCGACGAGCGGCAGGCTGCCGAGCCAAGCGACAAAGCGGCGGCGGTCGGTCATGTCGGCCTAATCCCCCCGGTGCCGCTTCGCGGCCTTGACTCCCGGGGGCCTGCCGCTAGGTTTTTCCCGGCCGAACCCCGCACCGCTACTATTTTCTCTAGAGGAGCGCGCATGAAGCGTCTCGCAGTTGTCCTCGCCCTGGTGGCGATAGGCGCGTGTCAAAAGGCCGAGCAGCAGCAGACGCAGACTCCGGCAGCCGACACGTCCAAGATGATGATGGCCGACACGTCGCACATGATGATGGCCGACACGACCCACAAGATGGCGGCCGATACCGCGAAGAAGATGGCCCCGGCCAAACCCGCTGCCCCTGCGAAGAAGAAGAAGCGGGCGTAAGCAAGTACCACAGGACAGTAACGATGCCCGGGACTAGTTCCCGGGCTTTTCGTTTTCGAGAAACCAGGCGACCGTGCGCCCAATCGCCGCGGGCGCCGGGGTTGGTGGCCGCCACCCGAGCTCGGCGCGGATACGCGCGTCCGAGTAGGGGTTCTCGCCCGACACGAAGGACACCGCCGCGCGCGCCAGCCGGCGGGCGGTGAACAGGCCGAGCACGAGACCGGCGAGCGGTGTGGGAATCGGAATCGACCAATAGCGCCGGCCGAGGGCGGCCGCGAACGCGGCGAAGAACTCGCGCTGCGACAGTGCGGGCGGACCGTCGCTCGTCACGTTGTACGCGCGGAATCCCTGCAGCGGTGAACCGGAGCCGCGCCGCGCGGATCACGCGTGGCGTGAACAAACGATCCCGCTCCCCATAGATGACCGTCGGACGCAGCGCCGCCACGATGCAGTCGCCACGCGTCGCCGCTTCGCTCACCACCGCCTCCGCCATGCGCTTCGAGCGGGCGTAGAAGTCGGGTGTCGCGATCGGCTGGAAGGGGAAGTCTTCATCCCGCCGCTCGGGTCGCGAGGGATATGCGGCAGAGCCCGCGTACACCGCGACGGACGAGATGTGGATCAGTCGCGCGCCCGCCGTCCGGGCGGCGGCGACGGCGAGCCGGGTCGCATCGACGTTCACGGCGACGTACTGCTCCCACGAGGCCCGGCGCTGCACGAGGGCGGCGGCGTGCACGATGGCTCGGACGCCGCGCGCCGCCGCCTGCCACGCGGCCGGGTCGGTGACGTCACCGGCGACGGCCTCCGCCCCGAGCCGCATCACGGCGGCGCGACTGGCCGGCCGCACCAGCGCGCGCACCGCTTCACCGCTTGCGACCAGGGCGGCGACCACGTGGCTGCCCACGAGGCCGCTCGCGCCTGTGACGAGCACGCTCATGCCGGCGCGGCGATCGGGAAGGCGAAGGGGAGATCGACCACACGCGCATCGCGGCCGGCCGCCCGCACCACCGAGCCGGGCTCTACCTCGCGCCGGATCAGCGCAAGGCCGATCCAGCGCCCGGCGCCGGCCACGCCGGTCTCGGGCACGAATGCAAGGCTCGTCACCCGGCCGACGTCGCGGTCGAGGTAGGTGACCACGCTCCAGCCGCCCGCGGGGGCGGCGGGCGGCTCCGGGTCGAACAGCAGGCCGCGGACCTGGCGGTTCACGTGCCCCCGGAAGTGCAGCCGCGCGACCGTCTCCTGGCCGGTGTAGCAGCCCTTCGTATACGACACGCCGCCGATCGCGTCGAGCCGCACTTCCTGAGGGATGGTCTTCTCGTCGACCTCGGCGCCGAGCCGGGGCCAGCCGGCGAGGATTCGGTTCAGCTCTAAGGCGGCGGGACCGGCAGCGACGGCGCCGGCGGTTTCCAGGCGCGCGACGAGCAGCGCGCCCGCTGCCTCGGGGGCCGTCACCTGGAGCACGAACGGCGCTCCTTCGGTGGCGCGCGCGGTCTCGACAGCGTCGGGCCGCACGAGGACGCGGCCGGCGGCGGGCGGCACTTCGAGGCCCCCCGCGACGGCCACCGCGAGGGCGCCCGGACCGGCCAGGCGGTAGACCGCCAGGTCCGCCGTGCGATCGCTCACGCGGGCGAGGCGCGGGGGCACCGAACGGGTGAAGATCGCGTGAGCGCGCTCGCGGCCCCCCGCGTCCGCGGGCACGGTGAAGCTCACGGTGGCGCCAAGCCGAGCCGCCCAGCCGTCTACAACAATCATCCCTTTGGGGGTGAGCAGTGCGCCGTACACAAATGAGCCGTCGCCGGGGAGCTCGACGTCGTTCGTCAGCAGGCCCTGCAACGCGGTGACGGCCCCGGGGCCCGTGAGCGACACCACCCCGGCCTCGACTCGCGATACGACCGCACCGGTATATAGCGCGGTGACCAGTGCCGGCGTGACCTCACCAGGCTCGATCCGCGCGACCTGTGGCAGCCCTTCCGTCATCCCTCAAGCATAATAGCCCGCCGCCCGGTACGACTCGTCGAGCAGCTCGACGGGGTGTCGCACGGCGGCAGGGATGCCCGCGGCGGCAAGCCCCGCTCCGAGCTGCATGAGACACCCCGGGTTGCCCGTTGCTACGACTTGCGGTCGGGCCTCGGCGAGCGAGCGGAGCTTGGGCGCCAGCACCGTGCGCGACATGGCGGGCTCCACGAGCGTGAACAGCCCGGCACTTCCACAGCACTGTGCGGCATCGGGTAGGGAGACCACGCGCAGCACCGGGATCGCCCGCAGCACCCGCTCCGGCGGTTCGGCGATCCGCTGGGCGTGCAGCAGGTGGCAGGGAGGATCGTAGGCGACGGCCATATCGAGCGGCGCGCCAGGCCGCGGCCCCCGCTCGGCCAAAAGCTCACTGACGTCTCGCACGCGTGAGACGAACCTCTCCCCATCGCGCGGGACCTCGGCCAGGTGACCGTATTCCTTCAGCATCGCCCCGCACCCCGCGCTGTTGACGACGATGGGGGCATCGTCATCGCCGAACGCGGTGAGGTTCGTCCGGGCGAGCCACCGTGCCTCGTCCCGCAACCCAGCGTGTGCGTGCAGCGCACCACAACACACCTGCGCTGGGGCTTCGTGCACCGCATAGCCGTTCACTTGGAGCGTGCGGATGGTGGCGTCATGCACGTGGGAGAAGAGGCCTTCCATGACGCAACCACGAAAAAGCAGGACGGGGGAGGTTGGTGGAGGTTGGGGGAGGTTGGGGGAGGTACCTCCACTCCCCTTCACCGACCTCCACCGACGTCCACCAACCTTCGGCGCCGTCGCCGCGAGCATTCCCATGGCGAACCGAATCCTTCCCCAACCCGCCAGGCTGCTGGGGATGCCCGTCGCCCGGAGCAGACGCGCGAGGGCGTACACGACGGGCGCGCCCGTGCCGGTGAGCGCCCCGAGCGCCGCGCGCACCAGCGGCGGCACGCCGCGGCGCTCCGTGAGCAGCGCGCGGGCCGCCTCGAGGCCGCGGCCGTAGGCCACGCCCGACGGACAGACGGGCTCACACCCGCGGCAGCCGAGACAGCGATCGAGGTGCAGGGCGACGCCCGGATCGGCGGGCGTGAGCTCGCCCAGCTCGAGCGCGCGCATCAGCTCGATGCGGCCGCGCGGGCTGTCGGATTCGTCACCGGTTGCGAGGAAGGTGGGGCAGGCCTGAAGGCAGAAGCCACAATGAACGCAGGAATCCAACCCTTCGAAGCCGCCCCGATCCGTCATTCCGTGCCTTCGACGGCCACCACGAAAGCCTCGCCCGGATCGAACGTGCGCCGGAGTCCGGCGACGAGCGGGCCCACGCCTTCGCGGTAGGCGCCGAAGTGACCGACGGCGGCACGAACGGCCCAGGGCGCCCGCTCGAGCGTGAGCGGGACTTCGAGGCCGGCGAGCGTGCGGCGCAGCCGGCGCAGGCGGTCCACGGTGGTCTCCCCGCCCCAGCGGATCGCGCCGATGCCGGGGCTGGCCGAGACCCACTCATCCCCGACCTGATGCTGCAGCAGGTCCATGAGCTCGTCGCTCGAGTCGGGCAGGCCGCCGACGCGGAACGTCACCGGCCGCGTGGCGAAGCTCTCGGCGGCGCGCATCCACAGGGCGTGCGCCTCGTCCGCGCGCAAAGCGGTGAAACGGCCCCCGGTGGCCGAGCGCAGCGCCGCCTCTTCGGCGGAGACCAGAGCCGCCGAGCCGGCGAAGCGGACCGCCAACATCCAGCGCTCGCGCCGCGCGAGGGCCGGCGACATCAGCTCATGCGCGGCCGGCTGGACGGCGGCTGCGGCGATGTCGTCGGCCACCTGGGCCAGGTCCTCGCGCGAGCCCTCGAGCACGAGTGTCTGGTCGGCGCGCGGGAGGGCCCGGAGCCGGAGGTGCACCAGCACGATCACGCCGAACGCCCCGAACCCGCCCGCCGCGAGTTTGGTGAGATCGTAGCCCGCGACGTTTTTCATCACGCGCCCGCCGCTCTGCACCAGGCGGCCATCGCCGGTGACGAAGGTGACACCGAGCAAGTGGTCGCGCACCGCCCCGAACCCATGGCGCAAGGGACCCGCGGTCGCGGTCGCCACCACCGAGCCGAGCGTGCGCCCGGCGAGCCCCGGGGGATCGAGCGCCAGCCACGTGCCGCGGTCGGCCAGCTGCTGGCGCAGCAGGTCGCAGCCGATGCCCGCCTCGGCGGTCGCGGAGAGATCCTGCGGCTCGATGGCCGGAACCTTGTCGAGCCGGCGCGTCGTCAGCGCCAGGTCGGCGGGGGCGTCGGCCGGCAGCCACGTCCCCGCGCCCTCGATCCGAACGCGCCACCCCTCCTCGCGGGCGGTACCGAGCAGCAGCGCCACGGCGTCGGGCGAACTGGGAGCGACGCGCGGCACGCCGTCGGGCGTCGCCGCCACGTCCACGGCGTCGTCGCCGAGCAGGGCGCGCACGCGGTCGACGAGGCTCATCGGACTAACTCCGACAACTGACCCCGGGCGCCAGCCCGGGGATCCCCGGGCTCGCGCCCGGGGTTAGTCCGCACTCCTGCCCATTCCCGACACGCGTGCACCGGCACCACCTTTCCCGGATTCACCCGCTCGAGCGGATCGAACACGCGCCGCACGGCGCGCATGGCGGCCAGCGAGTCGCCGTCGAAGATCAGCGGCATGTAGCGCAGCTTGTCGAGCCCCACGCCGTGCTCGCCCGTGATCGTGCCGCCCGCGGCGATGCACACGGCCATGATCTCCCCGCTCGCCTGCTCCACCCGCGCCTTGAGCCCCGGGATCCGTCCATCGAAGGAGCCAGGTCGCGCGACAGGCGGCCCATGGCGCCGAACGCCTTCTTGCGGCCCTGCCACAACCGCTCTCGCTGCTTTGCGTCCGCCGCGCTGACCACGTTGCGCGCGCCGCGCGCCCGGAGGATGTCGGCGATCGTGTCGGCGTCCGCCGCCACGGCTTCCTCGCGGGCGCCGTCGAGCTCCGCGAGCAGCACGGCCGCGGCATCACGCGGGTAGCCGGCGGCGTACACCGAGTCTTCGACGGCATTGATGCACGACTGGTCCATCATCTCCAAGGCGGCGGGCACGATGCCGCTGGCGATCACGGCGGACACGGCTTCGCCCGCCGTGCGTAAGGCACTGAAATCCGCGAGCAGCGTGCGTACGGCGCGCGCCACCGGCAGCAGGCGCACGCTGATTCGCGTGGCGATTCCGAAGTTCCCCTCCGAGCCGACGAACAGGCCCACGAGATCGGGTCCCCATGGCTCACCGCCCGGACTGCCGAGCTCGACGACCCGTCCATCGGCGAGCACGACCTCGAGACCGAGCACGTGGTTTGCGGTCACGCCGTACTTGAGACAGTGCGGCCCGCCCGCGTTCTCGGCCACATTGCCACCGATGGTGCAGGCGGTCTGACTCGATGGATCGGGGCTGTACTGCAGGCCGTGGGGCGCCGCGGCGGCCGAGAGCCGCACGTTCACGACGCCGGGCTCCACCACCGCCAGCCGGTTCTTGGAGTCGATCGCCAGGATGCGGTTCAGCCGCGTGAGCACCAGCAGCACCGCGTCATCGTCCGCGAGCGCGCCGCCCGACAGGCCGGTGCCGGCGCCGCGCGGCACGAACGGCACGCCGAGCGCGGCGAGCAACCGCACCACCGCCACGACCTCGTCCCGGCTCCCAGGCAGCACCACCACCCCGGGTACGCGCCGATGGGTGGGCAGCCCGTCGCGCGCGTACGTAACTCTCTCCGGGAGCGCGGTGCGCACGTGTTGCGCGCCGACGATCTCGCTGAGCCCTACGGCCAGGGCGGTCATGTGGCGCGCTCGATCTCGGGGTGGCGGCCACCGCGCCCGTTACCGCGCGCCCCTTGGCGCACCGCCGCCCGGCGCTCGGCGTCGGCCGCCACGGGACCCAGCACGGTGGCGAGCTGGCGCAGCCGGGCGCTGGTGCTCCGGATCGCCTGCAACACCTGCTTCGCCGGCGCGTCGAGCTCGAGCGACGCCGCCACCTGGAACGACAAGCGTTGCGGATCGCTCGGCAGCTCGATCTCCTCGTCCTCCCGCTCGGTGAGCACGCCGAGCGCCCGCGCGAGGCGACTGAACCCTTCCCGCACGTCCGCTGCGATCGTGGTCACTTCAGCGGCATCGGTGGGGTCGTCGTCGAATTCCTCGACCTCGGCCACGCGGTACGGATGCGTGCTCGAGATCCAAGACTGCAGCACGAAACGACGCTCGCCCACCGTCTCGATATTGGCGCGCCCGTCGGGGAGCGGCTGGTTCGACCGGATGAGGGCCACGCACCCCACGTCGCCCGGCAGCGGCACGGGATCGGCGCCGGGTGAGGGGTCGGGCGCTACGTAGGCGATGCCGAACCGCTGATCGCCTGCGAGACAGTCCTGGAGCAGCTGGCGGTAACGGGGCTCGAAGATGTGTAACGGCTGCGGGGCCCCGGGGAACAGGACAATCGGCAGGGGGAAAATCGGAAGCTCGCGAGCCATGGGTAATAGTATACCGGCAGCCGGCGAGACGGTCAGACGGTCAGACGGCTAGCGGGATACAGCGAAGAGGGGCCAGGAAGACGTCTTCCCCCATGAGCGCCCCGATCTTCTCGAGCGTCATGGCCTCGCTGCCCTCTTCGAGGCCGTAATAGAGATAGAGGATTTTGCGCTCACGCGGCGTCAGGTACTTCTGGAAGATGCGGTCGATGAACTCGCGCATCAGCTTGCCGTCGGTCTTTTCCTCGATCTCCCCGCCCTCCTGGCCCGCGAAGCGCTCGCCCAGCGTCGCCGCGTCCTTGTCGCTCCGGTCCACCGGCGCGTCCAGGGACAGCTCGGCGGCCGTCATGCGGCGGGCGGTGCGCACGTTCTCGACCGTTTCCTCGAGCGCCATCGCGATCTCGTCGTCGGTCGGCTCGCGCCCGAGCTCCTGCGACAGGTACGTCTCGGTGCGACTCATGCGGATGAGCTGCGAGTTCTGATTCAGCGGGATGCGGACGCTGCGAGTCTGCTCGGCGAGCGCCTTCAGGACCGCTTGTCGCACCCACCACACCGCATAGGAGATGAACTTCACGCCCTGATCGGGATCGAACTTCTTCACCGCTTTGAGAAGCCCTTCGTTCCCGATGGCGACCAGCTCGGAGAGATCGAGACCGTGACCTTGATACTTCTTGACGTAGGAAATGACGAATCGGAGGTTGGCTGTGACGAGTCGTTCTGCGGCTTTTTCATCACCCCGCTGCACCCGCCGAGCCAGGCGACGTTCCTCAGCGGGATCTTTGATCAGCGGGAGCTTTTGGATGTCCTGCAGGTACTGATCGAAGGCTCCGGAAGGATTGGCTCGAAAGAACGCCTTCGCCTTGCCTCCGTTCGACCGCGCCATAGCTAGGGCTCCAACATGGACGGGTGAGGGCACCGGGGGAAATCCCCGAATGGCGCCCAATATAGGAATCGCCCGTGAATGGTGCAAATCTATACATTTTTCCACATCACAAATTGTGACGCCGCTGCCTGACTCCGCAGTTTGTCCACT
>WNFI01102027.1_pt1 | contig 16955 bp, 16 predicted proteins | sample 5400471 | NCBI WGS metagenome assembly WNFI01 (sample SAMN13153348, study PRJNA577476) | soil metagenome | isolation source: 100 cm saprolite on Douglas fir-dominated hillslope | place: USA:California | collected 2013-09-17 | reverse complement strand
ATCACCTGACGATCCGGATGACGAAGGCTCGCGCTCAATGCAGAAGGAACACCACTGCCCATCGCGCCGCAGGCGGAGCCGAGCAGTCGTGCTGACGGCTTGAAGCGGAATATACGGTGTACCCAGGCGGCGAAGTTGCCGGAGTCGGTCGTCACGATACCATCTGCTCGGAAAAGTTTGGCGACGGCCGCAACCGCATGCCCCAAAACATCAGCGCTGGGGATACCTTGCTCAGGCCATGCGTGCACCGCTTCCCGAGCTTTCGCCACGGCTTCGATCCACCCACCCCGCTCGCGTGAGACGACCGGCAAGTCGAGCCAGGATCTTAAGAAGGGATGCGCCGACGCGACGATCGGAACATCCGTATGGAAGTGGGTCCCGATCGCATTCGGATCGGGGTAGACGTGAACCAGAGGCTGAGACGTCGGCGATTGTCGCGGAAACCGAAATCCCAGAGAAGACAAATCGCCGAGCCGCGTTCCGATCGCAACGATCAGATCCGCTCGCTCGAAGAGCCCAACATGAGGTGGCGACGTGAAGAAGCCAAGCTGCCCAATCCAGAGCCGGTGATCGTTCGGAAACTGATCTTGCATCTTGTTGGTGACTGCGACCGGTACATTCCAGTGCTCGCTCAGCGCGATCAAGTCCTCGCGAAATTCCGCAGTTCGACACTCTCCTCCGACCAGCAGAATCGGCCTCTCCGCCTCGCCAAGCAAGGCGGCCGCCTGTTCCACGGCGGCTCGACTGGGCTCGGCTCGCGCGACGCCGTGAACCCTGGCGGAGAGCAGACCGGCCTCCATCTCGAGCACATCTTCAGGAAGCTCGATCACAACCGGCCCGGGCGTGCCGCTAAGCGCCACGGAAAATGCGCGCGCCATCATCTCGGGCACCTCTGCCGCTGAATCGATTCTAGTGGACCACTTAATAAGGCCACTGAACGCCCGCCCCGTGTCGATCTCCTGCACTGCGTCACGATTCAGGTTCGGCGTGTCGACCTGACCAACCAGCAATACGAGGGGTATGGCCTCCTGGGAAGCTACATGCAGGCCAAGCGCCGCGTTGAATGCGCCCGGTCCGCGGCTTGCCATCATCACGCCCGCCCGGCCGGTGAGCTTGGCGTCGGCAACTGCGGCAAGACTCGCGCTTCCCTCGTGGCGGCAAGTCACGAGATCGATCTCGTCGCGTTCGTACAGAGCGTCAAGGAGCGCAAGAAAGCTTTCGCCGGGTACGCTAAATGCCCGGTCGACGCCGTGCGCGATCAGAGTATCTACGATTAGATCGGCAACCCGAAAAGCCATGCGACACAATCTCGGTTACTGCTGAGGATCTTCCGCCGGTAGGATAGCGCACCGTCCCTTCTCATGCCGCAAGCTTTACCGCGTGCGCGAAATCCCAATACAGCTTCCGCGCACGCGCATAGAAGGGCCCGGGCGTGAGCTGCCGGTCGTCGATCCGGATCACCGGCGCGACCTTGGCGAAATTGCCGGTCGAAAAGATCTCGTCCGCGGCGAGGAAATCGGCATAGCGCAGCGTGGCCTCTACCACGGTGACGCCCTCGCCGCGCAAGAGTTCGATCACCCGCTGCCGGGTGATACCGTTCAGGAAGGTGCCGTTCGGCGCCGGCGTGTAGACGGCACCATCTTTCGCCATGAACACGTTGGAATTGCCGAACTCCGCGACGTTGCCGAGCATATCCAGCATCAGGCAGTTCTGGAAGCCGCGCGAGACGGCCTCGATCAGCGCACGCGAATTGTTCGGGTAGAGACAGGCGGCCTTTGCATCGACCGGCGCGCATTCGGCGGTCGGTCTGCGGAACGGCGACAGCGTGATCGCGCTGCCGACAGGCTTCGGGATCGGCGCTTCGTAGATGCAAAGGCACCAGTCCGTCGTTTCCGGATCGTAGAGCACGCCGCCGCCGACGCCATTCTGCGGCCAATACATCGGGCGGATGTAGAGCTCGGCATTGCCCGGGAAGCGGGCGATGCCTTCGCGCGCCAGACCCAGCCACGTGTCGAGATCGACGATCGGCTTGAGCCCGAAGTTGACCGCGGATTGATTGACGCGGACGCAATGGCGGTCGAGGTCGGGCGTAACGCCTTCGAAGGCACGTGCGCCATCGAACACGGTCGAGCCGAGCCAGAGCCCATGGGTGCGTGGCCCCATGATCGGCACATTGCCCTCGTGCCACTGGCCTTGGAAGAATGTCCATGTCTGCGAATGGCTGACGGACTTGCTGTTGGGAACCATGACGACCCTCCATGTGGGCGACTGAGTTACGGTCCGTAGATCACCAGCTCGGTATCCGACAGATCGGCAAGCCGGGGGCACTGCGGACCCTTGAAGTATTTGCGGCGTTCCCTGTAGAGGCCGATCAGGTCCTTCATGCGGCCGTTGGCGTCGAGAGCGACCGCGACCTTGCCCCGCCTGAGCAGGAAGCGGCCGATGGCGCCGGCGCAGGCGACATAATCGGCCACGTCGCGGCAGTAGATCAGATGCATCGCCAGCGGCGCGATCCGGTCGCGGATGCGTATCGACTGCAGGACGAAGGGAAAGCGGCGGCCGTCGCCCGCGCGGCATACCAGGCTGAGGCAGCCGCAGGCCGCGTGCCGCGCAAGTAGCGCGACGTCGGCTTCGGACAAGCCGTCGACCGTCTGCCTGTCCTGCTGGACGACTTCGACGCGCATGCCCTTCGCCGGACGCGACAGCGCCGGAAAGGAGAAGAACAAGCCGCTGCAATAGGCGCGGAATCCCTGGGCTTCGATGGTCCGCCAGGTCCAGTGCGCCGGGCTGATGTTGACGTAGGTGACGTACTTGTGACGCTGCGCGACCTTGGTCAGCATCGGCGCGTAGTTGCGGTAGGCAGGTTTCACATACCAGCTCGAGAGATTGCAGCGGATCGAGGTCCCGCCGCCATCGTCCCGTGCGGTGTAGATCAACAGCAGAACGCCGATGGGCGTCCCCTCATGGTCGAGCATGTAGCCGAAGCGCGGGAAACCTTCGGGTACCTCACGCAGGGACATGCGCCGGAGCCCGCTCATCCAGTAGTCGCGCGAGCGCCGCGCAAAGCCGCGCGCCAGAAGATCGGCTACGGCATCAAGATCGGCTATTCCTATCTCGCGGCATCGGATCATGCTCCGAACTCCGTCATGGGATCCGATCCCGCTTCTTCGTCAGCAGGTCGGCGGGCGAGAGGATCGCCGTCCATGGTGACGAGCCGGAATTCCGGTTGCGGAAAGAGCCCCTTCTCGCGCCTCCACCGGTTCTCCATGGTGCCCGGACGCACGGTCTCAGCCGCGGCCGCGTCCCGGCCAGCGCGGAGCTGACCGCAAGGCACGGATCCTTCGCCCGCTTCTGCAGGAGCCGTAGTCCGAATCCGGCTTCGTTCGACAGCTTTCATTGAGGGCCAACGGCCTTGAGCGTCCGGCTCGCTGCGACGCCATGTACAGCAGCCAGTTGCGGTATATGCACCTGGCCGGCGGATGCCAGACGTTTCTCAGATCCTTCGCCAGTTGATCGGCCGGGAAATCGGCGAGAAAATCCGGACGTCTTTCCGAAAGGGCTTTCCGCCGGAAGGCGGTCAGGATCTCTTCCGCCTCGGTGTCGAAATAGCCTCTCGGTATCGTCGGACAGACTTCGTTCTCTCCTCGGAGGAAACGACCCATGTCCCTTCTGTATTCGCCCAATAGGCTCTGGGTGCCGTATTCCGGATGGCCCTGGAAATGGACGAAAAGGCTCTTCTTCTGCTGCTTGACGAAGCAATCGACGCCAGCCTCTGCCGACCTGGTGAGAACGGAATATCCGCAGCTCGCGAGAGCCCCCTCCTGCACCTCGTTCCACCGGGCGTGCGGTGTTCTGAAGGTCGCCGGAACGTCGTGCATCAAGGGATGATCTCTCGTCTTCGTTTGAGCGAAGACACCGATGCATTTGGCAGGCAGCGCGTGGCGCTCCACGCCGTCCATGTGCAGGACGGCCCCATGGACGGCCAGACAGGAATACACCGACGACACGGTATTCTCCCTGGCCCAGTCGATGACTTGGACGAAGGTGGTCCAATATGGCTCTTCCGTCAGGCTGGCGGCTCTCGGTTCGGCGCCGGTCACAATCACTCCGTCCAGGCTCCCGTTGAGCAGATCGTCGGTGCCGCGGTAGTATCGACGCACGTAATCGCGCCCCCAGTCCAAACGGGGCGTCGTCTCCAACGTGTAGAAATGCAGCCTGACGACGAGCCTTCCGGCCGCCGCGGCGAGCAGGTCGAACAGCTGGCGCTCGGTGGACATCAATGCGGAATCCGGCATGTTGTTGATCAGCCCGATATCGAGGCACTCCACCCGGTTTCCCGGTGACGCCTTTGCGGCGGCGCTTCCGCTCGGCGCTCTCGAGAAGAGGTGGTGGTCGTGCGAGTCTATGTCGACTAGGACAGGCATCGGAATGCCTTCATGGCTGACGTGGATTCAATCTGCGGCACGCAGCGCCTGATCGAGATCGGCGATGATGTCGTCGACGTGCTCGATTCCGACGCTCAGCCTGATCATCTCGGGCCGCACGCCGGCCTTTTCCTGCTCTTCGGGCGACATTTGCCGGTGCGTGGTCGATGCGGGGTGGCAGGCGAGCGATTTCGCGTCGCCAATGTTGACCAGCCGCTTGAACAGTTTCAGCGCGTCGTAGAACCGCTTGCCGGCCTCGAACCCTCCGGCCACGCCGAAGGTCAGCAGCGAACACGCCCGGCCGCCCAGATACTTCTGCGTCAGCGCGTGATAGGGGCTGTCGTGGAAGCCCGCGTAGTTCACCCATCCGACGCGGCGATCGTTGCGCAGAAACCGCGCGACCTGCTCGGCATTCTCGACGTGCCGCTCGATCCGCAGCGCGACGGTTTCGATGCCCTGGAGCAGCAGGAAGGCGTTCATCGGCGCCAGGATGGAGCCGGTGGTCCTCTGGGAAACGGCGCGGCAGCGCGCGATGTAGGCGGCGGCCCCGTAGCGCTCGGTGAAAACCAGCCCGTGATACGATTTCTCCGGCTCGTTCATCATCGGAAAGCGCCGGCGATGCTCCGCCCATGGGAACCTGCCGCTGTCGACGATGATTCCGCCGAGCGTGGTGCCGTGCCCGCCCATGAACTTCGTCAGCGACTCCACCACGATGTCCGCGCCGTATTCGATCGGTCTGAGCAGGATCGGGGTAGGCACCGTGTTGTCGACGATCAGCGGCACGCCGTGCCTGTGGGCGACCTCGGCCATCGCTTCGATGTCGCAGACGTTTCCGGCCGGATTTCCGACGCTCTCGCAGAACACCGCCCGCGTATCGTCGTCGATCAGTCTTTCCATGCTCGCCGGCCGGTCGTCTTCCGAGAACCGGACCGTGATGCCCTGCCTCGGCAGGATGTGCGCGAACAGCGTATGCGTGGTGCCGTAGAGCTGCGGGACCGAGACGATGTTGGTGCCCATTTCCGCGATGTTGATCACCGCATAGTTCGTCGCGGCCTGGCCGCACGCCACGCTGAGCGCCTCGATGCCTCCTTCCAGAGCGGCGACGCGCCTCTCCAGCACCGCGTTGGTCGGATTGCCGATCCGGGTGTAGCGGAAGCCATCCACTTCAAGATTGAAGAGCGCGGCTCCATGGTCGGCGCTGTCGAAGGCGTACGAGGCCGTCTGGTAGATCGGCACGGCGACGGCCTTGGTGGTCGGCTCAACCTCGTAGCCGGCGTGGACGGCGAGAGTCTCTGTTCTCATAGAGGCTGGCCCTTCGGCTCTTCGGTGCCGGGCGACCTCGGGATTTCCATGGTGCATCGGGGTTCCTCGAATGCTGACGCCGTCTACTGGTCGTTCCGCGGGAAGCCGAGCAGGTCCCGCACCGCGGTCGGCCACGTGGCGACGTTTCTGCCGTGGGTATGGAACATGGCGACGGCGAGACGGTCCATTCCAAAGGCCACGCAGGCGGTATGGGCCGGCCCGCCGGCTGCGTCCGCGATGCCCCAGGCGGTGCCGAAATGATCGCGGTGGTAGTTGAAGCTCATGCAGGCGGTCGGTCGCTCCTCGGAGCGCAGAGGCACCAGCAGCTCGAATTTCAGCGACTGCTGCTTTTGGCTCACCGCCTTCATCTGGCCGACCCGGCCGAAGAACGGATCGCTGGCGTAGTCGACCCTGAAGGTCAGCCGCAATCGGCGGCCACGTCGAAGCGCCAGCCGCCCGCCGGCACGGGACCGCGGCTCGCCGCGATCGGATAGACCGGATAGCAGGCGGCCGGCGACAGCACCAGGTCGGCCGGTGAAAGTGACATGGTCCAGTCGCCGCCTGCATCGAAGCGGCTGACCGCCGCGTCGATCTCGCTTTCCGTGCCATGCAGGCCGCAGACGCAGCCGAGGAGGTTCGGAAAGCTCTTAAGATAGCCCGACCGCTCAAGCTGCGCGCGATTCATGACGGGAGGGAAGCGCATCGCCTCGGTGTCCGGTTCGCGATGCCGCGTGATCAGCGCCGCAAGCCGCTCCACGATGTCTTCATAGAGCGCAGTGCGGCCATAGACCCCCGGAGAGCCCATCTCATGGAACAGCACATCGGCGAGATGGTCCAGCGGATCGGCCGGGGGTGAAGCGGGTTCCGGCGGTGCAGCAAACATGGCCACGTTCATATCAAGCCCCATTCCTTCGAGGAGAAAAATCAATCGCGCAGGGACGCGGGGACGGCGCTCATCAGCGTGGCGGTAGCCATGCTGGCAAGGATGCGGTCGTTGTTGATCATGATTGGAGCCGAAAGCACGTCGCGGAGGTGGCGGCCGATGCTGACGTCGGTGTCGTTGCGGTAGCCGGACAGGCCGCAGGCGCGCATCGCGTGCATGACGGCCGCGACCGCGAGCTCGGAGGCCTCCACCTTGAGAAGGTTGATCGAGGACTGGAAGTCGATGGACGACAGCGCGCGCTCATCCCGTTCGCGGGCCGCATAGGACTCGAGGTTCGCGGCGATGATGGCGCGTAGTTTCGTCAGAGTCATCTTGGCGGCGGTGAAATGCGCCGCGCCGGGAGGCATGTTGCCGCCGGACCCGCGGGCGGCCTTGCGGACGAAGAGCTGCGCCCGGTCCACCGCCGCGGCCGCGATTCCCGCCCAGACCGACGACCAGCACAGGTGGGCGACGGGGGTCATCGTCTGCGCATGAATCCTTTCGTATGCCCCGGGGAATATTTGTTCCGCGGAGCCCTTGAAGTTCAGCTTGAAGCCGGCGCTACAGGTTCCACGCATGCCGAGCGTCTCCCATGCGAGAGTGGGCTCCAGCGTGTAGTCGTCCCGGGTGATGGCCAGCATCACCTGATCGGATCCGGCGGCGTCGTCGGCGCGGCGGGCGATGGTGACGATGCCGTCCGCCTCGGCGCCGTAGGAAATCACCGTCGCGTCGCGCACCAGCGAGATCTCGACGCCCTCGCGCTCCACCGCGGCCGAGCTGAAGCGTATGTTTCCGCCGTTCTGGCCTTCCGTGGTCGACGACGCCAGCAGCAGCTGTTCGTCCGTCACGCGGCGCATGAGCCTTTCGTGCCAGCCGCTGCCTGCGCCGTGGTGGACCAAACACGCGACCTTGGTCTGATGCATCGCGAAGATCATCCCGGCCGAGGCGCAGGCGCGGCCGAGCGCGTAGCACATGTCGGTCACCTCGGAAATCGACGCGCCGTCGCCGCCGAACTCGATTGGGATCTGGGCGCCCAGGCGAAGTTGCGGAACTGGACTTCCTGCACGTTCATGGCCCAACGCCTCCCATTTGATGGTCCGACGACCCGAACCGCGTCGAGATGAATTCCGCGCGAATTCGATGGAGGCAATCTAACCGACCGCACTTGCGAAGTCGGCGGCGCACAAGTGGATTTCGAAGAGCATGCGTCCCCTTGCGAGGTACCTCCGAAATAGAACTGAGGTACCTCCGAAGTAGAACTACTGACCCGAGCTGCAGTCAGGTATCGTCGCGTCGATTATGATCGTGCCACGTCACGCGATGGGTGGAGTTGAAATGCAAGACTTAACCGCCAGCATCCACGACCGTGTTCTTTGCGTCGTCAGGAGCATCCTCGAGCAGAACGCGATCACCGCCGATGTCCACGCGGAGTCGCGGCTGGTAGATATCGGACTGGGCTCGATGGATATGGTGGAGCTGATGCTCAAGGTCGAAGCCGAGTTCGATCTCACCCTTCCCCAACCCGAGATCACGCCCGAGAATTTCCAATCGGTGAAGACGCTGGAGGTAATGATGAAGCGACTTGAACAGAGATGCTTCTTCGGGAACCCAGCGAAACCGCATCGACAATGATCCAACGTCGCGCCCGGTCCGGCGCGCCGCGTCACCCCTTCCGCCACAGTCGGCCGCGCCTTTACCGTCCGGGTTCGAAGAACTCATCTGCATGGTCAGATTCATGAAAACAGGCGTGATCCAGCGGGCGACCGGAAGCGGCACGCCACAACGCAAAGCCTCCGCCGCCAAGACCTGGCTGAAGGCCATCGGACTGAGCTCGCGGATCGAGGCCGAGCCGCATTGGCTGTTCGCCGATGTCGTGGAAGAATGGGCGCAGCGGCAGCCCGGGCGCCCCGCGTTGCTCTCGGAGTGCCAATCCTTCACCTACGGAGAACTCGCCGCCCGAATCAACCGATATGCGCGCTGGGCGCGGAGCCTAGGCATCCGTACCGGCCGCACCGTCTGCCTGCTGATGCCGAACCGGCCGGACTACCTCGCCTGCTGGCTCGGCATCAGTAGGGTCGGCGGCACGGTGGCGCTGATCAACACCAGGCTGGTCGGCCGGTCGCTCGCCCACTGCATCGACGTCGCGCGAGCCGATCACGTCATCCTTGCCGCCGACTGCGTGGATGCGTTCGAGACCGCACGTCCGCACCTGGACCGCGTGCCGCAAATCTGGAGCCTCGGTGCCGGCGGCGCAGGCGCCGATCTGGATGCGGCGCTCGCCGCCGCGGACACGCGCCCGCTGTCCTGCTCCGAACGCGGCGACGTCACGATCGATGGACGCGCGCTCCTCATCTACACCTCGGGCACCACGGGGCTGCCGAAGGCGGCGAACGTCAGTCATCGCCGCATTCTCAGCTGGGGCGGATGGTTTGCCGGGCTGACGGACGCTTCCGTCGACGACCGCCTCTACGATTGCCTGCCGCTCCATCATTCCGTGGGCGGTGTCGTCGCGCCCTGCAGCATGCTCCGCGCGGGCGGTTCGGTCGTGATCGCGGAGAAATTCTCCGCCGAGAAGTTCTGGGACGATATCGTGTGTTTCGACTGCACCGTCTTCCAATATATCGGCGAGCTCTGCCGCTACCTGCTGAAGGCGCCGGCGTCCCGGCTAGAGGCCGGACACGGGCTGCGGCTGGCCGTCGGCAACGGATTGCGCGGCGACATCTGGGAGGGGTTCGCCGGGCGGTTCGCGATTCCGCAGATCCTCGAATTCTACGCCGCGACGGAAGGCAATTTTTCGCTGTTCAACGTCGAAGGAAAACCCGGCGCGATCGGCCGGATCCCGCCGCTGCTGGCGCATCGCTTTCCCGCCTCGATCGTGAAGGTCGATGCCGACAGCGGCAGCCCGGTCCGCGGCGACGACGGGCTCTGCATCGCCTGCCCCCCCGGCGAGGTCGGCGAGGCGGTCGGGCGCATCGGCACCGCCGATCGGGGCGGCGGCCCTTTCGAGGGCTACACGGACCCGGCCGAGACCGCGAAGAAGATCCTGCGCGATGTCTTTGCCGAAGGCGATGCCTGGTTCCGCACCGGCGATCTGATGTTGCGCGACGAGCATGGCTACTTCCATTTCGTCGACCGGGTCGGCGACACCTTCCGCTGGAAGGGCGAGAACGTCGCGACCAGCGAGGTGAACGACGCGATCAGGGATTGCCCCGGCGTTCTCGACGCCTCGACCTACGGGGTCGCCGTCCCCGGCGCCGACGGCCGCGCCGGCATGGCGGCTTTGGTGGCGGACCAAGGTTTCGATTTCGGGATCTTCGCGGTACAGCTGCGGCGCCGGCTTCCGGTCTATGCGCTTCCGGTCTTTCCTGCGCGATCCGGCGACCGGTGACTATCGTCCGATCGACCGGGCCGTCTACGCGCGCATCGTGGAGGCCGGAATCAGATTCTAGCATCGGCTCGAAAAGCCGCTTTTCTTGAGAGGTGAGGTGTTCCATGTCGGTAAGATCGAGGATTTTCTCGGCGATGCAGCAGATCGCCGAAGAACAGAAGGTCACGCTTGCTCCGCTCCAGGACGATCTGCCGCTGCACGAAACTGGGTTCGATTCGCTGGCGTTCGCGATCCTGGTCGCGCGGCTGGAGGACGATCTCGGAATCGATCCGTTCACCATCGCGGAGGACGCCGCCTTCCCGTCGACCGTCGGCGAGTTCATCAGAGCCTACGAGAATGTCCCTGCCTGAGATCTTCACGCTGCGCAAATATCTCGGCCCGGAGCTGAAGGGCCGCACGATTTCCGATGCCCGGCACGGCGTATCGCTGACCGACATTCTTAGGCACAGCTGCCTGGTCGGCAGATCCCGCGAGCTGTCCGGCCGCTCGGTGCTGCTTGCGACATCGGGACAGCTGCTGTCCGCGCTTGCGATGATCGAACTCGACGGCGTCGCCCGCCGCATGCTTCTGTGCCCGCCCGACCTCGATCCGGATCGCATCCAGGCCCTGCTTGCGGATGCGGAGATCGACGCCATCGTCACCGATCGGCCGCTGCACCGATGCGATGCTGGCGCGTACCTGGTCGTCGGCGCCAGCCTGCCCGAACGGGCGGCCGTGGAATGGAAGACCGAAGGCGCGACCGAGTGGCTGATGCTGACCTCGGGCACGTCCGGGCTGCCGAAGATCGTCGGACATACGCTCGATGGGCTGGCCGGCGCGATCATCGCCGAGGGGCCTGCACGCCACCCAAACGCGACCTGGGCGACGTTCTACGACATCCGCCGCTACGGCGGCCTGCAGATTTTCCTGCGCGCCGTGATCGGCGGCGGATCGATGGTGCTGTCGGAGCCCGGGGAAGCCATTGCGGACCACGTGGCACGGCTGCGCGCGGGCGGCGTCACGCACATCTCCGGGACGCCCTCGCACTGGCGCAAACTCCTGATGAGCGGTGCGGCCGCGAACTTCTCGCCGCGCTATGTCCGCCTGTCCGGCGAAATCGCCGACCAGGCGGTGCTCGACGGTCTGGCCCGGGCGTTTCCGCTTGCGTCGATCGGCCATGCCTATGCTTCGACCGAGGCCGGCGTCGGTTTCGCGGTGGACGACGGGCGCGAGGGTTTTCCCGCCGACCTGATCGGGTGGAACCGCGACGGCGTCGAGATGAAGGTCGTCGACGGCTCGCTCCGGATCCGCTCCCACCGCACGGCGCGCGCCTATATCGGCGCCGATGCGCCGCCGCTCGCCGATGCCGATGGCTTCGTCGACACCGGGGACATGGTCGAGCTGCGCGGCGAGCGCTACCACTTCGTCGGCCGGCGCGGCGGCATCATCAACATCGGCGGGCTGAAGGTCCATCCCGAGGAGGTCGAGGCCGTTATCAACCGGCACGAGTCCGTGCGGATGTCGCACGCGCGGTCGCGCAGGAGCCCGATCACCGGCGCCATCGTGGTCGCCGACGTCGTCCTCGCCGACGGCACCGATGCGGGCCGGCACGAGACGATCCGCACGGAGATTCTCGGCCGGTGCAAGGACTCGCTGGCGGCACACAAGGTGCCTGCGGTGATCCGGTTCGTCGAGCCACTCGACGTCACGGCAGCTGGGAAATTGGCGCGCGCCGATGCGTAACGTCCTCGTCACCGGCGGCAGCCGCGGCATCGGGCTTGCGATTGCGCGCAGGCTCGCCTCATCCGGCGACTACAACGTGGTCGCGGTCGCGCGCCGCGAGAGCGAGGATCTGGAACGGGCCATCCGCGGGACGGGAGCGGACTGCCTGCACTTCAGGGCGTTCGATCTCGGCCGGACCGACAAGATTCCCGCGTTCGTGAAGGAGCTGCGCGATGCCTTCGGCGCGATGTACGGCCTCGTCAACAATGCCGGGATCGGCGCCGAAGGGCTGCTGGCCACCATGCCCAATTCCGAGATCGAGGCGTTGATCCGTCTGAACGTGCTGTCGCCGATCGTTCTGACCAAATACGTGGTGCGCCATATGATGGCCGACGGCGCCGGGCGCATCGTCAATATCTCCTCCATCATCGCTTCGACCGGCTACAACGGCCTGTCCGTCTACGCCGCGTCCAAGGCCGCGGCCACCGGCTTTACCCGTTCGCTGGCCCGCGAAGTCGGCAGGCTCGGCATCACCGTGAACGCGATCGCGCCCGGCTTCGTCGACACCGAATTGACCAGGTCCTTGGACGACGACGGCCGCCGGCGCATCGGCGGCCGCAGCGCCTTGCGCCGCCTGCCCGAAGCCGACGACGTCGCTTCCATGGTCGAGTATCTCCTGGGCGAAGGCGGCCGGAACATCACCGGCACGGTGCTGACGGTGGACGCCGGCAACACCGCCTGACCGCCGCGACGGCAGGCATGCGCCGTCGCGGCGCACCGCATTAACCATTGCATCGATCACCCCTCGCGCACCGCGCCACCGGGGGAGAACCGCCCCATGTCCTCGGATGTCATTCGGTCTGCAATATTGACCCCCTGAGCCGGGGGATCGGCGTCCAAAATTGACCTCCTACAGGTTGGTCTGTTGCGCTGCCTGCTTTCGAACGAAGCAGGTGGTGGGGGATGCTGATCATGGTGACGATTGCGCGGATACGGCGCGAGCAGTTCATCAAGGGAAAGACGACCAAGGAGATCGCCCGTGACCTGAAGGTGTCGCGGAACACGGTGCGCAAGGTGCTGAGGTCGGGAGAGACCTCATTCGAGTACGAGCGTGTGGTCCAGCCGCGGCCGAAGCTGGGACGATGGGCAGCAGAACTTGACGGGTTGCTGGCGACGAATGTAGCCAAATCCGCTCGTGAACAGCTTACATTGATACGGATCTTCGAGGAGCTGCGTGGGCGTGGCTATGACGGCGGCTACGATGCAGTGCGACGTTACGCCAGACGGTGGAGCAAAGAGCGCGGGCAATCGTCGGCCGCAGCCGATGTCCCCCTAAGCTTTGCGCCGGGAGAAGCCTATCAGTTCGACTGGAGCACCTTATGGTTCAGACGGATGATGCGAGACACGTCAACATGAGTTGCGTCGTGCTCATTCGCGGCACCCGGTACGGATGCCCCGATTCGCTTGATTTCGGAGATCACCTCAAGGGGAATTGGAGGCCGCTTGCTCACCGTTGAGTGCGGGGAGCTGTCGTCTGCCGGTCGTTTCAGTGTCCCGTTGTTCATCCCCCAAATCGCCGCCTGTGTCCGGTTCTGGACCCGGATCTTGCGAAGGATCGCCTTGACGTGGACCTTCACGGTCGCCTCGGTGATATTGATCTTTCGCGCGATACATTTGTTGGAGTCGCCTTCGATCAGGCAGCGCAGGATTAATTTCTCCCGCGCGGAAAGCTGCGGCGCGAAAGTGTTCTCGGTCCTGATGGGCGTCGCCTGGTTGTTTTCGTCGCGCGGTGCGGCCTCGCCGAGGAGGGCGCCTTCGGGACCGAGAACGAATGACAGAAATGCCGGCGGGAAAATCGTTTCACCCATCATCACCAGTTCCATTGATTTGATGAACACATCGCACGGCATGATGTCGGCGAAGTAGCCGTTGGCGCCTGCCCGAAATGCAGAAACCAGTTCGCCCGGCCGATAGTGATCGGCCACGATCGCTATGCGGCCGCCTGGGTGCTGGTCCCTGAGGAGTTCGATTTGTTCGACCACAGCGTCAAAATCGTCGCCGGTATGAACGACGAGAAACAGCGGCTGGTGTGGTTGAAGTTTGCTCGGGAGCAAATCATCGGCGCGAGATACCGAGGCTAAGATGCGAAAATTTGCCGAGCGCAGGATTCTGGCAAGTCCTTCTCTGAGTAAAATACTTTTTCCAATGAGTATGGTCGCAAAAGATTGTCGCCTCCTCATGGTGACCCTCCCAGCCTGGACGCATTATTGACGCTGGACCGGCCTATGAACTCCGGCCCTCTAGTTTTGTAATTTGTCGACGGGTAAGAACCTCTTCTTCCGTGAAAGCCAAAATTCGAAAGCTCCGCGCGCTGTTCTTGAAGTTTTTGTGAATGGTGGATTAGTCTCTTGTGAATGGTAGACTCGAATCCCCGTTCTCGCTGAACTCTTTGGAGGTATAGTCCGTTTGGCTTAGTCCGCCGTTCCGACAAACGGTGACATTGCCCCTCGGGGTTAATCCAGATTGAAGTTCGCTCTGGCCCATGACGAGGACCGGAGCATGAAGCGCAGCCGCTTTTCGGAAGAGTAAATTATCGGGATTTTGATGGTACATGAGGCCGCGTTTCGGTCGCCGATCTGTGCCGCAAACACGGCGTCAGCGATGCCAGCATCTACAAATGGAAAGCGAAGTTCGGCGGGCTGGAGGTCTCGGAGGCCAAGCGGCTCTTCCGGCTCTATCGGGAGGAGAAGCTTGCGGTGCGCCGCCGAGGCGGGCGCATGGGACCAGGGCGCCGATGCTGGTTCCGATGGCGCCGAACGACCGCTGGTCGCTCGACTTCGTGTCGGATCAGCTCACCGATGGGCCGCCGCTTCCGCATCCTGACCGTCGTCGATGATGGCACACGCGAGGGCCTGGCGCTGGTGGCCGACACCTCACTCTCCGGCGTCCGTGTGGCGCGGGAACTGGACCGGCTGATGATCGAGCGCGGCAAGCCGAAGATGGTGGTCAGCGACAATGGCAGCGAACTCACCGGCAACGCCATCCTGACTTGGGCTGATCACACCCGCGTCGACCGGCATTACATCGCGCCGGGCAAACCCATGTAGAATGCCTTCATCGAGAGCTTCAATGGGCGCTTGAGGGACGAACTCCGCAACGAGAAACTGTGCACGTCGCCGGCCCAGGCTCGCGTCCCCTCGGATGTTGGCGGGCCGACTACAACGGCTCTGACCACACTCGCAACTTTGATGGAGGACGCCTGTCGAGTTCGCCTTCACCTTCCATCCGCGCCGGGATAATCCACCGGCGAGGTGGTGTCGCCGACCACCCAGTTGTCGCCGCCCGGCGCCGGGCGAGCCGGCGGCGCGATCTTATGTGGCAGATCCTCCAGACATTCGACCCGTCCCGCGCTGCAGAGAAGCGGGTAAGTCCGGGAACAGTCGCAGCGAGATTGATCGACTTCCATTTCAGGTCGAAGCCGGCGCCTGCAGCCTGTCGATCCGGGAAAACAGGTAATCGATGAAGCGGGCGATGCGCTGATGACTGTTCGATTTTGCCTGCCAATTAAAGGCGACCAGAACGGTCGGCACCGCGATCATAAGTTACCGGAAGGAATTTGAAGCCAGGGTCCCAGCGTTCGCGTCAAGGAGTCGGACTTCCACGAGGCAGAGGTGACCGGCAATCTATGTATATTTGTCGACAGCTTGTTTTGAAGTATATTGCGCCCGGCGACCTTGGCCTTGGACCGGACATACATAGATGTTTCAACTTTTTTGGCGGCCTCGTGCGCACAACTCTTTTAAGATCCGCCTAGGCGATCGGAACTTTAGGGCACGCTCAATCGACCGGGACGCTAACACCGATCGGTCGCGCGTGAACTCCATCTTAGAGGTGATTGAGAATGCTTTAAGCGCTGCAGAGCAGGAACGATCGTGCCTTAACCGACGGGTCGAGGATGCTCTGACGCGCGCCGCTGTTACCATAGGCAATGGAACCGACGAATACCTGGAACGCGACGCCCTCGATAGTCACCATCAAGATTTGTTCAGCACCGAAATTTCCAACGGTCAACGTCGCCTCAAAGAACTCGCTACGGAGATCACACATTTCAAATTTCTGAAGGCCGCGACGTTGAGTAGGTTTCTCGACTTTAAGCCAATTTCGTCGAAGAACTAGTTTTCGAGCTCATTGTCTCATCCAGCCAATCGAATTTCGCTGGAGATCGATAGCTCGACAGCCGAGAGGATTCCAGGATGAAATTGATCCCTGATCGGCGTCCAATTTTTTGCACGCCGAAACACAACAGGGACAGGAGATAAGGCTCCCCCGTTGAAGTCATCGGGGCCGCAAATAACTCTAGCCTTGCTCTTGCAGTTCCATGAGCCGGACGACTCCGGCTTTGACGAGCTCCACCTGCGAGATGAGAGGGATATCTTTCGCCTCAGCTCTTGTCATGTTTTCGTGAGTATTCCCACATGCGGAAATGGCGAGGTGTGGCGTGGTTTCGCTCATGGACTTGATGCGCGCTTTGACGGGAGAGGTGGTCATCCCGCACCATGTAGAGTCCGGGTCCAAAGGCGACCACTTCGATCTCAACCTTTTGGCCGAGCTCGCGGTAATGCTCGGTCACATTGCTCACGTTATTGAGAGCGAGATTCATGGCGGCGGGGTCATTGACGTCAATCCTGCACAGCCAACCGATGCGGCTGCTTTTGGTTGGCGGCGGTACTGATTTTGGCGGGAGCACTGATTTTGGCGGCCGCGCTGATTTTGGCAGAAGTGCTGATTTGCGCAGAACGGCTGATCTGCGTGCTCAACACCAAGGCGAACGCAATAGGCGACTCCAGCGAGAGTGCACTGGCTCAAGTGTACGCCGCAACCTAGTCATGCACGAATATGTGGGTCAAGACGTTCCACCAAATGAGCGCATGATCTTAATTGCGGCGATTGGTACAGCTACTCCCTTTTGACTACCTCCATTGCGACATCGACAAACGGCCGGCGAAGGCTGTGTTATGGCAAACAACCGCGCTCTAAGACCCAATTTGAGTTATCACGATGGGCTTGCAGGCGATTGAGGCGGCACCCAAGGACGGAAGCCCCGCTTTCCTAGTGGACAGAGACACCGGTGACATGACCGCTACCCATTGGGCAGTGGTCCAACGTTTGTTTCAAAGGGAGGGCACGTCGATTGCTTTTTCTCCAACCCATTGGCTAC
>WNFI01541662.1_pt1 | contig 16956 bp, 26 predicted proteins | sample 5400471 | NCBI WGS metagenome assembly WNFI01 (sample SAMN13153348, study PRJNA577476) | soil metagenome | isolation source: 100 cm saprolite on Douglas fir-dominated hillslope | place: USA:California | collected 2013-09-17 | reverse complement strand
CACAAATTCCCAATAACAGGAAACTTTCTCTCATGAACATAGTCGGTAAAGCATGCATCGAAACCAATGTGAGAGTGAATGATGAGGCTGACGCCGAGGATCCCATCGATTATAGGGTACGCTGAGCCTGAGACTACAGCTGCAGAACCGGTCAGCGGGATGAGAGCTGCTGCGAGGAGACGTTCGTAGGACCAGTGGTAGGATCCCTCGACCTTTGAAGACGGTGGGAAAGGTGTTGCGTTATTTGGACCATCACGCCAGATGGCTAGAACGGCTATATAGTCAAGTCCATGGGAGCCTGGGGAAATAAGAATCACGTACGTCCTCCAGGCTTATAGGCGTAGATGTTTCCACCAGCTAGACTGCGGGAGGCAGCCGGTATGGCAGGTTTCAGAAGAGCACGGTTGATCCTTGAAGACAGAGCTGCCATAGCGTTTGGAGTCCGAGTCGTGGGTGTCGTGATGTTTGCGAATACATAACCGGCTTAGATAATCGGGTCTTCCTCAGAGCCGCCTTCTTGTCACACCAAAATGTCTGCGTCCGTCATGCCCCCGCCCCGCACCGATCTTGCACCGCCGAAGGATGACCCCTTCACATTGGAGCAGCTTAAACAATTCGATGGTTCGCAGCCTGCAAACCCGATTTATGTCGCCATTAAAGGTGCAGTGCTTCCAGGCATATATATACACACGATTTCCCATGCCCACTGCGTTCGATGACGCTACTAGGTACTGTGTTTGATGTCTCGCATAAGCGAGAGATGTACGGTCCCGGCGGCAGTTATCATGTCTTCTCTGGCAAAGACGGTAGTCGAGGGCTAGGCATGTCAAGCCTCCGAGTGGAGGATGCCGTCCCCGATTGGAGCATGCTGAAGGACGACCAGGTCAAGGTACTCAATCAGTGGTACGACTTCTTCGTCAAGCGGTACAATATCGTGGGTCGAGTGGTCAATTTGCCGCCCGCCTAGTTCAAAGGGAGAGATGGTTTTAATGATCAGATTGAGTCGTTACCGATGTCATAGTTGGCTTGTACAGTTTTATGTGTTCTGTTGTAAGGCAAGTGATAATCATGTCTAAGAGACCCTTCTGGGTGACAGGGTGCATCTGTCTCGTTGAATTAAACCGACACGCTTTACGGTACGATGGTGTAGCTGGGTAGCCTGCTATACTCCTCACTCTTGCCTTTCACTCTCACATATTCCCGGAAAATTCGTCCCACAAATCAAGGGTTAGTATCAAGAAACTCATCGATATCGACGAGGCGGACGTAAATGGCGCCTTGGACGCTCTCTCCTTCAATGTATATAATGAGATCGTGGGAAGATTACTAAAAGTACTATCACATGAACTTAAGGTTTCTCTATCCCGTCCGGATACCGGAAGGGATAGAGAAACCTTAAGTTCATGTGATAGTACTTTTAGTAATCTTCCCACGATCTCATTATATAATTAGCGCTTAATCATCCTCAAAGCCCAGCATGGCCTTCACCGTCGTGTTCAAAGGGCAGGCTCACTCCATAGACTTGCCCCTGTCGACTTCTATTTCTGAGCTATCAGAATATCTCGAGAAGCTCACCGGTGTACCACAGCCTAACCAGAAGCTGATATGGAAAGGAAAGAAGAACTCCGCGACGTCCGACACTACGCTGCAGGAGGCAGGCATTACCGATGGGATAAAGATCATCCTGTTAGGCACCAGTGTTCAGGAGCTTGATGCTCTGAAATACGCTGAGAAAGAGGCACATCGGAGGAATGAGATTATAGCAAGACGTGTGGCCAGCGGTCCATCCAAGGCGTGAAGTGTCACTTGTGCCTTCTCATCACGCCAATAACCATCTACTTTCCACAGATCAGATCCACCGGATCTCCCTCTTCTTCGTCATCCCAGTACAGTTTTCATCGAATCGAGCCCTTGAAGCATCTCCCTAAGTAAGGGTATCTTTGCTCTGCGGAAATATTGACTATAAAGGATTTGGTTGTGGCCTTTTTGATTCTAGCCCGGAGGAGGCAGTCAGCGTCCTCACCAAACTTGCCAATGATCCAGCTATCCTCCACGTAATGCAATTGCACACGTTCTCTGTCGGGCTTCTTACCGAGCTGGCGCCCGATGAACACCCTAATCTTCTGGGGCTGAATGAGGCATGTGTATTCAAACAATCGAGGCGCTTTACTGACAACGTACGACAGAATGCTGGACAAAGCATCAGACTGCGAATACGGACAGATAAGTATGATGGGTTTCGGCTTTACTCAGAGGTCAGCTACTTGCTGGTATCTCACTTGTATTCCATGGTCATTGACCATGGAAGGATTCCCCAGATAAGGAGAGTTGCGTTACACGAGCTTACCCATAATGTGTGGGGTGACCACGATGAAAATGTCAGTCGGAGGGCGCATTTTGATGTGCTCGATTTAATTGCCAATTGGGACTATGTTTATCCTAGTTTAAAATCCTCAACTCTCAACTCAATCGTGAAGTGGCACAGTTTGAAGCAGCAGCTCGAGAAGGGACGCATACCCTCATGGGACCTAGTACAGCCTACGAGCCGACGCCAGCATCCGTAGGTGGTGTTATACGTGGGACAAACATTCTCGGCGGAGGTGGAGAGAGTAGTACACTTTTGACGATAGAGGAAAGGAGGAGGCGTACTGTTGAAGCAGCCATGAAGCGATTTGAAGAGCAGGAGAAGGAGATAGAAGACAAGTGTGCGACGTCGCACCACTCCTGATATTCTCTCTCTCTGGAATGAATAGCCAAGTTTGGAGATGGTCGTGTGAGTGAAAACTGCATGAGGCCAAAGCTTAGTGGCTGTGTAGAGTTGCGGCTCCACCTGCTTACATGAATCGTGTGGCCAACGTACCAACCTGTCAAAATGCGTCATCGTTGATACGTTTCTTCTCTCATCGGAGCAGGTTTCTGGGTGCGCGTGCTCGTTATTCGCCTCGTTCGAGCGATGTCTTGTCGGATTCAGAAGGAATACGGCGTCTATCTGCAGGGGATCTCGCTACGTACACCGCACCCCCGAAAAATGTCAGGGTTCTTGTACGGGACTTTATCCATGACGCTCTTTACAACCCAAATTATGGCTACTTCTCCCATCAAGTGGCCATTCTATCCTCTACAAACCCTTATGACTTCAACAGCATCCAAAGCTCGAAGAAGTTTGATGACTTGGTCGCTGATGCATACGACATCAGCAGCAAGAAGATCGCCCCATCATCACCGGGTGCGGATGGAATAAGCAAACAGCTATGGCATACTCCTACAGAACTTTTTCAGGCATGGACCTTCCGTTGAGCGTCTGAATTCCCACTTAAATCATTACTGTCGTAGCCATGGTACGGTCGTGCCATAGCTCAATGCCTCACTGCCGAATACCTCCTTCATCATTTCCCTTATGAGGACTTCGTAGTTTATGAGATGGGGGGAGGAAATGGTACCCTTGCATTGAATATCCTTGACTTTCTTCAGAAGGAGTATCCAGCAGTTTACGAGCGGACACGATATCGTATTATCGAAATCAGTCCCAAGCTTGCAGACCTGCAGAGACAGAGACTGGGATCTCATGCCTCTTGCCTAGAGATTGTCAACAAGAGTATCTTCGAGTGGGAAGAAGTTGTGCCGTCACCTTGCTCCTTCATAGCTCTAGAAGTGATTGTAAGTTTCCATCAAAGTGTTTGTTCTATTATATGGTAAAGATCCCCTAGGATAACTTTGCTCATGATATGATCCGATACCTTCTGAGTACCCTTGAACCGTATCAGGCGTTGACTATCACTACTAAAGAGGGGGACTACGAAGAAGTTTACGAGCCTCTGTCAGATCCACTGCTTGTGAAGTATCTCAATCTGAGGGCCAATGCTGGACACGTATCGCGACTTTTGTCATCACCTCTCCAATCATCTCGACTTTTCCGACAACTTCGCACCTCTCTCCCCTTCGCTCCCAACTTCACTCGACCCGAGTTCATCCCCACACAACTTCTCTCCTTCTTCGAAATTCTGCGAGACAAGTTCCCGCTTCACCGCCTATTACTCTCCGACTTTTCTTCTCTTTCTGACACGATTGATAATGGGGCAGTCAACGCACCTGTCGTGCAGACGTATCTTCAGAACACAATGGTTCCTTGCTCGACGTATATGGTTCAGCCAGGATATTTTGACATCTTCTTCCCTACCAACTTTGAAGAGTTGCGGAGTATGTATGAGCTGACGATGACCTCACTTAGAGGCCCGAGAGCCGAAGAGGTCATGTCTCCAATGACGCCACGACTTGACCTCAACTTCTTTTCATCGCGTAGTCGACGAAGATCACCTTTGGACGTGGTGGGAGTTTCTGGGAGAATGAAGATATTCTCGCATCGGGAGTTCTTGCAAAAGTACGGCAACGTAGAGGCTACGACTCTCCTGAACGGGGAGAATCCAATGTTGGATTATTACAAGAATGTGAAGTTCCTCTTTTAATGACTAGCAAAATTTAGATCTAGAGACGTAGTCCCATCTAAGTATAAGTATAATGCAAAAACAAGAACGAAACAGACAAGGCTTTGAGTTGAGAGAGAAGGATTAGTGGCGCGAGATGTATGTGCTGAGTTGTACATATGGAAGATCGAATGCAGAAGATCACTCCATGGGAATAACGAACGAAGAGAAAAGTTCCACGAATTCAGGCAGAAATCATGATAGCCTGAGTTTTTAAGTTCGCATGATTTAATGCAGCAGCAAAACCAGCAAGCTGCTCCTCTACCAATCTCCGTCCATCTATAGGTCTAACACCAACACCTTCCCCTCCACTCTCCCATCGTTCGATTTTCTCACGACTTCGGTCCGCACTTTCCCAGTCACCCCGCAGACTAGCGATCTTAGATTTGAGTGCACGTAGCCTCCGCCCCGCTTCAGCAGTTGCAGCGCCGTTTTCTTGAGCATGTTCACTCAGAGAACTCAGGGAACTTGCAATGGAGGAGGTGACTGTGCGTATGTGGGTGAGGTGAGGGGTAGTGCTGCCGGGCGTAGCAGATGGGCCTCGCGGACGGGGTGGTGATGGAGGTAATCCTGGGACTGAGTAGGATGAGCGTTGTCGGATGTCACCGACAAACACATCGTCTTCGTCATCGTCTTCGTCCCGTTCATGGTGGTGGGGGTCCGAGTCTTGGTTTATGTCGGGATCCTGATCATGGGGCTCATCTTCTTCAGCGATGCCTTGAAGTGGTATTAGGTGACCCCCACGCGAGGCAGTGGGTGACTTTTGCTCGTCATTGTCGACAAGGGTGTCTGTATCTTGCAATGGCACTAGTGCTGCAAGGACGTTAACCCCACCCAACTCACTTCCGATCTTTCTAAGCTCCTTTTCAATGGTGAGGAGCTCGCGGACCTGACTTTCGCGCTCGCGTGTTGCGTCGTTCATGCGTCGAATCATATTCGATGTATAACGTTCGACAGCTGGTTCGGATGACGTGGGGGGATGTTTCGTGGGCGAGTCCTTTGAGCCGAAGGAAGAATGGCTGTCGAGATTCTTTAGACAGGAAATAAATACATCCATGCCGGCCAAGTCTCCCGAGAAGAACTCCAATGGATCTCGTGGTGATTGATCGTTATTAGGGGGGGGCATAAGGTGATCGTCTAGGCTAACTTGGGAGGCAGCAAAGGCCGCCTGCTCAGGATAGAGGAAACCATTAATATCTGTAGCAGGAGTCCCCGAACGACTTCGAGGATATAAAGATGATCCATCATCGATATCCGAAGCAGAGCGACTCTCCTGGTGAACAGCAGACATGAAAGACGGATCATCTTGCGTGTTTTCGACAAAGACCACTTCTTCAGGTTCACTATGTTCTTCTAGCCCTCCTGCACCTTCGTCAAACTCGACGCCAAATTCCTCTGCAAGTAGTCTTGATCCCACACTCGGTTCTGGCATCATGGCAGCAGCGAGCTCATGTGCCAAGGAGAAACGCGAGCTTCCAACCACCCCCGCGCTCGACGAAGAGTCTTGCTTGTTATCACCATTGAGATAACTAAACTGCTCCGAGTGTTCCTTCGCGAGTGAATGCAGAGAGGCAATAGATCGTCGCTTTCCAGGTCCTGAACGCGATGACGTTGCAGAAAAGATGTCTGAGGAATCCAAGGGGCTGAATCTTTTTGACAAAGGTGTCCTGATCGATGCTGGACGCGACATGTTGAGGAACGATTCAGGAGGCGCGAATTGTGGTGCTCGAACCAGCGACGGCAAGCACCGCATCACCTGACCTCATCTGCCAATCCGTAATAATGTCTGTGCTCAACCTAAGCGATCCAGAGATCGGAACGGCATATAAAGCCGTACTCAGCGGGGACCCATCTATTAACTGGGTTATTCTCTCCTACTCTGGGGTGTCCGATCTCAAGGTTCAAGCGACGGGATCGGATGGTTTGGATGAGTTGAAGGAGGAGTTCTCTGACGGAAGGTATGGACATCTCCCGTCCGACCCACCTCACCCATATCCGATCAACGTGGTCACCGTAGAATACAGTATGCCTTCGCACGGGTTGTCGATCCAAACGTAAACCATAGAGCGCAGCGTTTCCCGCGATCCATTGTTATTGACATGCATCTTCAGAGTAAATTAAACAAGTTCGTGCAAATTAACTGGCTCGGGGAAGGAGTACCGGACTCTCGTAAAGGACTTTTTCGTATGCTGTGATGATTCTCATACTATCCGCATACCTTTAAAGCGTCAATGCAGATACCCATTCGAATTCTGTAGCTAGATTTCTGCAGGGTGCTCATCTAGTTGTTAGGTGCGTCCTTGTTCCATTTGTGCGACTGTGGAAATGTAGGATACAATACTCACTTCGCCCCGCGTCACAGTGCGAGAAGTGAAGGCGACGTTGTACCAGATATCATCATGCAGAAAATCCACAATGTGTCTGGGTCCAAGTACTCAGTTCACAAGGAGAGACCTCAGAAATATGAGGCCCCGGCGCCTGTTGGAACTGTGTATACCCCAATAGGAAGGCCTGACATCGGTGCCTTGAGGGCGAGCCGTCCCAAAGACAAAATTACACCTGCTGTGAGTGTACCTTGCTCTCTTTCTTCCAATCAACACTCATATTTCTTGATGAAATCGATTAAATAGAGGGGATCTGCTTATACTCCTGCGCGGGAAGAGCTGAAGTCGCTGCGTGGCTCGCCTACTGCGACGCCAAAGCCACCTTCGCGGCCGACTAGTAATATTAAGACAGCTCCTCCTCTTCAATCAGCAGTAGATGATTGGGATGCTCCGCCACCTTCAGAACCTTCTGTGCCTGCTTCTGCCGTCACTCCTTTAGCTCCCCCAAGGATCCCAACAAGTACTCGTCCGATCCAAGGTTCATCTTTGGCTTCGAATAAGGAAGCAGCATCCGTTACTCCAGCGCATCCTGCTGAACACGACTTAATTGCTCCAAACGTAAGTATGAGGCTGAGACAATGCTAATCATCCCATTGAAATGTCTGGATTAGAGACCCGCCTATCAACCTGTAAAACTTGCCGCACCCAAGAAGCTTGTCAACCCATTTGCGGCTCGGGAAACTGAGGCTCGTGAAGCAGTTGGGGTAGCGCAACAGAAAGGTGCCTCACTGAAAAAGGGACTCACATGGTCAGAAAGGCAGGCTCTTGCACAGAAGCAGCGGGAAGAAGAAGACTCGAAAAGTGCTGCTGCGAGTGTCGAAGCCGGAGTAGGTCGGAGTGTTGCCTCCACCTCCACCTCCACCTCCACCCGCCCCATCGATCATCACGGAACCCGTCGCTGCATCTCCTGTTCATGTCCCTACAGCACCACCCCCTTCTGCGATTGCCGGAGGCCAAGAAGTCGAAGAACTTGTACATGAGACCGGCCATCTTGAACTGGAGGAGGTCCAACCAAGAAATGACCAGTTCCGAGCTATGGCTGCATACTCGTATGAGGTGCGTTGCGAATATAATTGGAGTCCTCGAAATCTTAGCGAAGCTTCCATCTCCAGGCTCAAGAATCTAACGAAATCAACTTGGAGGAAGGCGAAATCGTATATAATATTGACGCGCTGGACGAAAAGCGAGTAATTAAGTTCAGATGTGTGGAATGATGTAATGATGTTTCCGATTGCAGTTGGTGGGTAGGGACTAATTCGAGGGGTGAGACTGGAATGTTCCCTGGTCAGTGCTTCTTCCTTAGTTTGAACTCAGCTTCACGTCTATTTTTTCACGTTAGCCAACTATGTGGAGGTGATCGAGCAGCAGGAACCAGAAGAAGAGTTTGGAGTGCCACCACCCCCTCCACCTCCACCTCCACCTCCGCCACCAGGAGGGGAAGTAACGTCGGTTCCATCAACCCACAAGCCTGAACCTGAGCTTGAGCTTGGATCTGAACCCGGACAGGGCAAGGAGACTATTGGATCTAGTGCTGTTGCCCTCTATGCGTGAGCACAGGAGCGTCCTAAAACGACAGCGCCAGCAGTTACTTACCTTCCCACAGTTATGCAGCACAAGAGGACAATGAGTTAAGCTTTGAAGAGGGCGAGACGATTTATAACGTTGATACTACCGTCAGTGACGATTGGTGGCAAGGTACAAATATTCATAAGGAGTCCGGGTTATTCCCTGGTGAGTATCATAGCATGTGCTCTCGTTGGTTCCGTATTTGACTTTCTTGGCAGCTGCGTATGTTCAATACGAAGGTTAGAGAGGGGAAGATTCGATCGGGAGTTGTGGATCCCATACAATAATTGTGAAGAGAAACCGAACTTCATAATAGCTCAGCAGGCAGACCTCAGATGATTTTTAATTCGTCTGTGTACCAGACCAGTATTTTCTACAATACAAGTGACTCATGTACAATTATGTTACTCAAATGTTCTTTAATCCGCTCTGCCCAACTTTTCCAGTGCTCGCTGTGGTCCGAGCTCGGACCACTCATCCCTAGTGATCCAGAATTCTTGTCTCCCTTTCATTATGTCCGCCAGAACAGCACCGCCGAGGAAGACCATGTGCTTGCGGCGTGGGGGATCTTCAATTCGGATTTTGAATTTCTGAGACAAAGTGCATGAGCAAATGAGATGAAAACAGTTTCAAGTACATACGCTCAAACGAGATGCGTCGCCGTTCAGAACTCGGGTGAGATATAACTGCTTCATCTCTTTCTCAAGCCGACTTGGCAAGCCTGGGTACATGCTGGAACCCCCAGAGAGTACGATGTGTTTATATAACTCGGCACGAGTATCCACGGCACCGCTCTGGATGGTTTGGAACAGGAGTTCTATTGACGGAGGAGATCGGACGATTGTCACGAATCCTGAGACGAAACGAACCACATACCTGCCATTCCTGGCTGTTCGATGTCTACGAGATGAGGCTGAAAGAGGCATTCAGGTGCCTCGAAGCGTTCGGACCCCACTTTAATGGTTCTTCCATCAGGTAGCTCAGCATGGGCATCAGCATGGGTAAGTGACGTCGAAATGGGGGGTTCACGTACTGTGTAACTTTCAACAAGCACAGTGGTTTCCTCAGCTAATCGCTGGTCCAGATCTAGGTCGTAGCTTAAGAAGAATCAATATCTCCTCCTATGCAACCCGGAACAAGAACGTCACCTAACATAGCATAATTTCTCCTTGATTTGTCTGACCGTTTCGAAGTCAGCGGTACGATTGAATGCATATCCACGCATGAGGAGAAGTTTAATAAGGTATCTCGTGACGTCCCTCCCTGCAATGTCCAACCTCTTAGTGAGATGCGGAATAGCGAAGCCATCATATACAGGAACGATGTGTGTAACGCCGTCACCAGAATCCACCACAACACCCGTTGTGAGACCTAGGGAACATACTCGTGGATTGTCCACAAAGCAAAAATGATTAAACCCGCTTACCCTGAGCATAGAGTGTGAGGACAGCCTGGATCGCGACGTAAACTCCTCCAAATCCATACTCTTCAAACATGACTTGACACATCCGTTGTCGATTAGCTTTCGGATTCATGGGAGGCTCTGTGAGGAGGACCTTTCTTCCAGCAGGGCTTATCTTGAGCTTCTGCTCAAAGGTGTAATCCCACAGTATCTTCATGTCTTCCCAGTTCTTTACAATTCCGTGCTCCATAGGCTGGGTAACTTGCAAAAAGTTACGCAACTCGGCTGCTTCGTCCCCAACCATAATATCCTTAATTGAAGAGGCTCCCAGCCGCTCCTCTGCACGTAAAATTGGTCTGCCGACAACGGACGGAAAAACATGCTCGGGGAAATTCGAGCCTGCGTATCCAACCTTGACGAACTAGGAGACGGATCGGAACGCTGCATGAGCCACTAATTCATCCCATCTTTTATATGTGTGCTTATTTCTTACCCCAGTACCGTTGTCGACAACAAGTGGTGTTGAGGGATCGGACATTGATTTAAGCTTTGAGCATTTGTAGTCACGTTCCGCTGCCTACTGCGCCACAGTCTCTCGCACGTGTCGTCAACCAACTTTTAATTTCTGGAACCTATCTTCAGAGCGTATCTCAAACCCTCCAAGCATTGGGATCTGATTGGAGGAGAAAATGATTTTCCCTCCTTCCAAAATGGCAGTTTTTTCCGTGCCTCAGTTCTCCGCGGCGACCCTGGTCAATCTTGCATCATTTTTGAGAATTCTAACACTCTTTTTCATATCTTTCGCCGCAATCGCGTCAAGGTCTGCATACTCTAGTGGTCCTGACTGTGCATATACTAACCATATCATTTAGGCTATTTTCTGTTGTCAACTTTGAAAGTATTATTCATGAGTTGTATGTCGTCAGCTAGCCAATTTCACCGTTTTAGTATGCCAATAACACTGCAATAGCGATCCGTGGTTCAACTAGTCGGTAGCGTTTCAGTCTGGGGGTGAGAACTCACATGTAATGACACGCATTATTATTCAGTCGAGCTACACGTGTCTTGACAACTGAGGGCTTCTACGTGGGCGCTTTCACTCCTTCCCATTGCCATCAATTATTCATTCGCTTCTTCTAAGGAATTCTGGAACTGGTTCGACAACACAGCATGGTATCCACTTGGACGCGTTGTGGGAGGCACCATCTATCCAGGAATAATGGCCACGAGCGGTGTTATTTACAACATTCTGCACTTCTTCCATTTGCCCGTCGACATCCGAAATGTCTGTGTGCTCCTTGCACCTGGGTTTAGTGCCCTCACCGCATGGGCAACGTACTGGTAGGTCAAATTGCCAGGATCGATGCATCGTAGTTGACAATCCCTCCAGCTTCACTTGCGAAATGAAGGACCCAGCTGCGGGTCTTCTTTCAGCGATTTTCATTGGCATCGCTCCTGGCTATATCTCTCGCTCTGTTGCGGGGTCGTACGATAATGAAGCCATCGCTATTTTCCTACTTATGTTTACATTTTACTTGTGGATTCGGGCGCTCAAACATGGGAGTGCCCTCTTTGGTACTTTTGCCGCACTATTCTACTTCTATATGGTGGCAGCATGGGGTGGGTGCACATCAGTCTCAGGCTGAACTGTTTTAACCTAAACGTATAGGTGGCTATGTGTTTATCACCAACATGATACCATTGCATTCGTTGGCACTTATCGTTATGGGTCGTTACTCTAGCCGGCTATATGTCGCTTTCTCATCGTGGTATGCCGTTGGAACTCTTGCGAGTATGCAAGTCCCCTTCGTTGGCTTCCAACCGGTCAGTACTAGCGAGCATATGGGTGCCTTGGGTGAGCTCAAGGGAGTTGACATTTGTAGTAGCTGCTCATTTAAGTGCTGCCTTAGGGGTCTTTGGATTGTTACAACTCGTAGCATTTACGGAAACAGTTCGTTCGCACGTGCCTGAGCAGCAATTTAAGCAACTCTTCAGATGGGCTTTAGTCGCCGTCGGTCTCCTTGGATTCGCTGGATTTGTCTACTTAACGATCACCGGCAAGATCGCTCCGTGGACTGGCCGCTTCTACTCCCTTTGGGATACTGAGTACGCCAAGAAGTGAGTCGGCATGACTTGATTTCTCGTGAAGTGGCCCTACTTAAGACATCCTCACCCGCAGGTACATCCCTATCATTGCCTCCGTCAGCGAACATCAACCAACGGCCTGGCCATCGTTCTTCACTGATCTCAACATGCTTATTTGGGTGTTCCCAGCTGGTGTCTTGCTCTGCTTCCGTGAACTTCGCGATGAGCATGTATTCATAATCATATACGCCGTTCTCGCCAGCTACTTTGCCGGCGTCATGGTTCGTTTGATGCTCGCACTCACCCCTGTTGTCTGTGTCTCTGCTGCAATTGCCGTATCCAGTCTCCTCGATACCTTCGTGGACTTGCAAGAGCCAGTCCCTCAGGGGAATGAGATCCAAGTTGTCACGCCTAACTCAAAGACTGATGGAACCGCAAAAAAGATCAAGAAGTCCATCCCTCCCCCCGTCAGGAAGTCGTCGAAGAGGAACGGCGTCTTCGGACTTGATACACGCTTGGGCGTCATCATCAATACTGCATTCCTTCTGCTTATCTTCGTTTTGCATTGCACGTGGGTGACATCCAACTTCTACTCATCTCCGTCTGTCGTCTTGGCATCCAAGAACCCGGATGGATCGCAGAACATTATTGATGATTTCCGAGAGGCGTACTATTGGATCCGGGAGAACACACCCCAGGATACTGTTGTCATGAGTTGGTGGGATTATGGGTACCAGATTGCTGGGTTTTCTGACCGTACTACTCTTGTTGACAACAATACTTGGAACAACAGTAAGTTATGCGGTGCGGATAGTGAGTTCACATGTGCTTAGATATTTGCGTAGCGCACATTGCTACCGTCGGCAAGGCTATGTCCTCCCGAGAAGAGGTGGCATACCCTATCTTGCGTAAACATGACGTGGACTATGTTCTGGTCATTTTTGGAGGCCTAATCGGCTATTCAGGAGATGATATTAACAAGTTCCTGTGGATGATTCGGATTGCACAGGGGGTGTGGCCAGATGAAGTCAAGGAGTCGGACTTTTTCACACCTCGTGGGGAGTATAAGGTTGACAATGATGCAACGCAAACAATGAAGGAAAGCTTGATGTACAAGATGAGCTATTACAGGTAAATGCTCTTTCTCTGGACGGTTTTACGCTTGGTATAACCCATTGGTGCATGTTATGTAGATTCGCTGAGCTCTATGGCGGGCAACAACCGGTTGATCGTGTGCGTGGACAGAGTCTTCCTATGTCAGGACCAACTCTGGACTACCTCGGTATGAGAATTATACCTCTTATTCCCTGCTGTGGGTTAACTGACTTGTATTTTCAGAGGAGGCATTCACATCTGAGAACTGGATCGTAAGTGTTGGCCCTCGCATTGGTCCGAGTGATCCTCACGTTACTTATTGGCTAGGTTCGCTTGTATCAAGTCAAGAAGGAGGATAATCTAGGTCGGGAGCGACGTGCCGCAAATGCATTTGAGGCTGGGAAGAAGAGAAAACGCTCGCGTCCTGCGCCAAGGCGGAGGACTGCCGCTATTTGATATGGGTACTTTTTGGTGACTGTATGGTCATGAGCGCCAAGAGATGCAATTTCAGGAGCATAATGTCGCTCGGATACAATTAATCAATGAGTCGGGCCAGGGGCGTCACATGATGTGGCCAAGACAGGCGTCTAAAAATAAATGGGGACAGTTTGGACCAATTTGGAATGGCGCCAGAGCAGTTGCTTGAATGTGTTTCAGTTCGAGACGCGTCGACTATCTACAAAAGCTCAGAGCTGCTTTGCTGGGTCTTCGTGAAGCAACCTCGTTGATTCTCCTGTTACCTGTACCTCAAAGCTGTGACTCACGTGCGCCCCCCGACTGGTGACATTTCTTCCTTTTATAACACTGTCATTCACATTATCGTCTTCGTCGTCGCTCCCTTCTCTATCTTCCGCCGCTCTCGCTAGCTTGCACCATCTTTCCTTTTCTTAAACGTTTCAACAAAAAGTGAATCCAAAAATGATCGTCCAACTCGCCACCTTCCTGTCCCTTTTCGCCCTTGCCTTCTCCGCTCCGAACCCTACCGTTGTATGTCCTTATTCAGTGTTCCATTTGCGCTTCTCAAACTGAAGGGTATTGGTAGCCTGGGCCATCTGATACGCCTGCTGCTGGCTCCCAATGTATGATTCAGTGGACCGCCGACCCCACAGGAAAATGGACCAACATGAACATTGGTATGTCACACCCTTACTTCCATTTATCCAGGATTTTGCTCATTGTATGATTATCTTTTTGCTAAAAAAAAGAGTTGATGACTGGTCCAAATGCCCAAATGATTCACATGAGGAGTGCGCTTCTATTTTTGCCCCAGCATGTTTATGACGATGTTCAGACTGATTTTTTTTAGCCATTGGAACTGTAAATGCGGTCACTAACACATCATACACCTGGACATGCCCTCAGGTTTGCAATTTCTATCTTGGGTCCTTGTCTAAGTTGAATTCTTATTTTATTCAACCATCTCATTTTGCTCAGATCGTTCCTCCAGCACCTATTGTCTTCTACCAATTTTCCGACCAAGTCGACCCTAGCAATACTCTTTGGACCGGCCGCTTCACCATCACTAATACTGACGGCACGTCTCAGCCTGCTCCATCCACCGACTCAGGAGGCATCGCTTACGGTAACGCCACCTTCGAGAACACCTCGCTTTATAATGCTCAACCCCCTTATCTCGTGGGTAATGATCAACTGATTCAGACTGCTGGCCCTCCTTCACAGTCTTTGACTGGTGGCTCCTCTGTCCCTCCTTCTACTGGGATGCCTACCAATACGATGCCTGTTACTGGCGCCAGCTCCAGTTCTCAGTCGGTGGGTAGCATGTCAACCGCCATCAAGCCACTCTCTTCCGCTGGGACCTCAGCTGAGAGTACCGGTACTAGTACCAGTACCAGCACCACAAGTCCTCAGCCAGGTGCCGCTCTCGGTTTGTCCGTCCCTGACTCTACATATTTGTGGATCACCCTTGGTGCTTTGACGTTCGGTATTACCGTTGTTCTATGAACGATGAAGAGCGTTTATATTTCCATATCTTTTCTCTTGTTCTGTGGGCGGCCGTCCGGGCAGGACGCCATCGTGTGTTTTCGTTTGTTTCCCCTTCTTGATTATGTCCTTTCCCAGACCTTAATTCTTTATTTATTGGCTCAAGCCTTTTTCATTCCGGGTTTTCTTGGACTGATGACTCCTTGGCACGCAAGCATTTCTATGGATACCATGCACACGTTCCTAGTCCATTCGCCCCGTATAATGGAATAGTCTCTGAATAGTTTCAAAAAAATCATTAGTCGTTGGGTGTTCTCTTCCCCAAGTTGCCTCATTGCGGGTGCGATAACATGGCTGCGTTACTGTAACTATGGTGCAAAGCAAGGATGGCGGACTCAAATTTATGAGCGTCGCAATGGCCCTTTACCCCACTTCTCGACCAGGTAACTCGTCATCCATTCGTACAATTCACGATTTGCTCCCCGCGTGTCGATGCGATGGTTGCTATCTGTAAACATCCGAAAGCGGAAATTGCGAACTTTTGCTTCGGTGAACATATCAAGAAGATGTGCTGAATTGGCAAAGTGCACTAAGGTAGTAGATCAATAATAGTAAGCGGTAAATTCGATCGATGAACAAGCAAAGAAAGGCATTTACCATTATCATCCCCGCTGCCATGGGCCAGCAAGAAGTTCGCATTGTTGAACCCAGTAACGTTCGAGATGGATGCATTTATGTATCCGTTAGGGTTAAGTTGCGGCGTACGCATGTATCGTTCTGTGTAGATCGAGTCGTACATGAGCCATGACACAACAGGTGCCACGCTCATTCCGAGTGAATGGATTCCGGCATTTGCTTCAATGACTTTGCTGGCTAAAAAGCCTCCGTAGGACTAAGTATAGGACGTGACAAGTGTTAATGATAGGAGTAAGTCAATAATCCAATTTTGATGGAGAAGCAAGCATTACCCAACCCCAGATACCTATCCTCTTCGAGTCAACATAGCGTTTGGTTGCCCATACCCTAAAAGAGAGAGACCCGCTGAACATATATCTAATCTCATCATCCAAACAAAACTCTCGCGCACCTTGCGGCATTTATCTGGTCGACAGCCTCGAAGAATCCAAGGTTACCCCGAACAGGATTCCGCAACTTTCTGCCTTTGAATCCAGTCCCTCTTCCATCAACAATAACGACGATGTACTTGAGGCTGCACACCAGATAATCGTGCCAGTCACGGACGAATACTGTGTTAACCAGCTGCGAGCTAGGACCGCCGTACACACGGAAGAGAACAGGATACTTGACCCGCCCTGAATCGTCCATTCTTGGCGGCCTAAGCTCCTTCACGTTCAGCTCGCAATCGTCCACCTTGATCGTAGAATGAATCACGACAGGGGATGGGAACTCGTCGTTTGTCATGTTCAAGGCTTGGTTGTCGCTGAGGGTGTACTCAAACGCTATGCAACATTCTGTTTTTAGCTGTAGGCCGTGATTTTATGAAACGGGTATACGGACAGGAGTTGCCAACTTGTATCAGCTTCTGCCATGGTATCAAAGGACCCAAATGATCCAAAACATAGTATCGCCCTCCAGGAGAGAAAGACGCAAGATAATAACCTGCCTGCGAGTTATCCGTCAAAGGGGTCGGAGCAACGCTCGGTGTTGGCGCCTCTGATAGTACTGAGGGTAGTGGAACAGAATAGACGTGTCTGTTGATACCAGACTTGGAAGCAGCTCCAAAATACCTAGAAGGTAGTTTATCAGGAACCCCAAACCAACCGGAATGATATGTATGAATGACGCTTACACAAGGCCTTTTACGGGGTCGACCCTAAGGATGGAGTTCGTCACTTCCCAGTGACCTGAAGTGAGCCACCGAGGCACACTCGAATTAGCAGGACTGAAAAGAGCAATATGGTTGTAACCCTCTTTAGTTGGGAGTATGTCGAGATATGCCGTGGCGCCCAAAGATGCAATGGAGATGGGATGCGTCAGTGGG
>WNFI01078230.1_pt1 | contig 16957 bp, 21 predicted proteins | sample 5400471 | NCBI WGS metagenome assembly WNFI01 (sample SAMN13153348, study PRJNA577476) | soil metagenome | isolation source: 100 cm saprolite on Douglas fir-dominated hillslope | place: USA:California | collected 2013-09-17 | reverse complement strand
AGCTGAACCAGATGAATCGACTGTCATCATCCCACCGCCGGTGTCTATCATCCCGAAGAACACCCCTAAACACAAGATCAAGCGAGAGAGGTCTCGATCGTCATGGCTCCGCCGTGTGCGCTTTGCCTGATGTCCCCTCCGCATCCTCTTCTGTCGGGCATCCCATCTTTCGTCAATGGTGATCAAGTTCACCATTTGCCCCTGCTTGGAGCCGTCCAGGTCCGCAAACGCATATATTCGTTGACGAATGAGCTGAACTCGGTATCTTAAGATTTGGAAGGGAGTGAGTGAATCACACTCTGATCCTTGGGGGAGTATTTGTAATATACGGACTAGGACAATGTTAGACACCCCTTCGCAGTACCATAATCTATGAATCGACACGCCTCCCTCCGTCTGTGTATGTACATCGGCTTTTGTGTATCGTACCCTATATACGCATTGTAACCAATTCAATTATTCGATCAAGTGCCGTTGGCTGTCATTGCCCAAGGAGAGAAATCGCTTATCTGGGTCCAGGCATCTTAGACTAGATACATCTATAGACCACAGGGCACAGTTCCTGATCCAAGGATGCATTGTTGTCTCAATGGTGGCTAATTGTAAAGCATGTTCATATTTTTTTGTATTTACTCTGTTTAATAATACATGTCCAGAGAGTTTCGTGAACCCATACTAATAGTGTGGGCCGTCGGTCTGTTTTTTGAGTCTTTGGCGACCGTCGGTAAAAATTTTCTTCCGCTGCGCCACCGTCGGCATGATTCAGTTACCCCGCCTCTTTCTCTCCGCGCATCCGCACAAAGCCGTGTGATGTTCGATCTGAGTCATCCGCGTCTTCTTATAAGCTCCATCCACTTCACCAACCATCTGTGGTATCCCCGACTATGGCACATGCCAATGAAACCCTACGCGATGTCGATCTCAGAATCAGAACTCTTTCGTCCCTCATATCGAAACTAAAGCCACAGATAGCGAGCCCCACATTTATCAAGCAGAGTCCGCCTACCCTCACTGTTTGTGATCATATCGCCATCCTCCTTACTCGTGGAATTGAAGATTCGAACAATGCGCCGTTCGGTCCCGGAAGGGAAGTCGTGGCCGTCAGTGGCAGGTTGACCCCGAAGCCGTCCTTCATTGTGTCCATAGATGCAGTCGAAGATCCTGCCGTGGCACCTAACACTACCGTTACCCAAAATCTAGCCCCAAAAGATCAACCCAAATTCGAGATCAATGCCCTCAAACCCAGTCCAGCGCGCCTGGAAGACATGGCAGCACCTCCGTGCGTTCCCAGTGCCCCCCTTTTTTTTACCGTTTTTCTCACCCAGAAATTATGATGTTTTAGTTACCGTGTTGACAACGACCCTCTCTCGGTTTACGCTGCCAATCTACTGGCAGCCTTTCGAGATTTGGATGTGAAGTCGAATGGATTTCGTTTTATGATCTTTGTTATCTGCTCTTGCTTGCCGAAGATCACACATCGCCTGAGGGCTGACTTATATGTTTTCGGATGCCCCCTGGATGACATCCTGGATGGCTGGCTGCCAGGACCGAATGATACTGTGACCCCCAAGCAAGTACATGTAGGGGATCCCTATGCGAAGCTCCGGCCTCACTTGGCCAGCGCCCGGGTGGTCGGTTCGGAGGATCGATACGAATGGAACATCGACACGGCGTCCCTGTGGATCACTGCACTTTGCCATTTCATCAAAGAGACCAAACGGTTGGCCAGCAATTGTCGTAACCGGGACAACAATACCATCGACTCCGATGCTCTCCTCGATCTTGTCTACGCCCTCATTGGACTGCAGTTCATGTCATACTGCGTGCCCATTCGTCAACTTCTTTCGTTGCCTTCTATACAATCGAGGCTCAATCTTGACTTCAAGGTTAGTGTTGAGGACCTGGCCTCTGATGATGGTAAGTTAACCAGACATGAATGCGTTGCTCGTATTGTCTGACATTCCCATAATCAGATGGGCCAGACATGATACCCGAGCATGGTGACGACTCGTCTTCGATGGCACTGCGTTACCTCCGCAACGCTGTCGCTTGGAACACCGCTGTGATCTACATTTGTAACGCCGTCCACAATTCTCCTTCCTTCAAAGATATCACCCTTGAATTTGTTGTCACCCCTATTGCCTCCCCGGATACGTGTGCGTCGGAGGAAGGCCTTGTGGACCGCGCCATACCGCACATGCTCGTCATGAATTTCCTTGACCCTCGGTCTGAAACGGCCAAATCGCTAGTTGAGGAGTTTAAAAAGAGAGTGTTGCCTGTCAAGTTCAGTGGAACAGTCCATTGCGAAGCGTCCATTATGGGCATGATTGTCGCGTGCAAGAACGATATGACGCCGCTTCCCAATGGAATGAAGCGGGAGGAACTCGACGCATTTCAGGTACTGCCGAATTGCATTCACATGTCCTAAACTCTGGCCCACTGACATTCATCTGTAGAAAGTTGTGACGAACAATGGCGTGAGCGTGATTGGTCTCGGAAAGAAGTGCTGCTGGTTTTGTTACTTGCTTGCCAGCAAGCTTCATAGGGCGCATCCAGGCATATCTTTCGAGACACCAATGTCTCATGGTCTCATTTTCCCGTGGGCACTGCCAACCATTGGAATCTCTGTGGATGTTGCCAAGGCGATGGAAACCGCTCTGACGAAGATGTGGGTCAGGGAGGTGGTTAAATTTGCTGAGAGATTTCCTAGGCCTTCAAAGAATGATATCCAAAGGGCACCGAGTCCGCCGCCTCGCTCTACATGCGAAGGACCGCCGGATGTTCTGTTGGAGGTGATGCCCAGACCATCCTCTGGACTATATCGTGGCAGAATCCATAAGGTGTACTAGACCAGAATGCTCGCGATGCGTCAGTTATGGCCTTAACCCGCACTGCCCTGCACTGAATTTACGAGCATCGAATGTGTATATACAGCAGATGTAATAAGTCATATCCGATCCCAACCAGACGAAGATCGAAATTGAATGAGTCATTAGTGCGTGTCCCATGGTATCTTTAATGGTCATTTTTAATATAAGCATTTAGAAAGCAATCTGTAATAGAATGACCACTATCTCAGCAGAAAGGGCAACTTAAACATTTTACACACAAAACCATCTTGGGGCTCCCATTCAATTGGGGAGACCCGAGACTCGGATAGTGCCGATATACATGTTTGGAGATTAATCCTCTGTTGTTTGTTAGCATTGGAGACAGTCAATGTGTGCCAGGCACCCCAAATTCTCATATGGGCCTGCAAGCAATAATCTGGACCCTCACAATCACATTAAGCATTCTCAATGATCTGCTCCAGCACTATGGTTGTTAACTAGACATAGTTTTGCAGACCCCTTCTTAGGGACAGTGAAAACAGGCTGAGCCACCATACTAGGGAGCAGTTGAGAGCTGAAAGCCTGAGAGTATCAACCAAGTGAGATCTCAGTATCATGCTGTGACCTCAGGAAGCTCACAGATTCATCATCAAGTGTGGGCATGTAACACTCCCTTGAGGAAGACTCAGGTTTTGCTGTGTCAGTGAAAGGCCAAAACCCAGATCTCAGACCTTGACATATTGAATGCACTTGTTTGACATTAGGGTGGTTACATAGGAGCTGCTCAAGCCAATCTGCATTGATTGGGGTAATGACAGGGAACAAATGGTGATAGGATTGAATGGTGTTTGTGATGTCAGCATATCAATAATCACCAGTACTAGTGGGAAAGAGTGATGAACAGCTCCAACCAACTATACTACTCAACCCAAAAATATAGGTCAAGCAAATAAAGCGGGGAAAGTGCTTTTCAGAAAGTGTTTTTATATAAACTAGACTCCACATGTAGGTCTAGAATAGATCTCGTATGCGGATGGGACAATCCCCCAATGTCTCCAAAGATCCAACTAATACCCAAAGGTGGACAGCAAATTCACAAGATACCAAAACTTACTTTAGATTTCTTTGACACAATGATAAGATGTAATGAGTGATTTTTAGATGTTAAGAAGGTCCAATCTCAGATTCAGGGGAAATCATAACCTAAACTTGTACATGATTGTACAAACTCTAGTATTTAAGAGAAGTGAGAAAATCAAATATCCCTATGACTCCATCCATCCAATATCCAATCATCCTACAGCCATACAAACATAAACTTCATGGCACAACGGTATGTAGTAGGTAGTGTAGCCATGGTTATTACATTCCTACAGCAGAGCTCCAAAACATTTAAACCTTTCGAGACACGAAAAAACCATCAACGGCTAACAGCTTAAAGGAACAGAGATCGTTCTTTTAAGGCCCTCATACCCAAAACGTCCTAAAAAGGGCTTCAGTGAATTTCTCGCTTAGAGCGTAATTTCGAGCGCACCCAGTCGCCCGCCTGCACCCATAGATCATTAAGTGATTCAAGTTTCGCCAGTACACCAGCGCCCTTCCATCCCAATATCCGGGGATCTAATTCTTTTGGTGCAGGAATAACCGCTACTGTGTCTTCTAAACCAGGCATGTCTAATGCTACCGCAGCTTTCAATCTGGGGATAACATCCCGAATCATCCAGTGGCTTGTCTAATGAACATTTAAGAGAGAAAGGCGAGCATCTTACCGGCTTTCTAAAGCATGTAGCATTCCCGGAGTCAAGGCAGTTCCACCCACGACTAGAACGCAAGACAGCATCTTCTTCCAGCGTTCAGCCCCCCCGACGCCTGGGTTGGCAGAGCTTACTCGTATACTGTGGAACACTGCTAGGTCAAGGGGTTGCTGGCTAGCCATCGAACGAATATCTATTGGAGGGGCCTTAGCCCCATCGTCCGCCGCCATGGACATCGCGTCTTCTACCATTACGGTGGCTGGTGTTGGTAGTGGGCTCTTTGAAGGACTCGGCGAAACAGCACCTCCATCTACTTTAGGAGCGGATAGCGTCACCGGTCCCGCGATGGCGGCCTCGTTCGCTTTTGACGGTATCAGATCTGGTACAGGGGATTCGGGCTCTGGTATCAAGTGAGCCGTTACCGATGTCATCGCTTGTGTCTTGGGACAATATTCCGTGTAAGCAGCAGTTGGGACAAGCCAAAACAATGCTCACAATTGAATCACTAAGCACGTCCATATCCTCAACGTGTTCTGCTATCCATAATGTGTTATCGGATGAATGCTTGGCTGTAAAGTCGATGATGTCAGGGTGGAACAAGAGCTTCGTGAACGCGTTAAATCCACCTCCATTCCAGTATGCATGAAGTCGTGCCTACCATCGATGCTACATTTGGCTCATCATATACCTTGATCGAGTATCTCTGGGTCAGTTGTCCAGGGGGACGCAGGAATATTTCGTAGGGAATGAGGACGACATCCACCTGAACGACTGTATTCAATGATGGTCTGCTAGGGAAACACGTCAGAAGACGCACCTCGGCCAGTGTAGCGCTCTTGACTTTGAAGTCTTCTATCATACTCCAGTAATACAACTTCTTCCGAAGATTCTCACTTTCGATATAAAGCGGTAAATTGATTCGCTGCAGCAAGAGAAAGAGGAACTCCGAGACATCATCCCCCCCGAAGTCTAGATTTAGCCTTGTCTCTGGGAGGACCAAGCCCTCTTCGACGCAAGCAACACTCGTTTTGGCAGCACCGATATCAACAACACAAGCGCTTCCTAAACCAGCACCAAAAGAGGAGCAAACTGATTCCTAATGAAAACACGATCAGTGAAGGAGTATCTGAATTCTTGGAAAGGGGAGTTGTGCTTCACTTGTTGCACGCACAGCCGACGGAATCCCATCTGAACGAGCAGCAGGTCTCCGAGATCCCTAACATACACTCTTTCCCAGTAATCGGGCACAACTAGCATCACTGAGTAGTCCTAATGATCAGATATCACGAAGAATTCCAAATGACCACTTGGAGGCCTAAAATCACGAATATGAACATACACGGAACGCTCTTGGCGAGATTGAGAGACTATTCTGCAGCACACTCGTCCATATAGTCTGTATATCGCCCAGGAGCTCGGCTCTAGAATAGTAATTTAGGGTATTGAACTTGCTGCCACGGATGGGCCACCGTATAGTGTAGCTCGGCAACTCAGATTCAGGAATATTGAAGACCTATAAGGACAAATGTGATGAACGCACGGGAATCGAAGGTGACCAAACCCACCTTTTTGCCAACAATACATTCATCTTCTGGGCCGAGTAGTGATGAGGTAACAGCTTCAGGATCGTCCTTGACTGTAGAACTTTTAGCATTCTTATTATATTTTGCGGCCTGCTGAGATCCGTCGCGGATCGCTCTAAGGCCTAAGCTGTGCATTTTTGCACGAAGATGCCACCTAATGTTCCCAACCTTGGCGTCTGTCTAATTAATTGACATAAGAGCCCGATTGAACTCGAATAGCACGATTCAACATACCTCATCTTCGGGGTCTACATCGATTCTGAAATCCTTCGGGAGAGGCTCCGACCGCTCCGGAGCCACGCTCTTCTTGGAGCCTGAAGTGGAAGGATTGAACTGACGTATGTGCCGTTGCGTTGGTTCTGAAGGTAAATTTACTATAGACTTATTTTTACGGGAAATGACGTTAGGAATGCATATGGGGTTGGGGTCCGAGGCCCGACCAATGCGAAGATAGCGAGAGCCTGGGTGTATGATGATGATATCGGATCCTCGTTTCTACAACATGCACTTCTGAGAAGATAACACCATTAATGAGGCGGTGGGCCTCACTTCAGGCTCTATAGGCGGTGGGAGATCCTTGGGTGCCTCCAATTCGGTTGGAGTGCGTTTACGCTTTCCTCCCGAATCCCCGTGCTCAACGTTTCTGTCCCAGATTGTTTGACGTTCATGCTTCAGATACCCCGAAGAGACGTTCTTGCTATTCATTCTAGATGCATCATGTTGTATGGGTATCAAATGCTGCAAAACTCAGTCGCGCCGCAAAACTTACGGTGGAGGAATAAAGAACGATGTGAACTTCATTGCGACCTCTTCAGGTCGGTCTTTTGGTACACCCTAACGAAAAGGGCGAGTCCATAGAGGCAATCCGAATATGAAGATACTGACCCTTGGCATCTCTACTGAAGTTTGAAGAGGAAGCTAAATAAGCGCTTAAAGTCGATACAACTCCAAACGAGGATACCAGTCACATGGATCAGGATTCTTAAGCGCCCTCGCTGATGCTATCAATATGACTGTGAGCACCGTCTATTCCAGGCATGAATATCTGTTTGAAATGGTTATTCAGGACCTCAGCTACTGTTATTTACATATGAGCAACGAGAAAGTTGCGAGCTTTGACTTCCACGACAAAATAAGATTCGAGATCGAGGAAGAGACTGACGGTATGGGCTTCAAACGTCCATAGCAGTTTATTCCAGCTATAACATGTGGTTGAATGATCAGACTTTCAGATACCTGAAGAACATGTTCCGCCAGACCCCGATGATACCGACTGTACGCATACCATTCTAGTTGCAGTCGATCGAAAGTGCAACCACCATTATTATTACAGGCTTGCCGTCACAGATGCATGTATCATATCCTTACGGAAATCCAACCAATAGAAACCATCCTGCAGCACTAGGGACATACCCCTTTGGATTAGGCAACGCACACCTCTACTCCCAAATAAATTATGACGCATCCACCCTTACACGCCGGCCAGGTTCACCCTCGCAACCAAATGCATCATCATCAATCGTGTACAATTCATCTATCGGACCATTGAAATGGGACGATCTTGCTCTAGACGAGTTGCTCCCAGTAGATCCCAAGAAACTGGAAGCAGAATGGGCAGCAAGGGCCCGCCGAAGCGCCACTGGAGCGGCACAGAATGCCAGTGCTGCAGCAGCAGCCGCACCTCCACCAGCGGGTGCAGATGTCATGGATGAACTAGGATACGCTGAGCAGAGAAGTGACATGATAGAGGACAATGAGGAAGAGGAAGAAAGCGGGAGCGAAGAAGAAAATGGATCCGGGTCGGACGAGGGGGGATATTGATAGACTCCCCAGCTCATGAACGTCCTTTCTGTCCGAATCTGTCATGCACAGTAATATTACAGCATACCCCAAACCTCCGAAGTTCCGTGTAGACAAATCATTGGAACTTCCTCAGAGCCTGTACCTCGTCCAGCAATGCCTGAAGCTTATCGTCATCTAGCTTCACCAAACTGGCAGGTAAGGGAAGGAATTAGACAACGTCCAAGGAACTACGCATGTAGTATATACCTTGGTATGCAGTTCCTAGCCTCGTCGACATCGACAGGACATAAGTTCGCAATCTGAGCGACTTCAAATTGAGTCAGATCTTCCTGCTGCTTGAATATTCTACAGCGAAGACTGAGTATGGATTTGGATGCAACCTCACGGAGATTCTCACTCTCGAAGTGCAAGAATGGTGTCACGACTGCCGAACTTGGAAAATTCGTTAACATATCGAACGGTCTTGCTGTAAACTCTAGCGGAGATTTGGCTTCTGAATCCATCCCTAACTGCTGATCAGAGGGCTTTACGACTCACTGGTTGTCCGGGGGCTGCGTGGCTCGTAATTCGAGCAGACTCTTCACCTCAGAAATAAGCAAACAACCTGCATTGTTGAATTCTGAACCGACACACTCCAGGTCAGAAAGGGTAACTATGAAACCATTCAGAACAGCTGACCTGATCCTAGCTTTAGGAAATCTGCATCCTCCTCATCTTTCTGCGCGCGACGATGCAATGAGGACATCGGATCCGGTACTAGGACCGGCATGCTCCGAGCTCTGAATACATAGCCGCAGACCCACTCCGGAGGGGACCTTCACATCGAACTCCCCGTACTGCAGAATATTGCCAACAAAATCAACGTTTTTTCAACTACTCCCGGATCGGACTTATGGTCCAAACCGCCCAAACCCAGTGCACAAGTATTCTATCGGAGCGAGCCGGGGTCCGATTGGTCACATATCGTGACGGTCGACTATGACTTCAAAGAAAAGGTAGAGCTTAAACGCTCAATTTTGTCCAAGAGCAGAATTGACAGGTTTATACCCCAGCAAGCTAGACCTTTTGGTCCGCGTTCGGTACTCGAATCCTCTACCGCCTCCTCCCTTCCCGCCAAAGCTTATCAACATACCAACACATCCTTCACGATATGCACGCTTTGACTACACTTCAAAGCTTGCAGATGAGACGCCGTTTCCGATGATTGTCGATGCAGAGCTCGGGATGCCCATTGACCTGAGCAAATTTGATGAGCTCTGGGATTTTGATGACACTACGGGATTAGGTATGTTCCATGGGCACCACCAAATCTCGGATGATGCTAAATGTCAATCTGTTAAGAAGAGCCAACGGTTCTCCCAGACCTGGACCCAAAGGATGCTTTCCTGGTATCTGATCTTCCAATATCATTCGCAAGCGGACAGACTACTTCATCTGTTACCGGCGCACCCTCTGCGGCCAATGTCTCGTGGCTCCGGAAAACGGAATACATCAGTTCGGCCGCCTCTTCCCGCACCCTCAATGTGTACGATCAGTACGTTATGTCGTCGTATCATATCTGTGGGTTGAGCTGGAAAGTTGACACTCTCGAGGTTCTTGTAGAAAAGCTCACGAAGAGCCACTACCGGACGTTTCGCATACAGCCCAGATTGCTGATATTGAAGCTTCATTCAGAAATGCCTCCATTAGTACGAACCTCTCAACACTACAACACCCTAGCAAACCCAGTTTAGGAGCTGTCGATACTTTTGAAATACTGCCGGATACAACGTTATGGGCCAATGCCTATGATCTCGTCCGCTTCTCAGAACGACCTGGGGAGAGACCAATCGATGTGGGTCGTCAGTACATCTTCGATGGAAAAGTACTGATGGTCAATTTTAGCAACCCGATCTCCGTCTCGACTCTGCCATCATCCGTCCTACCATTGGGGAAGACGGCGAATCATTCCTTTCGTACTACCTGACAAAGGATGACGCCGAAGCAGTACAATTCATGTCAGGCCGAAGACAATCGAACAGAGGTGCAGAGGAACTTTTCGGGGACGAGGATGACGCCGAGAAGTTGGATGAACCTCTCACCACCTTCCAGTTCATCAGAGATTATGAGACAATCAAGATCGAAACGGATGTACCGAATGAGTTCTTATTGACGCTAGACGATGGAACGAAAGGTCATGGAGAGAGGGGCGCGTTTTATAAGAATATTGAACGGAAGTACGTTTTGAAGAAAAAACGTCAGAATGTGAGTCTTCCATCTTTCAACACTACCACATCTTTTGGTGACATTTCATGTGCAAATGCCTTTCGTGCTCCCACCCTCACCACATCCAGCGAAATGAGGAGTATTCAGATAAATGGGACATCGTCCGGCTGAGGCATGTTCCCTTCACTGTGGAACAACTTCAGGAGCGTTCAGAAGCACAAGCCGAAGTCGATGATTCCTCATATCTTGCCAACTTGGTTGCTGCTGACCTTGACGGCGATGCGGAGGCTGATGTTCAGACCGACGCAGGTGCACCGATGGATGTAGATGGAGAAGGTGAGATTCATACTGGTTCAGATGCTCAAGTTAAGGCAGAGAGGACAGAAGTCGAACCAGATGCAGATGTTGAGGTGAGAAATGACGTCCAGAAGCAAATGAAAGATGAAGTTTTCGGGGGCGAGAGCGACAGCGACGGGGAAGGGGGATTAGATGATCAGAACGACTCGTCGATGACGTGACAATGTGTTCGTAGCTTTGGGGGTACTAATTTATTGGATTACTTGAATACGTGTACGTATCTGTGCTAGATTGCAAGGTGCGAAATGAAAGTGAACAAAATGTCTCATATTCTGTCTTGTCATTTTCTGTCAGGTTCTATAGTCACCATTTATAGTGACATAGTCCTATCATGTCAATTGAGAAAATAGACAACGCTGAGTTTGTGTCATGGACTCACATGGCTGAGATCGCATGTGAAATAAGTCGCAGATTCGTTTCCACCTTGTAAATCAATCTCAATTGTAATCTCGTCTGCACTGACAATTTCTTTTGCTCTAACTTCATCAACAGCCTCCGGCTCACCATTCACCAGTACTGCAAATGGAGCCGAGTTGTCAGATGGGAGGAAAGATACAGAAACTCTTGTTGGATCAATGAACATAGGCTCGACGGAAGTACCAGGAGATGTGGACGAGTTCGTTGAGAGAGGCGCGTAACCGACTGCACATAGAATCCTTCCCCAACTACAATAGAAAATCGGCTCAGCAGTCAGGCGAAGAAAGGGCTGAGTGCACATACTTCGCGTCTTCTCCGTAGAGTGCACACTTTACCAGCGACGACGTAGATACAGTCGATGCCACGCGATGAGCGTCCTGATAAGATGGTGCATTCTTCAAACCGATAGATCTCAATTAATCTAACGAACATGGAAGCCGGGAGAAACCACACCTTCACTGTCACGGTAACAAATTTCGTAGCGCCTTCTCCATCGTAAACTACTAGTTTAGCCAAGTCAATGGCAAAGCTCGTTAATTCATCCCTGAAGACTTTGAATGCCTCTGGATGCAGGTCCGCATCAATCTCGTCCATAGTCGGATCGGCGGCACCGTTAGCAAGTGCAAGAATTGTATCATTGGTACTCATGTCGCCGTCGACACTTATCGAATTGAAGCTCCTGCCGACAGCATATGTGAGAGCCGACTGTAAGGTCGTTGGAGTAACCGCAGCATCTGTAACAAGAAGACCGAGAAGGGTGGCATGGGGGGGTCCCATGTTGGGATGAATCATCCCCGCGCCTTTATCAATCCCAGCTATGCGCACCAGAACGGTCTTCGCAGGATCTTTCGTGCTCGGAAGATGGAAAGACCGCGCACGGAGCTTAGGGAAAGTGTCCGTGGTCATGAACGCCTTTGCGGCCAGTTCCCAGTCTACAAACTTGGATGTCTTGGAGGACACAACTGGCATAGGGAACGATCCGGATGCAGTCCTAATGCCTGACAAAACTTGAGAGATGGGCAATAGTTGTCCAATTACTCCAGTGGACATGAGGAGTGTAGAGTCCCCCTGCAGGTTCGACTCGGAGGGTGGGGGGACGGCTAAATCTGTAGTCCGAACCGTTTCCCAGGCATCTTCAAGGCCCTTCGTCCCCGTCACAGCGTTGGCGCAGCCACTGTTGACGACCACCTTATTCGCTCGTCCACCTGACTTCTTCAGGACATCCATCGATACTTGCACGGGTGCCGCTTTGAAAACATTGCGCGTGAAACAGCCCGCAGATGATGTTCGCAGAGAAGTAGAAGAAATGAGACTGAGATCCTTCGGATCCCCTTCAAGCGTTGTGGAAACCTTATTCTTCTTAATTCCAGCATACAGACTTGTGGCTAGATATCCTTTCGGAAACAGGTTGTCTGGGATCGGTTGATGGTGATGTGCCTTAGAGAGGGCTGCACCTGCCCATGTACGAGTTGAGGCATGGAATCTCTTGATGTGCCAGAATGACATCTACTTTCCTGTGACTACGCGCTTGTAAACCGACTAGATATTAAATAACGACATGACCTACCTTGCGATGTCACGGTGCTCTGATAAAAGATACGCTGCTGGCGCGTCGCAAAATTTGCTCTGCATAGCCACTCCCTCAGGTCCTTCCCCATTGGGTACCGTTTATGAACGGGCTGCTTCGTGATGGTTCTGGGAGAAAGTATATGAGGCGTAGCCGCTGTTAACCCGTTTCTAGGTGACGGGTCGAAGTCATCTCTGAATGCACAGTAATATGAGGGAGAAACGCATGGCATAGCCACCTAAAAGATCAGTTCCACCTGCCAACGTTTACAATCTTTTGTTGCTCGAGGCTCCATTTTCAGTATGAGCACCTCTTTGGTAGAGATACTAAGATCAAGTAATTTTCTCTCTCACTCAGCCGCGGAGCAGGACCTGACCGCACTGGCAACTTGTTGCTAGAATTTCTTGAGCACATTCGATCGGTCGATCCGCCAAACAAATGGAAGATTCTTGTGGTTGATGAACACTCCCAAAAGCTGTTATCCTCTGTAATGAAGACCTACGATGTCCTTTCTGAGAATGTTAGTCGTACGTGGCAGATTTGTTTTATTCATCGCCGAGTGCAGCTCCTGAGCACCCATCTCATGTAGTCATCGAGGCGATCAACTCAAATCGAACTATTCAAACGCAAGAAGCGATGTATTTGCTCATGTCAACCACAGCGAATGTTGAGCGAATAATAGCGGATTTCTCCAATGGACGTAAGCAGTATGCCGGCGCGCACGTATTCTTCATGGATGGTAAGGTCCAGCTTCCCAACAAATAAGGTTAAATTGAAAGTAACCCATATTCGAAATTCCAGGCTTGGAGGAGTCGCTCTGTCAGCGTTTGCTTGCTTCGCCGGCAGCACCACATCTCCGCCAACTAGTAGACATATTCCTTAACTTCAACGCCATGGAGGCTAGGTACTTCAATCTGAATGTACCCTCAGCATTCTTCAGCTTTTACAGCCCTCCTCGTGATCCCGTAAGGCTACGAACACGTCTAAAGAGGCTAGATTATGATCTGCGATTTGTCGCCAAGACTGTATGTGGATATTCCTTGGCAATGCCTTCTTGCTTTGAAGAAGATACCTCATTGGCGTAGCTCCTTAATCTTTGTATCACTCTGAACGAAAATCCTCTCATACGTTACTACCAAGCGCCAAACCATGGTCCTCTTGGCCCTCTTCTCGAATCTTCCCCTCCGTCGGCTGGCGTACCTGTGCCACCTCCTACAGTTGAACCGATACAAACGGGTCTTCGATGGGCTCGAGCCGCTGTGACTCGTGAAGCTACTAATGCACCTACCGTCCCTCCAGGAGACCAGCTTCCGAAGAAGCTGGCGTTAATGTTGCAAAATGAGCTGGACGAGTATCGCAGCTCGAATCCTGAGTGGCCTGTAAGACCTCAACCCCAATATCACTATTAATCGTCTCACCAGGTCTGGTAGAAACCCGACGGGACACACCGACCACGGGGAACTATCATTATCACAGATCGGACAATGGATACCATTGCGCCACTCGTTCACGAATTCACCTACCAGGCAATGGCGAATGACCTACTTCATATCGAGGACGGACGCACCTATACGTGGGTCTTATTGCTCTGTCTGTGCTTGCCTCGCATTCAATTTACCCGTACTCGCTCTCTAGTTACAAGTTTCAGACAGAAGTGGGAAAGTATGAGAATCAGACGACCACCTTGTCCGACGCAGACACCGTATGGACCCAGGTCCGCCACATGCACATGGGACAAGCGATTGAGAAGCTTCGGAATGACTTTAATCAGTTCTTGCAAGAACACGCTGGGTTTAAAGGAGGGTGAGTACTCGGTCGGTTAAGCGGAATGGTCTCGTGTCTCATTTAGTTTCTCGCGCCTCCAGTGAAGGCGCAACCACCTTGAACGATATGAAGGATATGTTAGCAAGCTTGCCGCAATACCAAGAAATGCGCGAGAAGGTACGCTATTCTTGTGGTTTAGCGGAACTTGGAATGCACTATCTCTGAACGATGGTAGTTTTCTCTCCACCTCACAATGGCGCAAGAGTGCATGGAAATCTTTGAGAAGAAGGGTCTTGAGGGGACGGCTCATGTTGAACAAGTGAGCGGATATTCCACCTTTTCCTTGCCCCCATAGATTCATACAATTCCTCAGCAATGTGCGACAGGCGAGACTGTAGACGGGAAGGCACCCAAAAAGTTGGTGGAGGAGATGGTACCGTTGCTCTACGATGCTCAAGTCAGGTGCGATTTCCCGGGGCTTTAGCGAGATGAAGCAACGGGGAAAGCTGATGATTGTTTTCTGATGATTTCAGTCACCGCGATAAAGTAAGAATCATCGCGCTTTACCTCATGCATCGTGACGGTGCGCCAGAAGAAGACCTTAGAAGACTGTTCCAGCACGCGAAGTTGCACCTATCGGAGCAAGACGCTATCAAAGGTCTAGCCAATTTGGGCATACGGCTCTATCGCGTAAGTACATGGATTCTTTATCGACGTACTTTCGTGGACTTACAATCCCTCTACCCCTCCACCAGGGCCCGGGCGACAGAGACACTCGCAAAGTCAGATTCAAGCCCATTAAATCTGAAGACGACTATGAACTAAGTAGATACAAGCCTCTGTTGCAACACGTCCTCACCGAGCATATTACCGGCTCGCTCGACCAAACCGCTTTTGCGTACGTTCGCGATGCTCCTACCTCCCTTGCTTCCACCTTCGCTACTCTAGATTCCCGATCACGGGCTCCGAGCACTGCTTCTGCCTCGTCTGCTACGTCAGGCCCCACATCTCTCAGATCGGGAAAGAGGACTTGGAATCGACAGCCAAGGACGGCGGTGCAGGCGGCAGGTGGCTCTGCGGCACCGGAGAAGGAGAAGGAACCGATTCGACAGAGGGTGATTGTTTTTGTCGCTGGTGGGGTGACCTATTCCGAGTTGAGAGTAGCGTATGAAGTTGGAACGCAGATGAAAAGAGACGTTTATATTGGTGAGTCCTTAGAGCTAGCTATGATTTCGACCCGGGTGTTCCTGCCATCCAGTGATAGTTGTTACCTGTTGATACCTTGGCCCAAGGCGAAGCTCTACGCCTGTCAATTTTGCTTGCTGACGACTTGAAAGTTCTTGAACTAGAGGGGATTGGCTCGGCTACGCTCCCCAACGGATTACCGAACGTTTCCTGGTCTGAATACCAAGACTTTTACGACAAGAAATATTTCGCACCGGATCCGCCTCCCAAGCAGGCCCCTCCTAGCGGCGGTTCAGGGTCCAAGAATCCGCCTCCACCTTTGACTACGAAAAACGGAGGGCTCGTGCCCCCCCCGCTGCCCAGTCCTGTGAACAGTGTGAGCAGCGGGAAAAGTGGGAACTTACATAAGGAAAAGAAACACAAGGATAAGGATAAGGATAAGAAGAAAGGTTTCTTCCATTTCTAGCTGGGATGTGGGACATGGAACGGTTTGGTTTTGCCGAATTATGACTGTGCGTGTAAATCATTGACTGAAGCTTCTGATGTTATGGACAAGATAGTACATAGATGTCTATCTTCATTGTTTGAACTAAAACACGGTCATGTACTGTACGATACTACGTTAGGTAGTGGAAGCGCTGAGGTACGATCCACGATTGCACTTATTGGTCCGGCTCGACCGGAGATTGGGTCAGCGTTCTGGAATCGCACCCACTAAAAGTGTCTGTTGTGGGACCGGTGACGAGATGTATACGATAAATCTGGCCAACTTCACTTAAAAGCTAAGAGATACCTTCATTGGTCCACAAGTGGAATCGGCAAGAAAGGAAAGAGGGAGGGAGGGAGGAAACCAAAAGGAGACCGGGGTGAGGAATCGATGAAGAAAAGAAAACGCAGAAAAGTCTTAAATGAAAGTAGGAATAGAAAAAGGATGCAACATTCCAACAATCATTACGAGAGTTGACACCCCGATGATCTCTGAGTGAATCCCCAAATACTCGCCAGAAAAATGAAATGAAAATGGCAAGCGGCAACCCCCTGAAGCATTACACTTTCGTTGAGACAGGACAAGGAACTGACGGCGTGTAAAGTTTGGTGTGTGACCCAAGTCCCACAAGTCAACGAACACGGAACGGGGCCTTGTCTAATATTTGACGACATTGATGTAACAATAGGCAGGTCACCAGCCTCTATTATTAACATAGTAGAACTTTGTAAGACGAGAAATGGTCATCGGCATACAACAAATCCAGACAGGATTCCGCTGGGCATGAATCGTTGACGCCGCAAATTTCGAGGGAAACTGCAAATAAGAAAAACGGCATCTCGATGAAAAGGACAGGTATTGGCAAGGGGTGGTCAGACAGGGGGTCCCCTTGGCGGGGTGAAATCCTATTTTTGCTGGTCAAAATTTTCAATACAAATATAATATATACAGGCCCAAAATGGAAGGAGCAGGGTCAACCAGAGAAGCATCCACATCCAAGTTCA
>WNFI01037285.1_pt1 | contig 16958 bp, 15 predicted proteins | sample 5400471 | NCBI WGS metagenome assembly WNFI01 (sample SAMN13153348, study PRJNA577476) | soil metagenome | isolation source: 100 cm saprolite on Douglas fir-dominated hillslope | place: USA:California | collected 2013-09-17 | reverse complement strand
CGGCGTGACGCGCCTGCCGCCCGCGCACGTTCTCGTCGCCGGCGCGTCGGGTGTCCGCTGCAGCCGCTACTGGGACTTCGATCCCGACGCACGCCTGGAGTACCCGCGTCCGGAAGAGTACGCAGAGCAGTTCGCGTCGTTGTTCCGGACGGCGATCGAGTGCCGCACGCGCGGGGCGGCGGCGGTCGGCGTCTTCCTCAGCGGCGGGCTCGATTCGTCGTCGATTGCCGGCGTGGCGGAGGGCCTCGCGCGCGAGGGAGGCGCGGCGCCGATCCGTGCCTACTCGCTGATCTTCCCCGGGCTGTCCGTGGACGAGACGCCGTACATCGATGCGGTCACGGCGCAGTGGGACCTGCCGTCGGTGAAGCTCGAGGCGCGAGCCGCGACGCGGGAGGAGATGGACGCATACGTCGAGCGGTACCAGGACGTGCCGACATATCCGAACGGCTCCGTGCTGGATCCGCTGCGCCGCCGCGCGGCGGCGGAGGTCGACGTCGTGCTCACCGGCTACGGCGGCGACGATTGGCTCACGGGCAGTCCGCTCCACACGGCGGACCTGCTTCGCGAGTGGCGCCTCGTGGCGGCTGCGAAGCAATACCTCCACGACATCGCACTGCCGCGAGGCGGCTATTCGCCTGCGGGGCTTCTGCGCACGGCGATCGGACCGCTGCTCTCGCCGGCCGCCCGTGCCGTGCTGAGTCCGCTCGCCGGCACGCGCCCGCGGACGTATGACTGGATCCGCCCCGAGTTTGCCGCGCGCGTCTCGTTGCGCGAGCGGGTGCGGCCGCCGGCTCCCCGCCGCTGCCGGTCCCACGTGCAGCGCGCGATTCTAATGCTCGCCAACAGCGCGCAGCAGGTGATGGGGGACGAGCTCGAGGATCGCGCGGCCGCGGCCGCCTCACTGGACCAGCGGCATCCGTTCAACGATCGCCGGCTCGCCGAGTTCGCCTTTGCCCTGCCGGAGTCGCAGCGGTGGTCCGGGGGGGAAACGAAAGTGGTCATGCGCCGGGCGCTGCACGCGGTGCTGCCGCCGTCGGTCCGGCGCCGCAACGACAAGGCGGAGTTCACGTCCACGCTCGTGTCGGCCCTCGACGTGCTCGGCGGCCGCGCGTTCCTCTCGCGGCTTCGGTGCGCGGAGGCCGGGTGGGTCGACGCCGGCGCCATCGGTCGGATGTATGACGACATGGTGGGACTTTACACGCGGGGCGATGAGTCGTACATTCCTCTGGCCGACGCCGTGTGGAGTGTCGCCGCCGTGGAACTGTGGCTTCTCCGGCGATAAACAAGGAGCGGTGCCGTGACGACATCCAAGCGCGATAAGTCAGACGATGGGGGCGCCGGGACATCTCCCCAGCCCCGCGCGAAGCGGCGCTACGAGAGACCCCGGCTGGTCGATTACGGCCGCGTCAACAAGCTGACGCAGACCGGCGGGATCACGACGCGTGACCTGGGCAGCCGAAAGCAAGTGTGCCTCTAGGCCAGCGGGCCTGAGCGACGCCGTGTCTCTGGTCATCGACGAGCACCGCCAGTACCTGGCCGATCGTTCCCGTGTGGATCGCTACGCGCGCGCCCTCCGCGAGGTCATCCGGCCGGACGATCTCGTCGTCGATCTGGCCTCGGGGACCGGAATCCTGGGATTGCTCGCGTGCCGTGCCGGCGCGCGCCGGGTCGTCGCCATCGAAGCCACGCCGATCGCTGGACTCGCGCGTGCCGTGGCGCGGGCCAACGGATATCACGATCGCATCTCGGTCGTGCGCGGCGTCGCGCGCGAGACGGAGGTGGCCGAGCGGGCGGACGTCGTGGTGTCGGACCAGATCGGGCGGTTCGGCTTCGAGGCGGGGTTACTTTCGCTGTTTGCCGACGCTCGTGCACGGCTGCTCAAGCCGGGCGGGCGGTTGATCCCATCCGCCCTGTCGCTGGTGGTCGCGCCGGTGGAGCATCCGCGCCAGTTCGCGCGCGTGGCGTTCTGGGACCGGCGTCCCGCCGGCTTCGATTTCACGCCCGTCCGCAGGATTGCCGCGAACACCGGCTATCCGACACGGCTGTCCGCGCCTCAGCTGCTGGCCGATCCGGCGGATGCGTGCCGGCTCGACTTGTCGGCAGATACGCCTTCGCTCCTGCGCATCGAGGCGACTTTCACCGTGCGGCGTCGCGGCACGCTCGACGGAATCGGCGGCTGGTTCCGCGCGCAGCTCTCGCCCTCCGTTGCCATGTCGAACTCCCCGTTGGACGCGCAACGGATCGCGCGGCGGCAGGTGTACTTTCCGATCGAGTCGCCGGTTGCATTGGAGCAGGGCGACGGCATCGATCTCGATCTGCGCATCCTTCCCGACGAGCACATTGTGTCGTGGATTGTGACCGCCCGGCCTGCGGCCGGCGAAGCGGTCCGGTCCGTGCAATCGACTCTGGCCGGGATGCTCGTCGAGGCGGCGGACGTGCACCGCACGGATCCGGCGTACCGTCCGGCGCTCACGGAGCGCGGAGTGGCGCGCCAGTCGGTTCTCGCGCTCTGTGACGGCGTCCGCACGCTCGCCTGCATCGAGGCGGAGGTGTTCGCGCGGCATCCCGACCTGTTCGAGTCCACCGCCGACGCCGCCTTCTTCGTCGGGGAGGTCGTCACCCGTTACACGCACGATGCGACCTAGCCGCCGGACGTACGACTTCTGCGGCGTCAGCATCACGAGCGAGCGTGCGCTGCCCGATCTCCGGTCCCGGAAGCAGACTCGTGCCGAATGCGCGATCACGTTCGGTCCCCACCCGCGGCCGGGCACGCCGCCGGCGTGGTTCCAGACGTGGCGCTTGCCGGGGGGCAAGCTGTGGCTCTCGATCGGCCGCGTGCCGGCCGGCTACCTGCTGCGCTTTCCCGGGCAGGCGGATTTCGTCGTCAGCCGCGACGGCGGCCGCATTGCCGTCCACGCGCCAGACGCGCTGCCGGCGGAGACGTTGCGTCACCTGCTGATCGACCAGGTGCTGCCGCTGGCGATGAGCCGTCGCGGCCGTCTCACCCTGCACGCCAGCGCCGTCCATCTTCCCGGCATCGGAACCGTGGCGTTTCTCGGCGACACCGGTCGCGGCAAGTCCACGCTCGCGGCGGCGCTCGCCGCGCGCGGCGGACGCATCGTCACCGACGACTGCCTCGCCCTCGAGATGATCGACGGCGCGGTGCGCGCCCTTCCCGGCTATCCCGGGCTGCGGCTGTGGCCGGGCGGCAGCGCGAATCCGTTGCTGCGCGCCGTACCGACCAGCCGCGTGGCGCACTACTCCGCCAAGCGGCGCGTGCCACGCGGTGCGCTCCCGTTTCACGGCCGGCCGAGCCTCGTGCGCGTGCTGTTCCTGCTGTCGGCGCGCGCGGACGCGGGTCCTCCAGTCGCCGTCCGCCAGTGCCGGGCGCCGGCGAGGCTCATGGGACTGCTGCGGTTTGCGTACGTGCTCGATGTCGAGGAGCGCGCAGGACTGACGGGCCTGTTCGACGGCCTCGCGACGCTCGCGACCACCGTTCCAGTGCGGCGCCTGCGGCTGCGGCAGGGCCATCACCGGCTGCCGGAAGTGGCCGACCTGATCCGCGCGTACGCGGCGGGTGTGGTTCATCCCGACCGCGCCGCGTCCGCCCCGCGGCCGGCATGACCGCGATCTTCGACCTGCACGACGAGGCCTATTACGCCTGGCGGGATGCAGGAGTTCGGAGTCAGACACTCGTCCACGTCGACGCGCATCACGACGCGGCGCACGCGCCGTCCTGGTGCGCGATCGACATCGGCAACTACGTCCGGGCGGCGATTCGCGACGGCATGATCGCCGAGGTCCTGTGGATCGTTCCGGATCCGATGTGGGCGGATGCCGCCACGCGCAAGATCCTCTTCGCCGAAATCCGCGGCATCGGGGACGGTCCGGTCGTCGCGCAGCCTGGCGGTGCGTCCCGGGCGCTGTCGAGGGGCGCGCGCACGAGCGTCGAGGGCGTCGCCGTGTGGGCGGGGCCGCTCGGGTCCGTGCCCGCCCCGCGGGGACGCGTGCTCCTCGACATCGACGTCGATTACCTGCTGACCGCGCGGTACGACCAGGGAAGGACCGCGGAGCCGCTGGCGCGTCCGTGGTGCTGGCCGGACGACTTCGTCGCGCGGATGCGGGCGCGCGGGTTGACGCCGTCCATGACCACGATCGCGACGTCGGTCACCGGAGGATTCACGCCGCTGCGATGGGCGCATCTCGCGCGCGAGATCGCGGTGCGGCTCGAGGATGCGCCGGCGTCCGCGGTCCTGGCGTGCTTCGCCCGGCTCCGCGAGGCCGCCGACGCGAAAGCCGCCGGAAACACGGCGCAAGCGATGGATGCCTGCCGCGACGCGGTGTCCGCCTGTCCGGAAGAACCGTCCGGGCACTTTCATCTCGCGGAGATCCTGCAGAGCACGGGACAGCTGCACGAGGCGAGGGTCGCGTATCGGCGCGCGCGCGAGCTCGATCCGTCGTACGCCCATCCGTTCCGATCGCGCGGGCTCTGGCCTTATCGGCGCAAGCAGTGGCGCGAGGCGGAAGCCGCCTATCGCGAGGCGCTCGCGCTCGATCCCGACGACGGGCACGCGCAGCTTGGACTTGCGATGGTTGCGTTACGGCAGGGACGACCCGGCGAGGCGCGCGGGCTGGCGGAACAGAGCCGGGCGTCGCATCCTGAAGTGGTCGATGTCTGGCGCACGCTCGCGCGCGCCCGCGCGCAGCTTGGCGAGTACCGGACGGCCATCGAGGCGTACGAGCGGGCGCTGGCTCTGGCGCTTCGCGGAGGAACCGGACTGGGCGGGCCGTGGCTGTCGAATCCGGATCGACGGCTGGTCGACCCGCGCCACTGGGGCGACCACGCGGCGGTCGGAGATCTCCACGCCGGTCTCGGGCATCTCGACGCGGCGATCGCGCATTACCGGATCGCGGCCGCCGGGGCCCCCGCGGTCCGCCGGCTCAAGGTCCGTCTGGCCCTGCTCGAGGCGCGCAGACGGCTTGGCCGCGCCTTCGGCGGCATGCTACCATCGTGAGGCTTTTCCAACGGTTTTTCCTGGAGCGCTCCCCATGTCCGGCCACTCGAAATGGCACACGATCAAGCACAAGAAAGGCGCGGCTGACGCCAAGCGCGGCAAGGTCTTCACGCGCATCATCAAGGAATTGACGGTCGCGGCCAGAAACGGCGGCGGCGACCCCGACAGTAATCCCCGGCTGCGCACGATCGTCGCCGAGGCGAAGTCGGTCAACATGCCGGCCGACAACATCAAGCGCGCCATTCAGCGCGGCACCGGCGAGCTGCCCGGCGTCTCGTACGACGAGATCACCTACGAAGCCTACGGGCCCGGCGGCGTCGCCCTCATGATCGAAGTGCTGACCGACAACAAGAACCGCACCGTCAGCGAGGTGCGGCACACGCTCGGGAAGTACGGCGGCAACCTCGGAGAAGCGAACAGCGTCGCCTGGATGTTCGAGAAAAAGGGCTACATCGTCGTCGAGAAGGTCCCCTGAGATGTACCAGCCGGTGCTCGACGCCGGGAAGGGGCTCGGCATCGAACCGGCCGCCGCCGAGATCGCGCTGCTGCCGAAGAACTACATCCGGCTCGAGGGCAAGACCGCCCAGCAGATGCTGAAGCTGATGGAGCTGCTCGAAGAGCACGAAGACACGAAGAAGGTCTGGACGAACGCCGATATCGAGGAGAAGGAGATCGAGGCCTCGTTGGCGTGAGGCCGCGGATCACGCAGACGACGCGGGCCATGCTGTGATCATTTTCGGGATCGATCCCGGCTCCGAGCGCACCGGGTACGGCTGTGTCGACACCGACGGCCGCCGCCACCGGCTCGTGGCCTACGGATCGATTGCCGCGCCCGCGCACACCCCATTCCCCGAGCGGCTCCTGATCATCCATGCGGGCCTCGCCGCGCTGCTGGCCGAGCATCGCCCCGACTGCGTCGCCATCGAGAACGTGTTCCACGCCAAGAACGTGCGCAGCGCCCTGAAGCTGGGACACGCGCGCGGGGTCGCGCTGCTGGCCGCGTCCCAGGCGGGGATGACGGTCGCCGAGTACTCACCCGCCGAAATCAAGCGTGCCGTCGTCGGACTCGGACGTGCCGAGAAACAGCAGGTCGGGCAGATGATCAAGCTCCTCCTCGGCCTCGACCTGGTCCCGGCGCCCCATGATGCCGCCGACGCTCTCGCGGTGGCCATCTGTCACGTGCACAGCTCCCACGGCGCGATCGCTGAGGCCACCGCCCGGCTTCCCACGCGGCGTAGCGTTGGCGGAGGCCGTCCGACAAGCTGGCGCGATTACCGCCCGTGATCGCCCGGCTGAAAGGGACTCTCGCCGAGAAAGCGCCGAACCGCCTGATCGTGGATGTCGGCGGGGTCGGCTACGACGTGCTGGTCCCGCTGTCCACGTTTTACGGCATCGGCGAGCCCGGCGCGGCCGTGACGCTTCGCATCCACACGCACGTGCGCGAGGACACGATTGGATTCCCGGCGTCGGCAAGAAGACCGCCGAGCGGATCGGGTTGGAGCTGAAAGACCGGCTGCCGCTGGGCGGCGCATCTGGAGTGGGCCAGCCGGACGCGGCCGTACCCGGCGAGGATCTTCGCAGCGACCTTCTGTCGGCGCTGACCAACCTCGGTTACAAGGGACAGGTCGCGGAGAAGGCAGTCAATGCGGCGCTCAAAAAAGCGCCGGACACGGCATTCGAAGAAGCGTTGCGCGATATTCTTCGTGGCATGACCCGCGCATGACCGACGACCGGCTCGTCAACGCCTCGCCGATCGACGACGACGTCCAGTACGAGGCGGGGCTGCGCCCGCGATCGCTGAACGAGTACATCGGACAGGACCGCGTCCGCGAACAGCTCCAGGTCGCGATCGCCGCGGCGAAGCAGCGCGGGGAAGCGCTCGATCACGTGCTGCTGTACGGTCCTCCCGGTCTGGGAAAGACGACGCTGGCCGCCGTCATCGCGCACGAGCTGGGCGTCGCGATCCGGCCCACGGCAGGGCCCGTCATCGAGAAGCCCGGAGACCTCGCGGCGATGCTGTCGAATCTGCAGGCGCGCGAGGTGCTGTTCATCGACGAGATCCACCGCATGAGCCCCGCCATCGAGGAGATCCTCTATCCGGCGATGGAGGACTACGAGCTCGACATCATCATCGGGCAGGGCCCTAGCGCGCGCTCGGTCAAGGTCCCGCTGCAGCGCTTCACGCTCGTGGGCGCGACGACGCGGACGGGGCTCCTGACGTCGCCGCTGCGCGCGCGCTTCGGCATCGTCCATCGCCTGGATTTCTACACGAGCGAGGACATTCTCGAGATCGTCATCCGGTCGGCCCGCATTCTCGGCGTGCCGATCGAGGCCGAGGCGGCGAGAGAGATTGCGCGGCGATCGCGCGGCACGCCCAGAGTGGCGAACCGCCTGCTCCGGCGCGTCCGCGATTACGCGCAGGTGCGCGCGGACGGCACCATCACGGCCGATGTCGCGGCGCGGGCGCTGAAGATGCTCGAGGTCGACGAGCAGGGGTTCGACGAGCTGGACCGCCGCCTGTTGCGGACGATCATCGAGAAGTTCGGGGGGGGACCGGTGGGCGTCGGCAGCCTGTCCGCGGCCCTGAGCGAGGAGCGCGACGCGCTCGAAGACATCCACGAGCCGTTTCTCATCCAGGCGGGGGTCCTCGATCGTACGCCGCGCGGGCGAGTGGCGACAGCAAAGGCGTACGAGTACTTCGGCCTCCCGCCCGTCGATCGCGACACGCGCCTCTGGTAAGCCGCCGCGTCAGGCGCTATTTCTTCCCCTGGTCGTGCGGCACGGCGATCAGCGCGTTCGTGCACGACGTCACGTTGCCTGCCAAATCGGCCCCGACGTATCTCAACTGATACACGCGACCGGTGCCCGGGCCGGAGCGTTCGGCGCGCACGAAGCCACTGACGCTAGGGGTACCCAGCACCCATCCCGTCATGTCGACATCCGTGTTTCCGTCGCCGAGCGCGTTGGCCGCTTCGCTGCTGGAGTAGGCCACGAGCTTGAACCCCGCGCTGCCCGAGAGGGCATCCACCACATTCACGAAGACGTTCCACGGCACCATCTTGTGATTGGGCGGCCAGACGTTTCCGCCGCTGGCCGTGCCGCAGGTCACGACGGGCGGCGTCCGGTCGATCTTGATCGTGAGCGGCTGCGTGACGACCGGATTGCCGGCGACGTCCGTCGCTTCGCCGTGCACGCTCCAGATCCCCTCGTCGCTGACCGTGCACGAGGCGCTCGCCACGAGCGGCCCGCTCTTGACGGACGCGGCGCCCGACGGCGGAATGTTGTTCACGCCGATATTCGTCGGGCAGATCGCCCTGACGTTCAACAGGCCTGACAGCCCGACCTGGTCCGTCGCCCTGCACACGATCGTGACCGTCGCCGTGCCCTGCTTGTACCAGCCGTTGAGGCCCGTCGGCGCGACGGTGGGCCCGCACACCAGCGTCGGCGGCTTCGTGTCGACGTTGACCACCACTTGCGTCTGGGCTGAGTTGCCCGCGACGTCGCGCGCGATCCCCGTCACGACCTGTCCGGCGCCGTCGGTCAGGACCTGCACCGGCGGCGTCACGAAGGCGACTCCTGAGCCGCCATCGCTCGCGTTGAAACTGACCGTCGGATACTGGTTGAACCATCCGGCGGCATTCGGCGCGGGCGAGACGCCTCCCTTCGTGATCGCGGGCGGCGTCGAGTCGATGTCGAAATGCAACCGGTGCGGCGACTCGAGATTGCCCGCCACGTCCTCCGCGTAGTAGATCAGGTCGAAACCACCGTCGCGAGTGAGATCGATCGTGGCGTTCGCGCCCGGCGTCCGCCCGGAGAAGCCCACAGTCGAGGTGACGGAGTAATTGATGGCCGCCATCGCCACGTTGTCGGTCGCGGCGAGGACGACGCGGACGGGCGAGAGGTACCAGCCGCTCGGGGCGGGGCTCGGCGAGACGCTGAGGAGCGTCGTGGCCGGCGGTATGACGTCGCTGTCGATCGTCACGGACGCCGTCGCCGGCGAAGCGGTCGTTTCGGTCGATATGGCGCGGGCCGTGAAGGTCACAGAGCCTGGCGTCAACGCGCTGTACGTGAAGGTGTAGCTGCGCGTGGCGCCCAGCGCCAGCGGTGTGGCCACGGCCGGCGGCAACGTCGGGGCCGACAGCAGGCCGGCAGGCGCGACGTCGACGCCGGGCGTGATGTTCGTCAGCGCCACGTTACCGGTGTTCGAGACGTCGACCCGAACCTGGACGGGGGAATTGACGCCGACGCGAGACGGCGTGGCGGTCACCGCGACGCTCAACTTGTGCGCCGGGGCCGGCGTCACCGGCACCGGCCCGGCGGTGACCGGCGCCGAGACGATGGCGCGTCCAATCGACGGCAGACCGCTGGCGGTCACCGTGAACGTGACCGCTCCACTGGCGTCGGTGAGGAACGTCACCGGGAAGACCAGGCTCTGGCCGGGATTCATGAACGCGGCCGATGGCGGCGTCAGCGTGCCGGCGAGGTTGGCCGAGACCTGGGGTGAGACACGGAGGCCGGAGGCGCCGTCGTTCACGATCGTGACGCTGACGGTCGCCGTCTGTCCCGACTGCCACGGACCGGCCGGACTGACCGACACGGTGGTTATCGTGAGGTGCGCCTTACGGAAGATCACGATCCGGTGGCCATCCGTGTCGGCCACCAGCAGGCGCCCGGCCGAGTCCATCGCGACGGCCTGCGGATGGCTGAACTTGCCCAGCTCGTTGCCCGAGGGCGTAAAGCCCCCGATGACCAGCGCGTCGTAGACCGTGCCGTCGGTCGCGACGATCGCGCAGCGCCCGGCGGCGAGCGCTCCGGTCACGTCGCTGCAGCGGATCGTCTGATCCGCCGCGGGATCTTTCGTCAGGAACAGCACCTGGCTGCGGGCCGTGTCCGCGATCATGAGGTGCCCCTGGCCGTCGGGCTGGACGTCGAAGGGCCTATCCAGATCGCCCGCCGTGTTTGTCGCACCGATGCTGCCGAAGGCTGACAGCGCCTGTCCGGCCAGATTGAAAATCTGTACCCGGTGATTTTCCGGGTCGCCGACGTAGATGAACTGTGCGTCCATCCCGATGCCAAACGGGTACTCCAGTTCCCCGAGCCCCCTTCCGTCGACTCCGTGCTTGCCGAACGTGAACATTGGATTCAGGCTGGCGTCCAGCACGACGACCCGGTGGTTGCACTGATCCAGGATCGCCACACGTCCCGCCGTGTCGAGCGGATCGTTGAGCCGCGTGCCCGGCAGGAGCGCCGCGCGGGTCGGACAATACAGCCAGACGCGACGAAGAGCTGCAGCCGGTTATTGTTCGAGTCGACGACCAGGATCTTTCCCGACGCATCGACTGCAATGCCGGAGGGGTAGTCGAACTGCCCGGCCGCGGTGCCGAAGCTGCCAAAGGTCGACTGCAAGGTTCCGTCGGCGGCGTACACCTTGATGCGATTGTTGAAGGTGTCGGCGACATAGATCCGATCCTGTGGACCGACCGCGACGCCAACCGGATGATCCATCTGGTCCGGCCCCGGACCCTGGATACCCCCGATAAAGCCGAAATAGGTGAAGAGGCTCGTCGCGGCGGCGCGGAGACCACTAGTAAGATGTCCGGTGGCGAAGAGGCCGACGATGGCCACCGCGGCGGCCGCCCTGATCCATGCCCGTGGCGAAGAAACCGAAGCCGGAGTCAGTCGATTCGTCATAATGGTCGGACTTGGGACCTTTGTTGCAGATGTGAAACAGTCCTAAATAATCCCTCAAGTCGACCACCGACGTCAATGTACTGAATACGTATCTAAAGCACTAAAGACGTCATAGATCTACGAGATTTGTAAGCGTTATATGACCATATTGACACAGGGATCCCCCCTTCGGTCTTTGCGGCCAGTCAAGATCGCCGGCTTGTCCACGTTCGTCCCGCCGCGGGTGCTGACGAACGCGGATCTCGAAAAGCTCGTCAACACGACCGATCAATGGATCCTCCAGCGGACCGGCATCCGGGAACGGCACATCGCCGAGCCCGGCGTCGCGACCTCCGACCTCGCCAAGGCCGCGGCTGAAGGGGCCATGCTCGAGGCGGGGATTACCGCCGATCAGCTCGGCTTCATCGTCGTCGGCACCACGACGCCGGACACGATCTTTCCCAGCACCGCGTGCATGCTGCAGACGAAGATTGGCGCGAACCACGCGTGGGGGTTCGACCTCGGCGCCGCCTGCTCGGGGTTCACCTATGCGCTGACGACGGCGATGCAGATGGTGGCGACGGGCGCCCACGACTACGCGCTGGCGGTCGGGGCCGACGTGATGTCGAGCATCATCGACTACACGGATCGCACGACGTGCGTGCTCTTCGGCGACGGCGCGGGCGCGGTCGTGCTCGCGCCGGCGGAGCCGGGCGAGCCGCACCTCATCGATTTCGCGCACATGATCGACGGCAGCGGAGGCGGCGCGCTGTGCATGCCGGCCGGCGGCAGCAAGATGCCGGCGTCGCACGAGACGGTCGACAAGCGCCTGCACTACGTGAAGCAGGAAGGGGCGACGGTCTTCAAGTTCGCCGTCAAGAATACCGAGGAGATCTCGCGCCGGCTCCTCAGCCGGAACCACATCGAACCGTCGCAGATCGATCTGTTCGTCTCGCACCAGGCGAACCGCCGCATCATCGAAGCGGCCGCCGAGCGCCTGGGTCTGGCACCCGAGAAAGTGATCATCAACCTGGAGATGTACGGGAACACGACGGCCGGCACCATTCCCCTGGCGCTCGCCGACGCCCGGCGCCAGGGTCGCCTGAAGAAAGGGGACCTCGTGCTCCTTGCCTCCGTCGGTGCGGGATTCACGGTCGGGGCCGTGCTGCTCCGCTGGTCGCTCTGAACGCGTCCAGTGACCCACCTTCAGTCAAAGCATTCGGGGGTGTCCCGAATGGCACAGGCGCCACGCGCGGAGGGCGTTATGCTCCGCCCCGTGCCCGTCGATCTATGCGTGCCACGCTGCCCGTATTGCAATGGGACCCAGTACGTTCGGGAGCATCGAGAGGATGCCGCCGTGTACCTGACCTGCGGCGCGTGCGGGCATGCGTGGCGGGTTCTCCGTCGTGGGCCGGCTGAGGTCAGAACGACGCGGGACGAACGGTCGGCGCCGGCGTCATCGCTCGAGGCGTCGAGAGCGGCGGCACGATGAGCGTATAAGCCGCGATGCCGACGACCAGGATCACCGAGACCGTCAGGAACGCCGGGACGTACGATCCGGTACGCGCGACGACGATGCCCGTGATGGCGGGCGCGAGGACGCCGCCGATATTGCCGACGCAGTTCATCACGCCCGTCCACAACGCCACCTGATCCTCGGGCGCCTTCATTTTCGGGATCGCGAGCATGTTGCCGCACGCGATGCCGGACAGGGGCGCCGCCAGCAGGAAGCCGATCGACCAACTGGACGACTCGACCAGCGCTGCGGGAATGATGAACAGGCCGAGCGCGAAGCCGGCCGTGATGAACCCCTTCGTGACGAGCGAGACATTCGCACCGCGCCGGATCAACGCGCCGGCGCCCCAGCCGCCCAGGCCTTCGGCGCCGGCAAAAATCACGAACGGCAGCGCGCCGAACAGCGCCAGGTGGGGAAGCGTGACGTGCCGGACGTTGATCAGGTACGACGGCAGCCAGGAGATGACGAAGTACCAGAAGAAGTCCCAGCAGAAGAACCCGGCGGAGATCCCGATCAGGGCGCGGTTCACGCCGAGCGCCCGCCAGTCCAGGGGGGCGCGGGTCGCCGCGACCGCTCGATGCGCGGGATAGAGCCACAACCAGGGAATCAGCCACAGCAGTCCCAGGAGACCGGTGCGGAAGAAGAGGCTGCGCCAGCCGAACTTCAGCAGCAGCCAGACGTCGATCGCCGTGCCGATGGCGAGACCCACCTTCGCGCCGAGGTCGAACACACCCGCGGGCCACGCGCTTTCCTCGGAGCGGAAATGGAGGCTGACGACCTTCATGCCGCCCGGGAGGTACACCGACTCGCCGATGCCGAGCAGCACGCGGCAGGCGATCAGGCTCCAGAGGCCGCGCGCGAGGCCGGTCGCGGCTGCAGCCAGCGACCAGAGCGTGAAGCACACGGCATAGACCTTCTTGATGCTGTAACGATCCACCAGGCGGCCCATGGGGATCTGCATCGCGGCGTACGTCCAGAAGAACGCTGACAGCGCGATCCCCTGCTGGGCGGGGCCGAGCTCGAGATCGCGGCTCATCATCGGCAGCGCCACGGCCAGGCTGCCGCGATCGAGATAGTTGATAAAGGTTGCCGTCGCCAGCAGCCCGATGAGCGTCCAGCGTCCACGGACCGGCCGATCGCGTTGCATCATGACGGGGTGAGCTTACATGTTTTGATAACCTCGGGGCATGGCGACACGCCGGACCGGAAAATCACGGGGGGGCCGGGTATTTCTGCTCTCCCCCGCGAACTGTTCTGGCCAGCGAGCGAAGATGGTGCTCTCGGAACGGGCACAGTTCGATCTCGCCGTGCGGCTGCGGGGAGACGAGGGTGTCGCCATCGGCGAGGTCTTCGCCTTCGTGAGCGGCCTGTACTTCAAAGGCAAGCTCGCCTACGCGCTCGGCTTTGCGCGTCCGCCGGAGCCGGGGGCGCCGCTGGCCGGGAGCGGGGCGCTGGTGATCACGCCAACTGCGGGATTGCGTCCCGTCGAGACCGCCGTCACGGCAGGTGCGCTGCGCGCGTTCGCCGGAGTCGATATCGCCGCGAACGATCCGCGCTACCGGCGGCCCCTGCTCGCGAGCGCTCACGCGCTCGCCGAGGAGATCGGACCCGACTGCGAGGTCGTGCTGCTCGGGAGCATCGCGTCAGCGAAGTACGTCGACGTCCTCACGGAGGTCTTTGGCGCGCGGCTGCGTTTTCCCATCGATTTCGTCGGCCGCGGCGACATGAGCCGCGGCGGGCTTCTCCTGCGCTGCGCGCGCTCGGGCCAGGAGCTCACCTACGTGCCGGTCCAGGGCGCCGTCCGCCACGGACCCCGTCCCCCGAAACTTGCGCCGATCAAAGGAATCAGCAAGTAGATGGCTGTGAAGGTGCCATCCTCCGGGGCCGCGACCCTGCGCGTCGACGGCAAAGACGTCAAGCTCACGAACCTGGACAAGCCTTTCTGGCCGGAGCTCGGGGTGACGAAGGGGGATCTGATTCAGTACTACGCGGATGTCGCGCCGCTCCTGCTGCCGCACGTCCGCGATCGCGCCATGGTCATGAAGCGCTACCCGCACGGCGCCGCCGGCGAGTTCTTCTTCATGAAGCGCGCGCCGTCGCCGAGGCCCGACTGGATCCAGACCTGCCGCATCAACCACGACTCGGGCAACGTCATCGACTTTCCGATGATCAACGACGTGCCGTCGCTCCTCTGGGTGATCAACCTCGGCTGCATCGATCTCAACCAGTGGTATGCCACTTGTGACGACGTCAATCGTCCGGACTACCTGCATTTCGATCTCGATCCCGGCACGGCGACGTGGGAGCAGGTCCTCGAGGCGTCACGGATCGTGCACGAGGCGCTGACGAAGCTCGAGATGCCGTCCTATGCGAAGACGACGGGATCCAAGGGCATCCATCTGTTCGTCCCGATCGTCCGTGGACCGTTGCAGAAGGAGGTCTGGACGTTCGCGAAGGCGCTGGCGCAGGAGCTCGCGGGACGTCATCCGGCGCTGATGACGTCCGAGTACCGCGTCGCGAAGCGGCCGGCCGGCCGCGTGCTCGTGGACTACAACCAGAACGCCTGGGGCCGGACGCTCGCGTCGGTGTACTCGGTCCGCCCCCATCCTCGCGCCTGCGTCTCGACGCCTGTCAGCTGGAAGGAGGTGGACGCCGGCGTGTGCATCGAGGACTTCCGCATCGACAACGTCCGCGCCCGCTTCAAGAAGACCGGGGATCTGTTCAAGCCGCTGGTTCAGAAGAATGATCGCGTCGATCTCCGCAAGTACCTCTAACGAAAATGTCATTTGCCATTTGATGTTGCCGTCAGCAACGAAACCGGCAGATACCGGAGCGCCTGGCCCACGAAGAGCCAGGAACTGTCGCCGCTCGTCACGGGGCGGATGTCCGCTCCCGTGAATGCGTCGCGGTAGGTCAAACCCGCGAGTGACTTCGGCAGGAGGACGCGCGACGTCAGCCACCGATCGGCCAGCGGGACGGGTTGCTCAGCCGTCACCAGGCGCGAGGCAAGGTGGGGGGCGACGGCGATCGCGGCCCTGCCCGCGGACGAGATCCGCGCAAACGCGACCACCCGCGCATCGACCGTGGTTTCCACGTCGAGCGGCAGGTAGTCCCCTTCGAGAAAGAGCGCCGCTTCGGCGGCCCGCAGGCGGAGGCCCGCGGCGGTGACGAGGAGCTTGACGCCGCCGTCCTTCCAGTGGTCCAGCAGCGCGGCTATGCCGGCGGCTCGTTCGACGGCCGGCTGTGCGAGGAGCGCGTCGATTCGCTCCAGCGCCTGCCGGCGCATGTCGAAATCCACCGGCCGGCGGTTGTCAGGATCCACCAGGTTGAGATCCCACAGCTCGGAGCCCTGATAGAAGTCCGGCACGCCGGGGGACGCGATCTTCAGGACCACCTGCGACAGTGAGTTCAGGAGCCCGCATCGAGCGACGCGCTCCTGGAACATCTGAAACGCCGGCAGGAACTTCACGGCCTCCTGCCCCGCGAGCACTCGCTCGACGAAGGTGACGACCGCGGCCTCGTACGTCTCGTCGGGACTGATCCAGCTCGAGTGCTCTTTTCCTTCTTTGACGGACTTCGTCATGTAGGTCTGGAGCCGCGGCACGTCGGCCGGCCAGGCGCCGAGCAGCACCTGGTAGAAGCGGTACTCGTCGTTCCGGTCGGGTGCGGGCTCGCCATCCACGATCGTCCGCGCCCCCTTGTTGAAGCGCATCCACTTCGAGACCTCGCGCTCCCATTCGTCAGGCATCTCCGACAGCACGTCGATCCGCGCCCGGACGTCCTCGCCGAGCTTCGTGTCGTGGGTGCTGGTCGCGATCATCTCGTACGGCCAGTCCTGCCGCCGGAGCTGGTTCAGCTCGTGGAATTCCGCGGCCGGCACGCCGAACCGCGAGGGATCGCCGCCGACCTCGTTGAGCGACAACAGCACGTTGTGCCGGAAGAACGCGGTGTCTTCGAGCCCCTTCGCCTGCAGCGGTCCGGTGTACTGCTGGAACTTCATGGCGAAACGGAGCCGCTCGGCGGTTTCCCTTTCGTCGGCCGGCGGGTATCCGCCCCGGCGGTCCGGGCCGTTGACGGGGACGTCCGCCGGATCGCGCGGAAACATCACCTCGCGGAAGAAATCGAACATCGTCGAATCCATCGCCGGATTGCGCCGGCGCGCGCGGACGATCGCGCGCTCGAGAGCGGCGCGATCGTCAGGCGCCCAGCCCTCCTCGTTCACGTAGGTGCGGTAAATGGGGAAGCACGCGACAACTTCGACCAGCATGTCGCGAAGGCTGTTCAGCGTGAAGTCGCGCGACCGGCGGTTGCCTTCCCCAATCTGATCGATCATGTGCGCGAGCACGGTGAGCTCGCTGGCCATGGCCGTATCCATGATGAGCCGCTTGCACTCGTAGAGCAGGTCGTCGAAGGTCTGCGTTCTGCCGGTCACCTTCGCGTAAACGCGGCGCATCCGGCGCGCGTTTGCCGGCTGGACGAACAGGCCGTTCACCTGGTTGAGAAAGTTATAGCCCGTCGTCCCGTGCGCGGCCCAGGAGGAGGACAGACGCTCCCGGCCCGACAGGATCTTTTCCGCGACCACATAGAGGGGCCGAGCTCCCGGCGCGCGCGGCTCGCCCCAGGACGCCGCGGCGAGATCCTGCAGCATCTCGAAGTAACGCGCGGGGTCGAAGAGCCCGTCCGGATGATCGATCCGGACGCCCGTCACGCGTCCTTCGCGCACGAGTCTCGCCAGTAGCTGATGGATCGACGTGAAC
>WNFI01661583.1_pt1 | contig 16969 bp, 14 predicted proteins | sample 5400471 | NCBI WGS metagenome assembly WNFI01 (sample SAMN13153348, study PRJNA577476) | soil metagenome | isolation source: 100 cm saprolite on Douglas fir-dominated hillslope | place: USA:California | collected 2013-09-17 | reverse complement strand
TGGCGGCCTACCCACCGCTCGCCAGGACCTTCACGACCCCCGGCCAGGGCTCGTTCCGCCTCGGGGCGAATGCGATCGCAGTTCCCGGCTCCGCGCTCGATGCGGTACTGACCTCGCTTACGCCCGTTCGCGGCAACACACTCGAGGTCACGGCGAGCTCGACCTACGGATCGCTGCCCGGCCTGGCGCCGGCAAACCTGTTCAGGCCAGATCACCCCGGCCCGTGGATCGCCGGCGGACAGCATGCCACCCTCAGGCTGAGCTGGCCAGGAACGCGCACGGTCAGGCAGCTGGTCCTGCAGCCGCTACCGGGCTTGTCTGCTGCCCCGGAAGCCGTCAAGATCACCAGTCCGCAGGGGATCAGGTCCGCGAGCGTGGGACTCGGTGGCCTGACGCAGATCGTGCCGCCGCTGACAACCAGCCAGATGACGATCAGCTTTCCGGTGGTCCAGTTCGCGACCACGGTGCAGCCGATTTCAGGTCAGCTAGTCCGGCTGCCGGTCGGGCTGTCGAAGCTGTCCATCCCGGCACTGCGCGGGTTGCAGCCAGCGACGCTCGCGCGAGATGCGAAGTTCGCATTGCCATGCGGTTCGGGTCCGGCGGTAACGCTTGACGGGCAGGCGCTGCGGACCAGGGTCTTCGGGAGGATCGGCGGCCTGATCGCCTTCCAGCCGGTCCATGTCAGGCTCTGCCGCAAGAGTTCGCAGGTTCAGCTTGCGGCCGGCCGGCACTGGCTGGCCGGCGCCAGGCCGGGTGCGTTCACGATCACGGGCCTGAGCCTGATCAGCGCCGGCTCAGCAGGCCAGGCTGCATCGGGCGGATCTGGCGCTCAGGCCCTGCAAGACCAGGCCGGCCAGCATGCACCGGCAGCCGGTTCCGGCCATCCGGCCCGGTCGACAAAGGTGCTCGTCTGGGACGCTGAGTACCGGCAAGTGCGGATCGCGCGCGGCCCGGCCTCCTACCTGGAACTGCATCAGAACGCCAATCCGGGCTGGTCGGCGACGCTGCGTGGCAAAGAGTTGATGTCTGGATTATCCTTTCCGCAGCCGGAGTGCTGGGACTTTTCTTGGCCGCGATCGCCGGGCGAAGGCGCAGGAGCGTGCGCGAGCAGATGGAACGAGAGTCGCCTGCCGGTATCGCGCCTGGCGCGGACTGGTCCGTCTGGGTCGGGCTGGTCGCGCTTGCAGTGCTCATAGCGATCGTCGCCGGGCCGATGGTCCTCGCAGTGCCTGTCGTGGCGTTGCTGGCCCATCGGTGGCCCGGCTGGTATGGCGGGCTGGCCGCTGCGGCGATGGTGGCGGCCGGCGTTTTTACCTCCCTGGCAGCGCATCCAGCGCTGCCAGGGACCGGGGCGTTTGGCGCTCCAGCGCAGGCGTGCGCAATACTGGCGCTTTGCTGCGGCTTGATGCCTGTGCTGCCCGAGCGGCGGGCAGGCACCAGGGGCGGCGGGGGCGCCGGGGGCTTCGGGGACCGGTCATGATCGAGCGATTCACCGTTCCTGACGAGCTGACCTGCTATTACGACCGGAAGTGCGAGCCAGCTAACGTCCATCTCGAGGGAACTGGCAGCGCAGCTACTTCTGGGAATTCCCGGTGACTCTCGGCGCTGATCCGCTCCAGGCCGTCACCTATGCCGATCAGGCCGGTCTCGATCGCCAGCGGGACGCCTTCCTGTCGGATTCCCCGGCGCTTGGTGTCGCGCCCCCGCTGCTGTTCCTGCTGGCGTCGGGTCCAGGCGGGGACTGGCTCATCCTCAACGCTCACCACGCTTGCTTCGACGGGCTTTCGTGCCTGCGTCTGCTGCGCCAACTGGCTGTTGAATATGGAACTCGAGTCGCGAACACGTACTCCGCTGCCGACACGGGTCCGGTTGCGACCGCGGGGCTAGCTGCCGATGTCGGGCCGGTGGCGCCTACGGACAGCGCCTCGGCAGGAAAGACGAGGGCTGCCGCGAAGATCGGGCCCGACGTACGGCAGCGACCGGCCAAGAGCCGGCGGCCGCGGGCCGCGATCATCGCGCGAATCGCTCCGGGGCGAGGCGGCGCCTCAGCTTTGCCCGGCTACGGCGCGCACCTGCTGACGTGGGACGGTCTAGCGGTCACCGACTCGCTTAGGCCGGCGGGAGCGAGCCTTAACGACCTGCTGATCGTTGCCCTGATGATCACGATCAGGGACTGGAACGAGTCTCGTGGCGCCCGTCGTGACCTGATCAGGATCACGATGCCGGTCGGGAACATGGACCAGGCCGACGCGACCGGGAAGTGGGCCAACCTATCCAGGCTCACGACAATCACGGCGCGTGTGCCGGCCTGCACGCAACCAGCCGAGCTGATCAGGGATGTGGCCAGGCAGACTGGCTACGCCAAGCAGCATCCCGGTCCGCAGGTTGACCTGGCTTCGCGGGCACTCGTGGCGACGCCTGTTCCAGTCGCCGTCAAGCGCATGCTCCTGCGCGCGGCACTGCGGGTCGCCGGGCCGTTGTTCTGCGATACATCTCTTGTCTCGAATATCGGCGTGATCGACGAGCTTGAATTCGGCACCGACCAGGGGGCCGAGGTCTGGTTCTCCACGTCCGCGCACCTGCCCCGCGGCCTTTCACTCGGAGCGGTCACCGCGGGGGGCCGGATGCGGCTTGCGTTCCGCTACCGGCGCTCCCTTTTCTCCACCGCCGACGCGGCTGAGTTCGCTGCGAGGTACGTCAAGGTGCTTGATGAGTTCACCGGGCAGGAAGCGGCGCGGCGATGACCGGAGCTGGCCTGGCCGTGGTCGTGGCACTGCTCGCCACGACCGCCTACCACCTCGGGCTCATCGTCGAAAAACGAGCGCTCGCTGAGCTGCCGGCAATTGACGCGCGACACGCGGTCAGGCTGCTGAAAGTGCTCCTGACTGCGCCGTCCTGGCTGGCCGGTTTCGTGCTGATGCTGTGCGGCTTCGCGCTTCAGGTCATCGCGCTGACCCTGGCGCCGGTCAGCATCGTCCAGCCGGTGCTCGGCTCTGGCGTGGTCATACTTCTCGTGCTGTCCAGGATCGTGCTGCGGGAGACGCTCAAGCGCCTTGAGCTGGCATGCGTCCTGGCAATGACCGTGGCGATCGTCGCGATCGCCCTGTCCGCGGTCGGTCCGGCGGGCAAGGTCGGCCACGAGGCCAGCGGCTTGCTGCTGGCGGCGGTCGCGGTGCCCGCCGGCCTGCTCGCGATCGGGCTCGGCGCCAGCGCGTTGCGACCCAAGCCAGGTGGCCGGCACAGGCTGCCCTCGATCGGAGTCTCCTACGCCGTGGCGTCCGGCCTGCTCTACGGCAATGCGACGCTGGCGATCAAGGCCATGTCCGGAATGATCGCGCAGCACGCGAAGCTCGGCGCTGGGCTGGTGCTCGCGGTCGCGGCGTCGCCGTTCCCTTACGTGACCGTTGGCTGCTCGGCACTCGGCATGCTGATTTTCCAGACGGGGTTGCAGCGCAGCCGGGTGTCAATCGTCGGCCCGGTGTCGAACATCACGGGCAGCGTCTTCTTTCTCGTGCTCGGCACCTGGCTGTTCGGTGAGCGGCTGCCCGCCGACCCGGCCAGGCTGGCGCTCCGGCTTGGGGGCATCGTCCTGGCCGCAATTGTCGTGATCGCGCTTTCCAGAAGGCCGAGCCGGGCGGCCCCGGCTGGCTGCTCGACATCCTGGCCTGCCCGATCGACAAGAAAGGCCTGCTCTACTTCGAAGATGAGGCGATCTTGTACAACCCGCGGCTGCGCCGGATCTACCGGATGGCGGACGACTATCCGATCCTGCTCGCCGACCGCGCGGAGCCGGCCCCGCAGGAGGAGCACGAGCGGCTGATGAAGCGCGCTGGTCATGGCGATGCGGTAGGCACAGCGGGCCTGGCTGCCGACGAGATCGGTGCGGAGTGAGCGGCAAACGCCGTGGGGTGGGGTCGTTACGAGGACGTGTCCTGCTCGTAGTGACACCACTAGCAGTGATCAGTATCATACGTCAAACTCGCATAATCCCCCGCTAGCCACCAGATTTGAGCGCCAATCCCCTGGAGGACTCATGCGCCGCGTCGCGTGGGCAGTACTGACCGGTCTGGGCGTTTTTTTCATCATGCTCGCGGTTCTGTCGCGATTCTTCGTGCCGGCCCAGGCGGTCAAGTTTCCGCTCAACGAGTACACCAAGACAACGCTGCAGGCGAACAACGCCAGCTACTTCAGCTCGAAGTCGGTCACACCATGCGGCCGTCTCGATCCCCGTCGACGGCAATTCGCTGGCCTTCGACCGCAAGACGGGCGTTCTCGTGCCGTGGAGCGGCAACACGGTCGCCGGTAAGCCCATCAATATCAGCGGTCAGGAGCAGGGCAGCCTGTTCCCGCTCGGCACCCAGAAAAAGGACTACCAGGTTTTCGACACGACGCTGCAGCGGCCGGTGACGTTCCATTACACGGGTACCGCGACGACCGAAGGCGTGGCGACCTACGTGTTCGTCGCCAACGTCCCCGCCACCCAAGTCGGTACGAAGTCGCTGCCCGGCGCGCTGGTGGGCTTGAAGCCCAGTGAGGTGACGCTGCCGGAGTTCTACAGCGCGAAGGAGACGTACTTCGTCGACCCGGCGACCGGCGTGCCGCTTGCCGTGGACCAGAACGTGCAGCAGACGCTGCAGGACAATGCCGGTACCACTCGTCTGGTCCTGCTCAGCGCGGACTTCAAGACGACGCCAGCCAGCGTTGCGTCGCATGTGAAGACAGTCAAGGACGCCACTACCAAGATCAACGTGCTGAAGGTGATCGTCCCGATCGTGGCGGGCTTGCTCGGCGTCATCCTGCTGGTCATCGGCCTGGTGCTCAGCCGGCTGCAGCCGGAGGATGAGGAGTACGAGGACGATGACGAGGCCATCCGAGTGCCGGCGTAGGTAGCCGCGGCTACGCAGGTCACGATCGGAGGTGGTTGGTGGGGTTCTGGGAGCGTGCGCAGGATGACCCTGGCTGGCTTGCCGTCGTCGAGCCGGACGGGACCGAGCATACGGCCGGTGACCTGCTCGGACGGGTGAATCAGCTGGTGCACGCGCTACGCGCCCGTGGTCTGCGGGCCGGCGACGGGATCACGGCGCTTGTCCCGAACGGGATCGCTCCGGTGGAACTCTGCCTGGCCGCGTTGCAGGCTGGCTGGTACTACACGCCGATCAACTGGCACTTCACCGCCCCTGAAATCGCCTACATCGTGCGTGACACGGAATCGAAGGCGTTCTTCCTACACGAGCGGTTCGCGCAGACCGGCATGGCGGCCGATGCACTACACGTCAGGGACGACCGGTCGGCCGAAGGGAATCAGGCGCGCACTGACCGGCCTGGACCCCGACGTATCCGCCGACCTGCTGACGGGGCTGCTGCAGTTCTTCGGCATCACCGCCGGCCAGCCCAATGTGCACCTGGTTACCTCGCCCAATTACCACACGGCTGTGACCATTTTCGGCGGCAGCGCGTTGCAGTTCGGCCACACGCTCGTCTGCATGGACGGCTGGGACGCCGAGCGGGCCCTCGCGCTCGTGGACCGCTACCAGGTCAGCAACACCCATATGGTGCCGACCCAGTTCAAGCGGATGCTGTCGCTGCCGGAGGACAGCAGGGCGAAGTACGACATCTCGTCCATGCGGTGGCTGATCCACGCGGCGGCGCCTTGCCCGGTCCCTATCAAGCACGCGATGCTCGACTGGTGGGGGCCGTGCATTTACGAGTACTACGCGGCCACCGAAGGGGGCGGCACGATCGTCACGCCGCAGGAATGGCTGCAACGGCCAGGGACGGTCGGCAAGCCGTGGCCGACCAGCGAGGTGATGGTCGCCGATGACAATGGCGAGGTTTGCCCGCCCGGGGTGCCCGGCACCGTCTACATGCGGATGGGCCTCGAATTCGAGTACAAGGGAGATCCGGAAAAGACCGCGGCGAACCGGCTCCGCGACTTCTTCACCGTCGGCGACATCGGTTTCCTCGACTCCGACGGCTTCCTGTTCCTCTGCGACAGGAAGTCAGACATGATCATCTCCGGCGGTGCGAACATCTACCCGGCCGAAATCGAGGCCGAGATCATCATCAATCCCAAGGTCGCCGATGTAGCCGTGTTCGGCATCCCCGATGAGGATTGGGGCGAGCAGATCAAGGCGGTGGTTCAGCCCGCGGACGGGGTAGAGCCCTCGCGGCAGCTGGCGGCCGAGATCCTCGCCTCGCTTGAGGGCCGCCTGGCCAAGATGAAGTGGCCGAAGTCGATTGACTTCGCCGCCGAACTGCCGCGCGATCCGAGCGGGAAGCTGCTGAAGCGCAGGCTCCGTGACCCGTACTGGGCTGACCGGGCCACGGCGATCTAGGGCTGTCTGGCTTCTACTAGCCGCCGTAGCGGGCGGCCGAGCGCGTCAGCGCGGCGACGAGGGCGGGCCTGGGCGGCCACGTAGTCATCCGTGGTCACGGCGATGTCCGGGCTGAATCCGGCCGCCTGGCACAGGCGGATCAGCACGTCCTGGCATCGCTCGCATCCCGCGATCCAGCGATGGCCGGCGCAGTCCGCGAGAAGGCTCACGCCGGCCGGCGTGGGGGCCCTCGACGGCGTGATCAGGTACACCGGCTCATCGAGCACTGCGCGATATCGGAGGTCATCGGAGTTGAGCAGATCACCCGCGCCGGGCACCGGCCGGCCGGAGCCAGCGCGGTCCTGGTGGTCGGTGTCGCGGCTGTACCTGAAGATCAGCGCCACATCCACGGCACCGACCCTGAGCATGCGCAGGGCGTCGTCCGGCTCGGCCTGGATGAGGGAGATCTCGGCGCTGGCCCGGTCGGCCCGCAGGGCGGCGCCCGCGGCGGCGGCGAGCGTGCCCAGCGCTGATCCGAACGCCGCTAGCCTCACCTTCTCTTGTCGGAGGCCGACATGCGCGGCCAGCTCGGCCTCGGCGGCATCGAGCCTGCCAAGGATCTCCTCGGCGCGCTCGGCGAGCAGCCGGCCAGCCTCGGTGAGCCGGATTCCGCGGCCGGATCGCTCCATCAGTTTCGCGCCCGTCTCCGATTCGAGCCTGGCCATGTGATGGCTGATCGAGGGCTGGGCGTAGTTCAGCACCTGAGCTGCGGCGGTGACGGATCCGTGTCTGGCGATAGCGACGAGCACGCGGAGCCTGGTGGCGTCCAGCATGCACTTAACTATAGATCGAACTGAATTCAGGCAGCAGACTCATCAACCAGCCCGCGATCAGGTCTAGCCTCTGCCACGCAGCAGCGGCCACCCTGGCTGCCGCGGTTCCTGCCCGGCGGCTGCCCGGCGCCGCCAGGCGATCGCGGAGAGCGCCTCGAGCACGACCCGGTTAGCCAGATACGCGGTAACTTCGGCGTGATCGTACGGCGGCGCGACCTCGACAACGTCGATCCCGGCTACCGGGAGTTCCATCGCGATCCGGCGGACAGCGTCCAGAAGCTGCCTGCTCGACAGGCCCCCGGGCTCGGGTGTCCCGGTTCCAGGGGCCAACCCCGGGTCCACAACATCAACGTCGACAGACAGGAAGACCGCGTCACAGTCGTCGAGCGCGATCGTGAAGGCCTCGCTAAGGCACTCGTCCAGACCGCGCGCCACGATCTCGGTCATCTCGAAACTGCGCATCTGCTGGCGAGCCATCCAGTCAAGCGTCTCGGGCTCCGGCCAGTAGCCGCGCAGGCCCACCTGCAGGAATCTGTCACCGCGGACGGCCCCTGACTCGATCAGCCTGCGCATCGGAGTGCCATGCCCGTACAGCGAACCGAACTGGGTATTGCCGGTATCGGCGTGGGCATCGAAGTGGATCATCGACAGCCTGCCCCAGCCGACGTGCCTCGCAACTCCGGTGGCGTCAGGGAACGTGATCGTATGGTCACCGCCGAGTATCACCGGGATCGCCCCGGCCTCGGCCGCCTTCTGCACAGCCTCCTCCAGCCTGCGCAGCGACAGCTCAGTGTCCCCGGACGGCATCTCGATGTCACCGGCATCTGAGATGTTCAGGTCGGCGAGCGGGTCGACGCCGAGTGCCAGGTGCGGCCGGGAGCCGTCGTGCGGCAGGTAGTCGGTGAACCTGATGGCCTGGGGGCCGAACCGGGCGCCCGGCCGGTGCGAGGTCCCGCCGTCGAACGGCGCCCCGATGATCATGATGTCCGTGCCGGCCCACGATGGCGGATCGGACAGGTCGGCCGCGGGCACGCCGAGGAAGGTCGCATCAGGACCGTACAGATTACCGATTCGTGTCATTGCATCCTCCGGTGTCTGACCTTAGCTACTGACGGCGGCTCTCCGTCGCGAGCCACGGAGATGCTTTACGCCGCGATCACTGCGCGGACCCGAATTGTAACTTTTGCGCTCACCGAGCGTGCGCCAGGTTCCGGTGGCCGGGCCGCCGGATAGCCTGCTCATGGCCGGATAGCCTGCTCATGGAGGGTGGGAGGAGAAGCGATGGCAGGGCCATTTCCCGGCGATCCGTCCCCAGCGCCGGGTTCGCCGTCGTCGGGCGGCGTGGCCGACCTCATGCGCGAGATCAGCTGCGAGGCTCGGCGGACTCGGCCTGCGGACCGTGCTGGACCTGCGGACGGGTGCCGAGGCGCAGATCGCGCCGAGCCCGGTTGACGACTTCGCCAGGAACGGCGCCCTCACGATGAACATCTCGCTGATCGGCGATGACCTAGGCGAGATGCCCGGTGACCTGGCCGCGATCTACGACTACGTCGTCGACCGGCGAGGAGCCGCGATCGCCGCCGCGATCCGCTCGCTGGCCAGGCCAGGCGCGCTCCCGGGCCTCGTGCACTGCACGGCGGGCAAGGACCGGACGGGGATCGTCGTGGCGTTCGCGCTCGCGTCGGTCGGCGTGCCCGATCGGTTCGTCGCCGCGGACTACGCCCTGAGCAGCCTGTACCTCGACCCGCAGCACACGCCGACGATAGGCCGGGTGCAGGAGAGCACCGGGCTCGGCGACCGCCTGACCGCGGCCCTGCTGGCCAGCCCGCCTGAGCTGATCCTGCGCGTGCTTGACCGGGCCAGGCGGCAGGCCGGAAGCATCGCCGACTATCTGGCCGTTCACGGAGTAACCTGCGCTGAGCTGAATGCGCTACGGTCCGCGCTCGTAATAGCAGGCGAGGAACTCGATGAGGGCGGCTGACTCCGATGTCCCACGATGAGCTGGACCGGCGGATCCTGCATGCGCTCGTTCAGGACGCCAGGGCCAGCTATGCCGAGATCGGCGCGGTGGTCGGGCTGTCGGCCCCGGCGGTGAAGCGGCGGGTCGACCGGCTCCGCTCCGCCGGCGCAATCACCGGCTTCTCCGCGCGGCTAAGCCCTGGCGAGCTCGGCTGGACCACCGAGGCCTACGTCGAACTCTTCTGTCGCGGACGGACCTCCCCGGCCGACATTGCCGCCGTCTCCCGCAAGCACCCCGAGGTCGTCAGCGCGTGCACGGTCACCGGCGAGGCCGATGCGCTACTGCACATCAGGGCGGCCGACATGCGGCACTTCGAGCAGGTAGTGGAGCGGATCGGGGCCGAGCCATTTGTGGTCAGAACCCGGAGCTCGATCGTGCTGTCCAGGCTCGTTGACCGGCCAGAGGCGCTGCCAGAGCTCAGCTACTGAACAGCGGTGGCGAAACCCGGCCCGAGGAACCTGCGCTGATCAGGCGGTTAGCCGGAACTGGATCGGCTAAAGTCGGGGCATGTCCGAGCACGACGACCGGTATGCCAGCAATGATCTGCCGCGGACGACGGCGGAGTTCCGCGCTACTCCTGACCTCTCGGCGAGCACGGCTGAGTTCAGGGCCTTCGCGTCGAAGCAGGATGGCCACGACGACCAGCGGGCCGGGTCGGGCGCCGTGTGGCCAAAGCAGCCATGGGCGGGCCAGGCACAAAGCCGCAGCTCACGACGGACCATCGCCATTGTAGGCGCGGTCGTCGCCGTGGCCGTGATCATCATCCTGATCGTCGCGCTCGGCTAGCGAGCCGCGGGCGCTGGCCCCCGGCTCGGCGTCGGGCTGAAAGCGGTAACCCATGCCCGGCTCGGTGAGCAGCCAGCGTGGCCTGGCCGGATCGGGTTCGAGTTTTCGCCTGAGCTGCGCCATGTACAGGCGCAGGTTGCCAGTGGCGTCCGCGTAACCGGGACCCCAGACCTCGTGCAACAGCTGCCGCTGGCTGAGCAGCTTGCCCGGGTGGCGGAGCAGAACCTCGAGCAGGTGCCACTCGGTCGGCGTCAGCCTGATGTCCTTCTGGTCCATGGTCACGCGCTTAGCGGCCAGGTCGATAGTAACGTCGCCGAGGCTGACTCGGGGCTCGTCAGGTTCGGCGGCACCTCGGCGGGCGACAGCCCGCAATCTGGCCATCAGCTCGTCGATTCCGAACGGCTTGGTGACGTAGTCGTCGGCGCCGGCATCGAGTGCCTCGACCTTGTCCCTGCTGTCGGCCCGGCCTGAGAGCACGATGATCGGAGCGTCGGTCCAGCCGCGCAGGCCGCCGATCACCTCGACCCCGTCCAGGTCGGGGAGCCCAAGGTCGAGGATGACCAGGTCCGGCGGATAATGCGCGGCCTCCTCGAGTGCCTGCGCTCCAGTCTGGGCAGTGTGAACCTCGTAGTGCCTGGCCCGCAAGTTGATCCGCAGGGCACGGACGATCTGTGGCTCGTCGTCGACGACGAGCACCCTGGTCACGAGATGACCTGGCTGGCGCTGTCCGGCTGGGTCTGCTGGCCGGGCAGAGCGCGCGCGGTGCCGGGGACGGCCGGCACCGACAGCAACATCGTCAGCCCGCCGCCCGGAGTCTCCTCCGGTTCCAGTGTCCCGTCCATCGCTTCGGTCAGGCCCTTCGACAATGCGAGCCCGAGGCCGATGCCAGTCGTATTGTCGGTGTCCCCGAGCCGCTGGAACGGCACGAACATCCGGCCCGCCTGCTCACGGGGAATTCCTGGGCCGCGGTCAATGACCCGGAGCTCGACCCGCTCCCCGAGCGAGCTCGCGGTCAGCAAGGGGGGCTCCCCGGCGGGGCAGTAGTGCAGCGCGTTGGCCAGCAAGTTGGAAATCACGCGCTCTAGGATGCCAGGATCGACGAGGACCTCCGGCAGGTCTGCTGGAACCTCAACGAGGATCGTCTTGCCGCCCGGGCCGAGGTCGTCGAGCGAGCGGGCGATCACCTCGCCGAGGTCGGCCGGCTTGGGGAACACCGACATCGCGCCCGCTTGGAGCCTGCTCATGTCGAGCAGGTTCTCGACCAGTCTGATGAGCTTATCGAGCGACTCGTCGGCGGTCGCGAGCAGCTCGTCGTGGTCCTCGGCGCTCCACTCGACGTCACGGGAGCGCAGGCTGGTAACGGCGGCCTTGGCCGAGGCCAGCGGCGTGCGCAGGTCATGGCTGACCGCGGCCAGTAGCGCGGCGCGGGTGCGGTCAGCCTCGGCGATGGGCCTGGCCGCCTCGGCTTCGGCGGTCAGCCGCTGCTGTTCGAGGGCGGCCGCCGCGTACGCGGCGAACGCGCCAAGAACCCGGCGGTCCGCCGCGTTCAGCGTGCGGCCGCGGGCCGCCAGGCACAGGTTGTCGGTCACCGGCACGGTGACATCGCCGTCGTCCGGGCAGCTTAGCTGGCTGGAGCCGGAGGTCGCGATGGCCTGCCAGCTCGCCTGGGGCTGCGCACCTTCCGGCTGGCCTTGGCGTTCGAGCAGGGTGACGGCATCCATGCCGAAGGCCTCGCGGACCCGGTCGATAACGGCCTGCAGGGGCTGCTCGCCGCGCAGGATACTGCCCGCCGTCGTCACGAGCAGGTCCGACTCCGAGCTGGCCCTAGCTGCCTGCTTGGACCGTCTCGCAGCGTCGTTCACGATCATGGCTACCACGACGGCCACGATCACGAACACGACCAGCGCCAGGGCATTGTTGGGCTCGTTGATGTTGAAGGTGTAAAAGGGCGGCGTGAAGTAGTAGTTCAGGAACAGTGACCCGACGATGGCGGCGATCACGGCGGGCACGAGGCCGCCCACAAGGGCGACCGCAATGACGCCGATCAGGAACACCAGCATGTCGCTGGTCAGGTTCAGGTGCTGGCGAAGGTTCGCGAGCACGAGCGCGAGTACGGGGGCAAGCGCGATGGCCAGCGCATACCCAGCGACCTTGCGCGGCAGTGGCAATCCACCGCGGAGTGACGGCAGTCCCCGGCCGCGTCCCATCTGGGAGTGAGTCACGATGTGCACGTCGATGTCACCGGAGTCGCGGATCGTGCGCAGGCTGACACCGGGCCCGGTCAGCAGCGAGGTCAGCCAGCCGCGGCGGCTGGCGCCGAGCACGAGCTGGGTCGCGTTCTCCGCCCTCGCGAAGGTGAGCAGCGCCTCTGGCACGTTCTCGCCCACGACTTGGTGATAGCTGCCGCCCAGCGATTCGGTCAGCCGCCGCTGGGTAGCCAGGGCTGCGGGATCGGCGCCAGTCAGGCCGTCCGACCTGGTGACGTAGACCGCGAGCAGGTCACCGCCTGATGACCGCGCCGCGATCCTGGCGGCCCGCCTGATCAGGGTCTCGCCCTCGGGGCCTCCGGTGAGAGCGACGACCACCCGCTCCCTGGCCTCCCAGGTTTCGTGGATGTCGTGTGCCTCGCGATACCGCTGCAGGCCCTCATCGACCTTGTCCGCTAGCCAGAGCAGCGCCAGCTCGCGCAGCGCGGTCAGGTTCCCCACCCTGAAGTAGTGACTGAGCGCGGCGTCGATCTTCTCGGCCGGGTAGATGTTGCCGTGCGCCATCCGGCGGCGCAGGGCCTCGGGCGTCATGTCGATGAGCTCGACCTGATCGGCTGCCCGGACGATCGCGTCAGGAACCGTCTCTGGCTGCGGCACGCCGGTGATCTTCATCACCACGTCATTCAGCGACTCGAGGTGCTGAATGTTGACGTTGGTGATCACGTCAATCCCGGCGTTGAGCATCTCCTCGATGTCCTGCCAGCGCTTCACGTTGCGCGAGCCGGGGACGTTCGTGTGCGCGAGCTCGTCGACCAGGGCGATCTGCGGATGCCTGGCCAGGACGGCGTCAACGTCCATCTCATCGAAGACGGTGCCCCGGTAGGCGATCTTGGCCCGCGGCATCACCTCAAGGCCGATCATCTGCTGGGCCGTGCGCTGCCGGCCGTGCGTCTCGACGAAGGCCACTACCACATCGGCGCCCCTAGACAGTCGGCGGTGGGCCTCGCCGAGCATGGCGAAGGTCTTGCCGACCCCCGCCGCCGCGCCCAGGTAGATCCTGAGCTGACCGCGGCGCGCGGGGGCGGCAGTGCCTTTCGCGTTCGCGCTGGTTGTTTCTGTCATCTCCTACATCACGGTACGTGGTGCTGCTTGTCCAGGGCGATGTTGAGTAGCAGGACGTTGACGCCCGGCTCGCCAAGGAAGCCGAGCTGTCGGCCGAAGGTGTACTTCTTCACGAGAGCGTCGACCGTCGCCGGGCTGATTCCCCTGGCCGTGGCGACCCTGTTCACCTGGATCGCGGCGTTCTGCGGAGAGATGTAGGCCTCAAGCCCGGAGGCCGACACCGTCACCGCGTCCGGCGGGATGGCCGACGCTGCGACGTGGTCGAACTTCTCGATCTGCCTGATGCGTTGCTTGATGTTGGTGACCAGCACGGGGTTGTTCGGGCCGAGGTTGGACCCCCCGCTGGCGAGGGGGTTGCAGCCGCCGGTGCCATTGGTCGGCGAGCTGGCGGACGCGGATGGGCGTGGCTGGAAATACTGCGGCAGTGGGTTGCCCTTGGCGTCGGTGAACTCCTGGCACAGCAGGCTGGAGCCCACGACTCTGCCGTGGTAGCTGACAAGCGACCCGTTGGCCTGTTTGTTGAACGCAACCTGGGAGATCGCGAACATGACCAGCGGATACGCGATGCCGCAGATCACCGTGAAGATCAGAAGTCCACGCAGCGCCGCGATGAGCTGGCGCACGCTGGAAGGAAGACGCGACATGTCGATCAACCGCCGAATCCTGGGATGAACTGAATGATGAGGTCAATGAGCTTGATCCCGATGAACGGGATGATCAGGCCGCCGACGCCGTAGATCCACAGGTTCCTGCGAAGCATCGACGCGGCCGAGGACGGCCGGTAGCGCACGCCGCGCAGCGCCAGCGGGATCAGCGCGACGATGATCAGCGCGTTGAAGATGATCGCCGACGTGATCGCCGATTCCGGGCTGTGCAGGTGCAGGATGTTGAGCTTCGCCAGGCCCGGGATCACGCCCTGGAACATGGCCGGGATGATCGCGAAGTACTTCGCGACGTCGTTGGTGATGGAGAAGGTGGTCAGCGCGCCGCGGGTGATCAGCAACTGCTTGCCGATCTCCACGATCTCGATGAGCTTGGTCGGGTTGGAGTCCAGGTCCACCATGTTCCCCGCCTCCTTGGCGGCGGAGGTTCCGGTGTTCATGGCCACGCCGACGTCGGCCTGGGCGAGCGCGGGAGCGTCGTTGGTGCCGTCGCCGGTCATCGCGACCAGCTTGCCGCCTTCCTGTTCCTTGCGGATCAGCGCCATCTTGTCTTCCGGCGTGGCCTCGGCGAGGAAGTCATCTACGCCGGACTCGTCGGCGATCGCCTTGGCGGTGAGCGGGTTGTCACCGGTGATCATGACGGTCCTGATGCCCATCTTGCGCATCTCGGCGAACCGCTCGGCGATGCCTTCCTTGACGATGTCCTTGAGGAGGATCACGCCGAGGGCGCGGGCGGTGCCGTTATGGCGTTCGGCAACCACCAGCGGAGTGCCGCCTGCGGCGGAGATGCCGTCGACCATCGGGCCCAGGTCATCGGACGGCGTACCGCCCGACGACCTGATCCAGTCGCGGACTGCGCTGGAGGCACCCTTGCGAACCTGGCGACCGTCGGCCAAGTCGATGCCGCTCATCCTGGTCTGCGCGGTGAATTCGACGAAGTCCGCGTCGCGCAGTTCGCCTTCGTGCCGCTCGCGCAGGCCGTATCGCTCCTTGGCGAGGACCGCGATCGAACGGCCCTCCGGCGTGTAGTCAGCCATCGATGACAGCTGCGCGGCGTCGGCGAGTTCCCGCGCGTCCACGCCGCCGACTGGCAGGAAGTCGCTGGCCTGCCGGTTGCCGATGGTGATAGTGCCGGTCTTGTCCAGCAGCAGCGTGTTCACGTCGCCAGCCGCCTCGACCGCGCGGCCCGACATGGCCAGCACGTTGCGCTGCACCAGCCGGTCCATCCCGGCGATGCCGATCGCGGACAGCAGGGCGCCGATCGTGGTCGGGATCAGCGCGACGAGCAGCGCGACGAGGATGACCAGGCTCTGCGGTGCCTTGGAGTAGAAGGACATCGGCTGCAGCGTGACCACCGCGAGCATGAAGATGATCGTCAGCGCCGCGAGCAGGATGTTCAGCGCGATCTCGTTCGGCGTCTTCTGCCGTTGAGCGCCCTCGACCAGGGCGATCATCCGGTCGATGAAGGTCTCTCCCGGCTTGGAGGTGATGTGCACGACGATCCGGTCGGACAGCACCTTGGTGCCGCCGGTGACCGCCGACCGGTCGCCGCCGGACTCGCGGATCACCGGAGCCGACTCGCCGGTGATGGCCGACTCGTCGACCGACGCCACGCCCTCGACGACGTCGCCGTCGCCCGGGATGATCTCGCCGGCCTCGACCACGACGTAGTCGCCCAGGGTGAGCTGGGTGCCTGGCACCTCTTCAATCCGGATCTGCGTCTGGCCCGCCGTCCAGCCGATCAGCCGGCGTGCCACCGTTTCCCGCTTGGTCCGACGCAGGGTCTCCGCCTGCGCCTTGCCGCGGCCCTCGGCCACGGCCTCCGCGAGGTTGGCGAACACCACGGTGAGCCAGAGCCAGGCCACGATCGTCCAGTTGAAGACGGTCGAGTTAGTGATCGCGGTGTAGGTGGTGAGGGCGGCGCCGATCTCCACTACGAACATGACCGGGTTCTTGACCTGGACTCGCGGGTCCAGCTTCTTGAATGCGTCGGGCAGCGACTTCCAGAGCATCTTCGGGTCGAGCAGCCCGCCGCCGATCCGATTCGTCTGGGCAGCGGCGCTCTTGCGCGCCGTGCCGGGAACTTCGGGCGTGGTTGTCACAGCCATGTCAGTGCAGTCCTTCTGCGAACGGGCCCAGCGCGAGCGCGGGGAAGTAGGTCAGGCCGACGAGAATGAGGATGACGCCGACGAGCATGCCCACGAACAGCGGCTTGTGCGTCTCCAGCGTGCCGGTGCTGGCCGGCACCGGTTGCTGTCTGGCCAGGGACCCGGCCAGGCCGAGCGCGAAGATCTCGGGCGCGAACCGGCCGAGCAGCATCACGATCCCGCCGACCGTGTTGTACCAGTCGGTATTGGTGGTCAGGCCGGCGAAGGCCGATCCGTTGTTATTCGCCATCGAGGTGAAGGCGTACAAGATCTCCGTCAGGCCGTGCGGGCCAGGATTGAGAATCGATGCCTGGGGTGTCTTCATCGCGATCGACAGTCCCGTGGCTGTCAGGATGACGACCGGCAACGTCAGGAAGTACAGCGCCGCGTACTTCATCTCGACCGGCCTGATCTTCTTGCCGATGTACTCGGGTGTCCGGCCGACCATCAGGCCGGCGACGAAGACGGTCACCATGGCCAGCACGAGGATGCCATAGAGGCCGGCTCCCACGCCGCCAGGCGCGATCTCCCCGAGGGCGATGTCGAATACCGCGATCCCGCCGCCGAACGGCGTAAACGAGTCATGGAACGAATTCACCGAGCCGGTGGAGGTCACCGTGGTCGAGGCGGCGAACAGCGAGGAGCCCGGCGTGCCGTAGATGACGTTCTTGCTTTCCATCGCGCCGTGCGCGAGCTGAGGTGCGATGCCCGCGCCCTGCGCCTCGAAGAAGCTGATGCCGCCGACGGCAGCCAGCCAGATGATCGCCATGACCGCGAGGAGCGCGTAGCCCTGGCGGTTGTCCTTGACCATCTTGCCGAACGTGCGGGGCAGGGCGAACGCGGTCAGCAGCAGCAGGAAAATCTCGAACCAGTTCGTG
>WNFI01009367.1_pt1 | contig 16969 bp, 16 predicted proteins | sample 5400471 | NCBI WGS metagenome assembly WNFI01 (sample SAMN13153348, study PRJNA577476) | soil metagenome | isolation source: 100 cm saprolite on Douglas fir-dominated hillslope | place: USA:California | collected 2013-09-17 | reverse complement strand
CGCACCGTCTGCCGAGCCACGCCGCCGAACGGCCACCCGCGTCCCCGCAGCTCGCAGGACAGGGTCACCTCGGTGTCGCTCTCATCGAGGACCGTCCAGGCCGTGTCGAACCCCAGGCCGTGGATCGCGGACGGTCCGTGATTCGCGCCGATCCGGACCTCGCCGCCGGGGGTCGGTATCCGGCCGTCGGCGAGCCGCCCCGGCCAGGGGACCATCGGGAAGCAGCCCCACGCTGTCGGGCGTGCATCGGCGGATGGCCTCGGCAGGATCCGCTCGACGCCGCCGATGAAGAGTGAAGCGATGCGACCGCCTGCCGCGGGATCGATCCGGGTGACGGCGCCGTCGCGGCGCAGCTCGTTCGCTAGATGTAGTCGGCGCGCCGGACCTTGAGCGGTCCCTTCGCGTAGTTCGGGGGTGTGTCCTCGATCTTCACGTGGTGGTAGCTGTGCGTCGTGACTTCGTGTGTGGTGCGCTGCTCACTGGCCGCGAGGAGCGATTGCATCGAGCTCTGGTCCAGGACCTGGAAGCGAACGTCGCAGCCGGCGAAGCGGCACGGGAAACCACCGGACTTCATACGGTCAAATCCTCCCGAGGATGCGCTTGGATGGGACTCCCCTCCGTTGGCCGTAAGTCTAGCCATGAACCGGCGGAGCCGCACCGCTGTACGTTCGGACGATGCGGCGCCTCGATCCGTGGCTGCTTGCCGGGCTGATCCTCTGCGGACTCCTCTTGCTCATCGCCCTGTACGGCGACCGGATCGCGCCCTTCGAGCCCTCGTTCAGCGTCCTCAACGTCCCTGATCGCGCGCCGTATCCCCTCCCGCCCGGCGACCCGTTCGTCTTCGGCTCCGATCCGGCGGGGCGAGACCTGCTCAGCGTCATCCTGTATGGCGCAAAGACGACCCTCACGATCGTCGCGCTGGCCGGGATCGCCCGGCTTGCGGTCGGGGCCGGCCTCGCTTCCGTCTCGTGGGCCGCGCCGGTGCGCGCGGCCCTCGATGCGCTGGCCGACGTCGTCTCGGCGGTCCCTTCGACGATCGTCGCCGTGATCGTCGTTCTCGTCTTCGCGAAGCTCGAAGCGCCGGCGGCCGTGTTCATCGTCGCCCTGCTCCTCACCGGATGGGCCGGGCCGTACCGGATCGTCCGGGCGGAGCTCACCCGGCTGCGGGCGGCCCTCTTCACCGAAGGAGCGCGCTCCCTTGGCGTCCGCCGGCGCGAGCTGCTGCTCCGGCATCACCTGCCAAACCTCGTTCCCGTCCTGGCGCTGTCGGCGAGCCAGCAGATCGCCGCGGCTCTCGTGGCGCTCGCTGAGCTCGGGGTCATCGGGGTCTTCGTCGGCCCGGTACGGTCCATCAGCCTCGTGAACTCGCTGAGCCTCGTCAGGCTGGGCGAGCGGGCCGGCGGCTTCGCGTCGGAGAGCTCCGAATGGAGCGCGATGCTCTCGACCGGCCGCTCCTTGGAGAATCTCTACGTCACCCGGTGGGTCGTGCTTGTGCCCGGAGTGGCGATCGCGTTGGCCGTCCTCGCGGTCTCACTGCTCGGCATCGGTATCGCCAGGCAGTACCGGCGGCGCAACCTGATCACCGACCTGCGGCCGCTGCGCGTCGTCGCGATCTGCGGCGTCCTCGCGCTCGTCGCCGCGCCATCGTTCGTGCTGCCGGACCGGTTCGTCGCCGCACGCGACGCCGCCACCGACGCACGCGCTCGAACGGTCGTCGGCGCTGACGTCGCGCAGGCGTTCGCCGATGGCGGGCTCACACCGACGGCGCTGGATCGGACGGCCTCCCTGCTCAAGACGGTCGGACCCGCGACCCTCGACATCGTCGGTGCCGCTGGGCAGCTCCGAGTGAGCGAGGGGCCGACGCTGTTTCCCGTCCTCGCCGGGAAGAGCAGCGGTGGCACGGTCGACGCGCCGCTCGTCTTCGCCGGCTGGGGCATCTCGCCGGAAGACTTTCCGCCGTCGCGCCTCTCGGCCATCCAGGCGCCCGATTTCGGATCGCAGGTCAGCACCTGGGAGGACGACTACCGGAAGGTCGATGTCAGGGGAAAGGTGGCGGTCATCCTCCGCCTGGCGACCCTCCGCCTCGGCACGCGGTTCATCTTCGCGCCCACGCCGGATCAGATCATCGCGAAGGCGATCGAACACGGCGCGGTCGCGGTCATCCTGGTCGAAAGCCGGACGCCGACATTCGGCACCGGCGGCGTCGGTACGTACAAGCGGCTGGCGATCGAGGATCCGATCACGTCAGCATCGGGGATCCCGACGGTCGTGATCACGCCCGAGGCGGCGGACCGGATCCTCGAGCCCGCGGGGCTGCGCGCGACGGACGTCCTCCGGGCGACCAACCGCGACTTCTCGCGCGACTATTCGAACGGCGTGTCGATGGCGGTCGCGCTCCCTGGTGCCGCGACGGTCAGCGTGCCCGTGGCAGCGGTCACCGAGACGTCGCACAACCTGCTCGCGCTGACGCCGGCGCGCCCGGATGGTCATCGCATGGTGCTCTGGGCGATCGCGCCCTCGGCGATCGACGGCGCGCGTGGCGCGGCCGACGCGCTGGCCGCCGCCGTCCGTTCGCTGCGCGGCAGGCCGGTGCCTGGCCTGGCCCTGGTCTTCTTCGATCCGCGCGGGGACACCGCCGCGAACGCCAAGGAGCTCATCGGGAGGATCGGCGGCACGGTCGACGTCATCGTGCTCGTCGATTCGCTCAACGGGCAGCTCCTGAAATTCAGCTCGATCTATGGCGACCTCTTCTTCCCGTTCGATCGCTACGCCGACCACGCCGGGATCGCGCACGCGCGCACGCTGGCGGAAGACGAGCCGAGCTGGGCGACGGGTCTTGCCGCGATGGGCCGGTACCGGTACGTCTTCGTCGCGGGCACCGGCCGCGCTTCGCCGGACACGGATCTCCGTCCTGACGGGGCCGCGCTGCTCGGGTACGTCATGGCGCGCTACGACATGGGCAGAGGGTCCGTGCCCGGGGTCGATCCGTGCGCGAAGTCGATCTCGGACGTGTACGCCCTGCCGATCGCGCAGGTCGTGATCGACGCGACGCTGCGGAGCGTCATCCTCCTCGTCGGCGTCGCGGTCTTCGCGTTCGCCTTCGGCCTGCTGCTCGGCCTCAGCGCGGCGATCCTGCGGTACCGCCCGATCGCGAGCGGCGCGATCCTCGGATCGACGAGCGTCATCGCAGCGATCCCGTCGTTCTTCCTCGCCTACTTCCTGCAGATCCTGATCATCATCCTCGCCGGCATCGCCGGGCACACCGTCCTCCCGGTGTTCGGCTTCGGGCTGGACGGGCATCTCGTCCTGCCGCTCCTCACCCTGGGCCTGCCGGCGATCGCGATCGCGGCGCAGATCACGGCCGCGCGCACCTCGGATGTCCTCGATGCGGACTTCGTGACCACCGCACGCGCGAAGGGACTGTTCTCCAGCTGGATCATCCGCGTGCACGTGTTGCCGCACGTCGTGCCGGTCGTCCTCGAGGCCGTCGGCAGCGGCCTGCGGATCGCCGTGGCGAGCCTGCCGATCATCGAGTTCATGCTCGGCTGGAATGGCGTCGGCTACCTCGCGCTGCAGGCCATCGCGGTGCGGGATCCGGTCGCGATCACCGCGAGCCTCCTGCTCCTCGCCGCCTTCTTCTCGTTGACCAGCCTGCTCCTCGACCTGCGATCGAGGAACGCGTGATACGCGGGTTGGCGCTCGCGGCCTGCGTCGCGGTCGCGTGCACCGCGACGACCCCGGCGCCACCGCGCACCACGGCGGCGCCGACGGCGGACGCCGTGACGCGGGCGGCGAGCGCGTCGCCGGGTCCCGGATGGCGAAGGATCGCGGACATTCCCACGCCGCGCAGCGAGGTCGGCGCGGTCGCGAGCCGGCTGGGCATCTACGTCGTCGGCGGCCTCGGCGGTCCGGACGTGGTGGAGCGCTACGACCCGGTCGCGGCGAAGTGGGAGCGCGTCACGACGCTGCCCATCGCCGTCGATCACGCGATGGTCGCCGAGACCGTGAGCCGATCGCTCTTCGTGATCGGCGGGAACGTCAACGGCCGGCCGACGGACCGTGCCTTCCGCTACGACCTCATCCTCGATCGCTGGACCGAGCTCCCAAGGATGCCCGGACCGCGCTCGCAGGCGGCCGCGGTGGCGCGCGGCTCCGACATCTACGTCGTGGGTGGCTGGGATGGCGCGCGGCTCGTCGCGCCGACGTACATCTTCCACTCGGAGGGCGGCGGCTGGACGATGGGCGCGGCGATCCCGACGCCACGCGACCATCTCGCGGCGGCGGAGCTCGACGCGAAGGTCTGTGCGGTCGGCGGCCGTCGCCTGTCGCTCGATCAGAACCTTCCCACCTTGGAGTGCTACGTGACGCAGGACGACCGATGGGAAAAGCTCGCCGACGCGCCGACGGCGCGCGGCGGGGTCGGGGCGGCCGTCGTCGGCAGGAAGCTCTTCTTCATCGGCGGCGAGCAGCCCAGCGGCACGTTCAAGGAGGTCGAGATCTACGACGCCGCGTCGGGATCGTGGTCGCGCGGGCCGGACCTGCCGACGCCGCGGCACGGCATCGGCGTCGCGGCGGTCGGCCAGACTGTGTTCGTGCTCACCGGCGGTCCGACCCCTGGCGGCAGCCAGACGGCGGTATGCGAGGCCCTGACCGTCCCATAGACTGACCGTGTTTCCCGGGCGGGGATCAAGGCGTTTTGTGAGGGGGAGTCCTGATGGATAGGCGGATCCTTGGCGCGTTGGGCGCGGCCGCGATCACGCTCGCCGCGTGCGGCGGGACAGCGACACCCGGCCCGAGCGCGTCGGCGGGGACGGCGGCGCCAAAGGCCGACGTGAAGGTCGGCGTGGTCATCTCGCTGACGGGCGTCGGCAACGTGTATGGCCCGACCCAGCGCAACGGCGTCCAGCTCGCGGCGGAGCGGATCAACGCCGCGGGCGGCGTGAACGGCGCGAAGATCGTGCTCGTGATCGACGACGACCAGTCGACGACCGACGGCGGCGTCACCGCCTTCCGCAAGCAGGTGAGCCAGGACCGCGTCGTCGCGATCCTCGGCCCGACGCTGTCGGGCACCGCGGTCGCGGCGCACCCGGTCGCGCAGAGCGCGCAGACCCCGGTGATAGCGATCTCGAACACCGGTGACGGCATCGTCGGCAAGTGCAGCTACGGCCCGTGCGACTACATCTTCCGCGCGTCGCTCGGCGAGTCGACGGCGATCCCGCAGACGGTCAGCATCGCGAAGTCGAAGCTGAACGTGAAGAGCGTCGTGCTCATGTACGCGCAGGACGACAAGTTCAGCTCCGACGGCTTCGCGATCTTCAAGAAGAATCTCGAGTCGTCGGGTATCACGATCAAGAAGGAGATCGCGTTCTCGAAGAACGACGTCGATCTCTCGGCGCAGGTCACCGCGGCGCTCGCCGAGTCGCCCGACGCGATCGTCGACAGCTCGCTTGCGGGCCCGGCGGTCCTCGTGCTGAAAGAGGTCAACAAGCGCAAGCCGGGCATGCTCGTGATCGGCGGCAACGGCTTCAACACGCCGGCGATCATCGCCTCGGCCGGCGCGGCCGCCGAAGGTGCCGTTTCGGGCACCGCCTGGTACCTCGGGAATCCCGATCCGGTGAACAAGGACTTCGTCGCGGCCTACAAGGCGAAGTTCAACGTGGACCCGGACCAGTTCGCGGCGCAGGCGTACTCGGGGCTCTACATCCTGCTCGACGCGCTGAGGCGCACGCCGGGCGTGACGAGCGTCCTGCACGACAAGCTCCGCGCCCAGATCGAGCTCACGACCGGCGTGAAGACGCCGCTCGGGGAGTTCTCGTTCAACTCGTCGCACGACGTGAACCAGAAGGTCTACGTCGTCCAGGTCAAGAACGGCGTCTTCACCCAGATCAATTAGGGATGGGGCGGGCGGGGCGTTGAGCCCCGCCCGCTAACCTCTCGCCGTGGCCGACCAGATCTACAACGCCGTCTTCATCGGCAGCATCTACGCCCTCTTCGCCCTCGGCTTCACCCTCGTGTTCTCCGTGCTCGACATTCTCAACCTCGCCCACCCGGCCCTGTTCACCCTCGGCGCGTTCACCGCGCTCTTCGCGATGCAGCAGGGCATCCCCGCGGTCCCGGCCGCCGTGCTCGCGTTCGTGGTCTGCGGCGCAGCGGGCGTGCTCCTCGATCGCGTCGCGTTCGCGCCGCTGCGCAAGCGCAACGCACCGCCGCTCTCGGCGATGATCTCGAGCATTGGCGTGTCGCTCATCGTCATCCGGCTCATCCAGCTGAAATACGGCCCGGACCTGCAGGCGTACCCGGCCGGATCGCTTCCGGCGGCGGTGTTCTCGGCCGGCGGCCTGCAGCTCGACACGCTGCGCAGTCTGATCATCGCCCTCGCGATCGCGCTCATGCTCGGGCTCACGTATCTCGTGCGCCGCACCCGGCTCGGGCGCGAGCTCCGCGCGCTCGCGGAGAACCCGAAGGCCGCGCGGCTCCTCGGCATCGATGTCGACCGCGCGATCGCCGCGACCTTCTTCCTTTCCGCGGGGCTCGGCGGCGTCGCGGGCGTCCTCTACGGCTTCGCGACGAATTCGCCGTTCTCGCAGATGGGCCTGAGCTTCGAGCTCAAGGCGTTCGCGGTCATGGTCGTCGGCGGCATGGGAAGCATCCCCGGAGCGGTCCTCGGCGCGTACCTCCTGAGCTTCGGCGAGATCGCGAGCCTCGCGGTCCTGCCGAGCGAGCTGCGTGACGCCTTCGCCTTCGGGCTGCTCTTCGTCGTGCTGCTCGTGCGGCCGCGCGGGATCCTCGGGCAGCGAGCGGTGGACCGGGTCTGATGGACGAGATCCAGCAGTTCTTCGACGCGTACCAGACGACGATCGGCTTCATCGGCCTCAACTCGATGCTCGCGCTCTCGGTCTGGCTCACGCTGTACACCGGCCAGCTCACGCTCGGGAACGCGGCGTTCGCCGGCATCGCCGCGTACAGCTCGGCGCTGCTCACGATGAAAGCCGACTTCCCGTTCCCCCTCGCGCTCCTCTGCGGCGCGCTGCTTGCGGCGCTCGTCTCGGTCCCGCTCGGCGCGACCGTGTTCCGGTTGCGCGGCGTCTACCTCGCGATCGCCACGCTCGCGTTCGGCGAGGTCGTCCGCGTCGCGATCCTCGCCATTCCGATCACGGGGAAGGGGCAGGGGCTGGTCGGCATCCCGCCGAAGACGGAGGTCTGGCAGATCTTCCTCTCGCTCGTCGTCGTGGCGGCGGTCTGCGCGCGGTTGCGGGTCTCGACCGCGGGCCGGGCGTGGGCCGCGATCCGCGAGGACGAGATCGCCGCGTCGAGCCAGGGCATCCCGGTCCATCGCTACAAGCTCGCCGCGTTCGTGATGGGTGCCCTCATCGCAGGCTGGGCCGGAGGGCTCGCCGCGCACTTCGACTTCGCGATCCAGGCGGACGAGTTCGGCTTCGCGCGCGCCGTGCAGATCCTCGTGTTCGCCGTCGTCGGTGGGATCCCGAACGTGCTCGGACCGATCCTCGGCGCGGTCCTCCTCACCGCGCTGCCCGCGGTGCTCCAGCCGCTGCAGGAGTTCCGCGACATCTTCCAGGGGGTGATCCTCGTCCTCGTCATCGTGTACCTGCCCCGCGGCCTCGCGACGCTCCTGGATCTCCGGCGAACGCTGCGGCTTCGCCGCGTGGGGGCCGAAGATGTTGCTTGAGACCCGCTCGCTGACCAAGCGGTTCGGCGGCGTCGTCGCGGTGAACACGATCGACCTCGCGATCCCCGAGAGGCAGGTATTCGGGCTCATCGGCCCGAACGGCGCGGGCAAGACCACGCTCATCAATCTCATCTCCGGGCACTTCCGCGCCGATGAGGGCACCATCCGATTCGCCGGCGAAGACATCACCCGGCTCCCGCCGCACCGGCTCGCACGCCGCGGCATCGCGCGCACGTTCCAGGCGATCCGGCTCTTCAAAGGATTGACGGTCCTCGAGAACGTGCTCGTCGGCGGATTCGTCCGCGGCAGCTCGCCGGTCAAGGCGAAGCGCCTCCTCGAGCGGCTCGAGCTCACGGCGCGCGCGGACGCGCTCGCCGGCGAGCTCGCATACGGAGACCAGCGGCGGCTCGAGATCGCGCGGGCGCTCGCGGCCGAACCCCGCCTCCTGATCCTCGACGAGCCGGCCGCCGGGATGAACCCGACGGAGTCGGCGACGCTACGCGAGCTCCTGCGGAACCTCGCGGCCGAGGGGCTCACGATCATCCTCATCGAGCACGATGTGAGACTCGTCATGGGCGCTTCCGAGCGGGTCGCGGTCCTGAACTTCGGCCGGAAGATCGCCGAGGGGACGCCGGCGGAGATCCAGGGCGACCCGGTCGTGCGCGAGGCCTACCTCGGAGCGGGCGACGATGCCTGAGCCGATGCTCGAGGTCCGCGATCTCGTCGTCCGCTATGGGTCCATCGAAGCGGTGCACGGTGTCTCGTTCGACGTGCGCGACGGCGAGGTCGTGGCGCTCATCGGGGCGAACGGGGCGGGGAAGACGAGCACCCTCGCCGCGATCTCCGGCCTCGTCCGGCCGGCGCGTGGCGCCATCGTGCTCGCCGGGCGCGACGTCACCGGCGCGCCGCCGCACGCGATCGTGCGCGCGGGCCTGGTCCAGGTTCCGGAGGGCCGCGAGATCCTTGCCACGATGTCGGTGCACGAGAACCTGCTGCTGTCGGGCGCGCGCGACGCCGGTCCGGTGTACGAGCGATTCCCGATCCTCGCCGAGCGTCGCGCGCTCCCGGCCGGCAATCTGTCCGGCGGCGAGCAGCAGCTCCTCGCGATCGCCCGGGCGCTGCTCGCGAAGCCCCGCGTGCTCCTCCTCGACGAGCCGTCCCTGGGGCTCGCACCGAAAATGGTCGCGACGGTCTTCGCGGTGCTGGCAGAGCTCAAGGCGAGCGGGACGACGATGCTGCTGGTCGAACAGAACGCGCTGCGCGCGCTTCGGCTCGCGGACCGCGCGTACGTCCTCGAGCTCGGCCGCATCGCGCTGTCCGGCACCGGCCCGGCGCTGTTACAGGACGCCGGCGTGGCGCGGGCCTACCTGGGGGCGTAGCCGCCCGGTCGTACCGTGCCCGCCATCACGTTCCTGCCGTGCCCCGCGTGCTGTTCGCTTCCGATGTCCATCCATAGGGTCAGCGCTCGGATGAAGAGAATGCGGACCCGCGCCGTCCTCGTTGCGACCACGCTGGCGTTCGTGCTCATCAGCACCGGTCTCATCGCGGTCTTCTTCGCGACGCCGGCGCAGGCGCACTCGAGCACCGTCACCGTCCTCGATGGACAGGTGCTCGTGCGTCACGGGGCCGGCGGATTCGCCGCGATCGCCGATGGCGACACGGTGGCGGCCGGCGACACTGTGCGGACGGCCCAGGCCAGCCACGGCGTTCTCACGTTCTTCGACGGCACGACCGTCGAGCTCGAGCCGGACACCGAGGTGACGATCACGACGCTCCAGGCGAGCGCGTCGGGCGACAAGGTCGTCGAGATGACCCAGGCGTTCGGCCGCACGTGGCACGTCGTCACGCACCTCGCGAGCGCGAATTCGAAGTACGAGATCAAGACCGGCGCGTCGACCGCCGCGGTCCGCGGTACGGCGTTCGAGGTCGCGATGCTGGCCGACGGCACGACGAGCACGATCACGACCGATGGTGACGTCGCGACGACCGCGCAGGGCAGCGAGGTCCACGTCCTCGCGGGCCAGGTCACCGCGGTCACCCAGGGTTCGCCGCCTCCGCAGCCGCAGCCCGCGCCGGAGCCCGCGGCCACGGTGAAGATCACGGTCGACCTCACCCAGAACGCCATCGTGACCGACGCGAACGGCCGCGGTGTCGGCGTGCAGAACGGCCAGCCGGTCCGCTACATCCCGGGCTCGAAGGTCGAGGTCGTCGGCGGCAAGCTCGTCGTGACGATCCCGAACGCGCAGCTCGGCGTGCTGAGCACGAACATCAAGCCCGACGCGACGCCCGCGGGCGCCGCGACCCCGGATGCGGTCACCGTGCAGACGCAGGTCTCGATCAAGGACGTCGGCGTGGTCGCGAACAGCCTGACCGCGCGGCCGGTCGAGAACGGCACCGCGAAGGGCGCGGTCGTCGTGACCGACACCGGCCTGCTGCTCGTGCCGAACAGCGACGCGAAGAATGCGCCGGATCCGCACATCGGAAAGGCGCCGGTCGCGCCGACCGGCATCTTCCAGAGCACGCCCACCACCGCGCCGGCGATCACCGCGGCGCCCGTGCCGACGGGCGGCCCGGTCAACCTGCCGATCACGCCGGTCGACGTGTCGAAGGCGCTTGACGTCACGATCGCGGCGTTCATCCCGTTCCAGACCATCTCGACAGCGACCGCGACGTCGACGGGCGTCGTGACCGAGGCGGTGAACAGCGGCGTGATCACGCTCACGAGTCCCATCGAGAACGTCTTCACGGTGCCGACGCCTCCGGCTGTGACCAGCGGCATCGTCCCGCTGGCCACCGCCGGTCCGACGCGGGGACCGATCTTCACCCTCCCGCCGCACATCGCTCTGCCGCCCGAGACGAGCGGCGCGGTCGTACCGGGCCGCGGCGCGTTCGCCACGCCCATTCCGGTCGCCATCCCGCAAGTCACCAGCACACCGCCGGCGCCGCCCGAAGTGATCCCCGGCGCGGAGGTGAAGCCCACACCCGTGCCGGCGCCTCGCATCGTGCCCGGCTTCGCACCGCCGGCCGATGTCTTCGCGCCGACGGCTCCGCCGGCGCCGACGGTCGCACCGATCCTGAGGCCGGCGCTCGATCCGATCGTGCCGGCGACGCCGGCGCCGGTCCCCACACCTGGGCCGACCCTTGCGCCGGTCATCACGTTCAAGCCGGCGATCGATCCGATCCTGCTGGCGACGCCGATACCGGTTCCCACGCCTGCGCCGACCCTCGCCCCGACGATCACGTTCAGGCCGGCGATCGACCCGATCCTGCTGGCGACGCCGTCGCCAGCACCGACGCCTGCGCCGACCCTCGCCCCGACGATCACGTTCAGGCCGGCGATCGATCCGATCCTGCTCGCGACGCCGGCTCCAACGCCGGCTCCGACCTCCGCGCCGACGCTCGCGCCGATCGGACCGCGCTTCATTCCGCGCTTCTAGCCCCCACACTGAAGCGCGCATGGCGCGCGCGCTCGCGATCGTGAATCCAGCCGCCGGGGGTGGTACCGCGAGTGCCGACGTGAACTCGCTCCTCGGTCTTCTCCGCGAGCGCTTCGAGACGATCGATGTCGTCGAGACCCAGCTCGACCACCCGACCGCCGCCGAGCTCGGCGAGCGCGCCGTTCGCGATGGCTACGACGTCGCCATCGCGGCGGGCGGCGACGGCACGGTCGGCGCGGTGGCTCGCGCACTCGTCGGCACCGACGTCACGCTCGGCATCCTTCCGTTCGGATCGTTCATGAACATCGCGCGGGCGCTCGAGATCCCGCGAGACGATCCGGCGGCCGCCGCCCGTCTCATCGCGCGGTCGGAGATGCGCACCATCGACGTCGGCGAAGTGGGCGGGCAGGTCTTCATCGAGGCAGCGGGGATCGGCCTCGACGCGGACGCGTTCAGCGCGGGCCGCGCGATCCAGCGCGGTCAGCGCGGCCTCGCGCTCGCGGCGTTGCGCGCGCTCGTCCGCCAGCGCAGCGCGCGCGTGAAGATCGAGGTCGACGGACGCGCTCGCTGGCAACGGGTCCTGCAGGCGGTGGTGAGCAACGGCCCGTGGTACGGCTGGGGCTTCGAGGTCGCGCCGAACGCCATCCTCGACGACGGCAAGCTCGACCTCGTGCTCTTCGGCGACAGCCGGCTGCGGGTCCTGCGGGAGCTCGTGGCCGCTGCGCTCGATCGCGACCGCCCCGCTCGAGGCCGCCGGTTCCGCGGCGCCCGGATCACGTTCACCGCGACCCGTGAGCTCAAGGCGCACGCCGACGGGATCGTCGTCGGCACGCTGCCGCAGACGTTCGTCTGCCGACCGAACGCGCTCCGAGTCTTCGCGCCGGACGCGCGGCGACCTGTTAACGGCGTGTAAGAGGTCGCGGCGGACCGCAACTCCCGGCCTGTCCGTGCGATAGCCCGTATGAGAAACGCCCGCGAAGACGGGCAGTACGGAGAACGATGGACATGAACGCAGCCTCGATCCTTCGCTCGAAGACCGTCGCGATCGCGACCGCGGGCTTCCTCGGCGCCGGCCTGTTGAGCGGTGTCGCATTCGCGGCGACCCCGGCCACCAGCGACATCGTCGCGATGACCGCCCCGAACACGGGCACCACGCTCGCGAACGACGAGAAGGGCAACGCCCGTCTCAAGGCCGCGCTCGACGCCCTCGTCGCGAAGAACGTGATCACCCAGGCCCAGGAGGACGCGATCATCGCCGCCCTTTCGCAGCACGACAAGAAGGACCACCCGAAGCTGCGCGAGCTCGTCGGCGACGTGGTGCAGGAGAGCGTCGCGTACCTCGGCCTCCCGGCGGACCAGGTGAAGAAGGACCTCGCCTCGGGGAAGAGCCTCGGCGAGATCGCGAACGCCACGACCGGCAAGTCGCGCGACGGCCTCGTCGACGCCCTCGACGCGAAGGCCGGCGACCGTCTGAAGGACGCCGTCGCCACCGGCAAGCTCACCCAGGCCCAGGCCGACGAGCTCGCCCCGAAGATCAAAGAGGCGATCGTCAAGATCGTCGACCACAAGCGCGACCCGAAGGCCGCGACCGGCACGACGACCACCAAGCCGGTGAAGCCGACGACCACGCCGAAGCCCACCAGCTAGACGATCCACACCTCCCTGAAGACGTAGTCCCAGGGGGCCGCGCGGCTCGGGCGCGACTCGATCTTCGTGAGCTGGAGCCCGGCCGTCGCGAACGGCTGCAGCGAGCGGGTCAGCGCGCCGGGCGAGTTCGCGGTCGCGTACGCGAGGCTCGTCTTCCGCGGGCCCGAGCGCAGCTCTTCGGGCACGCGGTTCGCGGGGTAGTCGTCGCCGCGCCGCGCGAGAGCGAAGAAGCGCGTGAAGTTGTCCGGTGTCGTCTCGATCGCCTCGGCGAGGACGGTGAGGCCGTACTCGCGCGCCGCGCGCTTGCTCGCGACCGCGGCGACGGTCGCGTCCTCGCCGGCGGCGACCTCGGCCGCGGCGCCGGCAGTGTCGTACGCGACGACCGGCTCGATGTGGTGCGCGCGGAGGTAGTCGTCGACCTGCGCAAGCGCCTGCGGGTGCGACCGCGCGCTCGTGATGGTCTCCAGCGTCGCGCCGGACCGGGCGAGGAGGCAGTGCCGAACGCGCACGATCGCCTCGGCGACGACCTGCAGTCCGGCGTGGCCGCGAAGGAGGTCGTACACGTCGACGACCGAGCCGACGTGGGTGTTCTCCACGGGCACGACCGCGGCTCCGACGGTGCTCGATTCGAGCGCCGCGAAGACATCGCCGAACGTGCGCGATGGGACCGGCGTGTCCTGGGGGAACAGCGCGACGGTCGCGGCCTCGGAGTACGCCCCGGCGAGTCCCTGGTAGGCGACCTTCATCGGTAGACCGCGGTGCGCCAGTCGGCGTGCGAGGGATCGTCGCCGCGGGCGATGGCGATATAGCGATCGCCGATGGCCTTCGCCAGCGGGCCGATCGTGCCGCCGCCCACGGGCCGGCCATCGACCTTCACGCACGGCGCGACCTGCGCACCGGTCCCGCAGAAGAAGATCTCGTCAGCGATGAACAGCTCGGTGCGGTCGATCGATCGCTCGGAGACGGGATAGCCGAGCTCCTTCGCGAGCGCGACGATGGTCTGGCGGGTGATGCCCTCGAGGATGTCGTCGGTGACCGGCGGCGTGACGAGCGTGCCGTCGCGGACCATGTAGAGGTTCGAGCCGCCGCCCTCGGAGACGTGCCCGTTCGAGGTGAGGAAGATCGCCTCCTCCGCGCCGCGCTCGCCGGCGTCGTCCACCGCGAGGGCCGTGTTCACGTACGCCCCGGTCACCTTCGCACGCGCCGGGATCGCTTCATCCGAGATGCGCCGCCAGCTCGTCGTGTGCGCGACAAGGCCGCCGGTCGAGAGGTAGCCGCCCATCGGGAAGGCGTAGACGCCGAAGCCGTCGCGGATCCCGTGCAGGGCGACCTTCACGATGCGTCCGGCCTTGTACGCGAGCGGCCGCACGTACACGTCGCCGCGGAAGCCGTTGCGCCGGAGGAGCTCGACGACGATGGCCGAGAGCTCGTCCGGATCGCCGGGCAGCTCGATCCGAAGGACCTTGCACGAGTCGGTCATGCGAACGAAGTGCTCGCGGAGGCGGAAGACGTAGAGCTGCTCGTCGGCGCTGTTCCAGTACGCGCGGATCCCCTCGAAGACGCCGGTCCCGTACTGGAGCGCGTGCGTGGCGATGCTCACCTTCGCGTCGGCGAACGGCACGAACGCGCCGCCGAGATACGCGGTCCCGGTCTCTGGGATCTCGTTCGCCGGGCCGGGCCCGGCCTTCGCCTGGCCGGCCGTGTTCTTCGTCGTCGCCGCCATCTCGCCCTCCTCGTGGGAACGAAAAAGCCTCCCGGTGTCCGGGAGGCCAGAGGTCGCGGAGCTCGTCTCGTTAGCGGCGTGCGCCTCCCATCCCGGCTCCCTGAAGGAGCGGGGTAAAGGAAACGACGACCGCCAACGTGCGCATCGACGCCACTGTAACCTCATCGTGTGGACATCGTGCTCTCGTTGCACGGCCGCACCGCGACGGCCATCATCCTGTACTACACGCTCGTGGGCCTCTGGGGCCTGTGGCTCGGGATCCGCGGGAGCGGACCGACGCCGAGCTTCATCGGGGCGCTCGTCATCGCCGAGATCGCCGCCATCGGCCAGGGCCTGCTCGGCGTCGCGACGCTGCTCTTCTACCGCCCGCCGACACAGTCGCTCCATGTCCTCTACGGTTTCGCGCTCGCGCTCGCGATCCCGCTGGCGGCCACGATCGTCCGCACGCGCGAACGCCGCACCGCATCGCTCACCTTCGGGCTCGTCGCGCTCTTCGCTGCGGGTCTCGCGATCCGCGGGATGACGACGGCATGACGTTCGTCGATCCGCGGCCGGACGTGTCGGTTGACGCGCTGCAGGCGCTGAACGACGACTTCGTCTACTTCAACGTGGCCGGCTCCGGGCCGACGTTCCCGATCGCGCAGCGCGCGGCCGAGGCGTACCGCACCTGGATGAACGGGGTCGGGATGTTCTCGCACGTCGGGTACGACTCCTACAACGAGGAGCTCAGCGCGACGCGCGCGGACCTCGCGTCCTTCGTCGGCGATCCGGATGGCGCGTCCCGCATGGCGCTCACGCAGTCCGCCACCGACGGCCTCAACACGCTCATCGCGTCGCTGCCGCTGCGGGACCGCGCGCTCATCGTCACGACGGCCGAGGAGCATCCCGCCGCGCTGTTGCCGGTCTACCGCCGGCAGGATCGCGGCGATCGCGTGCGGGTGATCGCGGTCCACGATGACGAGCGGTTCCTCGCGGACGTCGCCCAGGCGTTCCGCGACGGCGCGGAGGCCATCGTCCTGTCGCTCGTGTCCTGCCGCACCGGCCGCCGGCTTCCGGTCGAGGAAGCCTGCCGGCTCGCGCGCGCCGCCGGCGCGGTCAGCATCGTCGACTGTGCGCAGGCCCTCGGGCAGATCCCGATCGACGTGCGCGCGCTCGGTGCCGACGCGGCCGTGTTCCTCGGACACAAGTGGCTGCACGGACCGCTCGCGACCGGCGCCGCGTGGATCGCGGATCCCGGGCGTTGGACGCCGAGCCGCGTCGGCTGGCGTTCGCGCGCCGACCACGATCTCCAGGGCCACATGCGGCTGAACGACGACGCGACCCGCTTCGAGATCGGCACGGTGGACGTCGCGGCGTTCGTCGGGATCCGCCAGACGCTCGCGGTCCATCGGACGCTCGGCCCGCGCGTCGCCGCGCGGGTGAAGGAGCTCCGGACCCGCGTGCTCGGCGCGGTCGGCGCGCTGCCGCTCGACCTGCTCGGCCGCGCCGGCGATCCGACAGGCATCGTGGTGGTGCAGCCGCGCGCCGGCGGCGCCGCGGAGGTCGTGCAGCGCGCGTGGGATGAGGATCGGGTCGTGATCAAACACGTCGGCGACCAGAGCATGGACGCGATCCGGATCTCGTTCTGGGCGCTGCATCAAGACTCCGATGTCGATCGGCTCGCGGGCGCGCTCTCGAAGCACCTGGCCGTGCACGCATGACTGCGCCGTTCCTTGCGAAGCAGGTCGCGATCGTCACCGGCGGCGGCCGGGGCTTCGGCCGCGCGATCGCGGAGATGCTCGCGGGCCTTGGTGCCAGCGTCGTCGTCGCGTCGCGGAACGCGCCGGAGCTCGACGAGGTCGTCACGGAGATCAAGAAGCAGGGTGGGAAAGCGCTCGCCCAGACCGCGGACGTGAGCGACGAGCGTCAGGTGCAGGAGCTCGTGCTCGCGACGGAGCGCTGGGTCGGGCCGCCGACGATCCTCGTGAACAACGCCGGCGTGCTCGACCCGGTCGGGCCGCTCGCGGAGAGCAGCGGGGCCTCGTGGCTGCGGAACATCGCGATCAACGTGGGGGGCACGTACCTCGTGACCCGCGCCGTCCTGCCCGGCATGCTCGATCGCGACTACGGCCGGATCGTGAACATCTCGAGCGGCGCCGCCGATCGCGCGAGCGCGGGGTGGAGCGCGTACTGCGCGGCGAAGGCCGCCGTCGACCAGCTGACGCGCGTCCTCGCCATCGAGATGGAGGGCAGCGGCGTCACGGTCGCGGCGTTCCATCCGGGCTTCATGGACATCCCGATGCAGGAGCGCATCCCCGATCCACGCGATCCGGCCCGCGTCGTGACGTACCTCTGCCTGCCGGCGACGGAGCGGAATGGCGCGATCCTCGAGATCGACGACGAAGAGGTCGCGCGGTCGGCCGGGGCCGCTCTGGGCGAGGTGGGCTAGGCCTTCGCGGCGGGCGTGTACGCGCGGCGCTTCTTGATCGCCGACTC
>WNFI01140481.1_pt1 | contig 16972 bp, 15 predicted proteins | sample 5400471 | NCBI WGS metagenome assembly WNFI01 (sample SAMN13153348, study PRJNA577476) | soil metagenome | isolation source: 100 cm saprolite on Douglas fir-dominated hillslope | place: USA:California | collected 2013-09-17 | reverse complement strand
GTCAAGCGCCCGGCCGGAGGCCAGCAGGCCGGCCAGTGCGATCAGGCTCACGCCGACGGCGGTGCCCAGCCAGGGCAGCGATGACGTGAGGGCGGACGCGGCCAGGGCCGCCAGGATCCCGGCGAGCCCGAACAGGGCGACGAAGCCGGCCGTCATCGTGACGCTCACTGCCAGGGCGCGGCCGGTCGCCCGCCGGACGCCGGCCCCGTCGCGGCGGTCCCCGAGGTAGTACCCCAGGTAGGTCGGCAGGAGCACGAAGCCGCACGGGTTCACCGACGCGACCATCCCGGCGAGCAAGGCGTAGCCGAGCGGTGCCGCCGCGCCGGCCGCGAGCAGCGCGCCCGAAAAACGGGCCGACAGCGACTCGACCGCGATCAGGGGGCCCAGCGACGTCGGGGATGAACGCAGGCCGGCGATGACCGCGACCCCGAGGACCGCCGCGCTGACCCCTGCCGCGACCCAGGTCCGGGCCGGCCGGCGCAGGGGAGCTGCGTCCCCGGCGGTCATGGCCGTTACCCGGCTTGGTGCAGGAGCGGCCGGATGGCGGCCAGCAGCTGGGCGCTCGATCCGATCACCGTCCCGCCCTGGCTCAGCACCGGTCCTGGCGCGGCGCCCCACCGGGCATCAGCCCCGAACAGCAGGTAGTAGTCCCAGGTCGGGCCGATCTGATGTGTCACATGGCCGGACAGCCACCCGCTGGAGATCGCGNNCCTGCACCCAACTGGCGCCCGCAAGACACGTCATTCAAGTCGGCGAGAACAACAGCAGCAGCCGGGGATGCCCGGCGTCGCGGTTGAACAGCGACTTCAAGGTGGAGATCGCGGTCAGCGAGATGACCCTGCCGCCGCGCGCGGCTGCCGCCCCGTGGCTGGAGGAAGCTGAGGTGCACGAAGCCAGCACGAAGAGCGCAGATACCACGACAGCCACTCCGCGGCCAAGGCGCCATCGCGGATTCTTCTGCAGGGTGCCGCGCATGGGGAATCATCCGTCCTTCCTGACCCGTACAGCATGGCACCGCGCTGACCACGCGGCCAGCCGATACGACGGTAAGCGTTTCGTGGGGGTACTTAGAGATATGTCATGTACCGTGTTGCCTGGGTCGTGCGACGCATCCTTACAGGAATTGGGCGGTTCCTTGAGGGCTGAATGGCCGAGTAAGTGGCTCTGCTCGCGGCGAAGCCGGAGAGAAGCGCCCAAATGGTCCACTAGGGCATCCAAAGCTACTTCCACGGCGTGCTCACGGCCGCATCCTCGTGCCCCTATCTCGGCGGCGGAGGCCGCGGACCTGCCCGAAATCGGAGAATGAGAGGGCGGAAGCTCATGGAGGACATCGAGAGCCGGGACGGATCGGCTCAGACCTGGGAGCAGCGCGACCGCTTGGGTCGGCGTCAGTTCCTTCGAGGTGTAGTCGCGACAGGTGCGCTGGCAAGCTCGGGGGGACTCCTCTCTGCGTGCTCGTCGGGCAGTGCCGGCTCGCCTGGCGCTTCGGCCTCCCCGTCGACGAACGGTGCCCCGCGACGGGGCGGCAACCTGAAGGTGGGCCTCACGGGTGGCTCCGGCACGGACACCCTCGATCCGCATAAGGGGCTCACTTATCTGGACACCGCCCGCGCCCAAGCGCTGTATCAGCCGCTGCTCCAGCTGAACACCAAGGCTCAGACCGAGTTCGTTCTCGCCGAGGAGATCAGCCCGCGCGGCTCAACAGCTGAATGGGTCATCCGCCTCAGGCCCGGCATCACCTTCCACGACGGCAAGCCGCTGACTGCCGACGACGTCATCTTCACGCTCCGGCGGATCATCACCGGAAAGTTGACCGGCTCCACGCCGCTCGGCCCGATCGATGTAAAAGGCCTGAAGGCCCTGGACAAGCGCACCGTCAAGGTGCCGATGACCAGTCCCTACGGCAGCTTCCTCGACCAGCTTGCCTACTGGTATTACCTGTACGTCGTGCCGGTCGGGTTCGACCCGAAGAAGCCGAACGGCACTGGTCCCTTCAAGTACCAGAGCTTCACGCCCGGTCAGCGCAGCGTGCTCGTCAGGAACGACAGCTACTGGAGGTCGGGCGTGCCGTACGTGGACTCGCTGACGATTATCGACTTCAGTGACAGCGCGTCGCTGCAGAACGCACTGGTGACCGGCGTTGTCCACGGCGCTGGCGCGCTGGAGGGTCCGCAGATCACCGCGCTCAAATCGAGCCCCGGCGTAAAGACGGTCGTCTCGAACACCGGGGCGATCACGCCATTTACGATGCGGGTCGACCAGGCGCCGTTCAACGATGTCCGGGTCCGCCAAGCCATGCGCCTGCTGGTCGATCGCCCGCAGCTGATCAACTCGGCGCTGAACGGGTACGCGACCGTCGGCGCCGACGTGTCATCCCCGTATGACCCCAACTACGAGTCATCGCTGCACCGGACCCAGGACATCCCACAGGCGAAGCATCTGCTGAAGCAGGCAGGGCACGCGAACCTCACCGTTCAGCTGGTGACATCACCTGTTGCCACCGGCACCGTCGCGATGGCGACGGTGTTGCAACAGCAGGCCAAGGCCGCGGGCGTCACCATCAACCTGAAGACGGTCGATCCGACGACCTTCTTCGGCCCGAACTACCTACACTGGACCTTCTCCCAGGACTTCTACAACTATTCGCCGTACCTGGCCCAGGTCGCGCAATCGCTGCTGCCGACGTCACCGTTCAACGAGACGCACTGGCACTCGCCCCGCTACGTCAGCCTCTATCACCAGGCGAATGCGACCGCGAACGCGGCCACCCGCAAGCAGCTCGAGCACGAGATGCAGTCGATCGACTTCAACGAGGGCGGGTACATCATCCCGGCCTTCATCGACGCCCTCGACGCGTACAGCACCAAGATCACTGGCTACTCGGCCGCCCGGGTCGGCCAGCCGCTGTCCGACTTCGACTTCGAGCACTACTCGTTCGTCTGACCGGTGAAAGGACTGCTGTAGATGCTATCGAGCATGCTGGCCTCCGGGCTCGGCTTCCCCGAGGGTCCGACCGTGCTGCCCGACGGCCGGATCGTGCTCTGCGATGGCAACACCGGCGAGCTGCTTGTCTACTCCGGCGGCGCCATGTCGCAGTTCGCGAACACGGGCGGCTCGCCGTGGGGCACCTACCTCGGCACCGACGGCAAGCTCTATGTGAACCAGGGCGGCGACGTTCCCGGCAGCGGCGACTTCAGTGCCGTCCCCGGGATCCAGCGGGTGAGCATGGACGGGTCGGTGGAGCTCTTGTTCTCCGAGGTGGGCGGCTACACGCTGGCTGGCCCGAACCAGTCTGCGTTCGGGCCGGACGGCCGGCTGTGGATCACCGACTCAGGCACCGAGCTCGACGACCGCGTCGAGGTGCCGAGTCCCGGCAGGCTGTTCGTGGTCAGCGACGCGTCGGGGACCGGCGAGATGCTTCTCGAGCGGCCAGGCAGCTACCCCAACGGGATCGCCTTCGACGGCCAGGGCCGGTTCTACTGGAGCGAATCGAAGGCGCACCGGGTGTGCCGGTTGGAAGGCGGGGAGGCGGTCACGTTCTGCCAGCTGCCCGAAACTCACGTGCCTGACGGGATGGCGTTCGCCGCTGACGGCAGGCTGTTCGTCGCCAACACGACCTTCGGCGGCGTGACCGTGCTCTCGCCGGACGGTGCGGTGCTGACCGAGATCGACCTTGATGAGCACGCGACAAACGTGGTGTTCGATGGCTCGGCGCTCTATGTCACCGCCACCAGGACACCCGACATCGAGGCATCGGAACGCACCGGCTCGTTCTGGAAGGTCGAGACGGACGCTACCGGTCTCGCGCTCCTGCCCGGCCGGCTGTAGGACGTGCAGCGAGTTCAGCTGGCACCTCCTGGGACGTAATCGGAGCGGCGGACCACTCCCGTGGTGGTTTCGCCCCGCAGGTACTGGCGCACGTTCTCGGCCGCCAGCCGCGCGGCTGACAGCATGGTGCCCGGCACGATGCTGGAATTGTGCGGGGAACCCAGCACATTCGGTAGGTCGAGGAAGGGGTAATCGGTCCGGAATGGGGTGGCTCGCGCGTCTCCCGCCGGCTCGCTCCACCAGGTGTCTATTCCGGCACTGAACTCCGGGTGTGCGCACAGGTGCTCGTACAGTGCGCTCTGGTCGACGAGCGGGCCTCTGGCCACATTCACCAAGATCGCCGTCGGCTTCATCAGGGCGAGCTCTCGCGCTCCGATCAGCCCGCGGGTGGCCAGGGTCAAGGGCAGCGAGATTACGAGCACATCAGCTGCCGCGAGAACTCGGTCCAGATCGGCGAGGCTGCCGACGAACTCTGCTGGCTCGGTGCTCCGGCCGCTCCGGTTCACGGCGTAGATGCGCGAGCCGAACGCCATCATCAATCGCGCTGTGGCGGTGCCGATCCCGCCGAAACCGAGGATTGTGCAGATCGCGCCATCCAAGGCTAGCGATGGCGCCCATTTGTCGAATCGACCGGCGGCTAGGGCCGCATGCCGCTGCGGCAAGTGCTTGGCGAGGCTGAGCGTCATCGCGAGCACGTGCTCCGACACTGCTCTCGCGTAAGCGCCGGCATTGCTGGCCACTGTCAGCCGTTCCGGCAGCGCCGAGAAGTCGACCGCGTCGACACCTGCCGAAAGGAGCTGGGCGAAACGGAGCGCTGAACGATCCTGCAGCGCGCCTGCCGGAATTTCCTTCGCCAGGTCCCACGCGAGCAATGCCTCTGCGCGCTGCAAGGTCTGCGTACGCTGTGCATCATCCAGCTCATAGGTGTAGACGACGTTGGCATCGCCAGCCAGGACCTCGGAATTCATCTGGGCGAATTCCGAATCTGCCGGGTAGCTCACCGCCACGAGCCGCTCCTGGGCCATTGGCCACCTCTCCAATCGATGTCACGCCAGCAGGTACGCACCGATTCTCGCTCCGATGCGATCCGACTAGGCTAGGCGCCGGAGCCGGAGTGTCATCCGGCGAAGCGCCGCCCGCTGCTCCGAATGACCGCCGGCTTGCCGGCTGCCTGGGCCACGGGCGAGACGATCCTGGAGGATCGCGTGCCTGATCTGCTCGATTCGCTGGCGCATGGCCCGCTCGTGTGCGCCGAAGGCTACCTTTTCGAGTGTGAGCGGAGGGGCTACCTGCAAGCCGGGGCGTTCGTCCCCGAGGTCGTGCTTGACCACCCTGAGGTAGTCGAGGAACTGCACCGTGAGTTCGTGCACGCCGGTTCGGATGTGGTGGAGGCGTTCACCTACTACGGTCACCGCGAGAAGTTGCGGGTCATTGGCAAAGAGGGCCTCCTTGAGCCGCTCAACCGCCAGGCCCTGTCCATCGCCGCTCGCGTAGCCCGCGAAACGGGCACGCTGCTGGCCGGCAACCTGTGCAACACGAATGTCTACGAGCCCGGAGCGGCCGCCGAGCGGGCTGTCAGGTCGGCGTTCGCCGAACAGGTGAGCTGGGCTGCTGAGGCCGGGGTGGACTTGGTCATCGCCGAGACCTTCAGCTGGGTCGGCGAAGCGCTGCTGGCCCTGGAGGCCATCCGCGCCGCGGGTCTGCCCGCCGTAGTTACCTTCGCCGTTCACAGGGAAGGAACCATGCGCGACGAAATCAGCCCGGCGCACGCTTGCCGCCGGGCAGAGCAGGCCGGGGCAGATGTGGTCGGACTGAACTGCATTCGCGGCCCGCTCACCATGCTGCCGCTGCTTGCCCCTATCCGCGAGGCCGTCTCGTGTCCAGTGGCGGCCCTGCCAGTGCCATACAGGACCACCGCAGCGCAACCCTCGATGCAGGCGCTGCGTGACCCGGCACGCGGGGGCGCCCAGGCCTTCCCGACCGCGCTGGACCCCTTCACCTGCACCCGCCATGAACTCAGCGAGTTCGCCACGGCCGCCCTGGAACTAGGTGTGCGATACCTCGGTATCTGCTGCGGCGCAGGGCCGCATCACGTGCGGGCAGTGGCCGAGGCGGCAGGCAAGGTGCCCCCGGCGTCCCGTTACTCTCCGGACATGTCGAAGCATTCGTTTCTCGGCTCGGCCCCCGGTATCACCCAGAGCTACCGCGAATACGCCCCTAACTTGTAGGAGGACAAATGGCAGGGATAAGGCGTTGAATACACCGGCACATGCTTCCTACGTCGTCGTCGGCGCCGGCATGCACGGGCTCTCCACGGCCTGGCACCTGGCCAGGGAACTGCAGGCACGCGGCATCGGCAGCGGGCGGGACGTCGTGATTCTCGACAAGTCCGATGTGGGGGCTGGGGCTTCAGGGATTGCCTGCGGCACGATCCGCAATAACTACTTCCAGCCCGCCATGCGCGAGCTGATGGCCCACAACGTATCGGTGTGGGAGTCGGATCCTGAGGCGTTCTCCTACCACCCCGTCGGCTTCCTCCAAACGGCGCCCAAGGCCATGCATTCGGACGTGGTGCAGATCTACCAGGAGCAGAAGGCGATCGGATACGACTCCGTCCTGGTCGAGGGACAGGAGGCCTGCCGGGCCTACATGCTGGACATGTTCCCTGACTGGCAGGCGCCCGGCGCTACCACCGTCCTGCATGAGAAGCAGGGGGGCTACGCCAACAACCGGAGCTCACTGCACGGTCTGGCGGCCAAGGCCAGGGCCATGGGCGTTCAGATCCATCCCGGTACGCAGGTGACTGGCCTGCGGCAGTCGGGCGGCGCGGTCACGGCGGTCGAGACAGACCACGGGACCATCACTTGCGACAGGCTGGTCGTGGCGGCAGGCCCGTGGGTCCGGGATTTCTGGGCGATGCTCGAATTGCCCGACCGCGTCGACGTCACCGACGCCAACGGGACCGTCCACCCCGCCCGGCCTATGTGGACCTACTGGGCGCTGCAAGAAGGAACGCTCGAGGTCGATCCCGATACGTTCAAGACCGCTTCCGGCGCTTTTCCGCCCGTGGTGCACGTGGATTCCGATGCCCCGCTCTACGATGACATCGACCGTTCGCTCATCACCGAGAACATGTGGGGGATCTACTTCAAGCCAGACTTCAGCTTCGGCGGCGTCCAGGGCGGAAGTGCGCCTTACATGGTTGACCGCCCGGCGGGAGAGGTCAGGATCGACCCGTACGGCCCCGCCAGCCCGGAGTTCGTCGTGGGCGAGGACTTCACCCGGATGTGGACCTCCGGACTCGCGCACTGCCTCAAGCGGTTCGAGAACCAGCGGCACCTCTACCGGAAGGAACCCTCCGGCGGCATCGGGGCGTTCACCCCGGACAACTTCCCCGTCTTCGACACCTTCCGCGAGAACGCATACGTGATCGCTGACTCGAACCACGGCTACAAGATGATTGGCGTGGGCGCGCTGGTTGCCAAGGAACTCCTCGGCGAGCAGCAAGCGTTGCTCGAACCGTTCCGGTTCTCCCGTTACGGCACGGGCAAGCTGCACCCCGTCAGCAACTCGCCGTTCCCCTGGAGCTGAGGAAGAGCTTTGCGGGCAGAAGTCGTCGTCGTCGGAGCCGGCATCGTCGGCACCAACATCGCATTGCAGGTAGCCCGCCGAGCCATCGGCGACGTCCTGCTCGTCGATGCGAGAGGACCTGCCGCCGGCATGTCCGGACGCAGCTTCCGCCAGGTGCGCACCCACTACAGCAACGAGGTCACGACCCGGCTGGCGCGCCGCGGCATCGAGATCCTGCGCGACTGGAGCGATCACGTCGGCGTCGGCGACTCCGGCTACCAGCCCATCGGGTATCTGCTTGCCGTGGCGGACGACCAGGCAGAGGGCTGCGCGGCCAACGTCGCGCTGGGCCGCAGCCTGGGCGTGCGCACCGAAATCGTCGCGGCTGCTCAGCTGCGCGAGATCGAACCGCTGCTGGCGACCGACGGCCTGGCATGCGGCGCATGGGAGCCGGACAGCGGCGTGGTCGACCCGGTGAAGGTCACGCTGTCGGCGACAGTCGCCGCGCAAATGGCCGGAGTCAGAACGTTGTTCGGGAGCCCGGTACGGGCGCTGCGCGCCAAGCGGGAGAAGATCACCGGCGTCGTTACTGACGGCGGCGACATTAGTGCTGGAACGGTGGTGCTTGCGGTAGGGCCGTGGGCGCCCGGGCTGCTGGCCGGTACCGGGATCGACCTGGGCCTCCGGCTGCACACCCTGGAGCTGAGTGTGCTGCGCCGAGCGCCCGGGGTGGCCGGGCTGACTACCGCGGTCACCCACGCGCCTTCGGGCCTGGTCGCCCGGTCTGACAGCGGTCCGTTCGCCGTGGCCGTCGCCTACCCGGCCGACGCCGTGCAGCCGGCGTTCCCGCAGGACGCCCGGGTCGCCGCTGACGCCGAGCCCAGGCTTCGCCGGGCGCTCGCGGCCGCTCTGCCCGCCCTGGCCTCGGCCGAAGTGGTCACCACCATCGCCGGCGTCTACGACGTGACGCCGGATTGGCATCCCCTGCTCGGCCCATGGCCGGGGGTTGACGGCCTCTACCTGGCGGTCGGTTTCTCCGGCCACGGTCTCAAGCTGGCCCCCGCGGTCGGCGAGGCCGTCGCCGACGAACTGGCCGGCCGCACGCCAGCCATCGACCTCGGGCCGCTGCACCCGGCGACGACGCCGCGGCCGCTGCACTTCGCCTACGGGCCCGGTGCAAGGGCCTAGCAGCCCGCCAGTCGCGTTGCTAAGCCGGGCGCTCGGAGCGCCCGGGTTCGCGGTCAGGCAATCAGGTGCGGGTCGGCTGTCCACCCGCCCGTGCGCGGGTCAGTAGCCGTATCCGCCGCCACCGGAGCTGGAGGATGATGACTTCGGAGCGGGTGCTGAGCCGCTGGCGGTGACCTCGTGCCAGAGGCCGCCCGATAGTTTGAGCCCGTTGCCCTTGTTCTGGCCGGGCGCAGTGTCACCCTTGTAGGTGTAGAGCGGGTGGCCGTTGTAGGTGGCCTGTACCGAGCCGTCTGAGCGCGTGATTGTGCCGAGCTTGCCGGTCACCCCCGTGCCTGCCGTGGCTGGTCCCTTGACCGGGGGCCAGAAGGTGGCGCAGGCTCCGTTGCACTTCGATGTAGTCATGGTGTCGGGAGCGAACCAGTACAGGGTGAATCCCTTGGCGTTGGTGAGGACGGTCGCTCCGCCGATCTTCATCGTCTTGAGTGCGTTGCCGCTGGATGCTGGCGCGCCAGTTTGGGTGGCGCTGCCCGAGCCGCCGGAGCCCGCTGACGGGCTCGAGTTTCCCGAGCTCCCGCACCCTGCGGCAATCAGCGCGGCGGCGACCAGTCCGGCTGGCGCGAGCCATCTCTTATCCATCGAGTCGCTCCGTTTCGTTGGTCGGTGGTCAGATACCACGATCACGTAACCCGAGCCCCGATAGTTCAGCAACGGCGCTGAGGGCTCGCTGACGAAGCGGCCCGGGTGTCGGGAGGAGAACCCGGACCAGGCTCTTCTGGCCGGAGCAGATACGGTCAAGCCTGGCGTGGCGGATGCGTGTCGGCTGCGCAAGTAGGCCACCGTTCCGCTGATCGCGATCACCGCTGCACCGGCCGCAACGCTGATGATAGCGAGGCGCCGGCGCCGGGCCCTCGTGGCCCGGCTGAGCAAGGATCCGAGCATCGGGTCCGGTGGCCTGCTGTCGCCCGGACTCTGCATCGCCAGTTCCGCGGCCTCTGATGGCGGCACCGTCTCCAGAAGGGCCGGGAGGCCCGCCAGTCCGGCCAGTTCCTCTGTGCATGGCGGGCAGGACGCGAGGTGACGCTCGACCAGCACATGGTCGGCCGCCTCGATTGCGCCCAGCACATATACCCCAAGGGCCTGGCGGACATCACCGCACGCTCCGTAGCTGCTCACGGCGCGGGACCGGCCTCCAGGCTGTAAAACTTGCTCATACCTGCCTCTACGTCCTGGCGGGCGCTCTCGGTTCAACTGATCTGGTCCGAACGCAGGGACTTGAGTGTCGAGCTGACGGGCGAGACGCGCGCGGGCAGCTGGGCCGAGGGGCCCGGTCAGGCCGCTTGCGCGTTAGGCTGGCAGCCTGAACCAGCGGGCTACGTTCTGCGTGGACGAAGGCATGACGCAAAACAGGGCTTCACAGTGGGATCATGGCAGCGGTCTGGTACTGAGGCTGGGCGGGGCGACGCTGCTGGCAGCGGCGGGTGCGATCCATCTGGACCTGTACCTGACCGGATACCGGTCGATTCCCGCCATCGGCTGGCTGTTCCTGCTGCAGACGATCACCGCTTTCGGGCTAGCCATCCTGATCGCGGTGTCACGCACCTGGCTCGCCAGCGCGGCCGGAGCCATCTTCGCGCTATCCACTCTCGGCGGCTACCTTCTCTCGGTGTGGATCGGGCTGTTCGGGTTCAGGGAAGTCCGCACGACGGCCGGCATAGTCGCCGGAGTCGTCGAGGTGGCCGCGTTCGCGGCGCTGGCCGCAGCGAGCCTCGAGGCCGCCCGGCGGGCTGGCCCGGCGAGCGGGGCGGGAAGGATGGCTGCCGAACTTGCCGCTCGCGTGCAAGCCGCCGCGCCGGTCCCGGTGAGAGCCGCGCTCGGCATCTCCGCTGCCGCTCTGGTGCTGCTGGGAGTCGCGGTTGCCACGTCGGGCGGCCACGGTGCGGCGGCCAGCAGGGGGAGCCTGCGGACTGCCACGGTTGCCGGGGTGCGGGTGCTGACTAACGCCCGCGGCCTCACCTTGTACTGGTTCGCCCCGGACACCCCGGCACAATCGAAATGCACCGGCTCGTGTGCCGCGTACTGGCCGCCGGTGCCGGGTCACGCGGCAGCGGCCGCCGGCGTACCCGGGCATTTCAGTACAATCAGGCGGTCAGACGGATCGGTGCAGGCGACTTACAACGGGCATCCCCTGTACACCTACATCGTGGACTCTGGACCCGGCCAGGCGCATGGCAACAACATCAAACTCAACGGCGGCCTGTGGCACGAGGTGGTGGTGTCCGGTTAGCCGAATGGCCGGGACGTTAGGCGCCTCCTCCGCCCCCGGCGGGAGTTCTGAACCGCCACAGGCCGTTGTGGGTCATGGGGGCCATTACCAGACTTCCCAGCTGACGTTCCTGCCGTCATGCGGCTGCAGGCGGATGAGCCTTCCGTGGTTGATCCAGCCGTTGCTGATCGGTCCTCCCGCAGGACCGGCAGCGATGATGAAGTGGCGAACGGAGGCGTCGGCGCTGAAGGTGCCGTAAGAGAAGCCGTTGCCCGTGTGCATCCGGTACACGAAGCGAACTTGCTTGCCTGTCGTTGCGGAGACCTGGGCGATGGAGACGAAGCCCGCTGGCCAGCCCACCTCGGCCACGGTCACCAGTGAGCCGTCAGGACTGATCACGGCGGCGTTGATGTACCCGATGGCAAGCCGCATGATCGACGACTGCTTGACGAGCAGGCGGCTGCTGTTTACCTGACCGCCCCTGTCGGCAGGGCTCAGCGCGCGCACCTCTTCGCCCCCGCTGACATGGCACTTGGGCGCGTGCTGGCCTCGGACGCACCGCGGTTGGGTAAGGAACACCAGCTCGCGCCCATTCGCTGTCAGTGAGATGTCGAAGACCGGGTACCTGATGGTCCCTGGCTTGGCTGGGCTGGCGCTCCACTCGGCGCGCGCGCCGGTCCGGGTGTTGATGACCAGGACATTGGCGGACACCGGTGAGCCGGAGGGAACTCTCCCAGAGGTCACGGTGACGGCGACCTCCGAGCCATCCGACGTGGCCGCGATGCTGCCAACGCGGAGCCGGGGCAGCGCGCCGCCCGGGACAGGTGAGTAGCCGCTGATGCGTCCGGAGCCGGTGAGGCGGAACCGGTAGATCCGCGAAGCGGCGACGGTGTCCGTGTTCTTAGAGGTCTGCTTCTGGCAGACGACAAAGAATGTCCTATGGCTGGCCGCGGCCATCGACGTGACCGAGATGTTCGTTCCTCGCCAGGGACAGTGAACCTTGGCCGTCACATCACCCGTGGTCCTGGACCGGACTACCGGCGACGGAAGGCCGAAGCCTGCCTGGATGTAGTACGACGGCACGCCGGGTGCCGCGCCCGTGCCGCTCACCGGGGCGTGCCCGGTGACCGTCGCGGCCACAGCGGCTCCGAGACCACCAAACAGCACCGCCGCTGCGGCAGCGGCCGCGGACGCTGCGACCCGTCGCCTGATCAGGCGACGACGGACCATCTCTATGCTCACCGGGCGCTGCGGCTCGCCTGCCGCGGTCTTCAGAAGGTCGCTCAATTGCCTCTCCCATCCATCCAGCTCGCTCATCGGGCACTCTCCATCACGTCAGCTAGCGCCGGGTCGGCCCGCAGTCTGGCCAGCGCCCGCGACAGCTGGCTCTTGACCGTTCCGATCGGGCAGTCAAGCACCTGGGCCACCTGCGCTTCGGACAGGTCGTCGAAGAGCCGCAGGACCACCACCGCCCGTTGCCGATTTAGTCAGTGACCCGAGCGCGTCCCGCACCACCAGGCGCATAGTCACATCGGTCGCAACGTCGAAGGACGCCGCGTGGTCCAGCACGGTTTCGGACGGCCGCTCGCCCCGCGACCGGCGGCGATACCACGTCGACCAGGTATTCACCATGACCCGGCGAACGTAGATCTCGGGATCATCGCGCCTCCTGATCCGCTCCCACCGCGGCCAGGATCGCGCGAGGGCGGTCTGAACCAGATCCTCGGCCAGTGCCCGGTCACCCGTCAGTAGCCACGCCGTCCGCTGCAGTGCCCGCTGGCGCGCCTCGACGAACTGCACGAACGCGTCAACCCGGCCGGTCGCGTCGGCATCGGCGTCCACGGCACCTACGGCCGAATCGTCGTTTCCGCTATCACGACTACTTGGCGGTCGGCAAAGGTTCCAGCCGTCTGGGTCAATCTGGCGCCGCAGCCCGCTGCGTGTCGCAGTCCAGCGTCGAAGGACGTGAAGCAGCCATTGCTAGGTCTAGTTGACAGACTCAGCGAAGCGCTGGAAGCTGGGTCTGTGAACCGAATCCAGGATACCGATCCGGTCACCGGCAGTCCCCTCGCGATCCGGCGGGCACGCGCTGCGGATCGGGAAGCGCTCAGGACCTTCTTCGCCGGCCTGTCCGCGCATAGCCGCTACCTGAGATTCTTCGCCGCGGTCACGACGACCCCGGCGATGCTGCGCGTCATGTCCGGCGGCGGCAACGCCGACGCCGTGGTCGCCACCGGCAGTGGTGCGATCATCGGGCACGGGATCGCCGCGGACCGGGTCTGCCCAGGCGGCACCATAATCACCGAGATCGGCGTCGTGGTGGCCGACGCGTGGCAAGGCAAGGGAGTCGGATCCGCCCTAGTCCGCGCCCTGATCGCCGCAGCCAAGGCTCGCGGCGCCGCCGCCGTGGCGATGGACGTGCTGCCTGGCAACCAGCAGGTCCTCGCCATGATCGCGAGTCACTGGCCCGCGGCCAGCATTGAGCATTCCGCGGACTGCGTCATCATCCGCGCCCCGCTTCCGCGACATCACCAAGGACAGCATCGCGCGGCCTGAGTTGAACCTGGCGCGTCAGCGCGACGTGTGATCGGGAGACGCTGCGGACAACGGCGCGGCCGTGCTGTCCGCTTACCCCCGAGAGAGGTGCGAAATGCGCAAGATCAGTTGGCTGTTGGGTATGGTCGGCGCCGCGGCACTGGTGAGCGTGGCGGCGGTGCAGGGCGTCGCCGCCTCGACTGGCCCCGGTCCGGCCACGGTGCTGAAGTTCGACACGATGACGCCGGTTACTGGCCCATACGTGGGTCCGGCGAACCCGCTCCGGGGCGTGCCAGGCGGCGGCCTTCCCTGGGTGATCACAGCCGGGACCGGCTCGCTTAAGCGCGACGGTCACCTGCTGGTGACCGTGCGCGGGCTGGTCCTCGCCGACCAGCCGTCAGTTCCGGCCGCACTGCGTGGCACGAACCCGTTCCCGGACTTCCGGGCCATCGTGAGCTGCCAGAGCATCGGCGCCGACGGCACTGCCACGATTGCCAACATCAGCACGGACAACTTCAAGGCCGACGCTGCGGGGGACTCGACGATCGATGCCAGGGTGAGCCTTCCCCAGCCCTGCCTCGCCCCGATCATCTTCGTTACAGGTCCCACCGGGGTCGGGGTTTGGTTCGCGGTGACCGGAGGCTGAGCCAGTTCCTGACAGGACTGCCCGCGCGCCGCGCTGGTCCACCGGCGCCCGGCCTGTTGAGGCCGTCCGCTGTGCATGGGGACGGTAAGCGACACGTTGGTCAGTGTCATGGTCGCGGGCAGGTTGTCTGGGCGCCAGGTGGGGGAGTCGTCGGGCGTGAGTTCTAGTTTGAGCCGATGCCCGGCGCCAAGCGCCGATGCGGTGGGCCATAGCTCGAAGGCCACCTTGTGCACCTGGCCGGGCTCAGGCATGCCGCGCATGTGGCGTGCCCCGCCAATCCGACGCGCTGCAGGACCGCGAGGTTGACACCAGCTCTCGTTTGATGATCACGCGCTTTGGGCGCAAAGAAGTACCAACACCGCGTGATCATCTTCGGTGGTGCAGGGGATAGAGAGTTCAGGCAGGTGACGTGCGAGCAGCGATGCATTCGGGTCCGGTCATCATCGGCGCCAGGCCGGCCGCGCGTTCCCGTTCATTGCAGCGAGGGTGAGGAATGATTGTCGGGTGATCAGCGACGCCGCCCGCGGACGCCGAGACATCGGCAGGCTGATCATGGTGCCAATCGCGGCCATCGTACTGCTCTACGACGTTCGTTTGCTGGTCCGCCCAGACGCGCTAGCCAGGCCAGACGATGCCGCACTTCGGTTCGCTGGCACCGCCCTGACCTGCTTGTTCTACGTCCTGATCATCGTGAGCTATCTGCGGCGGGGCCCCGCTATCGCCACACACCGCTCGGTCACAGGCTGGGCCGTGGCAGTGATCGCCACGATGGCCCCGTTTCCGTTGCCGTTCTTGTACGGCTCCCCGCCGGGTACCGCCCGGCAGGCAGCGGCTGACCTGCTGCTGCTGGCTGGCACGACCTGTTCGGTGTGGGCGCTAGGGTTTCTCGGCCGGAACCTGTCGGTCATAGCTCAGGCTCGCGCCGTAACCGACCGAGGTCCATACCGGCTGGTGCGCCATCCGCTTTACACCGGGGAGATGCTCGCCGCTTTGGGGCTCGCCCTTGCGGCGGGCACGCTCGCAGCGTTCGCGGTCTGGCTGATCTTGTGCGCGATGCAGGCCTATCGCGCCTGGCGCGAGGAGGAAATACTGCTGCAGGCACTGCCCGCGTACGGCCAGTACCGCGAACGTACCCCCGCCCTGGTGCCGGGTTTGTTCTGGCTGCGAAGTTAAACCCGTTCAGCTATCTACGGGGGTGATCTGGGCATCGATCAGGCAGCCGTCCTCGATGTGCAGGAGGCCGAAGGTGCCGTGCGGCTGGCGGCGACGGTCGGTCGGGGACCCGGGATTGAAGATGCGGATGCCTTCGGCAGCCTGGTTGAGGGGTATGTGGGAGTGCCCGAACACGACTAGGTGCGCGGCCGGGAAAAGGCGGCGGAGCCGGGTGCACCGGCCCGCGGCCTTGCCGCTGTCGTGCACCATCGCCACGGCCAGCCCTGCTAGGTCGAGTTCGAGGGTTTCCGGTGCGCCCCAGGCCGCTACGTCCGTGCCGTCGTTATTGCCGCGCACCGCCCGCACGGGTGCGTAAGCGGACAGCTCGTCGAGCACGTCGGCCGTGCACACGTCTCCGGCATGCAAGATCAGGTCAGCGCCGCGCAGGTGCCGCGCGACCGCTGGCGGGCAGCGGCGCCATCGACGCGGGGCATGCGTGTCTGCCAGCACCACCACTCTCACCGTGGCCAGGTTACCGTCGGCGCAGTTGCCGACGGCATTACCGTCGGCGCAGCTGACGAATCCCGTCGCTAAGTCAGCCAGCCCCGGCTCCGCTGGTCGCCGAGCCGTATGCGCACAGGTCCCGCAGCACGCACGGGCCGCAGCGCGGCTGCTGCGCCCTGCAGACCGTTCGCCCGTGGGAGATCATCGCAAGGTGCAGGTCGTACGCGATGCCGGGCGGCACGCGCGGCGCGATTAGCTGGTGTGCACGGTCCGCCGTCGTATTCGCCTTGATCCAACCCAGCCGAATGGCCACCCGGTGTACGTGGGTGTCGACCGGGAAAGCGGGCCGCCCCATGGAGAACGCAAGAACGCACGCGGCCGTCTTGCGTCCCACGCCGGGCAGGGAGAGCAGGTACGCTTCGGCCGCCGCATCGTCAAGATCGTGCAGGCGGCTGAGGTCAAGGCTGCCCTCCCGATGCTCAATGGCCGAAAGGATCTGCTGGATGCGGCGTGCCTTCTGGTCAGCGATACCGCCGCATCGGATGGTGCTGGCGACCTGCTCCACCGGTGCGTCAGCCACCTGCTGCCAGTTAGGGAACCTCGCCTTAAGCTGGGCGAACGCTCGCTCGGAGTTGGTGTCCGAAGTGTGCTGGGACAGCACGGTTGCGACGAGCTCGTCGATCACCGGCAGCCGAGGCTTCGGAACAAACGTGCCCTGGCTTGCCCGAAGACGGCGTTGGACAGCCCTGATGTCCTGCACGCCCGGCGCTGTCACGACCGCTCCCTCACCCGGCACTTCTCAGAGCCACCTTCGGTCTCCCGGCTGTGCCGCAACCGAAGTGTAGTTATGCGTCCAGCACGCGACCTGGGTGGCCGCGAGACCCTGGCGGGCCCGGCGGAGTTCCAGGCTCCGGGACTCCGACGAAGAGCGCCACCAGGTAACCGCCGTGAGGTCTTCCGGGTGGTCCTGGCTTCGTACTGGGCGGCGACGCTAGCCGGGATCCGGCCGCGCTCGCTGAGCTCGATCCCCTGTGCCTGCGCCCAGGAGCGGATCTCGCGGCTGCGGCGGCGGCTGGCTGCCGTCCGAACCGCCCGGCGCGGCATCTTCCCGGCTTTGCGGGCATGCTCGATGAACGGCGCCAGCTGCGACCGCAGGCGCGCGGCGTTCTTCGAGCTGAGGTCAATCTCGTACTCTGCGCCGCTGATGCCGAACCGCAGCGTCTCCTCGGCCGGACCCCCATCAAGATCGTCTTGCAGCGTGACGCTTGTCCTTCTTGCCATCCCAA
>WNFI01154359.1_pt1 | contig 16973 bp, 16 predicted proteins | sample 5400471 | NCBI WGS metagenome assembly WNFI01 (sample SAMN13153348, study PRJNA577476) | soil metagenome | isolation source: 100 cm saprolite on Douglas fir-dominated hillslope | place: USA:California | collected 2013-09-17 | reverse complement strand
CAACGTGCAGCCCATCGTTTATCCGGCGGTCGATGAGCGGGCAGCGAGGCTGAGATTTTTCTTCTGCACGACGCATACCGAAAAGCAGATTGAGTCCGCAATCGACGTGCTAGCGGGGCTGCTTTGAGTAGGCTGCGGCAGGCGTTGTGAGGTGTCCCTTACCGCCTGAAGTCCGATACAGCTGGCTATACCCCAAATTACCAGTGAACAGAGGAATGCCGGCAGATCAGCTCGGCAACTAACCTATCGAGCGCTCCGGCCTCGGCCTAATGACTCATGCGCATTGAGATCGATTGCCAGTTACTAAAGGACTTCTAGAACGCTCGCCACTTGCGTCCGTTCTCGTCACCACCGAATGTGCCCAAAGAAAGAGTGGCGCCTATAGTGCCTTCCGATTTGTCCATGCCGCCTACATCGCGCAGTGCGTTGGTCCACTCGGTCAGCACTTTGCGCAGGACTTCGCTTTGGCTGCATTGCTAAAGGTGCCGATGTACCGTCTTGCAATTCGCCTGGGACTGCGCCACCAGGTGCCACTGGGCCCCGGCAATTAGAATCCCTAGTACCGCGTCTGGCACCTGGCGCCCAGCCACAGACTAGCGCCCAATACGATCCTCTGCGATGCTCCCTTCCGGAAGGTGCCCCGCATTAGCTCCCAGTGCGCGTCGCAGATGCGAATCTGAGATAGACACCAATCGGGTCTTCGCGTAATGCAGCGTTCCTGACATTACTATATTGAAAGGTTGATGCGCCATGAAGAAGCGATTCGTGCTGATCGACCGGGACGGCACCTTAATTGTAGAAAAGTGCTACTTGTGCGATCCCGATCAATTGGAACTGATTCCTGGCACGGCACTGGCCTTGAAGCGGTTGCAGGAAGCTGGTTGGGGAATCTGTATGGTAACGAATCAGTCTGGAATCGCACGCGGCTTTTTTGATATGGGACAATTGCGCAAGGTGCATCAGAGGCTGGCAGAAATGCTGGCGCGGTTTGACGTCCGACTTGACGGAATTTATCTGTGTCCGCACGCTCCGGAAGATGGGTGCGATTGCCGCAAACCCTTGCCGGGGATGATTCATCAAGCGATGGCCGCACACGGCTTCGATCCCCGGGAAGCCTGGGTGATTGGCGACAAGGAAATCGACGTCGAACTTGGCCATTCGGTGGGGGCCAAAAGCGTTCTAGTCCGCACCGGCTACGGCAGTAGTTTTGAGACTAAGACAAAGGCCGACTTCATCGTCGATGATTTGGCGGCAGGTATTAACGTAGTTCTGGGCCGGTAGGGTTAGCGGTCGCATGACTCCCTTGAGCCGTTACGGGATTTGGCAGTACCATGAGCCCTCACACGACGACCTTGTTACATTTTGTTCGCGGGCGGGGAGTCAATTCATGTGCTCCGCCGAGTCGGGTGCCACCTGATAATACGTCATAATTGATTATCCGCTGCTTACAGTACCGATGTCCTCTAGGTGGTATGCGTCTTACTTGGTGGACTGTAACAGCCGAAGAGGGAGTAATGCGGCGTGCCGGATCAAAGGGCTTTCACCAGACTCAATCTCGGAAATGCTATGGCAGGTTCCAAATGGCCACCAGTTGTACTAAGTCGAGGGAGTTGGCGGGAAACTATTCCCAACCAGTCGGGCGCCGCCGGTGCCCTTGCGTCCACGCAAAGAGGCGTTCGACGATAAAGGTGGTTTTGTCTTTCCTTACACCTACGATTGCTTTTCCTATTTGGATCGTAGGCACCCCTTCGCGACAATAAGCGCACTCGCAAAGCCCTTGCAGGAGGGAACTCACATGAATGGTTCGTCCAGAAAGTAATGAACGGGAAGGGACAGTCCCGCTCTGGGTGAACATGATTCAAGTGATTGACGGAGATTCGCGCATCGGCATCATCCATCGGACTCTATACAGGATAGAGATTTATGGCCTTTTCGACACAAGCGACTGCTTTGAATCAATACACCGATCCGAAGGCTTCGCATGCGGAACGGCTGAGGCTATGCGCCTAGGCAAGCCGGGAACTGTCACCAAAGTTACTGGTAACCCAAATGTTGCGTTAAAGGGCGATTCCAGCCCGCTTGACGCTCACCTCATTCCAGTCAAAGAGGGTCAATGTCCATTCTGTTACGGGCCACAATGGACCGATGCCGACATTGGAAATACCGCGTCGCACATGACAAATCTCTGTTGCAACTAAGTCTATGCGTTCCATCTGGATACACGAGGCGCGATGTAAACATTTGGAAGTGTTATCCCACATATATTCGGGCAAGATATCAATTGCTACTCAAAATCCTTGAACTCAATTAAGTTGACCAGCAAGCCGAGATCTTCATGAAGGAATGCAGCAAATCCATCGCTCGGCGACTTGCCGACTCCAATTTCACAAGGCGGTACTTTGTCGGTGATGGCATCGACATTGGTGGCAAACCGGATCCCCTGGCACTCTATCAGGAACTCTTTTGTCAAATGAGGAGCGTGCGAACCTGGGACTGGGATGATGGCGATGCCCAGATCATGGCCGGTGTACCCGACAAGCAATTCGATTTTGTTCACAGCAGTCACTGCCTTGAGCATTTGCTCAACCCGCTTGCTGGAATACGTGCGTGGCTCCGTGTCCTGCGAGATGGTGGTCACCTTATTATTACCGTGCCGGACGAAGACCTTTACGAGCAGGGAGTATTCCCCAGCACCTACAACCATGACCACAAGTGGACGTTTACGTCCTTCAAGCCCCGCTCGTGGAGCGCGCAATCGATTAACGTCATAGACTTGGTCCGAGACCTTGGCGAGTCAACCGAGTTGGTTCGATTGGAGCAATTGAGCGCGACCTACCGCTTTGGATTGCCGCGCTACGATCAAACTCTTTCCCCTGTGACCGAAAGCGGAATCGAGTTCATAGTCCGAAAGCGATACGATTGGGAAGTCTCGGATCAAGGGCGCTGGCGCCGCAACAACCAACAGCCCTCACACGAACTTAAAATTCATCTAAACCAGTATCGAGACGATCTCCAGACGCTCAAGAAGAACAATGAGGGTCAGCCACCGTTTACCAATGATTCCGATCTTTGAGTACTAACATAATTATTCGCGCCCGCGCTCCACTTCGTCTCGGTCTGGCGGGCGGGGGCACCGATGTGTCCCCGTATTGCGATCTATATGGCGGCTTTGTGCTTAACGCCACGATTGCTCGATACGCTTATGCCGTATTGAGGCCCCTGAGTGAGCCATTCGTTCGCTTTCTTGCGACGGACCAGGCCGACGTGGAGGTGTTGCCCGTCGATAATGAGATAGCGCTGGACGGAAAACTCAGACTTCACAAGGCTGTATACCGCGAGATGATGCAGACATACAACGGGGGCCGCCGTCTGCCGGTTGCGGTAAGCACGTTTTGCGATGCGCCCGGAGGTTCCGGTCTCGGATCATCATCAGCCCTCGTCGTTGTGATGATCCGCGCGTTTGCGGAGATGCTAAATGTTCCGCTCGACGATTATGCGATCGCGCGTCTGGCCTTCCGCATTGAACGCGTTGACTGCGGTCTCCAGGGCGGGAGACAGGATCAGTACTCAGCGACTTTTGGCGGCTTCAATTTTATGGAGTTCTATGGCGATGATCGCGCGATTATAAATCCCCTGCGAGTGAAGAACTGGATCATTTGCGAACTCGAGGCGTCTTTGCTGCTGTTCTACACTGGTGTGTCGCGTGAATCAGCGACAATCATCGCCGATCAGAGTGCTCATATGTCTTCGGGATCCAATAGCGCCTTGGAGGCAATGCACGATGTAAAGCGTGAGGCTCTGCTGATGAAGGAGTGTCTTCTCAAGGGCGATTTCAATGGAATAGTCGAATCGATGCGATTTGGCTGGCGTAGCAAAAAGGGCACGGCGAAGATGGTGTCGAATCCGCTCATTGAGGAGATTTATGCGGAAGCATCCAAAGCCGGGGCGTCCGCGGGGAAAGTATCTGGGGCCGGTGGCGGTGGATTCATGATGTTCTTAGTAACACCAGATCTCCGGATGGATGTTGCGCGCGCCCTTAGTCGCTTTACTGGTGAAGTCAGCAATTGTCACTTCACAAGTCATGGCACGCAAGCATGGAGGACTTCATGAGGCAGTACATCATCGATCAGATCGAAGGCACGCAACGCATCATGGCCGAAATGCTTAAGGACAACAGTCTGCTCGCGAGCGTGGAGAGTGCCGCTTCTGCATGCGTTAAATGTATCCGCAGCGGTGGAAAGATTCTTCTCGCCGGTAACGGTGGTAGCGCGGCAGACGCGCAGCATATTGCCGCTGAGTTTGTGAGTCGCTTCGCATTCGACCGACCGGGTTTGGCTGCGGTGGCTTTGACCACCGACACCTCAATCTTGACGGCGATCGGCAACGATTATGGCTATGAGAAGCTATTCAGCCGTCAGATTCAGGCATTGGGCCGCGCCGGAGATGTCTTCGTTGGTTACTCGACATCGGGGCAATCTCCCAACGTCTTGCAGGCCTTTGCGACGGCGCGTGAAGCAGGCTTGATTTGCGTTGGATTCACCGGAAACCGCGGCGGTCCGATGCGGGAACTGTGCCACTATCTACTGGAAGCGCCTTCGCGCGACACTCCGAAAATCCAGGAAGGTCACTCGGTGCTGGGTCATGTTCTGTGCGGTCTGGTGGAACGAGAGATGTTCGGTGCCGCGACCTGATGGAAGCGATTATTCTAGCGGGCGGGTTCGGTACTCGGCTCAAGAGCGTCGTCTCGAACGTGCCCAAACCCATGGCGTGCGTAGCCGGTCGTCCCTTTCTGGAATTGCTGCTGTCTTCTTTGAGGGTGAAGGGCATCACGCGCGCGATCCTGTCGGTTGGGTATATGTCAGAAGTCATCACATCTCACTTTGAGAAACATCCCATCGGCATGGATGTAGCATATGAAATCGAATCAACGCCCCTTGGGACCGGCGGCGCCATCGCAGCTGCATTGCGGCACGTGACAGGTGACCACGTCTTTGTGTTCAACGGGGCGGGGGCCAGAAGGGCGCGGGAGTGGTTAACGCAGGTTCCTATTTAATTCCCTGCAATATCTTTGCCGATGCCAACGTGCCCGACATGTTCTCGTTCGAACAGGATTTCCTTGGCCGACGGCCGCCGCTGTCCCTCCGTGCGTTTATGTCGAAGGGTCAATTCATCGACATCGGCGTTCCGGAGGATTTTCAGCGAGCTCAAATCGAACTTGCTGGACTATGGCCTGTCAACAGTATGTGACACACTGTCGTGAGACGTGGAGGAGATGTCACAGGAGCGCGATCAAACCGTGATGCTCGGCGAGCTTTCAGCGCGAGCAGGTATCAAGTGCGCGGCTCCTGCTTTGAATAAGAGCAAATGCTGGCGTAGCCGAGGGCTGATCGGGGTCATCGCCAGGAGGTTCAGACCGAGCCACCGCTCGGCATTCGCTATCGCGGACTCGCACAAGTTCCGCGACAATATCAGAGTCTACTTGTCTAGAAAACCAGACGCACAACAGCGAGAGACACCAGAATGTGTCCGCCGGCGCGGCCGCTGAGCGAGGAAATGTCATGGCACGAAAGTTCGCTAAAGCTTGCCTGGGAGCCGGACTCAACCTCGTGACGGTCCTATTCGGGCTGTTTGTGTTTCACTCCGCGCTGGGATCTCAGTTGTGGCTTTCCAGGACCGGTCCGTGGATACGACAGACCGCCACGCCCACCGATTTCATGCAGTTGTTCCTCGACGATGCGCCATGGACCAACGCCGCTGCCAATGTGAAAGTGTTCAAGGTTGCGGCGCCATTCGCGATCGCGGCCACGGACGAGCAATTGATGCGAATGTTCGTGAGTCTGAAGAAACACAACATCGCCTTCGCCTTGGAAACCCAGATGTTACCGGTTGGGCCTAACGGATGTGGACAGGGGGTCGAGGGGTACATGGATCCGATTGGTCTGAGAAAACTGATGGAGCGGATTCAGCGACTCGGCGCCGAACTGCGCTATCTGGTAATGGACGAGCCGCTTTGGTTTGGACACCAATCTAACGGCAAGAATACCTGCCAATCAACAATCGATGAGATTGTGAAAAACGTTGCGACCCATGTAGCGATTGTCAAGAAGGTCTTCCCTAATGTGGAAATCGACGACGTCGAGCCGATCGCGTCGCCCGGGGAGCCGAATGACTGGGTCGCCGAACTCAGCAGCTTCCACCGCGCCTATAAGCAGGCGGTCGGAGAGCCACTGGGCGCCTTCGATGCAGATCTGACCTGGAGCGGCAATTGGCAGCCACAATTGACGCAGCTGGCCAAAATCCTGCACGCCGCCGGCATGCAATTTGGCATTATCTTCGACGGCGACGGAGCCGATCTGGCCCCGGTGGCGTGGACCACACACGCCGAGGAGCGCTTCACTCAGGTTGAGGCGGATCCGGCCTTGGTTCCGGATAGAGCGATCATACAGTCCTGGGCGCCGCAGCCGGCGCATATGCTGCCCGAGACCGTGCCCGGTACCATGACGTATCTGGTTAACCGTTATCTCTCGCGCGAAGTGGTTCTGACACTCAGACGCGACGGCGACAGGCTTTCCGGGCGGTTGACGGATATTGCGGGAAAACCGGTCCACGGCGGCAAAGTAGATTTCATTGCCGTGGCAGGCAACTCGCCCAAAGAAAAGAGCCCGCGCAATGTGAGCGGTGAGGTGCCGGCGACGGCAGCCAAGGCGCTTGTCGCCCTCAGAATCAATACCGAATGCGGATGCTCCGGGCCGGCTTCAATTGATCTTGGAGCCGTCACCTACCGCGACAGTGGAAGTAACGTGACGCTGCAGGCTCCACTGCTGCCCAATCGGGGCGACAATCTCATTACTGCGAACTTAGGGCAGATCGTTAGCCGCAATTCCGCGCCATTCCCCGTGACTCCCGGCAGTCATTTTTCCTTTGATGTGTTGATGGGCGCCACCGAAGCGTCAGCCAATAGCGGCTACGTGGCACTGGTGCTGCTAAATGCAAGCGGTGCTGAGGTTCTACGCCTGCGTGTGCCGTTCCAGTCGGCGTCGCTCAATTTGGGTAGCTCCGTCAGCGACAGTGGCGGTAATATATCGATGGACTTGCCTGTGAATCTTTCCTCGTCGATTACCGGCTTCCGGGCGCGATATTCCGGTGGTGATGGGTATCGCGGCGCCACGGCGGAACTGCCATGACAATTGCTGCGGTCGTGGTCACGCGTGGTCTGCGGAAAGTGCCTCAGATTACAGTACCCTGCGCCAGAAAAAGCATTGAAGGTAGCTTTGTGATTGGCGTACGGCTTTGCCAGTCTTTAATTCCTAATGCCGCTCCTGCCCAGGTGGCGTCGCGGCCACTGCCACTGGCCGCAAAGACTGAAGCAGCGTGGCGATTGACAATCGCTGCATAGCAATTGCCTTCGAGACGTGTGAGCGCTACGCCGGGTCGGTGAAGGTGATTGACAGCATCGAGGACCGCGAAGGCAGCGAGAGGATTCTGCAGCATCTGGGGCTTGAGGGTGAGGCCGGCCACGGGCGGAGTGAGCATCTGGCAGGGGCCGGACTGGGGAGCGGCGGGGTGTTCCGACTAAGCGCCTCCAGTTTACCTGCGGGAACAGCGTACCTGAGCGAGGCCGGCCGGGCCGCGACCAATGCGGCAATAATTGCGTCTGCGCGCATTAGGCGTCCCATTTAGCTAGGGGCGAACTCCTTGCGCAGCACCGTTTCCGCGGCGACCGGTAGAAAGCGCTGACTAAACCGCATCGCACGCCGCCACATTCGCCTCGACGCCATCCCTGCGGGCCTACCCCAAAACCAACCTGCTGACCAACGACCCACCCCTCGATCTGCCCCACGTCTCCGCAGGCGCTCGGTCTGCGGCCCGCTCCCTCAAGTATCAGCCGGCGCAGTTGCAAGGCTTTCTTTACGCCACAAATAGGACATGACTTACGCATGCATTAATCGTGGCGGGCAAACCGACGTCAGCGTTAGCAGCCCTTAGGGCGCGGAATACCTGTCCAGTCGACCGCGCGCCAGGCGCGAGAGGTCGTTACAGCGCACTAGCACGCCTCCGCGCGCGCGAAAGGCGCGAAGCTCCGACCGAGTGGGCCAGCTCTGATAGCTACCGACGCCGCTCTGCGGCGTACCGGCGGCGCCTTCCGCTATACAGTGGATCGACGCTGCCAGCAAGTCCGCGCCCTCGCGAAAGAGGGTTGCGGTGGTTGAGAATACGCTCGATGCCGCGCGCGCCTCGAACGCGCGCTGTGCCACAATTGGGCCGGCGTCGAGCTCCGGCGTCATGAAGTGCACCGTGACGCCCATTTGCGGGGAGCCGTGTAACAGTGCATGAAAGACTGGATCGACTCCCTTGGCCGCTGGCAGCAGCGAGGGGTGAATGTTCAGGCAGCCGCGCGTGGGCAGCGCGAGTGCTGCGGCGTGTAGTCGTTGGTTGAAAAACGCGGTCACCATCAAGTCTGGCGCGCACGCAGAAAGAAAGCGCAGCCCTTCGGAATCGTTTAGGTCGCGCGTCGTGAATACGGTCAATCCCACCGAGGTGCTTCGTAGTGCGACGCTTTCGCCGCCGGCCAGGTTGCACAACCAGTCGGCAAGCGTCGTTGCGCTCCAGAGGTAGAGCGCGTAGGACAGACCGCTCCGTCGTACGTGAGCCAGCGCACCGCGCAAGAACCCTAGCTTCGGGTTGAACACCCGAGTTGAGCGAACCACCGCGCAGACGTCAAGCTGGTCACAAGCGCGCAAGCGGCGCAGCACGAGGGCGCCGTACAACCCTCCGCTTGTACACAGCACGGTGCGCAATCGTGCTGTGCTGTCACCAGGCACGTTGCTCGTGGGCACCACGGCTAACGAGACTTGCCGGCTTTGGTCAAGTACAGTTCCGCACCATTGTCAATCCCCGTTGATCGAGATGTTGCTTCCCCGATTCCCAAGCAGAAGACGGAAGCACGTCGGCAATTGCAGCTGCCCCACTGCCTGCTAACCAAACCAGGGACATCGTTAGAACTTATCTCAAGATTGAGGAGTAGGCGTAGCATTGCTATGCGTTCCTGCCACCCACAAACTTCTTTCGAGCCCTAAATGCCTGCTCGACACTCGGATTGATGGTCCAGTCGTCCCGACGAGAATCCAAATTTGGATTTGTGAAAAAATCGCCCTTCTCGAGAGTTTTGCCCCATTTTTTCCAGAACACTTCGACGTCGATTGTCTCCGACATGCCCGTGCGGCTGATTCCCTCATGATGAATCAGGCGAGATTCCGGCTGAATAATTACCGACTTCTTACTCTGCCAGACGCGAAGGCAGTAGTCCGTGTCGTTGCATACCAGCGCGAGATCCTCGTCGAAGCCTTTCATCGCGGAAAAACAGGCACGCGTCGTCAAAAGGCAGGCACCGGTAACAGCGCTCACTTCCCGAGGAAAATGAGAGAGCCACCGCAATGCCGGTTCATCTCCGGTGGAAAAGCGAAGCAGGTGCCGAGCGCCGCCGCCATAGTCCACAAAATGCACGCCCGCATGTTGAATCGTGCCGTTTGAATACCTGAGCAAGCTCCCGGCGACATCGGCATTCGAATGCGTCAGTGCCCGCACCAACGCCTTGAGCCACTGGTCGTCGAGGGGTTCGACATCGTCGTTCATGAACAAAAGCAGGTCGCCGCTTGACTGAGCTGCACCGAAATTATTGACTTTGGACCAATTGAAGGGGCCGTCGCATTGTATGACCTTAAAGGCTCGCGTCGCCAAGTGTCTGTCTATCGCACCTGGATCGTTAATATTGTTGAGCAGTACGATGACTTCCAGATGCGGATAGTCGGTCTTGCGCTCGAGCCCGTCAAAACACTTCGATATGATCTGCTCATCGCTCAATCTTGTGGGAATGATGATCGACACTTTTGGCCAATTCGTGTCGGCAGCCCAAACCTGGCTCGGTGTCGAGGTCTGTGCCAACAGACGGACGGAATTATTAGTGCCGCTTCGCGACACAAGGACGGTCGGGAACTGCCAGCGCCGCATGAGTCCTCGTCAGCGTACACGAGGTCGACTTGGCCGCCTTCCTGCACGGAGGCAATCAACTCCCTGAATGCCCAGGGAGTGAAAAGATCGCCCGGATCGACCAAGCCGATCAACTCCGCGCGGCAATTGGCAAGAAGTAAATCCCAGTCGCCGCCGCGCCCTACTACGAATCTTATCTTGCCGTTCGGAAAGGCTTGCGACGTGATCTGGGTGACGACGCTCTCTTGTGCGGCTTCTTCGAGGAGGACGAGCAACTCGAAGCGTGTATCCTGCTGCGAAGCGAGCGAACTCAACGTCTTCATTAGCAGGGAAACATCGACGGCGAGGGTACACCTCAGGACCAGCGACATGCGCAGATCTCGAGGTCGCAGCCTTCGGACCGACGTGGTCCGCGCATACAGCGCCTCGGTGTTGCGTAGCCACTCCTGATAGCTGAATGATTCCTTCTTGGAGAATGGTATCGTCCATTGCCGTGACGAACCGTTGCGGCACTCGGCGACGACGCTAAAGGAGTGTTCACCGTCCGCAAGGGCAGCGATGTTTAGCAGATAGCAGAAGCCACTTCTACCGGCGTCAGGAAACTGGGGGAAGGCAGCGTGTATGTCGGGCCGCGGAATGCCGTAATTGGCATTGCCAATGAACGCGGAATCAACGTATATCCTTACAATATTAATTGGGTCGGAAGAGGCCACCCACCCTTCAACAGGAATGACGTCGGACACTTCCCGGCACTGCTCATCGCTCGGTGAATCGATGTTACCTTGCAATACTTGGGCGGAAGCGGCTTGCTCCTGCGTTTCGCAGTCGCTCGCGTGCGAAAGTGCACCGGTCAATATGTGAATGTCGTGGAGGCGCTTCGCGTATTGCCTAGCCATCGCCTCCTGGTTGTAGTTCTCTCTGATGAACTTTTGCCCGGCCAGCGCAATGTCGGTACGATATCGGTCGTCACTCGCAATCCGCTGCATCAGCGATGCCGCATGCGCAGTATCGGGATCGGCCCAGACTTGCCCTTCACAGAAAGGATATGCGCCGTCAGGCACAGCGATCAGTCGGTAATTGACGAGGCAGGCTGTGTCTGCCGTCGCGAAGTCCCGGGTTCCGGAGTAATCCGTCACTATTACCGGTTTGCCGTACGCCATGGCCTCCGCAACGCAACGGCCAAAGCCTTCGGATCTGTGCAATGAGACAAAAGCATCGCACGCCACGTTCAAGCCAAGCACGTCCTCCCTGGACATGCGGTGCGACAGTATTGTGATCCGTGGGTTCCCAGTGACTTCCTTCAACAGCTGGTCCCACAATGGTCCGGCTGTCTCGACGTTCATCGTTTTCATCAGCAAATGCACACGTGCCTCGCCGTCTGGAAACGCCTCTTCGAACGCCTTTACGACGCCTACGGGATTCTTCCGATCAAGATGCGACGCCGCATCGAAAATGAAATAGAAGACAAAACTATCTTCCGGCACGCCGTAACGCGACTTCGTATAACCCGGCCCCAGATCGGGCGCAGAAACGACAACATGCATGGGGACGACCGGAATCCGCGCTTTCGATCTGACTGACTCTGCGACGAAGTCGGATATGGCCCAGACCTCGTCCACCATATCCAGGGCGAGTTCGAATTCTGCCGGCCATTGGGAGAGCTCCCATGCCCAGTAGGCCACATTGTATCTGCGTGAGGCGAACGAAGTGCCAAGTCGGAAGGGGAGAAAGGGGAATACATCAGCGTTGACGAGAAAAATATTTGTATCAAAACGGGGCTCACTTTGCACCCACGCGGCAACGCTCGCATCTCCAGTGCCATGGAACCCTGCATCCTGATCAATCAGGCAGAACGGAATATCCAAGGAGTTCAGCGACCGCGCAAGCATTCGCGCATGCTCGCCCATGCCGAATTCTCCGTACGCGTACCCAATCAGATTCGCGCCGACGGCTGCGGAATGGCCCGTCGCGGCGTATTCGCCCCGCTCCGAATCCGCACGATGCGAGCTCCGGTCGGTGACGTCCTGCTCTTGAAGTAACCTACGTGCAGTGTCGTCCCAGTCGGTCCCGGCCCTGCTAAGTCGCTCGAGGACACTTCTGGGAAATACATTCGCCGTCAATGCCAGTTCATCGAGTCCGTGCAATGCCAACCACTTGATGAAATCCAGCTGCCCGCTCAGATGGTGAACGTCATAGGCACGTCGAAGATCAGGACGAGATCGCCAAATGAAGTGCATCAGTCTCGTGATGACAGGACCATCGCCATTGGGCGTCTCCAAGGCCGGCTCCATGACGCAGGACCATTTGTTTTCTGCCGTGTGAAGCGACAACTCTGTGCCCGCGACTGGAGGCGCCCGAGAAGAGTCGCGTAGAGCGGGCTCGTTGCTCGATGGTGGAGTTCTGGCGGAGGCATCCATGCTCATTTCGGGGGTGGAACCCACGGCATCTGCAGCTTCAAGAAGCCGGGATCGGCCGGGCCAATGGCGATTCTCGTACCATCCGTGGCGCAAGAAATGCTCGAATGGATTGACTCCCGATGCGCCGACATCCGGATTCGCCGCGATGTATTTCTCGGCGTCAAACGACTTAAATAGCGCGTTGATCTGAGCGGCTGCGCCGGGTAGCTGTTCGGATTCGAAGCGTGAGATGCGACCAGATATTCCCTGCTCAAGCGTTCCAATGGCATGGGCAATCTCGTCCAAGACGAGGCGTAACTGGTGGTCCAGGGAATCACGTCGATACCTGCCTGTTAAGGCGCGGAGAATTGGGATCCTTCCCCATCTCTGGCGTCGAAGGAACGACGTTAGGCCCTTGAGGTGGATTGAACGCCGTTTTGCCTCCCGGCTGTCGGAAATTTGTCGAATTATGGTTCCTTTGTCGTTATTCCGCAGCAAGTGGTCCATGTAGAAGCTGTAGCCCTCCTTATCGGGCTTGCGACCAAGCAATGTCAGATATGTGCACGTAACGAAGTCATGTCCATCCCATGCAAGCAGCTCTTCTATAGTTCGCGCTCTGGACTTGGCGCGCAGCGCCGTGCGCTCGCCTTGCTCACCCGGCTTGTAGAGTCCTGCAGTATCAGCTGCGGTCGTCGGCGCATTTAAATTGCCCTGGTTGGGCTTCTCTAGCGTCGGCTTGCGCATGGAAATCCAATCTTGCAAGGAATACGTGGGCGCACGCGCCGAATCCCACAGCAAATCTATACGAGTTGGCCCCAAGGCAGCACGGCGCCAAAATCGGCCCCCACGCATATCATTAACCAGATTTCGGATATAGCTGGACATACCCAAATATTGGTCGCGCAGTAGCCTTCGTTCTTCAGCGATGAGATCGTTGACTCCTGAAAAATCCTTCGCGAAGGCTCGCTCGCGCTCCACCATAGCAAGCAGGTTCTGCTCGATATCGCGGTTATGCTGCGCATTTAAGGAATGGAGCTGCTGAATGTCGGCCGCCCGCTGCGATGCGACCGCATATTGTACAGCGACCCTGCGTTGGCCAATCGTCGCTTCGAAGTCCTTTCGCTGCTCAGCGGACTCACGATGAATATTGCGTAGGTCCCGCTCTTTGTCTGCAATTGCCGCCAGCAGTACTCGTTCTCGTTCGTGGTGTTGAACACTCAAGGCGCGGAGTTCCTCACTCGCAGAGACCCGCTGTCTTTCAAGCTGGTCAGCGTTGGCTTTCAGTTGTTGCAAGAGGTGCTCGGTGGTTGTTCTCTCGCGATCGGTAACCGCTCGAAGTTCTCCTTCAAACGTTCGCTGAGTGTCCTGCGCAGCTACATGGAGTTGACGCAATTCCCGGTCTCGCTCCGCGAGTTGCGCACCAAGGGCCTCCTCCCGATCAAAATGTTGTTCAGTCAACGCTCGAAGTTGCGCCTCCGCGGTTTCCCGCTGTGCGTTCATTTCCTCGGCGGCCGAGTTCCGCTGAGACAACATCTTCTCGGCAAAGACGCGTTCGCGCTCCGCCAGCGACCGTAGCTGTGCCTCCAATTGGTTGTGGTACTCCAAACGGACCTTCTCAAGTTGTCCCTCCAGCCTTCGCTGATGCTCCTGTGCATCGGCGTGGACGTGGCGCAGGTCGCGTTCCCGCTCCGCGAGTTGTGCGCGAAGCGCTTCCTCCCGCTCGCGATGTTGTGTCGCCAATTCCTGAAGGCGTTCTGCCGCGGTCTCCCGCTGAGCGTCCCGCTCCTCACCGGCCAGTTTCTGCTGGAGCAGCAAATTCTCTGTGACTGCGCGCTCGCGCTCAGCCAGAGTCCGCAGGCTCTCCTCAAGTTCCTCCCGGCCCTGCATTCTCGCCCGCTCAACGTGAACACTCAGGTCGCGCTGGTGCGAAAGCGCCGCGCCGTGTTTCATCCAGTGGGCGTACGGGTCGACGCTGCCCGCGGCGATGTCCGTGTTGCCCTCGAGGTACCAGGGTCCGCTGAGCGCAGTCCGGAGAACTTTCGAATTAGCCGCCGATATGGCACGTAAAACGAGCGTAGACAGCTTCGATTCCACATTCGCAAGTTCGGGTTGGGGAGGGGCCAGTGGTTTCTCGAGCAGACCACCGCTTAGCGCCGGGATCTTTCCATTGGAGGCGACAGCCAGCAAGTATTTCGGGGACGGCAAATGCGGCTGGGGAGTAGAATCCACGCGGAGGTCATCGAATACAATCCCATGACCGCTGCGCTCGCTGAAAAGGGCGGATGCCTCCAGGACCCTCTGGCCAAACATTCGTACGCTCTTGAAGTGCGCAGTCAGGAGCGATCGAAAGTCCTCTCGGTAGAGTTCCTTCACGTGAAAGGGATTGTGAAAGGCCGGCTTGTCTGAATACTCGAGCTTGTCCGGAGTAGAAATGATAAGAAGGCCGCGCGGCCGGAGTACCCTCTTTATTTCGCGCATCATGGCGTCGTGTTCGGCATGATGCTCTATGGTCTCGAAGCTGACGACGACGTCAATCGTTGAATCGGCGAGGGGAATGTTGGAGCAGCTCCCTACCAGGAACTCCAAATTTGGATGCCGGTAGTGTTGGCGTGCCGCCTCCACGACAGGAGCGGAAATGTCGACTCCGATAACGCGCTTAGCGGTGTGAGAAAGGAATGCGCTTCCGTAACCCTCGCCGCTGGCGATATCTAGGACCGTCTTCTTCACCCCCAGCTGAGCGGCGAACCTATATCGATGAATGTGCTCGAGTTCAATTTCCCCGCTCATTGTCCCTGGAATGAAGCGCTCTCCGCTCGCCGTTGGAACCGGGCTTGCGACGGCAGTGGTTTCTTGGTCTACCATCTCCATCTCCGGCCGTGGCCAGTGCGGCCGTGGGAGATGTAGTGTTCGCACGGGCGCGCGCCACTTTTCAGTATGTCCAGATTTAGGAGCAAATACGCAATCGGGTCAAAGTCGCTTGGCAAGGCGGGATGACCGATGTTTCTCCAATCGATGTGGGCCAATCTCTCCGCGATGAAACCGGCGGCCGCATCTTGGGAAGATTCCAATGCTGACAGACACCAGCTGGCCACGTCCTTGTCGATCGCCTGCTTGTCGGAAGCACTCAACTCGTTGCGCATATCGGTCGGCTGCATCTCAGGGATCATATTTACAATATTTACTCCATCAAAAAACACGCTGTTTAACCAGTCGACGTCTACACAGTGGCGCGATCTCAGTTTCTCCACAACTTCGATTGCAGGCGCCCAAGTGGCTTTCAAGGCAGGTCGCGTGTTGAGTAGAAGGGTCGCGAGCGCTGGCGCTAGCTGGACTCCCGTCTTCTGTATGACTTCACGAAGGATATCAATTTCGTACTGAGTCAAGCTGCGATTCAACCTATCTGCAAGCATGGTCCGGTCAAACCCGTCGGTAGGGATTCCGAGCGCGGCAATGAAGGGAATATCGACTTGGTCAATGGTGGAATCGTAGTGCACTACCGTCATGGCATCTCGGCCAACCAGTTCGAGCAAGCAGGTAAGGGAATTCACGACGGGGCGATAGCAATCGGTCGAGCTGTACTCGTCAAAGCTGCACCAGTGGCCGCCGGTCTTGTAGAGTTGCCCATGCAGCGACTGGTAGTATGGTACGACATCCCGCACGTAGGTAATTGTCCGCGGATAAATGCGCAACCGAGCACAGGCGTCGAATAGTTGCTGCCATTCGCGGTTCCCGAATCCAGTAAAATCCTCGCTGGAGCAAACAGCTGTTGCGCGGCCGGCAAAATAGTCCTCCAAAAGGCCACACAATTTGTCCGACGCAACGTGGTGCCCAAAAAGGCATTCCCAGAGATGCCGCCCATTGCCCGCGGCGTGATCGGTCCGCGGTTGAAATTCATAGCTCACCCCCGCATCGGACAGCCGGCCGCGGTTGCGGTCCAGAAAGGCTTGCAACGCCGTTGAGCCGGTTTTCCAGGTGCCGGTGTGGAAATGCAGAACTCTTGGGGGACTCTCAGTCATCTTGTCCAAGGCGCTGGGACTGGAGTGGGATATTCGTCATGCACGGACTCGTCCGACTACCAACGGCGGCGAGTCTCGGCGAAACAGGGACGCGCCCCGTCAACTAGACACCCCCAACCGTTTTGTCGATCACACTCGCGTGACTTAATGCCGGGTCATTCGTGGGCATGTTAGCGAGCACATCGTGCGGTACATTTTCGGCCCGTGCCCAGCTATGACAAAAGAGCTCATCAGATAGTCCCGAAGCGGACTTCGCCGTGCGCGCCCACTCCATCGGCACAGCACGGAAATGTTGGCAGAAAAACTTGAGCAGTCCGATTATTGCACTTGTGGTACTCCACCCGACCGGCGCGGCGAACACTTCCGCGTGATCCACGGAGCCCATATTCGGCGCAAACCAAAGCGGCGGGGGTGTCGCCTGTGGCTTTCCCTGCGCTAGGACGGCCGGTGAGTCGACGATGGACCAGTCGCCAGTGATTGCAACGAGATTTGGTAACACGGTACGCGTTACGAACTGTCGGCCAATGGGTAGCATCAATTGTCTTCGCCCGCTCTGCTCACGTTGTCCATTTCC
>WNFI01254795.1_pt1 | contig 16978 bp, 19 predicted proteins | sample 5400471 | NCBI WGS metagenome assembly WNFI01 (sample SAMN13153348, study PRJNA577476) | soil metagenome | isolation source: 100 cm saprolite on Douglas fir-dominated hillslope | place: USA:California | collected 2013-09-17 | reverse complement strand
CACCATCGCCGAGGAATCCACTTCCTGGCCCGCCGTCTCACGCCCCACCTATCTCGGCGGTCTCGGTTTCAGCTTCAAATGGAACATGGGCTGGATGAACGACACCCTGAAATATTTTTCCAACGACCCCGTCCACCGCAAATACGAGCACAACAAGCTGACTTTTTCCCTTCTCTATGCCTTCACGGAAAATTTCCTGCTCCCCTTCTCCCACGACGAAGTCGTCCACGGCAAAAACTCGCTCCTCCACAAAATGCCCGGCGACATGTGGCAGCAATTCGCCAATCTCCGTCTGCTCTACGCCTATCAGTACGCTCACCCGGGAAAGAAACTCCTCTTTATGGGTCAGGAGCTCGCTCAGCGCCACGAATGGAGCGAAGCTCGAAGCCTCGACTGGCATCTCCTCCAGCACGATTCCCACCGCGGCATTCAGCGCCTCGTTACCGGTCTCAACCATCTTTACGCCGCCGAACCCGCCCTTCATCAGGTCGAGTTTGACTGGCACGGTTTCGAATGGGTTGACGCTAACGACGCCGACAACAGCGTTCTTTCATTCATCCGCCGCGGCAAAAAACTCGAAGACCTCATCGTCGCCATCTTCAACGCCACTCCCGTAGTCCGGGAAGGTTACCGCCTCGGCGTCCCCCAATCCGGCTTCTACCGCGAAATCATGAACACCGACGCCGCCCACTACGGCGGCTCAAACGTCGGCAACATGGGCGGCCAGCAAGCCGCCAATCAGCCCGCCCAGGGCCGCCCCTATTCCCTCGTTCTCACCCTTCCACCCCTCGCCGCCATCTATCTAAAATGGACTCCGCAATCCTGACGAGGCTCCCATGAGTTCGCCCCTACCGGAACAGATAAAAGACGCGCCTGATATCTCGCAGACCGATCCTGGCGTGCCACGCCCGAAAATATTGCTCGTCAATACCAGACTCATCAACTGGTCCAGCATCGTTTTTGCTCTGCTCCAAAGCGCGTGTACCGCTGTCATCGCCATCAGTGGCCTGCGCGTCGCCATCGGCCTCAGCGCCCTCGCAGCCACCGCAGGCATCCACGCGCCGGCACATGGCTTCCACCAGGACGCCATCCGCATCCCCATGATGGCGTTGGCTTTGGCCGGAGCCTTGCTAAATCTCTTTGTGCTTTGGCGCGTTCGGAAACTGCGCAACCGCCCGGCCGCACAATGGCGCCAGAAGCCGCTTTCCGCAAAAAAGAAATATTCCGAGCGCCTGCAGTATGCTCTCTCGATTTTGACTTTGATTCTGTTGGCCGCCGAGTGGTTCACACACCCATTGATCCACCGCGTGCGTTAGGAAGCAGGTTCTCTCGAACTATTCGCCGCCGGAATCCTTCTCGGATCTTTCCAGCTCCTTCGCCAGCCGCTCATGCAACCGTTCGCTGTACCCCACCGGCAATTCGAACGTCCGGTCGTCCGCCGTCAGGATCAGGATATTCCGCGTGGAATCCAGTATCGCCGAGCAGATTTCGCAGTGTTCGAGATGCAGCTCGATGTCCTCGCGCAGTTTGGCATCGACGGTATCGTCGATGTACTCCGAGATGTGTTCCCAGACGTGTTTGCAATCCAGTTTCATAGCGCTCTCCCGAAGAACCCCCTGCGTGCTGGAGCCGTCGTTTTCAGGAATGGAACCAGGCGTTTTTGCAGCATCATCCGCGCGCGGTGTAGCCGCACTTTCACGGCGCCAGGATTGATTCCCAGCGCCTGCGCCGTTTCCTCCACGTTGAGTTCTTCCAGGTCTCTCAAGGTAAACACTTGCCGGTAAATGTCGGGCAGTTCCGCCACGGCAACTCGAAGCGCCTCGCGCAGTTCCTTCCGTTCCAGTGCTTCCAGCGGAATCTCGCGCCAATCCGTCAGCGGCGCCGGCGTGAAGTCTCCTTCGTGACTCTCTGTCTGTTCCTCAATCGATTCCTCCGCCGCCCCCTTTGCCTTTCTCAGCCGTTTCCGCCCTTCATTGATCGCAATGCTCGTCAGCCAGGTGCTGAACTTGGCGTCACCACGAAAGGATGCCAGATGCCGGTACGCGCTGATCACCGTCTCCTGCGCCCCATCTTCCGCCTCTGTCTCATTCTTCACGATTGAAAACAGCGTCAGGTACACCATGCGCTCAAATGGCCGGATCAACTCATGAAACAGTTCTTTCTCGCCCGCCAGTATCCGCGCGATCAGTCCCGCCTCATTGATCTCCATCGTTCGCATAACAGACTGTAACCGCCCTCTTCAGACTTGTTGTGAGTGCAGTCGAACCACGGCGGCGTTCTTATCGCTACCTCGCACTTTTCCTCTTAGAACTTCTCCAGCCTTGCAACTCCAAAGATCGCGTGAAACCTTTCGCAGTAGATGGCCACTGCTTGATACTTATTTAAATCCACGCTCGCCGGCAAATCATAATTTTGATCGCCTTGATTCCCCTTCAACGTTCCGAGTTCCACGTTATCAAAGTCGCCTTTCACAATCTCCCGGTCAAGCGCTTTGTCCTCCGCCCGCACCAGCAGCACGTGCACGTCCGGCCCGTTCGAAGTCGTGAAATCCGAAAGCCGCAAATACTCCTTGCCATCGGCGGTTTTGTAAACCGTCGCCCGTCCGCTCGTCGGGTGAACTTTCCCTTCCAGCTTTCCCGTGTACAGCGCTTCCGGCTCCGAGCTCAACGCCTCGGGCGCCGCCTCATTCACCTTCTGATTGACGAACAGCTTCTCCGGCCGGAACGCCCACCACGCGCCTGCGATTACCGGAACCCCGATCAGGATTAAAATCCACTTGTTGCGTGACAACCACGAGCCTGTATTCGTATTCATCGCTTTTCTCTCAAGAAACAATCGGGCAGTGTGACCTGCCCGATTGTTCCTCTCTCCCATTCGAATCCTTAGAACTTCTCCAGCGGTGCTTGTCTTTCAGGAAGTTGGCATCATCCATCGCATCCTTCGTCGCCACCAGGATCACGTGCACATCCGGCCCGTTCGAAGTCTTGAAATTGGTCAGCCGCAGAACCAGCTTTCCATCCGCCTCTTGATACACCGTCGCGCGGCCCGAAGTGGCGTGGACCTTGCCGTGAAACTTGCCCGTCTCCAGCGTCTTTGCCTTGCTGTCATGCATCATTTTGTCGTCTTGCATCTTGTCGTGCTTCATGTCGTCGTGCTTCATGTCATCTTGCTTCATGCTGTCTTGCGCGTGCAGTGATGGCTGGAGTAGAAACGCCCCAGCCAGCGCCGCAAATGCCAAACCTGCCTTGATCGTGCGAACCATTCGAATCTCTCCTCTACGTTGAGTCTTGGAGGGCCGTTCCTCTGCCCCCTCATCCCGTTCGCTCCATACGAGTCCGCAGTCCGGCAAAGGTTACAACCCGGAGGAACCACACGATCGGCCCACTTCCCCCTCCCCGCCGTTTACTTTTCGAGGAAAGCCACCCGCTGGCCTGCCACCGAACTCGCGGTAAACAGGTATCATCAAAATGCGTAGGGAACTCTCATGCTCAGGAACTTCGCCATCCGGCTCAGGTGCCCTCACGGGGACAGCGACTCCTGGGTCACCCTTTCCAACCGCGAGGAATCCCTCGAACAGATCCTTCAACAGACTTGGGACTTTAAGTGCCGCGAGCACGGCCCCCAGCAAGGCATTCCCCAGGAAGCAATGGAAGTCGCCCCCCTCGACGATCCTCGGCCCTCGCAAAAAACGCCACCATCTTTTGCCGTCCCCTTCCCGGCCGTCCCCGCAAAGAAAACACCCCGCTCCAGCGAGCGCATGCCCATGCGCGTACCCGTCGTGATTTACGGTTTTGCTGGCAAAGGCGGCGCCTTCCACGAAGACACCGAAACGGTCCTCGTCAATTCCCGTGGCGCCCTCGTCACCCTGAAAACCAAACTCGCATTGGGCGACACCGTCTTTCTCATTCATAAGAGCAGCCGCCAGGAGCAGGAAGTCCGCGTCGTCTATCTCGACCCCTACTCCGACCGCGAAACTCGCGTCGCTTTGGCCTTCAAAAAGCCCATCTCCGACTTTTGGAAAAAAAGCCGCAAGAAGCCCCGCGTTCCCAAAACTCTCCGCGTCATCGTCAAAGGCACGGACCCCAAGGGCCATCCTTTTGCCCAGAGCGCCTACACCGTCGATCTCAGCCAGGATGGCGCGCGTCTCGACGGCATTGGCTTCCTTACCTCTCCCGGCCAGACCATCGAAGTCCGCCGCCTCTGGCGCAAAGCCCGTTTCCGTGTCGTCTGGATCGGCCAGGTCGGCACCTCCGAATCCAATCAAGTCGGCGTCTTGGGCCTCCAATCCGAAAAAGACATCTGGCGCGTCGAACTCCCCAAAGCCGCTGCTGCCCCGCCTCCGCAAAGCCCCAAGCCCCCGAAAAACTAATTTCTCCCCGCTCATCAGGCTTTTCTTCGGTACACTCTGCGTGTCCGCCATGTCCAGACTATCGCGCCGCAACGTGCTCAAGAGTGTTCTCTCCGGAGCCACCCTGGCTTCTCTCCCATCCGTCTCCTGGTCACAGGACAGCGCTCCGATCAAGCGCAAAGGCAATATCCGCCAGTCCGTTTCCCGCTGGTGTTACCAGAAGATTCCGCTCGACAAGTTTTGTGCCTACGCCGCCCAGATCGGTTTGCAGGCCGTCGACCTGCTGAATCCCGACGAATTCGATGTACCCGCGCGCTATGGCCTGGTCTGCAGCATGGGTTACGCCGGCGGAGGCGAAATTATCAGCGCCATGAACCGCACCGAAAATCACGCCAAAATTGAAGAAGGCTTCCGCAAATACATTCCTCTCGCCTCCAAAGCCGGCGTCCCCAACGTCATCACGTTCTCCGGAAATCGCGGCGGCATGTCCGACGAAGAAGGCGCCAAGAACACCATCATCGGCCTCAATCGCGTCAAAAAAATCGCCGAAGACCACGGCGTCACCATCTGCATGGAACTCCTCAACAGCAAGCTCGACCACCACGACTACATGTGCGACCACACCGCCTGGGGCGTCCAGGTGGTCCAGGCCGTCAACTCGCCTCGCGTCAAGCTCCTCTACGACATCTATCACATGCAAATCATGGAAGGTGACCTGGTCCGCACCATCCAGAAAAACATCGATTGGATCGCCAAGCCGCCGACCTCTGCGACGTCTAACCCCGCCCCGCCCCAATTCCGCCCCAATTCGCGTCGACAGCCACGCCGACTTGCCCCCCGCCTTCGTAGCGCCGGCATCCCTGCCGGCCTCCTTCTTTTCCCCTCTCTCGCCTTCGTAGCGCCGGCCTCCCTGCCGGCCTCCTTCTTTTCCCCCTCTCGCCTTGGTAGCGCCCGCATCCTTGCCGGCCTCTTTCTTTTCCCCCCTCGCACCTTCGTAGCGCCGGCATCCCTGCCGGCCTCCTTCTTTTTCCCTCTTTCGCCTTTGTAGCGCCGGCATCCCTGCCGGCCTCCTTCTTTTTCCCCTCGCGCCTTCGTAGCGCCGGCATCCCTGCCGGCCTCCTTCTTTTCCCCTCTCTCGCCTTCGTAGCGCCGGCATCCTTGCCGGCATCCTTCTTTTTCCCTCTCTCGCCTTCGTAGCGCCGGCATCCCTGCCGGCCTCCTTCTTTTCCCTGTTAATACATACATAGTGCCCTCTTTGTGTTGCCTTGTGTCTGAGGTGATGCTAAAATGCATCACATTAGAAAAGCCACCGTACGCGACCTGCGCTACCGGTTTTCCGTGGTGGAAGATCTTTTGGGCGAGGGCGAAGAGGTCCAAATAACCAAACGCAAGCGCATCATCGCGCGCTTGCTGCCTGTTCAGCCTTCGGCCTCGCCACGGCGCCCTGATTTTCTGGCGCGTCTGAAAAAGCTCTACCGCGGAAAGCCGTTGAAAGTAACTGCCGCCGAGCTCTTGTCCTCGGAGCGAGGCCGCTTTTGACCGCGTATGCGGATACCAGTTTTCTGGCCTCGTTGTACGTCCTGGACGGCAACTCAGCTCTGGCCGCCTCTAGAATGACGCGAGCCCAGCTTCCCCTATTGATTACGCCGCTTGGCGAACTCGAACTGACCAACGCCGTCGCTCTGCGCCTTTTTCGCAAAGAGGTTTCCGCCTCTCAAGTAAAGGCCGCCCTCACCCTGATCCGAAAAGACCTCCAGGACGGCGTCCTCATGGTCAACGCCTTGACTGCAAGTTCATTTGAACGGGCCAAACAGATCGCACGCAGGCAAACGCCTCGTTTGGGTACTCGCACACTCGAACTGCTTCACGTGGCCTCTGCGCTTATTCTGCAAGCGGACGCCTTCTACACCTTCGACACCCGCCAGGCAAAACTAGCCGCCGCCGAAGGCCTCCGTGTTCCCTGAGCCTCGCGCGCAGCCCCCCAACAGTCATTCGCGCATTTTGCGTCCCGGATGCAGTTGCGGGATGCCTTCTTTGCATCCCGGATGCACTTTCGGGACCGAACGGAGCAGGCCGACTTTTTCCTTCCCGTCGCTCATCCGATCGAAGATTCCGACCCTGTCGGAACGGGTCGGCCTGCGGATGTGAGGAACTCTGCACCATCGCGCGACCTCTGCGCGATGAATCTCACTTCGCTTTCATTCCGCCTGCCCCGAGCATCTCGGGGACCCTATCCGGGAGTCTGGGGATTTTCTCTTCTCCATTTTCTAGTTTCACTTTTCTGACTTCTAATTTCTAGTTTCACACTTCTAGTTTCTAGTTTTACTTCCCTGGTTTCACTTTTCTGCTTTCTAGTTTCTATTCCTATTGGGTTCCCGGCCTTGTCGAGCCGATTTTCCCGGATTGGTTTTGATCGTGAGCGGGCTGGCCCAGAGAAAGTCTTCAGGGAACACCTTCGGCTATGTGGAGGCTGCCTGGTGCCCCGCGTGCCGGTTTTGCACCTGGGGCTTTTGACTTTGCTTTTTTCTAGTTTGTCTCGCGCCTGCGTCGTCCCGGCTCAACCTGTAACCGGCGAGGGTCGGGAACCAGTGGGATTGCAATAGCTACGGTGCGTTGCCGAGGACACAAGCAATTCAGAAAACTGATCAATTATCTCGATTACACCAGAATGGAGTTCCTCGTATTCGGCAAGATCGACTTCCCGGAACTGGCCGTGTGCTATTGCGTTTCTCTTCTCGAGTAACTTGGCATCGATGAAGTTCTTTTTGGTCGAAAAAACGCTGGGGTCGATGTTGATGCAGTAAAGAATTTCTCCGAACTGCTCAAAGTTAAGATTGGAACGAGCGGTTATGACCTCCGGGCTAGGTAATTCAGCTCGGTCATCGAGTTTCGTCACGAGCAGTTCTGCGGCGCGATGGTAATAGGAAGCTTTGGTCGTCGGTTCGTTCACCAGTCTCGAAACCTTTAGAGCCAAGAAGTTTAGCGTAAGATCGCGATACGGAAGTTGCTCCGCGCGCACAAACTTGAAATATTGTCGAGCGCCCTGCCTTACGAAACCTTCGAGATGCGCATAAGTGAGCACAATTCCACTGCGAATCGCACTACGTTGGGCATCTCCGATTGTCGAGCGCCCTGCCAATAGAAGACTGCTCATCTCCTTCTTTCTCCAAGCGAGCTCTCGCTGTAACGCGTCTTGGAATCTTTCTAAGGGATCCTGTGTAATCATCATTTTTACCTAAACAGATTGCGCCCTAACGGCACTATGTGTGGAATTCGTAGATTAGCTCTTATCCCAGACCCCGAGTTCGCAGTAAACTCTGGGTTCGACCACAGGGCCTTCCCTCCGTGCCAACATCCCTGAGACACCGGTAGTACTCTTATTTAATGAGCAGGGCGAGAAAGAAAAGGAAAGAGATGAACGGGAATTCTCTTGGTGTTCTTTCCTCTGGGGGTTTGGCTGGCGCGGAACGGAGCGAAGGCGAGCGCAGCGAGCCGCAGCGCAGTGCAGCGGCAGCCAAAGCGGGCGCCGATTCGGTGCCGGCTTCTCGGCCGGATTCCGAAGTGGTTGCCAAGCCGAAGCGGCGGACCTACACCGCTGAGTACAAACAACGCATCCTCGAAGAAGCCGAAGACGCTGCGGCGACGCGAGGTGGCCTTGGCACCCTGCTCCGCCGCGAAGGTCTGTACTCGTCTCTGCTGGCCTACTGGCGGCGAGAGCGGGCCCATGGAATCCTCGAGGCCCTGACTCCGCAGAAACGCGGGCCGAAATCCAAGCGCAACCCGCTAGAAGAAGAAAATCAGAAGCTTCGCTGCCAGAACGCACGTCTCGTCGAAGATCTGCGTAAGGCTCACATCATCATCGACGTTCAAAAAAAAGTGGCAGCGCTGTTGGGTCATCCGATTCCGGAACCGGACCCGGAGGAGAAATCCTGATGGCCGCCGTCACGCAACTGGCGAACGACGTGGGCACCAGCGCGGCTTGTCAGGCTCTGCGTATGCCGCGCGCTTCTTACTACCGGGATCGCCGTAAGACTTCTTCTCCGGCGGTGACCCCGACCCGGTCGCGGCCTGCGTCAGCGCGCGCCCTCCGTCCAGCGGAACGCGCAACGGTCCTGGCGCAGCTGCACGGCGAACGCTTCCAGGATCGCTCGCCAGCCGCTGTTTATGCCACTTTGCTCGATGAAGGGCAGTATCACTGCTCGATCCGTACCATGTACCGCTTGCTCGCACAGCGGGGCGAATCCCGCGAACGCCGCAATCAGTTGATGCATCCGCCTTACAAGAAGCCGGAACTTCTGGCCACCGCTCCCAATCAACTCTGGAGTTGGGACATCACCAAGTTGCTCGGACCGGCTAAATGGACCTATTTTTATCTCTACGTGATCCTCGATGTCTTCAGCCGCTATGTCACCGGCTGGATGGTGGCGATGCGGGAAAGCGCCGAACTGGCCAAGCGGCTGATCGAGGAGAGTTGCAAGAAACAATGCATCCCACCTGGTCAGCTCACGCTGCATGCCGACCGTGGCACCTCGATGAGTTCCAAACCAGTGGCTTTCTTACTGGCCGATCTGGGCGTCACCAAGACGCATAGTCGGCCGCACGTCTCGGACGACAATCCGTATTCGGAAAGTCAGTTTCGCACCATGAAGTATCGACCGGAGTTCCCGGATCGCTTTGGCTGCATCCAGGACAGCCGGGCCTTCTCGCAGGGATTCTTTCGTTGGTATAACGAGGAACACCGCCACTCCGGGTTGGGTCTGCTAACGCCGGCGATGGTTCACTATGGACAGGCCGCGCTCATCCTGGAGCAGCGTCAGACGGTTCTCGACGTGGCTTATCGAGCTCACCCGGAACGCTTCGTTCGACAGGCTCCCACACCACCTACCGTTCCGACGGAGGTCTGGATCAACAAACCAGCGAATTCAGATGACAAAACTCACTAAATTCCGTGAGCAGGTGTCTCAAAGTCGTTGACACGCGCCGCTTCACCGTATTTGATAGGCTAGCTGGTACAGGCCAGTCTGGTTCCACAGTGAATCTGTGCCCTAGCCCTACAGCGACTGCCTCGAATGCCGACAGCGCGAAAGACCCCATGAATCTCCCGTGGTGCAAGTTAAATTTTCTGAAGGCGTCGTCCTCCAGTTCTGAATCGACGAGCAGTCTGAAGGTTTTATCGAAGGCATTTCTTGCTCTCACGTAATCAAAGATGTTGCTCCCTGCCAGCTTCAACATTTCCTCGGTTAGAAACTCTCCCATGTCCTCGAACTTTAACTGATCTTTCCGCAAGTCCTTCAGGACCATAAACCTGAGTACTAGTTCCATGTCGTAGCGCTCTTCGAGCTGTCGGTCGGTGAGAGCAGCGCACTTTTCAAAATCGGGGTTCTTGGAGAGAGTTTCGAACCACTTGAACATTTCGCGATTGTTCATGATCAACAGGCAGTTTCTAACTTCTTGATCAGACGCGTGGGTCCCGCCAGTGTTCAATCGCTGGAACAATTCATACTTACTTGTTTCACTACTGTCACTTTTGATTATCTTAATATCGAGCTTGGCACGCTTAATGATCAGTCTCTGTACATTGGTCAGCGCTCGGTCAGGCTTATCCTCGTTAATCCACACCTTTCCTTCTAATGAGGGTAGATAGCGTGTTTTCAACAGGTTAAGAGGAGGAAAAAGCTTACGGTTCTCATCTCGCAAAACTCCCGCAAACTCAAATATTGTTCCTAGTCTTTGGAGGCCGTCGACTACATCCCATATACCATCCCCACGTTGAAAAACGAAAATTGATGGCAACGGAATTCCAAGCAGAATGGATTCAATCAATCGTGATTTTTGTGGGAGTGTCCATCGATAGAACCTTTGAAATTCGGGATGAAGGTCGAGTTCGTTGTCGCGGTAAAGATTCATCAATTCTCCGATCGACATTGCATAGCCGTCGGTAGAGATTTCGCTTGCTCCCTTTGTTATCTCGGTTTGTAGACTCACTCAGGCACCTCGCGGGATATCTATGTTTCAAAGTAGAGCCGAAATTACCATGAAGTAGCAACAATACACGCATCTGCCGGAATACGGAACTCGGGTGCCACATCCGCGCGGGCGGCATTTACCCCGACCCGGTCGGGGCAATGCTGTGCCACACCGCCGAGCTACTTCGATGGAGGACCTTTGTGAGAAAGATCACTTGTTTGGCGGGTGGGACAGGCTATCGAACCGAGTGGCGCACCCTTCGGAGTTTGGTTTTTCAAAGCGTGCGGCTTTTGATTTTGCTTTTTCCTGGCCCGTCTCACGTCCTCGGAAACCGTTCATCCTACCCCAATTGCCGCTCAATGCTCAATTCCGTCCATTCCCTGCATAACACTTAACCAGTTGATTCTCCCATGCTATTCTGTCCCGTGTTAGCCAAGCTCCATCCTCGTCGAACTCTTGATTCTTTCCCCGGCCTAACCCCTACTCCCCACTCCCTATCCCCTAACTCGTTCATTTGCCACACATCCGAAAATTCGCCTCTAAGTCCAAATATTGCCACACTTCCGAAAACGGGTGCTTCTAACCCCTGTGTTTGCCACACATCCGAGGCCCCCGGGGGGGTTCCTCCCGTTCCAGAACTCCTACACACTCTCCGTTGCTCTTTTCACTCTTTGCACAAAGAGTGTTTCACAACTCCTTTGCACTCACGCCGTTCCACACTCTTTCTAAAAACAGCCGGGGTGTACCCCAACTCTTCCAACATTGGAACGCAACCCACTCCGGCCGCCAGCCCTATTCCCCATCCCCTATCCCCTTCCCTTTTCACGAAACTTTCTTTCCGGCACCCTCGTACCTATCTCCAAGAACCGGCACCGCGCCGGCCAGGAGGCATCCAGCCATGTCCGACCGTAACAGGGGTTTCTTCGCCAAGACCGCTCTCATCGCAGCTGCAGCTCTTCTCCTCTCGCCGCTGGGCGCCCTGGCGCAATCCACCGCCGCCCCGGCAAGTTCCAACCAATCAACTCCATCCGTATCCAAGGACCGCTGGCTGCACGTCCGCGTCATCAGCTCCGACGCCAAGGGCGAGACTGTCCGCGTTAACGTCCCCCTCGAACTCGCTGAAAAGGTTCTCCCCGCCATCCACCAGGAACGCATCCATGATGGCAAGGTCAAGATCGACAACGCGCACGTCAATGACGTCGACCTCCGCGCCCTCGTCGAAGCCATCCGCACCACCAAGGACGGCGAGTTTGTCGCCGTACAGAGCAATGATTGTGACGTTCGCGTCGCCAAGCAGAGCAACCACCTGATCGTTCATGTCCTCGACAAGCAGAATTCCAAGAAGTCCGAGGTCGAAATCAAGGTCCCCATGAAGGTCATCGATGCCCTCTTTTCCGCCGGCAAAGATGAATTGGATCTCGTCGCCGCGCTTCACGCCCTCTCCACGCAGGGCGACACCGAACTCGTCTCGGTGAAGGATCATGAAAACACCGTCCGCGTCTGGCTCGATTCCAAAAACGTCACGGACTAACAGGTTTTGTAGCGGCGGCTTAATGCCGCCATCTTCGCCTGGCAGGAGGCAGACATGATGCTACTCGCGAAAGCAGCTCTCGGACTTGGCGGCACAATCATCCTCGCGGGCGCCTATACGTTTCACGAAGGCGTCATCCGAATCGATGTCGACGAATACCGCTCCGGAGGTTCCCACGTTCATATGTGGGTTCCCGCCGCGGCCGTCCCCATGGCCATGCATTTCGTTCCTGGCGAGCACTTGCGGCGCGCCTCCGAGCAGGCGCGCGAAGCTCTGCCTGTTCTTCATGCCATCGTCAAAGAACTGAAAAAATATCCGGATGCCGACTTCGTTGAAGTTGACGGTCATGATCAGCACGTTCGGATGCGCACACATGGAGGGAATTTGCAGATTGACGTGGACGCCCCCGACGAGAAAATTCACGTTCTCTGCCCGTTGTCTACTATCGAAGACGTCGCCAGCCGGCTCGAGGAACACGCGCCGGCCGCCTAGCATTCGTCTCGTGAAAGTCTCTAACAGGCTGCTGAAGAAAAACTTGAAACGCAGGAGTTCTTTTTATTCTTGCCGCGGCAGAGCCCGATTTTGCAGATCAGCCGGTTCCGGCGGCCCGCCCTTTGCCTGCTGAAAATAAATCTCTTCAAACACCGCGTCCTTCTTCCAACCCGCTCGCCGCAGGATGCCGCGCCCATTCTCCACCATCGTTGGATGCCCACACAGATAACCCGTCGTCTCCTCCGCCCGCAACCCCCACTCACCCGTATACTTCCGTAATAAGTCATCCACCCGCCCCGTCTCGCCGTGCCAATTCGAATCTTCCCACGGCCGGCTCACTGTGGCCACAAACTTGAACCAGGGCACCTCGTTCGAATAGCGTTCCAATTCTTCGCGATAGCCGAACTCCCACGAGCGGCTCGCACCCTGCAGACAGTACAGCTTGTGGTTCCCGGGCATGGGGGAGTCTCCCTTCTTCCAGTCCCGATAAAGCGTTCGAACGTAACTGACAAACGGGGCAATCCCCGTCACGGTGGAGACCAACAGGTGGTGCGTCCTCCCGCTTCGCAAATCCAGCGTGAAGCGGCCCTTGGCGATTTTTCTGCACAGCAGCGTGTCGCCTTTTTTCAATTTGAAAAGATCCGGAGTCAGTTCGCCTTGTGGGACCAACTCGATGAAAATCTCGAGCGACTCTTCATAAGGAGAGGAAACGATGGAGTACGCTCTTTCGATCCGCTTTCCTTCGCGCTCGACTCCCAGGGTTGCGTACTGCCCGGCGCGGAATTCGAACGGCCCGCCCGGGTCGATTCGAATGATCCAGAGATCCGGCGAAAGGTCCCGCCGCTCAAGAATCCTGGCTTGATAGTGCTTGTCCGCGGAAGGGGCCATTAATATTTCTCCTATGGCGACCCATTCATGTCGCCAGAAAAAGTTAACGGGCGGAGCCAACTCCTGCTCCGCCCGGAATTTCAATTCCCACTACAACTGATACCAGATTCCTTCGAGCTGAATCTTTCGAACAAAGGCCGATACGGCGCCGTCCCTCGCCGGGGCTCTACCTAGTTGAACTAGAACCTATCAATTTCCAGCCCGCAGGGCAATCCTCTGTCAGGCGAGTCTTGGAGGAAACTCCCAGAAAGACAGGCCCGCCAGTGATTCGGACGTCGCGGTCTATTCGTAAGCGAGGGCGACAACCGGGTCGTAGCTGGCGGCGCGGAGTGCTGGGTAGATTGCTCCCGTGGCGGCTCCCACGAGTGCAAGCGCGATCGCGGAAAAAATCCACACAGGGGAAATCAGAATCGTTAAGCCTGGATTCGTCTGCTTCAAAATCGCCTGTGTCAGGAAAGTAAGCGCAATTCCCAAACCGGTTCCCACCAACGTGAGGATGAGAGTCTCGCCCAACAACATCTGGACGACGTCGAGCCGGGAGAAACCAAGCGCTTTGAGAATGCCGATCTCCCGCGTGCGCTCCATCACCATGGTGTGCATGTTCAAGAGAACCACGAGGAAGCTCACCACAATTCCCAGGGCCACCATAGTGCGCGTAAAGGGACGCAACTGCGGCAAGTTCGACGAAGTCATCAGGGTCACGTATTCCGACAAGGAGCGGATGCTGTTCTCCGGCATCAGCTTGAGAATCTGCGCGCGAGTGGCTTCCGTATCCCCTCTGCTTCTCACATAGAACATGGAAACGCGCTTCTCCGCCCCGGCGATCTCTTGCGCTGTCCGGATGGGGATGAAGTATCGCGCGCCTTTCCCGTGACCTACGATTCCACAGACGGTAAACGCATGATTTAACAGCGTGACCTGGCTGCCCACCTTCAAGTGGCGCGTCTGCGCAATGATGTCGTCAGCAATCACTTCGTCCGGCCCTTCGAACGGCCTCCCATCGCGGAACAGGAAACCCTTGCTCAGCGCGTTGAAGCGCTTGTAATCGATCCCATACACCATCACTAATTGTTTTGGTTCCGTCAGGATGACCGTTGGCGCCACTTCGTCCACGCCGCTGAGCGTGGCAATTTTGTCACCCAGCGACTCCTGCATCCCGACACTTACGAATGCGAAAAAAATCGAGGAGTTTGGCGGCTGAACGAGGATATCCGCGCCGACTCCCTCGACACGCTTTCCCCACTCGGAAATGACGCCGGATGTGAGACCCACGATCATCAAAACGAGAATCACCTGGATGGCAATGGCAACCACGCTAAGGAAACTGCGCAGCGGCCGAGCGGTGATGCTGCCCCAGAACATTTGGAGGAGGGAAAATGGTCCGTCGTAGGTTTCCGTCATCGAGCGCAGCCAGATTTGTACTCTATCATCCTAATTCCAATCTCGTCTCGGTCAAAAGTACCTTTTTAGGCTGTAGGGCAAGACGCGTGCCGAAGTCCGAGAAAAATATTTCTGCAACGTTAAGATTTCAACATAAGTGTTGATAAGGTTGTGGAAATCTCATGTCCGTGCACCGCTAACTTCTCCCCCTTCAACACTCTCGTCCTCTTTGCACTATTTGTGTGCAACATTGTTTTGCACACGCACACTTATCCGGCGAAAAATCTTACGACAAGAGGAAAATGATTCTCTCGGATAGTTCATGCAATGAATCGAGGGCAACTCTTTTCTTTTGTTTTTTCTAAGCTGTTGATTCTCAACGACCAGCCGCGGATTTTCCTTCAGTACCACTTCGGTGGCTTCTCGAGATGCACCTTGATCGTCTGTTTCGGATCGGTGATGTCGAGCCAGCGTCCATACGTCTTCCAACCTTCGGCGACAACTTGAACCAGAACTCTACCCATTGGCGCGTTCGGGACGTGCGCGATGCCATCGCGGCTGGTCTTTACATTCATTTCCAGTTTCTTGTCCTTCTTCAGCGAATGTTCTTCGATAAATTTCACGTATACGCTGGCGTTTTCAACGGGAACGCTCTTCTCGCCGCCGGTCACTTCAATGGTGAGCCGCGTTTGTACGTCGCTCGCGGGAGGTGGAGTCTGCGGCTTGGGCGCCGATGCGGGTGAATCCTGGGCGGCCGCTCCGTGGGCAACCACCCCGCAGGCAGCGATGCAAATGCAAGCAAAAAACTGTGTCGGGAATCGCATAAATCGCCGAACTCCATGGTCTACGGAACGGCAGCTGGGGTCAAGTCTCGCCACGTTAAGATTGGATGCCACTTACACCAGAGGTGCTGCCCCGGCCGTCCACAGCCGGGGAAACTCCGGGCAACAGCCATTTGACTCATCAATATAGCTCCTGTAACTTCTCAAGAAACTGCTCGGCAGCCATGATGGGGACGTTTCAAGAATGAAATTCACCCCGAACGGTCACCACCGGATGTCGGACTGACTGCATCACGATCGGAACAGGAATCGCAAGGAGAGCACAATGGGTTTTGCCACCAACGCCATTCATGTCGGGCAGGAGCCCGATCCCGCCACCGGGGCCATCGTCGCGCCCATCTATCAAACTTCGACGTACATTAACGAAGAACTCGGCAAAAACAAAGGCTACGATTACGCGCGAACGAACCACCCAAACCGCAAAGCCCTGGAACGCACAGTTGCCAAGCTGGAAGGCGGCCACAGCGCCTATGTTTTCTCGTCCGGCATGGCGGGAATCGACGCGGTCTTCCGGCTCCTGCGCCCGGGCGATCACGTGGTTCTGTCGGAAGCCGTTTACGGTGGCGTATTTCGCCTCTCCACGCAACTGCTCGTGCACTTCGGACTGGAATTCAGCTTCGTGGACACGTCCATGCCTGATTACGTGCGCACGGCGTTGCGTCCCAATACGAAAATGATTTACATCGAAACGCCGGCCAACCCCACGCTCAGCGTCACTGATATCGCGGCGATTTCCAAGCTGGCCAACGAGCGTAACCTCTCCGTCGTGGTCGATAACACATTTCTAAGTCCTTACCTGCAACGCCCCATCGAGCTCGGCGCGCACATCGTGGTTCATTCCATGACGAAGTATCTGAACGGCCACAGCGATTCCACCGGCGGAGCGGTGGTGCTCACGCGTCCCGAGGATGCGGAAAAGATCTATTTCATCCAGCGCTCCGCCGGCACGGGCCTCGCTCCCATGGATTGCTTCCTCGTTTCGCGCGGCATCAAGACACTGGCGGTTCGCATGCTCCAGCACAACGCCAACGGCATCACCGTGGCGCGCCATCTCGACGCGCATCCCAAAATTAAGAAGGTCTTCTACCCCGGCCTGCCGTCTCATCCGCAACATGAAGTGGCCCGCCGCCAGCAAAAGGGCCCGGGCGCCATGCTCTCCTTCGATGTAGGCTCGCTGGAAGCCGCGCGGCGCTTCCTCAATCACGTCAAGCTTTGCTCGCTCGCCGAAAGCCTTGGCGGCGTCGAAACCTTGATTTCGCTTCCGGCAATGATGACCCACGCTTCGATGCCTAAGGAAGTTCAGGATCGCGTGGGCATCACCGAGGGCCTCGTGCGCCTGTCCGTCGGCATCGAAGACGTCGAAGACATCATCGCCGACCTCGACCAGGCGCTGCTCTACGTCTGAGAATCCCACAAGTTCCTGGGTTACGTGGAGGGCAGCCTATCATTTCCGTTTTTTGGTAAGTGGGTCCCGCAAACAATTCAGGCGATCCAGAGGGTTGGTTCTGGTCGAGGGGTTCACATTCCGGA
>WNFI01403885.1_pt1 | contig 16979 bp, 15 predicted proteins | sample 5400471 | NCBI WGS metagenome assembly WNFI01 (sample SAMN13153348, study PRJNA577476) | soil metagenome | isolation source: 100 cm saprolite on Douglas fir-dominated hillslope | place: USA:California | collected 2013-09-17 | reverse complement strand
GGGCTCGCTGCTCCTCGGCCTCTACGACGCGCGCGGACGCCTCCACCACGTCGGCGTGACCTCGTCCTTCACGGCGGCCATGCGGCGCCAGCTCGCCGGGGAGCTCGAGCCCCTGCGCAAGGACGCGCTCGAGGGCCACCCGTGGCGCGAATGGGCCGACGCGGCCGGCGCCTCGACGCGCATGCCGGGCGGCCAGAGCCGCTGGAGCCAGGGCAAGGACCTGTCCTGGGAGCCCCTGCGCCTCGAGCGCGTCTGTGAGGTCAAGTACGACCATCTGCAGGGCGACCGTTTCCGGCACGCCGCCATCTTCGCCCGCTGGCGTCCGGACAAGCGGCCCCCGGACTGCCGCTACGATCAGCTCGAGGTCACCCCTCCCGCGGAGCTGGGCGAGATCTTCGGCTCCGGAGGTTCCGCGTGATGAGGCTCGCCGCCTCGGCCGTGATCCTGGCCTTTCTGGCCGGAGGGGGGAGGCCGGCGTTGACGGCGGAATGGGTGCGCGTGGACAGGCCGAGAGCGACCCTCGAGTACGAGGAGGGGGCGCTGACTTCGCAGGAAGCCGCCCGCTTCGCGGATCTCCTCGACAAGGGGGTCGCCGACGTCGAATCGTACTTGCGTCCGGCCGCTCCGGAGGGGCTCCGCGAAGGGCCCATCCTGTACCGCGTCGGCGAGTCGCTGCCGTACTCGATGACGCGCGGCCGCACCGTCTCGCTCGTGCTGGAGCGCGTGCGATCGGACTCCGCTCCGTACCTCCACGAGACGGTCCACGTCCTGGTGCCCTCGCCCAATCGCTCGGTCTGGCTGAGCGAAGGTTTCGCGTCGTACGTCGAGAGCTACGTGAGCGAGAACATCGGGGGCTACGACGCCCACGTCTTCGCCAAGACCGGGAACCGGGGCGTGGACATGGAGGCCGCGCGCTGGCTGACCCGTGAGGCCGGGCGCACCGTGCTGCCCTGGGTGGGCACGCCCGGCGAGCCGCCGGAGATGCTGGAGGAGAGACGCCGGGTGGCGGCGCCGTTCTACGTCCTCTCCCAGTCCTTCGCGAAGTTCCTCGTGCAGCGGGTGGGGTTGGGCCCCCTGATCGGCGTCGTCTCCTCCCGGGATCCGGAGGCGGCGCTGGCCCGCGTCTCCGGACGGACGGTGGAGGACTGGAAGGCGGAATGGCTGCGGACTCTGCCGGCGGGCGCGGTTTGACGTTCCTCAGCCCGGCCTCCGATCCGGAAGACGGCCCGCTCGCCCGCGAGCGGGAGCGGGTGATGGGCGCTCTTTCCGTCCTGGCCGTCGTGTTCCTGGTTCCGTTCGCCATACACGACTTCCTCCGGGGCCGCGGCGCGCTGGGGGCGGCGATCGTCTGCGTCGTCTTCACCTTTGCCGCGGACGGGTACGCCGTGCGCAAGCGGCGCAAGCCACCGATCCCCTATGCGCTGCTGCTCGTGCCCATCACCGCCGCCATCACCCTCTCCCTCGCCACCCAGGGGGTGATCGGCGCGTTCTGGTGCTATCCGGTCGTCCTGTTCTTCTTCTTCGTGCTCCCGCAGCGGCCGGCCATCGTGTGCAGCGGCGCCCTGCTCGTCACCGCCACCGCCATCGTCTATCACTACCTCACCATGCGGATCACCGTCCGCTTCGCCATCTCGCTCCTCCTCACCATCGTCATGGTGAACATCATCCAGGGCATCATCCACGGGCTCCAGCGCCGGCTCCTCGAGCAGGCGATCACCGACCCGCTCACCGGCGCCTTCAACCGCCGCCACATGAGCGCCCGCCTCCGGGAGGCGCTGGCGAGCGGCCGCCCCCCCGCCACCCCCTCCGCCCTCCTGATGATCGACGTCGATCATTTCAAGAAGATCAACGACGAGCACGGCCACGACGCGGGCGACGCCGTACTCAAGGGACTCGTGTCCGTCGCGCGCAGCCGCGCCCGCAAGACCGACCTCCTCTTCCGGATGGGAGGCGAGGAGTTCGTCCTCCTTCTCCCCGACACCACGGAGGCGGAAGCGGTGACGCTGGCCGACGACATACGCGAGGCGATCGCGAGCTCGCCCCTGCTCGAGGGGCACACGGTGACGGTCAGCATCGGCGTGGGTCCCGCCGATCCGGGGGACTCCGTCGACTCGTGGCTCAAGGGCACGGATGCCGCGATGTACATGGCCAAGGAGTCCGGCCGGAACCGGGTGGCCCGCCGCATCCCGGCGGCGGTGTAACGCCGCGCACACCCCTCGGTAACGTCCGTTGACGCTCGCCGGGCGGCGATGAACCATGTCGCCTATGCGGGCCCTTCGTTTCGTGATGGCCGCAGGCGTCCTGGGCTTGGCGAGCTGGGTTTCCGGCGAGAGCTTGGGCGAAGCGGCGGCCAGGGAGCAGGCCCGCCGCCAGAGCGCGCGCCGCCCTGACGCGCCCGTCGCCGTGGTCCACGAAGAGGAGCTGAAGAACGCGCCCGGCCGGATCGCGAACGATCCGTTCATCGCCCCCGCCGCCAAGCTTCCCCCACTCCAGACGCCCGGCACCGGGGGGGCGCTGCTCTACGCAGGCCGCGCGTTCGGGTCCGGCGTCAGCGCTCCCGGGCGCGCCGCGGCGCCCAGCGCAACCGACGACAACCCTGGCCGCGAGGCCTTCTGGAGACAGGAAGCCCGCCGACGCCGCGTCGCCGCCGCGTCGGCCGAGCAGGCCTTGAAGGACGTCGTCCGCGAGTAGCGCGCCGTCTCCCGGCAACCTTCCCTCGCTTATGCTTGACCGTCCCCGGTGAGGGCGGAAGCGTGACCATGTGGACGGGCCGCCAGACGCCGATCGCGAAATCCCGCTTCCGTACTGCATGCAGCGTGCTGACGGCCGCGCTGGCGGTGGCGCCGGTCTCCGCGCAAGTCGTCGGCTTAGCAGGTGATCATCCTGGACGACGCCGTGGAGTCGTACGCCATGAAGGCCGTCCACGGTCCCTACCCGTCGCGCTGACCTACTTCATGAACCCGCTGCGGCCGCCTTCGGCGCTCAGCGCGTCGTTCGCGGGATCGTCGAGGGCGAGCATCGTGCGCGCGACCGGGGACAGCGCGGCCTGCGTCTCCGGGCGGAGCAGCGCCTTCTGGTACTGCTGCTGCGGCTTGTCCCATCGACAGTAGAAGGCATGGAGGGCCAGGCGGGGCCGGTCCGTGCGGTTCGCGGTGCCGCCGTGCCAGAGGTGGGAGTTCATGACCACGAGGTCGCCCGCACGGCCGGTGACCAGCACCTCGTCCGGATGGGGCCGCTCCGGATCCGCGAGCGCGTCCGGCGGGCGGCGGCCCGATCGATGGGAGCCCGGCACCACCCGCAGCGCGCCGTTCTCGGTCGTGAAGTCGTCCAGCAGCCAGACCGTGTTGCAGACCCAGTAGCCGGCCTCGTCGGGCAGGGCCCCGGCGTCGACGTGCAGCGGCTGGCTCTCGGCGCGGTTCGGGTTCGCCGACCGCGCGTTGAGGCTGCTCAGCTTGAAGCGCGGCCCCAGGACGTGCGCGAGATACGCGCGCACGGTCTCGTCGACCACGCATTCGATGAAGACCTCCCCCTTGTCCGCGAGGTTCGCCAGCCGTCGCGCTCCGGGCTCTTGCCGGAACTCCGCCCCCGCGCCTTCGCCTTCCGCCGCGAAGAGCGCGTCGATCCGGTCGACGAGGCGCCGCCGCCGCTCGGGCACGATGAACCCCTCCAGGCGGACGTAGCCCTCCTCGTCCAGGTGGCGTGCGCGTTCGAGCGGGATCGACATGGCCGCCTCCCGCGTGATCAGGCGCGCGCGGCGCGGGGATCCGCGTCGCGGGCCATCGCCCCCGCGGCGGGCGTGGCCACCGCGCGCCGGCGATCGCTCCGCGCCCGCGCGGCCAGCATCTGGGCAAGGTGGGCTTCCGCCCACGCGCAGATCGCGTCGAGGGGCTGGCGCAGGCTGCGGCCCAGTGGCGTGAGCCGGTACTCGACGTGCGGCGGCACCACCGGGTGAACCGTCCGCTCCACGAGGCCGTCCCGCTCGAGCTCGCGCAGCGTCTGCGTGAGCATCTTCTGCGAGATGCCGCCGACGCGCCTTTGCAGCTGTCCGAAGCGGTGCGTCCCGTCCGCCAGCACGCGGATGATCAGCGCCGTCCACTTGTCGGCGATGCGGTCCAGCACCTGGCGCGACGGGCAGTCCGCGTCGAGCACGTCGCCACAACGGCGTCCGGTCTTGGCCACGGTTACCTCCGGGTAGGTACCTTACCAAAAAGTCCGTACTTGTCAGGCAGGAAGGTGCCCGCCAATACTGGCCGATGGCGGCGCCTCGCCGCGGGCAACGGGGAGAAGGCCCGTGATGAGGGATCAGGCCTTTCCGGCCGCGCGCGGAGGCCGGCCCCAGCTGGGGGTGTCGTCCGGATCGAGGGGCTCCGGCGCCGGCCGCAGCGGCTCCGGCACGTGCTCGAGGTTGACGCGCACGCGGGTCCAGGTCGTGTAGCGCCCGCGCATCGCGTCGACGAGGACGTCGGCGGGCTGGAGCCGGGCCGCCGCTTCGGGATGGCGCGCCTTCCACCGTTCGAGCCCGGCCAGGGCCTCTTCCTTCTTGCGCGATCGTCCGATCTCCAGCAGCGGCTTGGTCGGGACGCGGCGGCCCCCGGGGGTGGCGCCCTTCTTGCGCGACGGGGCGACGCGCGGCGGCTCGCCCGGCTGCTTCTCGTAGTGCGGCGGCCACGGAGCGTCGCCCAGGCCGTCCGCCTCCTGGCGCGCGGACAGCTCCAGCACGGCGTCCAGGGAGCAGGGATGATCGTCGATGCCGGCGTGGCGGTCACCGATCCGGGCGAAGCGCGCGGGCATCGTGCGCAACGTGAACTCCTCGGGCCGGCAGGCGTCCAGCTCGTCCCAGGTGAGGGGCGCGGACACGCGCGCGTCCGGCTTGGGCCGCACCGAGTACGCGCTGGCCACCGTGCGGTCCTTTGCGTTCTGGTTGTAGTCGAGGAAGACGCCCTGGCGCTCCTCCTTCCACCAGTGGCTCGTGGCCAGGGTGGGCGCGCGCCGCTGCACCTCGCGGGCCACCGCCAGCGCCGAGCGTCTCACCTGCGTGAACGACCAGCGGCGGTGGAGGCGCACGTTGACGTGGATCCCACGCGAGCCGGACGTCTTGGGCCAGCCCACGAGACCCAGATCCGAGAGCACCTCGTGGACGACGCGAGCCACGGCCACGAGCTGGGGCCACTCGACGCCGGGCACGGGGTCGAGGTCGATGCGCAGCTCGTCCGGGTGATCGAGGTCCTCCGTGCGCACCGGATGCGGGTGCAGCTCCAGGCAGCCGAGGTTGGCCATCCAGGCCAGGGCGGCGGCGTCGCGAGGGACGACCTCTTCCGCGACGCGGCCGGAGGGGAACTCGAGGGCCACGACCTCGATCCATTCCGGCCGCGCGGCCGGCGCGCGCTTCTGATAGAAGAACTCGCCGTGGATGCCGTCGGCGTACCGGACGAGGACGTTCGGCCGTCCGCCCGCTCCGCGCAGCGCGCCCTCCGCCACCGCGAGGTAGTACTGGACGACCTCGAGCTTCGTGATCCCGGCTTCCGGGAAATAGATCTTGCCCGGGTTCGAGATCGCGACCTCGCGCCCGGCCGCCTGGACGACGGCTTTCTCCGCCTTGCCCGCCACGCGCCAAAGGATACGGCCGTCTCGGCCTAGAATCCGCTGCCGATGGATCGTCCCAAGCGCGTCCTCTCGATCGACCTCCTGCGCGGCGCGGACGTGTGGCTCATGCTCTTCGTCAACGAGATGGCGGGAGTGAAGGCGCCGCCCGCCTTCCTGCGCCACATGCCCGCCAGCGCGGACGGCATGACGATCACGGACGTCGTCTTCCCGGCCTTCCTGTTCATCACGGGGATGGCCATCCCGCTGGCCCTCGGCGGGCGGCTCCGTCGCGGCGATTCCCGCGGTGCCGTGTGGCGCCACGTCCTCGGGCGGACGGCGACCCTGCTCGTTCTCGGCGTCCTCATGATCAACGCGGAGCGAGCCAGCGGGCAGGGCCTCGTCCCTCCCGCGTTGTGGAACATCCTGATGACGGCAGCGGTGGTACTCGTGTTCGCCGTGCCCAAGCAAGAGGAGCAGCCGGCTGCGCAACGGCCGTGGCGGCTGGCCGGCCTCCTGCTCCTCGTCGCGCTGATCCTCGTCTATCGCGCGGACGGCGTTTCGGGGGTGATCCAGATGCGGCCGTACTGGTGGGGCATCCTCGGACTCATCGGGTGGGCCTACCTCGTGGCGGCCGCGCTCTACCTCGTCGCCGGCGACCGCCCGGCGATCCTCGTGGGCGCCGTCGCGCTCCTCTACCTGGTCGCCCTGGCGGACGAGGCGAACGCGATCGGCGTCCTGGGGGCGTTCCGCCCCGTCGTCTCCGTAGGCTCGATGCTGGGCGCGCACGGCGCGCTCGTCCTCTCCGGCGCGGTGCTGACCGTGGCCCTGGGGCGGCACCGGGACGATTCGCTTCCGGCGGCGCGCTTCATCGCGCCCGCGCTCGGCTTCGCCCTCGCCTGCGCGGCGGCCGGGTTGCTGGTGCACGCCCTGCACGGTGTCCATCCGGTGTTCGAGATCAGCAAGATCCGCGCGACCGCGGCCTGGTGCCTCCTCTCCGCCGCCTGCACCGTGGCCGCCTGGACGGCGGCCTATGCCTCGGCGGACGTCGCCGGTCACCGCCGCTGGCCGCGCGCGATCGCCATGGCGGGCGAGAACGCGCTCCTCATCTATCTCCTGGCGCCATTCCTGCTGTCCGTCTTCGATCTGGTCGCGTGGGGAACCGGCCGGAATCCCTATGAAGCGCTCGGCGGCTCGCTGGTGGCCGGTATCCTGCGCTCGGTGGTCTTCGCGTGGGCGATCGTGCGGCTGTCCGGATGGATGGGCGCGCGGGGCCTGCGCCTGCAGCTGTAGAGGAGGACGGGGTGAGACTCTCGTCGTCGTGCCTGCTCAGCGGCCACCGTCGAGCGGGTTGGCTGACGTTGTGCGTGGCCGGCCTCGTCGTGCCCGGTGCCGCCGCGCAACCCCTCGTCCTCGTCAACCACGTCGGCTACGACGTGGCCGGACCGAAGCGCGCGATCGTCCAGGGCCGCAAGGGTGATGCCGTCCGGTCCTGCGAAGTCCAGGATGCCGCGAGCGGCGCCCGCGTGCTGGCGGCGGAGCCGCGAGCGGCGGGGAGTGTCGCGCGCTGGCGCGATTGGACGTACTGGACGGTCGATTTCTCCTCCTGGCAACGCGAGGGCGAGTTCCGCGTCACCTGCACGACGGGGGGAGGGGCCGTCTCGTCATCGCCTTTCCACATCGAGAAAGGCGTGCTCGAGCGGCGCACCCTGTCCGACGTCCTGTATTACTTCAAGGGCCAGCGCGCCTCGGGTCTCCTCGATCAAGCGGACCGTGCCCTGCCCCTGGAAGGCCGGCGCGACCGGGTGGTGGACGCGCACGGGGGCTGGTACGACGCCACCGGCGACTACGGCAAGCACCTGTCGCACCTGTCGTACTCGACCTACTTCAACCCGCAGCAGATCCCCTTGACGGCCTGGGGGCTGCTCAAGACCTACGACCTGCTCCAGCGCCGCTCGGATCCGCTCTTCCGGCAGTACCTGGGGCGGCTGCTCGGCGAGGGGGCGTGGGGCGCGGACTACCTCGTCCGCGTGCAGGCCCCGGGCGGATCCTTCTACCGCTCCGTCTCGGGCCCCGGCCCCGCGAAGCGGCCCGACGATCGCCGCATCGCCCGTGACGGGCGCGGGAAGGCCATCACGAGCACGGATGAGGCCGCCTACCAGAGCAGCTTCCGCGCCGGCGGCGGCGTGGCCATCGCCGCCCTGGCCCAGGCCGCGCTCCTCCAGGCTCCCGGCGAGCGGGAGGCGGATTACCTGCGCGCGGCCGAGGACGCGTGGGCCTTCCTCGCCGCCCACAACGAGCACCTGACCAACGACGGACACGAGAACATCGTGGACGACTACTCCGCGCTGCTCGCGGCCACGGAGCTGTTCCGGGCCACGCGCAAGCCCGACTACAAGCAGGCGGCGGATGCCCGCGCCACGCGCCTTCTCGCGCGGCTCTCGCCGGCCCCGCGTGCGTACTGGCGCGCCAATGACCAGGACCGGCCCTTCTTCCACGCCTCGGAAGCGGGTCTGCCCGTCACCAGCCTCGTGGCGTACCTGGACATCGTGGACGACAAGCCGCGGGCGGCGGTGCTCGATGCGGTGCGCGCCTCGCTGGAATGGGAGCTCGCGGTCACGAGCGAGGTGGCCAACCCGTTCGGCTACGCGCGCCAGCTCGTGCAGACCAGGGCGGGCGTGCGCGAGGCGCGCTTCTTCTTCCCGCACGACACGGAGACCGCGCCCTGGTGGCAGGGCGAAGACGCGCGCCTGGCCTCGCTGGCCTTCGCCGCGCGTGCGGCCCTCCCATACTTCGCCGACGATCCCGACTTCTCCGGCCGGCTGCGCCGCTATGCGCAGGACCAGCTCGACTGGATCCTGGGGCGCAACCCCTTCGACGCCGCGCTCCTCGAGGGGGCCGGGCACAACAACCCCGAGTACCGGTTCCTGGGCTCCTTCGAGTACACGAACGCGCCCGGCGGCATCGTCAACGGCATCACCGCCGGCTTCGCCGATCCGCAAGGGATCGACTTCAACCTGCCTCACACGACGACCGGCGGCGACAACGATTGGCGGTGGGGCGAGCAGTGGCTGCCGCACGCCACCTGGTACCTGCTCGCGGTGGCGGCCGGGGAAGGGCCGTCCCGTCCCGCGGACGGCCGCGTGATCATCGGATACGTCTTCGCGCAGGACCGCGTGCTCGACCCCGCGGCCATCGCCGCCGAGAAGCTCACGCACATCAACTACGCCTTCGCGAACATCAAGGAGGGCCGGGTGGTGGAGGGCTTCGCCCACGACGACGAGAACTTCCGCGTCCTCACCGGCCTGCGTCAGCGCAACCCCGGCCTCAAGATCCTCGTCTCCGTCGGAGGCTGGACCTGGTCGGGCGGTTTCTCGGACGCCGTGCTCACCAAGGAGAGCCGCGCGAAGTTCGTGGAGAGCGCCGTCGATTTCGTGCGCCGTCACGACCTCGACGGCTTCGACGTGGACTGGGAGTATCCGGGCCTGCCCGGCGACGGCAACGTGAACCGTCCCCAGGACAAGCTCAGCTTCACCGCCGTCATGGCCGACCTGCGCGCGGCCCTGGACAAGGAAGGCGCGGCCCGCGGCCGTCACCTCCTCCTCACCTTCGCCGCCGGGGCCTCGTCGAATTTCCTCGCGCACACCGAGATGGACGTGGTCCAGGCCTCCGTGGACTACGTGAACCTCATGACCTACGACTTCCGCGAGGCGGAGGGGGACCCGCAGGCGGGCCATCACTCGAACCTCTACACCCATCCGGACGACCCGCACCACATGTCCGCGGACCGGGCCGTGCGCGAGTTCCTGGCCGCGGGAGTGCCCGCAGGCAAGCTGGTCCTGGGCGTCCCCTTCTACGGGCGAGCCTGGGGCGACGTCGATCCGACCGGAGACGGCCTCTATCAGGAGGGCAAGGCCCCGAGCGAGCGCATCCAGACGCGGTACGGAAGCCTGGCCGCTCTGGCCACGCAGCCGGGATGGGTGCGGAGATGGGACGCGCTCGCCCAGGCCCCGTTCCTCTGGAACGCGGAGCGAAGGATCTTCGTGGGCTTCGACGATCCTGAGTCCCTGCGCGTCAAGTCCCGCTACATCCGCGAGCACGGCCTCGCGGGCGCGATGTTCTGGGAGTACAGCTCCGATCCGACGGGAGCGCTGCTGGGCGCCCTCTTCGAAGGGCTGCGCGGCGGGAGCGCTACTCCTTAGCCCCGCGCTCCCGCAGCAGCTTGACCGCGTCGTCGTTCCGGCTCTCCAGGGCGAGGGCGAGCGGCGTCTTGCCGGTGCTGTCCTTGACGTCGGCCTTCGCGCCCTTGTCCAGGAGCAGCACCGCGATGTCGCGCCGCTCCCCATCGAGGCCCGCGTGGTCGCAGATCTTGTGCAGCGGCGTGCGCCCGAAGTGGGCGTCCACCGCGTTCACGTTCGCCCCGCTCTCGATCAGGAACTTCACCGCGGCGAGATAGCCCTGGTGCGTGGCGAGGTGGAGCGCGGTCTCGTTCCCGTACTGGGGCGGCGTGTAGTCCACCTTCGCGCCCTTGGAGAGCAGGAACCGGAGGCTCTCCACCTGGCCGGCCCCGGCCGCGACCTGGAAAGCGGTCTCGCCGAACTCGCGCGCGTTGAGCGGGGCGCCGCGCGCGAGCAGGAGCTCCATGGTCGCCACGTGCCCGCCGCGGGCGGCGTCGTGCAGCGGGGTGCCCGCCGCCTCGCCGAGCAGGCCGGGCGCGGTCAGCGCCGCCTTGCGGTCGAGGAGCAGCTTGACCAGCTCGGTGTGGCCGCCGGCGGCCGCGTAGAAGAGGGGCCCCTGCGACTTCTCGTCGCCGACGTTGATGTCCACGCCCTTCGACAGGAAGAGCAGGACGACGTCCGTCTTGCCCTCCGCCGCCGCCATGTGCATGGCCGTGGCCCCGCTCGGCCCCTTCGCGCGCGGATTCGCGCCCGCAGCCAGCAGCAGCTCGACCACCGCCTTCGCGCCCTTTCCCGCGGCCAGGTGCAGCGGGGTGAACTCGTGGCCGTCGGCGACGTTCGGATCCGCCTTCTTGGACAGGAGGAGTCGCGTGACTTCGGCGGAGCCGGCCATGGCCGCCAGGTGCAGCGGCTGGTTGCGGTCCTCGTCGGCGAGGGCTGTGCTCGCGCCCTTGGCCAGGAGCACTTTGGCGACCTCCGGCTTGTCGGCCTGGGCCGCCCAGTGCAAGGCGGTCCGCTTGTGCTTGTCGAGCGCGTCCACCTCGATGCCGCCGTCGAGCAGGCCCGTGACCACCTCGACCTGGCCGTCATGGGCGGCGGCCTGGATGCCCCCCGCGCCCGCGCGCTTGAGCAGGTCCCGCGCGCGCTTGCGCGTCTCCTCGTCTCCGTCGCGCAGGACCGTGCGCACCGCCGCCACCCACTCCGCGGCCGCGGTGTCGAGGTTGTTGAGCGCGCCCGCGGCCTGGACACGCACGCTGGGATCGTCGTCGCCCAGGCGCTTGATCAGCTCGGGGACGGCGGGCCGCGCCGCCTCCCCCAGGTTCCACAGCGCGCCCGCGGCGTTGTAACGGACCTCCTTGGAGGTGTCGTGAAGGGCCTCGATGAGCGCGGGCACCGCCGACTCCGCCTTCATGTCCACGAGCTGGTAGGAGGCTTCGATCCGCTTGTCCTCCTTGCGGTCCTTGAGCTGCTTGATCAGCTTCGCGACCTGCTTCTCGTCCGCGGCGGCGGCCGGACGCGCCACCGTCGTCCCGGCACCCAGCGCGAAGAGGATCGCCAGCACGACACTCTTTCGTTTCATCGTCCCTCGCAGGGTGGGGATGATGCCACGATTGCGCTTGGCCGTGACGTCTCGGGGGACGGCGGGACGGGGATCTACCCTCTCCCTTCGGCCACCGCCGTCAGTCCCGCCGTCTTGCGCCATCCGACCCCTTCGAGGAGCGCGAAGACCAGGACGACGTCGCCGACAAGGATGAGCGCCCAGTTGCCTTCGCGACTGAGCCAGCCGGCCACGATGACGACGACCGTTGCCATCAGCCACGCCACGTTGAGCGCCACAGCCAGGGCTGCCGTCCGGCGCGCCGAGCCACCCCGTGCGCCCGCGACGAGCGAGGCGGCATAGGCCAGCAGGCCCACCCCGACCGCCGCCACCAACGCCGCCGAGCGAAGGCCGATCAGCGTGGCGATCGGCGCGGGCGCGACCAGGGGGCCGAGGCCACACGCTCCCGACACCACGCCGTCCGCGACCAACACCCGACTCAGGAACCTCTCACTGTTCATGCCGACCTCCTTGCCGTCCCAATCTGGGGCGCCGGCGGCGCGCTTTCAATTACCTCCGAGGTCATGGCCCGCCCGGCACCCGGCGCCTATACTCCGCGCGTGCACCGCGCTCCGGAGCAGTCCGCGAGGAGCGCGCCGACGGGACACGTCGGCCCGCTCCTCCGCCAATGGCGTGCCGCGCGGCACGTCAGCCAGCTCGACCTCGCGCTGGATGCGGACGTCTCGTCGCGCCACCTGAGCTTCGTGGAGACGGGGCGCGCGCAGCCCAGCCGCGAGATGGTGCTGCGCCTGGCCGAGGCCCTGGAGGTCCCGTTGCGTGAGCGCAACGCGCTTCTCCTCGCCGCGGGCTACGCGCCGCTGTACCGCGAGACCGGCCTGGGTGCCCCGGAGATGGGGGACGCGCGGCACGCGGTGGAGTTCATCCTCGCCCAGCAGGAGCCGTACCCGGCCATCGTCGTGGACCGCCACTGGAACCTGCTCCTCGCCAACCAGGCCACGCACCGCTTCTTCGCGATGTTTCTCGACGCTCCGCCCGCGGGCACGCCCAACGCCATGCGGCTCATCTTCCATCCCCAGGGCCTGCGACCCTTCGTCGAGAACTGGGACGAGGTCGCGCGCCACCTCGTCGAGCGCGTGCACCGCGAGGCGGCGGGTCCGCCGGACGCCGCGACCAGGGCCTTGCTCGAGGAGCTGCTCGGCTACCCGGGCGTGCCGAGCGGATGGCGCACGCCGCAGCTCGACCGCGCCCCCGCGCCGCTCCTGGGGATCGTCTATCGCAAGGGCGACGTGAGGCTCAGCGTCTTCTCGACCATCACGACGTTCGGGACGCCGCAGGACGTCACGCTGCAGGAGCTCCGCATCGAATGCTTCTTCCCGGCGGACGAGGCGACGCGCGCGCTCTTCGCGAAGCGCTGAGGCGGCGGATCAGCGATGGCGGCCCGGATGATCGCATCCGGGGAAGCTGGCGAAGAAGACCTGGCCGGTCCACCCGAGCTCGCGCATGCCGATCTCGGAGGAGTAATACGCGCCGGCGATCCAGCCCTTCAGCTCATCGAAGCGGTCGCGCGTGGTGGGCGGGACCACGGCTTCGCCGCGCACCCAGAAGTGCGGCGGCTCGGCGGGCTCCGCGGTGGAGACGGCGGGGAGCAGCTCTGTCTGCTGGCCTTCGGTCAGCGCCTTCCACGGGTGGTTGTAGCGGGCCTGCGCCTCGCCGTCGATCCACCCCAGCGCGCTCAGGAACCTTCGCTGATTGTCCGGCGTGTCCACGGCGAGGAGCTGGTCGACGAAGGGAGCCACCTTCGCGCGCGTCGAACCCGGAACGATGCGCTCGGCCAGCGAGACCAGCGTCTCCATCTGGTGCGCGTCCAGGAACACCGGCTTCGCGCCGGGCACGCTCGCTCGCGTGTCGGCGGTGGCCACGCGATCGGGGTGGGCCAGGTGATCGCGGACCGGATGATCCTGGGCAATGGCGGGCAGCGCGAGCCCGGCCCCGGCCGCGCCCATCAAGCCCTGCAGCACCTCGCGCCGCCCCAACGTCTTCGGCGTCGCGCTGACGACCGGCAGCTCCACTCTCTTGGTCATGCTCGACCTCGTCGCTGGCCGCCGACAGTAGCACCGCGCCAGGGCCGGAGACAAGATCGCGCTTTCTGGTTTGACCGTCCGGGTGCCCGGAGCTACGCTCCGCCGCCGGGCGCCGGACGATGGGCGTGCGCCAACAGACGGGGGTGCAAGTGCAGAGCAAGACGCAGGACACCTTCGACGTGCTCGTGGTGGGCTCCGGGGCGTCCGGGGGCTGGGTCGCGAAGCGGCTGACGGAAGCCGGCCTGAGCGTCGCCATCCTGGAGGCGGGCCGGCCCCAATCCGACAAGAACTTCACCGAGCACCGGCCGGAGTTCAGCGCGCCCTATCGGAACCGGGCGCCCGAGGTCATCCGCAAGACCCGGCCCACGCAGAAGGACTGCTACGCCTGCAACGAGTTCAACTACGACTGGTTCTGCAACGACATCGAGGAGCCGTACACGACGCCGAAGGACAAGCCGTTCAGCTGGCAGGGGCGCACCCGCCTCGTCGGCGGCCGCACCAACGTCTGGGGCCGCCAGAGCTACCGCTTCAGCGACCTCGACTTCAAGGCCGCGTCCTACGACGGGTACGGCATGGACTGGCCTCTCGGGTACGCCGACCTCGCTTCGTACTACGACCTCGTCGAAGACTACGTCGGCATCACCGGTATCGCGGAGGGAGTGGACGCGCTGCCCGACGGCCGCTTCCATCCGCCGATGGGGATGACCTGCGCGGAGACCCTCTTCCGCAACCGGGTGAAGGACAAGCTCGGGTGGACGACGACTCTCGGGCGCTACAAGGTCCTCACCGACACCGGCACCAATCGCGCGCGGGGGCTGCTCTACATCGACCGCCTGACCCGCGAGCCGAAGGAGATCCGCGGCCGCGTGGTGGTGCTGTGCGCCCAGGCCCTGGAGTCGGCACGCGTCCTCCTGAACTCCGCCAGTCGGCAGAACGCGGGCGGCCTCGCCAACTCCAGCGGCGTGCTCGGGCACTACCTGATGGACCACCTCTGGGTGGCGGGCGGGGCCAGCGGCGAGTTCCCGGAGATCGCGGAGAAGGCGACCATGGGCGGGCCGCAGCGCCCCGACGGCCTCTACGTCATCCGCTTCCGCAACACGAAGGACAAGAAGTACGACAAGTTCCTCCGCGGCTACGGATTCCAGGGTGGAGGCTCGACCAGCTTCAACTGGCGTGCCCCCGGCTTCGGCGAGGAGTTCAAGAAGGGCTTCCGCGATCCCGTCGTCAGCGTGGGCCTGGCCGGATTCGGCGAGTGCCTGCCGCGCTACGAGAACTTCGTCGAGATCGATCCTTCCGGGCAACTGGACGCCTTCGGCATTCCCGTCCTGCGCATCGAGATGGCGTGGGGTGACAACGAGCGCGCGATGGTCGCGGACATGGCGGAGTCGGGCGCGGAGATGATGGATGCCGCGGGCGCGAAGAACATCCGTCCCTACGCCATTCCGGACCGGGTACCCGGGTACGGGATCCACGAGATCGGCGTGGCGCGCATGGGCAAGGATCCGAAGACGTCGGTGCTGAACCAGTTCCAGCAGGCCCACGACGTCGCGAACCTGTTCGTGATGGACGGGGCCGGCTTCACATCCGGCGCCTGCCAGAACCCGACCCTCACCATCATGGCCCTGGCCGTGCGCTCGACCGACTACCTCATGGACGAGATGAAGAAGGGCAGCCTGTAGACGCCTCGGCGGGGCGGCTAGGTGCGCCAGTTCTCCACCTTCAGGCCGCGGACGCGGCGGAACTCGCCGACGTTGTCCGTGACCACGACGAGGTTGCGCGAGAGAGCCTGCGCGGCGATGAGCATGTCGTTGGGGCCGATAGGCGTTCCCTTCGCTTCGAGTCGAGTCCGGAGCCGTCCATAGGCCGCCGCCGACTCGAGGTCGAATTCGAGCGACGGGATCTCGGCCACCAGCACGTCGATGCGCGCGTGGTTGTCCTTCGGCCGCGCGCTGCGATCGGCGCCGTAGCGAAGTTCGGCGACGACCACGGCGCTCAGTCCCAGGTCGGCCGGGCCCGACCGGTGCAGGCGCGCGATGACCGCCGGATAACGCCCGCTGAGGTAGTCGACGCAGGCGTTGGTGTCGAGGAGGTACTTCACTCGTCGAGGTCCGGGCCCGCCTCCGCGGCTTCCGGTTCAGGGGGGTAGGGGAAGTCCCGGGCCGAACCGGCCAGGTCCAGGAAGCGGCGGCTCCACCGCTGCGGGACGCTTTCCAGCACGACGGACCGGCCCTGGCGGCGGATCAGGACCTCGCGTTGCCCTTCGAAACGGTATTTGCGCGGCAGCCTCACCGCCTGGCTTCCTCCCGTCCTGAAGAGCTTGGCCCGGTCACCCATCTCCGTCCTCCGATGTCGAGTATATACGAAGTGTAGCTATGTTCTCCTTCTGCGCGACCGCCCCGTCGTGGCGGGTCGCATCAGGGACAGGCTAGGAGAGCGGGGCGGGGGTGAACGTAAACGGCATGTAACCCGTCACCGTGATCTCTTCCGATCTCTTCCGATCCGATCCCCGAAGGCCAGGTGATCGAGGGCGCGCTATGATTCTCCGCGCCGGCGCCTCGCCGCGCCGTGGCAAGAAAGCCGGGTGGCAACCATGGTGAGCGCGTCGCGGTCCCCGCACGAGGAAGGCGGCAACGTCACCATCCAGGATATCGCCCGCGAGGCCGGCGTTTCCGTGAGCACGGTCTCGCGCGTCCTCAACAAGACGGTGCCGGTGGCCCGGGCCAAGCGGGCGGCCGTCCTGACCGCGGTGGACGCGCTCGGCTATCGCCCGAACGTGGTGGCCCAGGAGCTGGCGCGCGGGCACACGCTGGCCGTCGGCGTCCTTCCCCAGCGCATCTCGAACCCGTTCTACAGCCGGCTGCTGAAGGGCGTGGAGCAGGGGCTGCGGGGCACGCCGTATTACCCGCTCTTCGCCAGCGGCGAGCAGCCCGAGGAGGAGGCGCAGGCCCTCGACATGCTGCTCCGGCACCGCGTGGAGGCGCTCATCCTCATCGGAGGAAACATCCCCGACGACAAGCTGATCGAGCTGTCGAAGCGCATGTCCATCGTGGCCATCGCCCGCCACGTCCGGGGGCTCGAGCAGCGGTGCGTGCGCGTGGGCAACGAGGAGGGCGCCTACAAGGCTACGCGCCACCTGCTGGACATGGGCCATCGCCGCATCGCGCACATCACCGGGCTGCGCACGCACTCGGACGCGATCGCGCGGCGCGCCGGATACGAGCGCGCCCTGGCGGAGGAGGGAATCGCGCGCGATCCCCGCCTCATCCTGGAGGGCGACTTCGAGGAGCAGTCGGGCCTGGCCGCGGCAGAGTCGCTGGTCAAGACGGGGACGCGGTTCACCGCCATCTTCGCCGCCAACGACCAGATGGCGGTCGGCGCCATGCTCGCCCTGTTCCGCCACGGCGTGGCCATCCCGCAGGCCGTGTCGCTGGTCGGCTTCGACGACCAGCCCAGCGCCGCCTATACGTGCCCGCCGCTCACGAGCATCCGCCAGCCCGCGGTCGAGATGGGACGCGCGGCCGCCCTGGCCCTGGTGGAGGAGCTCCGCGGCAACCGCTTCGTGCAGCCGATCTTCGACACCGA
>WNFI01038491.1_pt2 | contig 16980 bp, 16 predicted proteins | sample 5400471 | NCBI WGS metagenome assembly WNFI01 (sample SAMN13153348, study PRJNA577476) | soil metagenome | isolation source: 100 cm saprolite on Douglas fir-dominated hillslope | place: USA:California | collected 2013-09-17 | reverse complement strand
TCCTCCTTGGGGCTACGACGCACGACACCCCAAGGACTTTCCAGCAATAGGCGTGCCGCGCGATCGGGCACGGGAATCATTCCCAGCGCGCGAGCCGGATCCCGGACATCTGCCAGCGCGCGCCGGGCGGGAAGAAATTGCGGTACGTGGCCCGGATGTGTGACCGTGGCGTGAAGCACGACCCGCCTCGCAACACCATCTGGCCCGACATGAACTTGCCGTTGTACTCGCCCAGCTCGCCATCCAGCGGGCGGAAGCGCGGATAGGGCAGGTAGGCGCTCGCCGTCCATTCCCAGACGTCGCCGAACATCTGCGAAGGGACGTGGCCGGCGAGCATGCGCGCGGGCCGCGGCGCCAGCGACCCCGATTCGACAAAGTTACCATCGAGAGGGCACGCCGCCGCCAGCGCTTCCCATTTGGCTTCCGTCGGCAGGCGCGCCCCCGCCCAGCGCGCGAAGGCCTCGGCCTCGTAGTAACTGACGTGGCTGACGGGGGCATCCAAATCGAGGGGCTGGGTCCCGGCCAGGGTGAACTCGGACCAGCCATTCGCGTCTCGCCCCCAATAGAGAGGCGCGGTCCAGCCGTGCTCCTGGATCGCGGCCCAGCCGTCCGAGAGCCACAGGTCCGGCCGGCGGTACCCGCCGTCCTCGATGAAACGGAGGAACTCGCCGGCGGTGACCGACCGTCGCGCGAGCTGGAACGGCTCCAGGAACGTGCGGTGGCGCGGCCGTTCGTTGTCGAACGAGAACGCGGCGCCCTCGTGGCCGATCTCGACGAGGCCGCCGGAATGAGACGTCCATCTCTCAGCGGGGGCGCTCGCCGCGGCGTCCGCCCGCGGACGCCGCAGGCCGGCGCGGTACGCGGGGCGCAGCGGGTTCGACCACAGGGCATGGTGGATGTCGGTGAGGATGAGCTCCTGGTGCTGCTGTTCGTGCTGGAGGCCGAGCTCGATGCGAGCCAGGACCTCTTCGCCTTCCGGGGACTCGTCGAGTAGGGCGTCCATGCGCTCGTCGATCGTCTCGCGGTAGCCGAGCACTTCCTCCAGGGAGGGCCGGGAGAGGGCGCCGCGCCGCGGCCGCGGCTGCCGGGGACCGAGGGCTTCGTAGTACGAGTTGAAGAGATAGGCGTACCCATCGTCCACGGCGCGATAGCCGGGCACGAAGCGCGACAGCACGAAGGTCTCGAAAAACCAGGTGGTGTGCGCGAGGTGCCACTTGGTGGGGCTCGCGTCCGGCATCGACTGGACGAGCTGGTCCTCCGGCGAGAGCGGAGCCGCGAGGCCCATGGTCGCGGCCCGTACCGCTTCGTACCGTTCGCGCAGCGTGGCCGTGGGGGCCACCTCGGGAAGGCGAGAGGCCATCTCCGGAGTCTAGTCGGGAAAGGCGGCCCAGGACCGCCGTCAATGCCGATCGATGTCGATCGTTTCCTTCCGGCCGCTCGCCGAGATGGAGAACATGATGCCGAGCCCGAGCGCGATCACGATGCCGATCGCGGTCCAGCCCGCTCCGACGCGCTCGATCACGCCCATCTTGTTCAGCGCGGCGATCACGCCGATGATGAAGATGACGTACCCCACCAAGTAGACGTTCACCCATTTCATTGGACGTCCCCTCCACGCCCGGATGCCGGGCTCATTCCAGCCTAGCAACCGGGGGTGGGTTTGCGGGGAGGGAGACGCGGATTCAGGCGCGGCTCAGGGCTTGCGCGCCGCCTGGTTCGCCACCGCCTCCGCGGCCTTGCGCGCCGCCTCCGGATCGCCCAGGTAGAAGTGGCGAATGGGCCGCAGGTCGTCCTGGAGCTCATAGACGAGGGGGATGCCGGTCGGGATGTTCAGGGCGACGATTTCCTCCTCCGAGACCCCGTCCAGGTACTTGACCAGCGCGCGCAGGCTGTTGCCGTGGGCGGCGATCACCACGCGGCGCCCGGTACGGACCTCGGGCACGATGCGCTCGTGCCAATAGGGCAGGAAGCGCGCGACGGTGTCCTTCAGCGACTCGGTGAGGGGCAGCTGCGCGGGCGGCACGTCGGCATAGCGCCGGTCGTGGCTGGGATGACGGGGGTCGTCACGGGTGAGGGGCGGCGGCGGGTCGGCATAGCTGCGGCGCCAGACGAGGACCTGCTTCTCCCCGTACTGGGCCGTGGTCTCCGCCTTGTTGAGGCCCTGGAGGGCGCCGTAATGCCGTTCGTTGAGGCGCCAGCTCCGGTGCACGGTCAGCCACATGAGGTCCATGTCGTCCAGGACGATCCAGAGCGTCCGGATCGCGCGCTTGAGCACGGACGTGAAGCAGAGGTCGAAGGCGTAGCCGCCCTCGCGGAGCAGGCGTGCCGCCTCGTGCGCCTCTGCGATCCCTTTCGGAGTGAGGTCCACGTCCGTCCATCCCGTGAAGCGGTTCTCCAGGTTCCACGTGCTCTCGCCGTGGCGCAGCAGGACCAGCCTCTTCATCGATGTCCTCCGTTCAAGCCGCGCTCGCCTCCGGCGCCCGCGAGGGCGGTCCGTCGCCGGCCACGGTCGCCCGCGCCAGCGCGATCCCGCGGTCGAACGATCGGAATATCCGCAGCCGGCCCTTGCGCGTCCGCCAGCGCGCCTTGGCGAACACGCGCATGGGCTGGGTCTGCACGCCGGCCAGGATGACCTTGATGCCTTCGGCGTTGAGCCGCCCCACCAGCGATTGGAGGTTCACGAGACCGGTGGCGTCGACGGCGGGCACCGCCAGCAGATCCAGCACGACCACCTTGACCCCCCGCCGGTCGATCCTCGCAATCACGCCGATCGCCCTCTGCGCGGCGCCGAAGAACAGCGGCCCCGCGATCTCGTAGAGGAGCACGCCGCGCGGCAGGGGCTCTTCGACCAGCGGGTGCGACTCGCCGATCAGCGTCACCCCGGACACCTCCGCCATTCGGCGCATGAACAGCAGGGCCGCCATCACGATGCCCACCGTCACCGACACCACCATGTCGAAAACGATGGTGAGGGCGAAGCAGGCCAGGAGGACGACGATGTCGCTCTTTGGCGCGTGGCGCAAGAGGTGGAGGAAGTGCCGCCATTCCCCCATGTTCCAGGCCACCAGGATGAGGAGCGCCGCCATCGAGGCCATGGGCAGGTAGCCCAGGACGGGGGCCAGGAGCAGGACGGACGCGAGCACGAAGACGGAGTGGCACACCGCCGAAAGCGGCGAGCGTGCGCCCGAGCGGACGTTCGCGGCGGTCCGGGCCAGGGCCCCCGTGGCCGCGATCCCCCCGAAGAACGGCACCACCACGTTGCCCACGCCCTGCGCGATGAGCTCGACGTCGGGGTCGTGCTTGTTGCCGGTCATGCCGTCGGCGACCACGGCCGAGAGCAGCGATTCGATCGCGCCCAGCATCGCGATGGCGAACGCGGAAGGGGCCAGGGCGCGGATGACGTCGAGGCTGAGCCCGATGGGCTGGCCGTTCGCCGACGGCAAGTGCCAGGGCAGGACGAAGGAGGGCGGCTGGCGGGGAATGCCGGGCAGCCACACCCCGGCCGTCTCGAAGGCGAACCGCGTGTTGATGGTCGCGAAGCGGAAGGCGGGGATCCATCGCGCCACCGCGAACGCGGCCACCCCCGCCACGGAGAGGGCGATGAGCGGCGCCGGCCAGCGGCGGCTGACACGCGGCCAGACCACGAGCAGGCCGAGCGTGAACGCCCCGACCACCAGGTCGGGGACGTGCGTGGTCGGGAAGGCGCGGACCAGGGCCGCCACCCGGCGCAGGTACTGCTCCGGCATGTGGACGAGGGTGAGACCCATGAAGTCGCGCAGCTGCAGGGTCGCGATGACGACGGCCACGCCCGCGGTGAATCCCGTGGTGACCGGGAACGGCACGAACTCCACGAGCTTCCCCATGCCAGTGGCGCCCAGCGCGATCAGGATCAAACCCGCCATGGCGGTGGCCAGGAGGAGGCCGCCGAGGCCGAAGCGCGCCGAGATGGGGACCAGGATCGCCACGAAGGCGGCGGTCGGCCCCGAGACCTGCACGCGCGATCCGCCCAGCAGCCCGATCAGCGCCCCCCCCACGATCGCGGTGTACAGCCCGTGCTGCGGCGGGACACCCGAGGCGATGGCGAGCGCCATGGAGAGGGGAAGGGCGACGATGCCGACCACGATTCCGGCCATGGCATCGCGGCGCAGCGACTCCCCGTCGTAGCCCGCGCTCCAGACCGCCCGCAAGGCCGCGCCCACGCGGTGCAGCGGGGGGACGCCGTGGGGAAGGCTGTCGGTTTGCGGGCTCACGGGCGCGCGCCCTTCGCGTCGGTGAAGTGCTCGTCCATCGGGCCGAAGAGGGTACTACGCGGCCCACCGCTTGCGCGAGCGAGGGGTCATTCCGGCGTCAGCTCCGCCCAGACCGGGATGTGGTCGCTCACCTTGAGGGCGTTGGGCGCGGAACCCACGCTGACGCAACTTAGCGGCCGCAGGCCGCGCGCGAGCAGGTGATCCCAGGAGAAGCGCGAGATCGTGCGTCCGACGTCGCGCGTGAGCCACCGGAAGCCGACGGGCGTGAAGACCCTCTCGATGAACCCGCGCCCGTTGAAGTCGCCCGCCACCAGCACACGCGGATAGCCCTCCGCCCGCTCCACGATCGTCCGCGCCTGGTCACGCTTGGCGGCGGCGCTCGCGCTGGCCGGCGTCTCGAGATGCACGCTGAACACACGCACCGGGAGGTCGCCGCGGATGCGGACGGTCGCCGCCACCGCGATGCGCTGCATCTTGCGGAAGCGGCCCAGGTGGGGAAGCGGAATCTTGACGTCGTCCTCGATGGGCCAGGGGCTCAGGATGGCGTTGCCGAAGTTGCGGTGGTCGGCAGCGCGATCACGTCCGCGTCCTTGAGACGCACGTCGCCGCGCAGGAGGGCGGCCGCGCCGGTCACGTTGCGGCCGTACTTGATGTTGAAGGACACGACGCGAATGGCGCGCGCGGGGGCCGTCCCCGCGAACTGGCCCGCGAAGCGCGGCCCGTCCGGCGCGGAGTAGTTGCGCGCCGTCGCGCAGCCGGCAAGGGACATGGCCAGGACGAGAGCCGCCCACCGTGCCCCGCGCCGCATCGTCCTCATCGTGACACCATACGCGCCCATGATGCCGCACCCGCTTCGCGTCTTGCGCACGCTGCCCGCCCCGGTGCGCCTCCTGGTCACGGGCTCGTTCGTCAACAAGCTGGGCACGTTCATCATCCCGTACCTGACCCTCGTCCTGCGCAAGGACTTCCGGCTCGAGGACGCGGCGGTGGCGCGGCTCCTGCTCGCCTACGGCGGCGGGTCCCTGGTCTCGATCGTGGTCGGCGGCGTCCTGACCGATCACCTTGGCCGGCGCCTGACCCTTCTCCTCAGCCTGGTCGGGAGCGGGGCGATTGCCGTGGCCCTCGGCCTCGTCTCGTCCATCCGCGTGTTCGCGCCCCTGCTGGTGCTGCTCGGCTTCGTGGCCGACCTCTACCGCCCGGCCGCGTCCGCGATCATCGGGGACCTGCTTCCGTCCTCCCAGCGCGCCACCGGCTTCGCCGCCTTGCGCACGGCCGTCAACCTCGGATTCGCGGTGGGCATGAGCCTCGGCGGCTTCATCGCCGACTGGAGCTGGCGGCTGCTCTTCATCGGAGACGGGGTGACGACGCTCCTCTACGGCGCGGTGGTCTACCTCTTCATCGCCGAGACGCGGCCGGCGATGTCATCGCCCGCGCGCGCCGCCGAGGCAATGGGGAGCCCCTGGCGCGACGCCGTGTTCGTCCAGGTCCTGCTGGTGTCGCTCCTCTTCTCCCTGATGTTCTTCAGCCACATCACGGAGCTGCCGCTCACGATCACGCTGTCCGCGGGCTATCCCGCCCGGCTCTACGGCCTGCTCGTGGCCGTCAACGGCCTGCTCATCGCGGTGTTCGAGATGTCGGTGGTCGAGCGTCTACGGCCCTTCCGGCGTCTCCGGGTGGCCGCGCTGGGCACGCTCCTCACCGGGCTGGCCTTCTCTTCCGTCGGCGTCGCCCGGCACTGGACCTGGTTCCTGCTCGTCGTAGTGGCCTACACGGCGGGGGAGATCCTGACCACGCCCCAGAAGATGGCTTTCGTGACGGACTGGGCGCCCCCGGAAGCGCGCGGCCGGTACCTCAGCTTCTACCAGGCGACCTGGAGCATCGCCATGGGCCTCAACCCCGTCCTTTTCCTGCCGCTCCGCACGCGCCTGGGGGACGCTGCGTTCTGGCCCCTCATGATGCTGCTGGCCGCACCCTCCGCGCTGCTGCTGATGCGCCTCGACCGCGTGGCCGACCGCCCCGAGCGGCTGCGCGGCGCCACCGGAGAGGATCTCCCGCTCTTGACCGCGCTCTCGGCGGACCCCGGTGCGTGAGCCCGTCGCCTCCTCGGCGCGACCCACGCCGGGGGAATGGGTGGTCGCCGCCCTCTTCGGCCTCGCCACCCTGGCCCTTCTGGCTCCCTGGCCGGCGCCCTCGGTCCGGCTGCGTGAGGTCTGCACGCTGCGCGAGACCGGATCGTTCGGAGCCGAATGCGACCTCCGCGCCGCCGCCGATCGAGCGCGGGCGCCCTGGCTCCGCCGGGGGATCCGCGTCTACGAGGACGGCTTTCTTCTGATCGAGGCGGCCAGTCCGACCGAGCCCCAGCGCGACAGCCGTGGGTCGTTCTACACCGACGGTATGTCCCTCACGTTCTCCGCCCTCGCTCGCGGCCATCCGCTCTCGAACGGACGGACCTACGCCGCGCGTCCCGCCCGATGGGACCCGCTGGGGGTGGCGGACCACCGTCTCCAAGCCGCGGCCCTGCTCATCCTCACGGGCGGAGCGGTGTGCTTGGCGCGCCGCCGGCGCGCCTTCGCTCTCGCCTGGCCCATGGTCACCCTCGTCTCGGCCGCGGCCATCGCCGTGCAGTTGTCCGCCGCGCGGCGAGCCCCCGTCCACGTGGATGCGGGCGACACGCTGGGAGCCGCGGAAGCGATCACGCGAGGCGCGATTCCCTACCGTACGCTGTACTACAGTCCGTACACGCCGCTGGGGGCCTACGCGTTCTCGCTGTGGGGTCGCCTGTGGCCCGGGTCGGGTCCGCCGCCGTACGACTGGTACGTGGGCCTCGTGGTCCTGTGCGAGATCGCCGGCTCCGCGATCGTCTTCCTCCTCCTGACGCGCGACGGCGTGCGGCGCGGCCTCGCCCTGGTCACCGCGCTGTCGCTCCTCTCGATGACCCTCTGGTTCGACGGCGCGCGCGTGCTGCACGAGCCGCTCTACCTGCTCCTGATTCTTGCCGCCGCCTGGCTCGCGCCGTCCGTGAGCCGCCCGAAGCTCGGCCTGACCGCCGGCGCGCTGACGGCGGGCGCCTTCCTCGTCAAGCAGTACGGCGGGTTCGGTCTCTGGGGTCTCCTGAGCCATGCCTTCACGGGTGGCCCGGATCGGCCGCGGCGGGCGGCGTGGATCCTGGCGGGGTTCGGCCTCGGCTTCGGCGTGCTCGCCGCGCTCCTGATCCTGCGCGGCGTCGATCCGCTCGGCTTCGCCCGGGGTCTGGCCCCGAAGGCGGACGTGACCTACCAGCTCGTGTGGCTCGACGTCTTCCTCCGCGCGTGCCCGATCGTCCTGTTCGCCGTGGCCGTCCCGCTGCTGCCGGGAGCGTGGTCGCGCCCGATCGTCCGGCTGGCGGTGTGCTTCGGTCTCGCCTCCTGCCTGCCCCTGCTCTTCCGGCAGCACCAGTACTATTTCCTCAACCTGTGCCCGTGGCTGTTCCTGCTGTTCGCGGCGGGGGTCGATCTCGTCCCGCGGGCCGGACGTGCGATCGCCCTGGGCGCGGCGCTGGTGCTTCTCGTGAGCATTCCGCTGCGCGCCGCCGTGGCCGCCGCGCCGGTGATCGAGGCGGACTGGCGGGCCGATCAGCTCCGGCGCGCCCACCTGATGACGCTGCTGTGGCCGGCGGAGCGACCGACGTTCGTCTTCGTCCATCCGGGCCTTCAATACCTGACCCACTATCGCTCGCCGGATGAAGGGGAGGTCGGGTATCGGTTCATCGCCGACCTGAGCGCAGACCGGCTGCGCGCCGGGTTCCAGCGCGCCGCGGCCGCGTGGGTCGATCCCAAGGGAATGTACGCGGGCCGGCCCGACGGCACGCTCAAGGCGGCGGGGAGCTCGTTGACGGACGAGCTGAAGAAGAACGGATTCGAGTTGCAGATCGTTCTCGAGGACCGTTTCCAGCTCTGGACGAAGGAGCCGCTGTCGCGCCGGCAGCTCCGCTCCGCGGGCGGCGTGTCCCTCGAAGGCCCCGACTAGGGGACGCGCCCGCGAGCGTCGCCACGGGCGAACCAGCCATGGACTCCCGCGTCGCGTACAGGTGGTCTAGACTGCCTCTTGAGGGACCGGACCCCGCCCTATTCTCCGAGAAGGAGCCTCCTGATGGCCGAGTCGAACGGCAACGTCAAGACCGCGCTCAAATACGCCGACCAGCACTTCGACGACTTCAAAGGGACCCTCGTGACCCTCTCGCGCATTCCCAGCGTCTCCGCGGAAGGTTTCCCCGCGGCCGAGGTGCATCGCTCCGCGCAGGCCATGGGCGACGCGCTGAGAGACGCGGGCGTGGAGAAGGTGCAGGTCCTGGAGATCCCGGACGTGCACCCCTACGTGTACGGCGAGTGGATGCACAAGCCGGGGGCCCCGACCATCCTCCTTTACGGGCACCACGACGTGCAGCCGCCGGGCCGGCCCGAGAAGTGGCTCTCTCCGGCCTTCGAGCCCACCGAGCGCGGCGGCCGCCTCTACGGGCGCGGCACCGCCGACGACAAAGGCGGGTGCATGACCCACGTGGCGGCGGTGATGTCGTACCTCAAGGGCGCGGGCGGCCTGCCCTGCAACGTGAAGTTCATCATCGAGGGCGAGGAGGAGATCGGCTCCGAGAACCTCGGAAAGTTCCTCGAGAAGTACAAGCACATGCTGGCCGCGGACTTCATCGTGCTCTCGGACACGGCCAACTTCGACACCGGCGTGCCCGCGCTGACCTACCAGCTCCGCGGCATCGTGCAGGTGGACGTCGAGGTCAAGGTGCTCGACCATCCCGTGCACAGCGGGATGTGGGGCGGCCCCGTGCCCGACCCCGTGCAGGTCCTGGCCGACCTCATCGCCGACCTGCGCAACAAGGACGGATCGCTGAACATCCCCGGCCTCTACAAGGACGTGGCCAAGCCGGGCAAGAAGCAGCTCAAGCGCATCCGCAAGCTCCCCTTCGACGAGAAGAAGTTCAAGAACGAGGGCAGCCTGCTCAAGGGCGTGAAGCTCTGGGGCGAGAAGGGCTACTCGGTCTACGAGCAGCTCTGGACGCGCCCGTCGCTGACGGTGATCGCCACCGAGTCGCACGAGTTTGCCGGCTCCTCGAACCAGATCGTCGACTCCGCGCGCGCGCGCCTGAGCCTCCGCACCGTTCCCAACATGGACGGCCGCAAGGCGGGTGAGCTCCTGGTCAAGAAGCTCACCCGCAAGCCGCCGTACGGCGTGCACGTCAGCGCGACCATCAACGGGTCCACGCCCTGGTGGACGACCGACCCGGACGGACCCGCCTTCGAGGCCGCCCGCCGCGCGCTCGAGGCCGGCTTCAAGAAGGAGGCGGCGATGATCGGGGCGGGCGGATCGATCGGGTTCGTGCAGCCCTTCTCCGACCTGCTCGGCGGCGCGCCCTGCCTGCTCACCGGCGTCGAGGACCCACCCTGCAACGCGCATTCCGAGAACGAGAGCCTTCACCTCGGCGACTTCCGGAAGTGCATTGCCTCCACCGTCCACCTCTACGACGAGCTGTCGCGGGTGCCGGTGCGGGCGCCCCGCTAAGGAGCGCGTCGGAGACAACGCTGGCGACGCGCTCCTAACATGAAACGAATCGCAAAGAGCTGATGCTCCGGCGGCCCGAAGGGACACCTATTAGGAGCCCGTCCGGTCTCGACGGGCTCCTAGTGGGTCGCCGTCTCGGTGCGGCCACCGTCTTCGTCCTGGTCGTGCTGGCCGCGACGTCGCTGCGCGGCCAGGCGCCGGAACTCCGCCTGGCCTTCATCGGCGACGCCGGCTCCGGCAGTGCCAGCCAGCGCGCGGTGCGCGATCAGATGCTCCGGGTGCCCCTCGCGTTCACCTTCATGCTGGGGGACAACATCTACGAGCGCGGGAGCCGGGAGGACTTCGGGCCCCGATTCGACCAGGTGTACAAGCCGCTGATGGACAAGGGGACGATCTTCCACTCGGCCCTGGGCAACCACGACGTGTCGTTCTGCGGGGCGCGGACGACGATGATCGACCGCCTGCCCGCGGACGCCGACGCCTACCGCTGGGACATCCTGCGCTGCGACGTGAAGGCCCAGCTCACGCATCCCTCCTTCGGCTACCTGGGGGGCCAGCGGTACTACTCCGTGCGCACGGACTCTGCGGCCGCGCCCCTGGCCGAGGTCTTCATCCTCGACTCCAACACCCTGCGCACGTCGCAGAGCAAGCTCTCTCCCCTCCAGACGGACATCCCGCAGGTCGAGTGGCTGGAACGGGTGCTGTCCGCCTCCAACGCGCGCTGGAAGATGGTGATCATGCACCATCCCATCCACTCGCCCTCCGTCCCGTTGAAGTATTTCCTCTTCATCCCGGTCCAGGAGGGTCACGCCCGCGAGCTGCTGCTCGAGCAGCAGCTCGGTTCCATCCTCAAGAAGCACGGCGTGGACGTGGTGCTCGCGGGCCACAACCACTTCTACGCGCGCATGGTGCCGCAGGACGGCATCCGCTACTTCGTGTCCGGCGGCGGAGGGCGCAGCGCATACGAATTCAAGGATCAGCCCGGCTACGTCGCGGCGGGCGGGGGCTTCTATCACTTCCTCTACGTGAGGCTCACCCGCGACCGCTTCGAGTACTACGCCATCGATCGCGACGGCCGCACGCGCGACGCCGGCTGGTGGGCGAAGGGCGACGCCGCGGACCATCTGCTGCCGGCGGGTGCGCGGCCGCCCGGTTAGCCGGCGCGTCCTCCCCGCGCGGGGCTCAGCGCAGGGTCTGGAAGAAGGCGCGGATCGCGTAGAACGCGAAGTACGCGTAGAACGCCGAGCAGAGCAGGACGCCCCCCTCGCGCCAGAGGGCGGGCCGCAGGGCCCGGGGCAGGAACCGCCGGTTGACCCTCACGATCTGCACGCCGGCGATGGCCAGCACGACGCCGGCCATGTTGGCCAGGAACTTGAAGAGCTGGAAGCCGTTGAAGAGGGTGAGGAACCAGAAGCCGGGCCAGATCTGCCGCAGGTAGTGGGCCTGATAGGCGCCCGCGGCCAGCCCCTGCAGGTCGGTGCCGTGCGGGATGATCGCGGTGGCGAGATTGACGTTGAGGTACATCCCGAAGAAGCAGAAGAGGCCCCAGATCCAGATCTGGTCGAGGTGCACGTAGCGCAGCCAGTCCCGCCAGCGCGTGAGGTTGTCGCCCTCGGCGCGGAACACCTTGCCGACGTGCGAGAGCGCGACGTGATGGCCCCCGACCGCGCTGGGGATCGCGCCCACCAGCTTGCCCATGCCGAATCCCTTGTCGCGCACCCAGTTCGTCACCGTGAGGTTGCCCATGCCGCCGGAGCCGGCGGTGGCGGCGAAGGCGCCGATGAGGCTCCAGTCGATGGGCTGGGGAAGACCGGAGAAGAGGAAGAATCCGACGAAGGTCCGCCACCAGTGGGCGGCGGGCACGAAGGCCACGTTGACCGAGATCAGGAACAGGAAGACGACGCCGAGCATCGTCCAGGCGAAGTACTCGAGCATCCGCTCGATGGTGCCGCCGAAGGACAGGATGAGCACCACGACGAGGATCAGGGCGACGGTGATCCACCCTGCGCGCCCTGGTCCGGCGCACCCGGCATCCGTCCCATCCAGGCCGCGAACAGCGCCGCCGCCGCGCTGCCGGCCAGCGCCGGCCATCCGAGCTGGAAGAACCCGATGACGGAGTAGAAGCCCGCCCAGAAGCGGCCGCCGGGGCGCAGCCGCATGATCCCGCCGTAGATGGGCTCGCCGGTGTAGAGGGTGTAGCGGATGCCTTCCAGGTTGAAGAGGACCTGCAGCACGATGGCGGCGGTGGCGATGAGGAAGATGTCGGTGCCGTACTTGACCGCGGTCGCCGGTCCGACGAGCCATTCGCCCCCGCCGATCGAGGTCGCGGCCATGACCGCGCCCGGTCCGATGACCTTGAGCGCGTTGCGCATCCCGAAGGGCAGCGGCGCGGGCAGCTCGGCGACGTCCCAGGCGGGCAGCGCTCCGTGATCCGGCGGGAGCGAGGGGTCGTCTTTCGGCCACGGCGCGCCGGCGGCGGAGACGAGGGCAGCGCTCATGGCGCGGAGTCTACTCGGATGCGGGTGTTCGTTCTATCCTTCGACGAACGAGGAGCGCGCGATGAACAGGGTCCGGGTGGCGATGATGGCAGGGGGAGTGATGCTGGCGGTGGCGGCCGTCCGGTCCGAGACGCCGCCGGGGTTCGATCTCGTCATCGCGGGCGGCCGCATCGTGGACGGCACGGGCGCGCCCTGGTTCCGTGCGGACATCGGGATCAAGGGCGACCGCATCGTCGCCGTCGGTGATCTCTCCCAGGCGGCCGCCGTCCGCCGGATCGATGCCCGCGACCACATGGTGGCGCCGGGCTTCATCGACATGCTGGGGCAGTCGGAGATGAACCTGCTCGCGGACAACCGCGCGGAGTCGAAGATCCGCCAGGGCATCACCTCGGAGATCACGGGGGAGGGCGGCTCCGCGGCCCCGGTCAACGAGGCGACGCTCAAGGACCAGCGGGCCTGGCTCGACACCTACGGGATCAAGGTGGATTGGACGGACTTCCGCGGCTACTTCGACGCGCTGCGCCGCGCGCGGCCCGCCATCAACCTCGGCTCCTTCGTGGGCGCGGCCCAGGTCCGCCAGGTCGTGCTCGGCTCGGAGGACGCGCAGCCCACGCCGGAGCAGCTCCGGCGCATGGAAGAGCTGGTCGAGACGGCGATGCAGCAGGGCGCGCTCGGCCTCTCGACCGCGCTCATCTATCCCCCCGGCTCCTACGCGCGCACGCCGGAGCTGGTCGCCCTCGCGCGCGTGGCCGCGCGCCATGGCGGGGTCTACGCCTCGCACATCCGCGACGAGGGCAGCCACGAGATGGACGCGCTGGAAGAGGCCATCACCATCGGGCGCGAGGCCAAGATCCCGGTCGAGATCTGGCACCTCAAGGTGGCCGGCCGCTTGAACTGGGGCCACATGAAGGACGTGGTGGCGCGGATCGAGCAGGCGCGCGCGGAGGGTCTCGACGTCACCGCCGATATGTATCCGTACGTCGCGAGCGGCAACGGCCTCGACGCCACCGTCCCGCAATGGGCGCAGGCGGGTGGAGTGGACGCGATGATCAAGCGCTTCCACGATCCCGCCCAGCGCGCGCGCATCCTGGCCGAGATCCGCGGCGGGCACGGCGGGGAGTGGGACGGCTGGAAGGGACGCCCGCCGGAGGACATCCTCATCGTCTCCATGCTCGACCCGTCCCTCCAGAAATGGACGGGCAAGCGTCTTTCCCAGGTGGCGACGGAGATGGGCAAGTCGCCGGAGGAGGCGCTCATCGACCTCGTGGAGGCGGACCGCGCGAACGTCTTCGTGGCCCGCTTCTCGATGAACGAGGACGACCTGCAGTACGCGCTGCGCCGGCCGTGGGTCGCCATCGACCTCGACGCCGGCGGCTTCTCCCTGGACGGGCCCTTCGGCACGAGCAAGCATCATCCCCGTGCGCTGGGGACGATGCCGCGGGTGATCGGCCATTACGCGCGCGACGTGAAGCTGTTCTCCATCGAGGAAGCCGTGCGCAAGATGACGTCGCTGCCGGCGCGGCGCATGGGCCTTTTCGACCGCGGGCTGCTGCGGCCGGGCCTGGCCGCGGACGTCGTCGTCTTCGATCCGGAGCGGATCCGTGACGTCGCGACCTTCGAAGTGCCGAACGTCTACTCCGAAGGCGTCGAGCACGTCGTGGTGAACGGGCGCGTCGTGCTCGACGGGGGACGCACGACGGGTGAGCGGCCGGGCCGGCCGCTCACCCGCACGACGCCTTTCTAGCGGACGGTGGCGGTGAAGACCTCCTCCATGGCCAGGCCGCGCGAGCAGCCGGTGGCGGGGGCGAGCTGGAGGCGGCTGTCCGTCCAGATGGGATGGGCCACGCCGCCGTACGAAACCAGCCCTTCGTAATCGCCCTGCTGGTTGCCGTAGTTGATGCCGCTGCACGGGAAGCCCCCGCCGCAGTCGTGCTCGTTGGATCGGGCGGTCGTGACGCGCGCGTCCGCGCTCCAGGAGCCGGCGCCATCGGCGGAGCGCGCGAGATAGACGTCGGTCTCGTACCGTGCGCCCGTACGGTCGTTGCGCGTGTCGTAGTACGACACGGTCACCGCGCCCGTGACGGGGTCCACGGAGAGCCAGTGGTTGAACCGGTCCGCGGGAGCGGCGAGCCGGTCGCCGACACCCGCGGGCGACGACCAGTGCGCGCCCTGGTCGTCCGAGAACGACAGCAGGATGTCGGTGGTCCCGGCGTCGGTCAGGTCCATCCACGAGCAATAGAGACGACCGCGATGCGTTCCCGTCGAACGGTCGGTGTCGCAGGCGGGATAGACGAGGGCCGCGCGGAACGACTCCGCCGGGATCGCGATGTCGAAGGGGATGCGCTTCGACGCGATCAGGCCCTCCTGACCCCAGGTGGCTCCGCCGTCGAAGGAGCGATTGAACGCGATGGTGTTGGCCGCGTAGTCGTTCCAGGCCACGTAGAGCTCTCCGCCGGGTCCGACGAAGGGGACGGCGCCGATCGATCGTCCGGGCCCACTCGGCTCGTCGGCACGATTCACGGTGAAGGTCGCGCCGCCGTCCGCGGACGCGGCGACGCGGATGCCGCCTCCGACGGAGCCTCCGGCCGCGGCGTCCCACGCGATGTACACGCGATCACGGAAGGGGCTGCTCGCGTTCGTGTCCGCGGTGATCATCGGCTTGTCGTTGAAGTGGTTGGTGCCGCCTTCGGACGAGAAGTAGGTCACGGAGGGGTACGTGCGGCCGCCGTCCTGGGATCGCGCGACGGCCATCGCGGTCCCGTTGATTCCGGAGCCGTTGCCGAAGAACACGACGATGTACCCGTAGTAGACGTTGCCGCGCGTGTCGAAGGCGAGGGTGGGATCGGAGCCGAAATCCGTCCCGTTCCCCTTGGGCGGCGGGAGCGGGAGATCGACGCCGCCCCAGGTGCCGCCGCCGTCACTCGAGAAGTAGCCGCGCATGGGCAGCCGGAAGATTTCGTTCGAGCCCGCGGTGAGCGTGCTGGGTCGGCTGGGATCGAGGGTGATGTAGGTCTCGCTCTGCGGCCCGCATTCGTTCGAGACGTTCACGTTGGTCTTGCCCGCGGTGGTGGAGACGGTGGCGGATCCGGTCTCGATGGATCCACCCTTGGCCAGGTACTGATACTTGTCCCACCAGGTCGGGCTGTTGGGGTCCTTGGCTTGCGCGGGCACCGTGCCCAGCACGAGGGTCAGGGTGCCGCCGACGACGATACGAAAAAGCAGTTTCATTTCCTCGATTCCTTCCCGGGCGAGCGAGGCGCAACCCTACGAGCGTCGCGGCCCCTTGCCCTCGCGCGACCAGTGGCTGCTGGCCCAGCCGCTGCTCTCCCTGCCCGCCACCAGTCCCGACCCTCTCGCCCGTGGCCACTGCGAGGCGCGCCTCGACGGCGATTGGGGGAGCGACTTCTCGGTCGTGGAGGGAGCCGCGGGGCGCCTCAGCTACCTCGTCGACGGAGAGCATCGCAGCGGCGCCCTCACCCTGCGCCGAGGTTTTGGCGGTGGGCTCACGCTCGGTCTCCGTGCCTCCGTCCTGTGGCGCGGGCGCGGGATCATGGACGGCATCATCGATTGGTGGCACCGCACGCTGGGCTTTCCCGACGCGGGCCGGTCGCAGTTTCCCGACAACCGCTTCCGTGTCGAGGGACGCGACACGAGCGGGAGGGCGCTCGCGTGGAGGGGGCGCGGGGGGACGGGCCTCGGCAACCTCGAGATCGAAGCGCATCAGGTCCTGTTCGGCCTCGAGGACGGCGGCGGATGGCGCGCGGCCGCGGTCGCCCGCCTGAGCGCGCCCACGGCGACCGGTCCCTTCGCGGACGTCGGCAGCGCGGCCGCTCTGCAGCTCGTGGTGGCGCGTCCGCTGGGCGGGCGCACCAACGTCTATTTCGGCCTGGGGACGACGATGCAGAGCCGGCGCGAGGTCGAGGGCCTGCAGTACCGGCGCACGCGGCCGCAGGGGTTCCTCACCTTCGAGGGGCGGCTGACGCGCGGCTGGAGCATGATCGTCCAGCTCGACGCGGCCTCGCGTCTGGTGACGAACGTCGAATCCTACCCGGGAACGACCGTCTACCTGCGTGTGGGCTCGAAGTTCGGCCTGCACCGCGGCTGGATGCTCGAGGGTGGCATCACCGAGGGCGTGAAGAACCAGGTCGCGGCCACGGACTTCGGCGTGCTGGCGACCGTGGGTCGGAAGTTCTAGCTCGGAGATCCTCGGCCGCTCGAGGCCACGATCGGTATCCCGACGAACGGGATGTGCCCAAACCACTGGATCCACCAGCGGTAGGTGATCGTGGGCGGACGGTGCAAGAGGATCGGGATCACGGCCAGCGACATCACCATCCAGATCAGCGGTCCGTACAGGGCGGCGACCTTGACCATTCCGTAGGGTGAGGCGAGGACGCCGCGGACCCGGCGCGAACGCAAGACGAGGAACAGGAACACCGCGGACCATGCGAAGGCGACGCCGAAGTGCATGAGAACGCCTACCGCGACCGTGCGGGCGCCTCCGTTGAACGCCTCCGGGCCCAACAGCACCGATGCCACTCCCTGAAAGAGGCGCGACACCGTCGACCGATAGGCCACGACGTTCAAGATGCTCGAGAACAGGCCGTCGACGACACCGGTCAGCAGGCTGGCGCGAACGAGGTGGGTGACCCGATCGGGATCGGAGGGCAATCCGGACCTAGCGG
>WNFI01370031.1_pt1 | contig 16981 bp, 17 predicted proteins | sample 5400471 | NCBI WGS metagenome assembly WNFI01 (sample SAMN13153348, study PRJNA577476) | soil metagenome | isolation source: 100 cm saprolite on Douglas fir-dominated hillslope | place: USA:California | collected 2013-09-17 | reverse complement strand
AAATCCCGTAAATCATGAGCTCGCCTTTCTTGGCAATAGCATCAAATTCAAGCTCTTTGGCGTTTTCTATGTATTTGGAAATAGTGACAGGATATTCTGGAGAAAGCACAGCGGCTTTTGTAATGAAACTACGCAATTGCTCGGAATTGTAACATACGCTCATGGCAGAACCGGATAATACATACGAAGGACGAACTAGGACCGGAAATCCTTCCTTTTTTGTAAATTTTTCTGCTTCTTGCATGTTTGTGAAGCTCTGCCATTTTGGTTGGAGAATATTTAGCTTATCAAGGAGAGCCGAAAAAGTATTTCTGTCTTCCGCACGGTCAATATTTTCCGCGCTAGTACCTAAAATTTCGAATCCTTCACGGGAAAGCTTTTTAGCTAAATTATTCGGCCTTTGTCCCCCTACGGATATAATTAGACCCCCAGCGGATTCAAATTCATAAATATCCGACACAGTTTCAAAGGATAAATTTTCAAAATATAGCCTACTAGACATATCGTAATCGGTAGAGACAGTTTCCGGATTACAATTTACTATAATTGATTCTTTTTTATGTTTCTTTAAAGCCACAGCCGCATAAACTGAAGACCAGTCAAATTCAACACTTGATCCTATGTGGTATGGTCCAGATCCAAGAACCATTATCCCTTCTTTACCTATGGGCAATACATCATTATGAAAACCGTGATATGTAAGATATAGATAATTAGTTTTTGCCGGCACTTCTCCAGCAAGAGTATCTATGGCAAATACTGACGGCAGTACACCTAAATGTTTGCGAAGTTTTCTTATTTCAAATTCTGTTTTATTGCACAAGCGTCCGATACCCTTATCCGAAAATCCCAGCTGTTTAAGCTCTAGTATGACAGCTTGGTTCAGATTTTTACTTTTCTTGAATTTATTTTCCGCGTTTACTATATTTTTAATTCTGTATAAGAACCACGGATCAATGCCTGTAATTTTATATAAAGATTTTACTGTAATACCTTTCTTCATGCTCTCTGCTAAAGCAAACAATCTCTTGGATGTGGGAACCGACAGCAACTTTTTTATCTCTTTTTCGTCCTTAAATCCGTTTTGAGTTATACCCTCGCACAAACCCGACTGCATACGCACTGATTTTTGCAGAGCTTCCTCAAAGCTACGGCCTATAGCCATTACTTCTCCAACGGATTTCATGGCGCTTCCGATAACCTCATCTGCACCTTTAAATTTTTCAAGGTCCCATCTGGGCATCTTTACTACTACATAATCAAGCGCCGGCTCAAAGAAACTCTGAGTAACTTTGGTGATTTTGTTTTGAACTTCTAACATGCTCCTGCCGAGCGCAAGTTTCGCAGCAACATATGCTAGAGGATACCCTGTGGCTTTTGAGGCCAGTGCGCTTGAGCGAGATAGACGGGCGTTTACTTCTATCACGAAATAATCTAATTTACCGTTTTTTGGATTCGGGTTTAATGCGTATTGCACATTGCACTCGCCTACAATTTTTAAACTATTTACTATTTTTATACTGGCCTCACGTAGAGCGTGATACTCTTCGTTCGTGAGCGTCTGGCTCGGAGCTACCACTATGGAGTCTCCTGTATGAATACCCAAAGGATCAAGGTTCTCCATATTACAGACGGTTACTGTGTTGCCGTATTTATCTCTCACTACTTCGTATTCAATTTCTTTGAAGTGGTGCAAATATTTTTCTATAAGCACTTGTGGAGCCACTGCAAGCGCCCCTTTTACAATATCTTCAAGTTCTCTTTCTGTGTGGGCCACTCCAGATTTCTGTCCTCCTAAGGCAAATGCTGCACGCACCATGAGCGGATATCCTATTTTATCCGCTATGCTTTTCGCCTGGCGAAAATTTACTGCCGCGCCAGAAGGCGGAACAGGTATGCCCATATTTCTTAGATGGCTGGCGAAGAGCTCTCTGTCCTCAGTAAGCTCTATGGAACTCGCGGGACTACCGAGTACTTTTACGTTGTACTTTTTCAGTATTCCTTTTTTCTCAAGAACCAGTCCACAGTTTAGAGCCGTCTGGCCTCCAAAAGAAAGCATGATTGCATCCGGCCGTTCTTTTGCTATCACTCTCTCCACGAAATAATCGTTTACGGGCAGAAAGTACACCTCGTCCGCTAGAGTTTTGGATGTCTGAAAAGTAGCGATGTTTGGATTTACCAAAATAACTTTTATGTTTTCCTCTTTCAGAGCCTTAATAGCCTGGCTTCCGCTGTAGTCAAATTCTCCAGCCTCGCCTATCTTAAGCGCTCCAGAACCTAATACTAAAATTTTTTTATATTTATTTCTCATAATTTACAGATCTTTGCTTTATTCCGGCTTTTTTCAAAAAATAATCAAACACCCAGTCAGTATCATTGGGGCCCGGAGTCGCTTCCGGATGAAACTGCACAGACATGAAAGGCAAAGTATTATGGATCATTCCTTCATTGGTGTCGTCGTTTGCATTGTAAAACCATTCTTTAAAATTTTTAGGAATGCGCTTAACTGCGAAACCATGGTTTTGTGTGGTCAAATAGCATTTATTAGTACCCTCCAAGACACAGGGCTGGTTTTGGCTGCGGTGGCCGAACTTTAGCTTATATGTACTGCCCCCTAAGGCGAGCGCTAAGATCTGATTACCTAAACATATTCCAAGAGTTGGAATTTTCTTAGCAATTATTTTCCTTATATTAGCTACTGTAACTTTGGCTTTTGTGGGATCTCCTGGGCCGTTTGATATGATAACCGCAGAATAGGGAAAGTTGAGCTTCGTAACATCAGTGTCATGAGGAACCACCGCCACACGGAGCCCTCTTTCGATAAGTCTATTGATAATGTTTCTCTTTGCTCCGCAGTCTATGACGACTACTACCTGCTTTCCATCTCCCTCAAAGTGGATTTGGGGAGTTGAAACTTCTTCCACCAGATTTTTTTTATTTGGATCTACAAAATTTGTATTTTCATTATCATGAATTATTTTACCAAGCATTACTCCTTCCATTCGGAGTTTTTTTGTAAGGGCTCTAGTATCCTTTATCTCTAGTGCAGGAATATTTTCTCTCCTTAGCCATTTGCCAAGGGTTTCTACGGAGCTATGGTGGCTCGGAGTATCTATATAGTTACATACAATGAGACCTGATATCTGTATTTTGGCAGATTCCCAAGATTTTTTTTCTGGAACACCATAATTCCCTATTAAAGGATAAGTAAGGACCAGTATTTGCCCTTTAAAAGATGGATCCGTTATGGCTTCCGGATAGCCAACCATGCCGGTTGCAAATACTACTTCCCCGGAAATTGATTTCTGTGCTCCAAAATTTCTTCCTTCGTAGACGCTTCCGTCTTTTAATATTAATTTGGAAATTTTATTTACCATAAACTTTTCCTTTAATCACTGTCATAACCACACTTCCCGGGAAAGTTATTCCTAAAAACGGCGACCATTTGCATTTTGTCTTTAGCATTTCTTTTTCTACCTTAATAGGTTTCTTCATATCTATGACCGTAAGCGAGCCTATATATCCTTCTTCAATACTCCCGTATTTACCTTCTACAAACTCATTTATAAAATTGCCAGGATTTAGGGAACAAACTTTCGCTATTTCCTCTTCTGTAAAACCATGTTCTTTCATGAGCCATGATACAAAGGGCCCATAAGTATCAAGGTGCGTAAGCCCGGAAATACCTTTTTCTTTTTCTTCTACAGAATGCGGCGCGTGGTCAGTAGCCAGATAATCTATATCTCCTTTTTTCAGCATCTCAATTAGGGCGAGCCTATTCTCTTTTGTCTGCCTTATCGGTGGATTCACTTGAAACTCCACCCGTTTAAAATCTTTTATCATAGTCTCATCAAAATACAAATGGTGAGGTGTAACTTCCACGCTTATTTTTACTCCACGCGCTTTTGCTTCAATTATTTTTTGCATTCCTTGCGTGGTAGAACAGTGACAAATTTTTCCAGTGAGATCGTACTTTTCTATAAGCTCTATAGCAAAATCAACCGCCGAAATTTCTGCTTCCTTGGGGCGCTTGCTTTCATGGCTAGAAGCTTTTGAATTTTCTTCCAATATTTTCGGATCCTCGCAGTGGAAACTAGCATTTTGTCCATGATATTTTGCAACTGCTTTCTCCAGATCTTCGCTTCCAGTAAAGAACAATTCCCCTACGGATGGCCCCATAAAGACTTTGTAAGGAACTTTTTTGTTAAGTGGCGCAGTCTTTGATCCTATACCCGCATACAAGAGCACTGTAACAGGAGATTTTTTTGCAAGTTCTTTTTTTGCTTGGTAACTTGTATCATCTATAGGAGGAATTGGATTATTGGGCATCTCGGCAAAAAGAGTTACTCCCCCATTTATAGCCGCTTCGCCAGCGGAAATAAAATCTTCTTTGTATTCCTGAGTATGGCTCATATCTTCCCGAGCATGGACATGGAGATCAATGAATCCGGGAAATATTAATTCGTCCTTAAAAATAAAATCGGCTTCACCTGTCGGTGAGCCGATTTTACTTATCATTCCGCGGTTATCGATTTGGATTCGTCCACGGAAAACCCTATTTGTGCTTACAATGTTTCCTTCTATAGAGAGCATAATTTAGTTGAGTATTTTTTGCGCATTGAGAAGAATGGTAGCATGTTAAATAAATTATGCAAGCACTTGAAAAAAGAAGAAAATTCGTATAATATATAGGAATGTTAATACCAACAGTAATAGAAAAATCACAATTTGGAGAAAGAGCCTACGATATATATTCGAGGCTTCTCCGTGAGCGCATAGTCTTTTTGGGCGGTCCCATAGATGACTACAGCGCAAACATCATAATAGCCCAGCTTCTTTTCTTGGAATCTGAAGACCCGAAAAAAGACATACACCTCTACATAAATTCTCCCGGCGGATCAGTAACTTCCACCATGGCCATAGTGGATACTATGAATCATGTGCGCCCGGACATTTCCACTTTCTGCGTGGGTCTTGCCGCCTCGGGTGGGGCTATTATTTTATCTGCGGGCAAAAAGGGAAAGAGATATATTTTGCCGAACGCAGAGGTGATGATCCACCAGCCTCTAGGCGGAGTAGAGGGTCAGGCTTCGGACATTGCCATTACTGCAAAGCACATTTTGAAAACCAGAGACAACTTGAATAAACTCCTCGCAAAGAATACTGGCAAAACAGTAGCTCAAATAGAAAAGGATGTGGAAAGAGATTTCTTTATGGATGCAGAAGAAGCCAAAAAATACGGTATTATAGATGAGATAGTGACTAAGTCTAAAAATTCTACCCCTAAATCTTAATCCCCTTTTAAGAGAGGCGCACCCTAGACACGAATGGGCTTATTTGGTATATTAAATAAGTTGAATTTTAGAAATTTTATTTACTTGGTTTATAGGAACAATCCCATTATGAAGTGTTTTAAGGATAATTTTCAAATCTTTAATAAGGGTTTTCTTCAAAAATTGAGCTAGCATAGTGGCTTGTTCTTGTAAGTCGAATCAAGACTTATGAGCTTAACAATAATAATTCTGATCGGAGCCGGAGTGCTTCTTTTGGGCGTTCTCCTTGGGTACTATCTCCGCCTGATTATCGCTCTCGGCAAGAGGCGCTCCATAGAGATAGACATCAAGCAAATGATGTTGGGCGCGAAGGAAGAAGCGCAAAGAATAACGGATGAGGCCAAGAACAAGACAGAGGAAACTCTGTCTTCCGTCCGAGAAGAAGAAAAGAAGAAAGAGCAGGAATTTAAGGAGACGGAAAAAAGACTCATCAAAAAAGACGAGTTTTTGGACGCCCGACAGATGGAAATAGACAAGGAGGTAGAAAATATAAAGATAAAGGTGGAGGAAGTGAAGAAAATACAAGAAAAGATACAGAAAATAGAATCGGAAAAACTAACAGAGCTAGAAAGAGTGGCTAGGCTAACAGAAGATGAAGCCAAAGATGAGCTCCTGCACGATATCGAAAAGAAATATGAGGAAGACATTCTAATAAAGATCCAGAAACTTGAGAACTCTAATGAGGAAAAGCTAGACCGCAGAGCCAAAGATATTTTGGCAACTTCCATACAGCGCCTTGCATCAAGCACAGCTTCCGAACTAATGACGACCATAGTATCTATACCCAACAATGAGATAAAAGGAAAAATTATAGGAAAGGAAGGAAGGAATATTAGAGCATTTGAACGAGCTTCGGGGGTGGAACTTATAGTGGACGATACCCCAGGATCCATTATCATTTCCTCTTTTGATCCCATCCGTCGCCAGGTAGCCAGGTTGGCACTTGAGAACCTTATACTTGATGGCCGTATACAGCCGGCAAAAATAGAGGAGCTTGTTGAGAAAGCAAAGGAAGAAATAAACAAAATAATAAAGGAAAAAGGTGAGCAAGCTGTATACGAATGCGGAATATTTAATTTTGATCCTAGGATAGTTGCCATCATAGGTAGGCTGTACTTCCGCACAAGCTATGGGCAAAATGTGCTTCAGCACTCTATTGAGATGGCACATATCGCCGGCATGATAGCAGAGGAGCTTGGTGCTGATGTTGCCATAGCAAAAGCAGGAGCCCTGGTACATGACATAGGAAAAGCGCTAGATCATGAAGTACAGGGTACACATATAGAGATAGGTATGAGAATACTCCAGAAATTCGGAGCAGATGAACGCATAATTACTGCCATGAAAAGTCACCACGAGGATTATCCTTATGAAACCATAGAGGCCATAATAGTTCAGACTGCAGACGCAATTTCTGGCGGTAGACCCGGCGCCCGTCGAGATTCTGTGGAAAATTATTTAAAAAGGCTTCAGGAGCTTGAGACTCTAGTAAATGCCTTCCCGGCAGTAGAAAAATCTTATGCCCTACAGGCGGGCCGCGAGATACGCATATTTGTTACTCCGGAAAAGGTTTCGGATGCCGAAGCCAAGCTGATGGCCCGCGACATTGCTATAAAAATAGAGCAGGAGCTCAAATACCCAGGCGAAATAAAGGTAACTATGATCCGGGAAACCAGAATTATAGAATACGCCCGTTAAAAAATACTAAAATAAGGTTAAATTAAGGCAAGAAAAGCGTCTTTTTGTCAAATAGCCTTGCTATTGCTAGCAAAATTGGCTTGATATATAATGTAAAGGCTAGTAAAGCTTATAAGTAAAGGGTCGAAATATTATAAAAGACTTTTTAACACACTAGAATATGAATAAACAAGCATTAGCTGAATGGGTACATGGAAAGCTCGGTGGCACAAAGGTGCAGGCTGAGGAGGTCGTTGACGGAATGTTTGATGCTATCGTTGGTACTCTAAAGAAGGGCGGTGAAGTTTCAATCGCCGGCTTCGGAATCTTTTCAGTCAAGCAAAGAGCTGCTAGAATGGCTCGCAATCCTAAAACTGGCGAGGCAGTAAAGGTGGCTGCTACCAAGGTTCCAAAATTCAGGGCTGCAAAAGCTTTGAAGGACGCAGTTAAGTAATTTTTATCTCGAGATAAAAACAAAAGCACCCATTTCTGGGTGTTTTTGTTTTGCCTATTATAATATTTTAAGGAGATCATTTATATTATCTATAAAGAAATCTGGCTCTGGATCATGCAGTTTGTCTTTATGAAAGCCGTAAGTGGCTCGAATTGTTTTTGTTCCTGCATTTTTTCCTGCCTCAATATCTAAATGAGAGTCTCCAATCATTACGGTTTGTTCTGGTGCCTCTCCCAGACGTTCTAAGGCCAATAAGAGTGGAGCCGGATCTGGCTTTAAGGCATGGGCATCTTCTCCTGAAATAACTACATCAAAAAAACTAAGAATCCCGCAATCTTCAAGAGTTTGGCTGGAGGTCTTTTTAGATCGAGTTGTAACTGCAGCTATTTTATATCCTTTTTTGTGTAACTTTTTTAGAACTTCAAAAGCACCAGAAAATGATTTGGCTAAGTTTAAATTTACTAACTGGAAACTACGATGAAGTTTCATCAATTTTTCCACATGTTCACCCGGACCAGTGATGGAAGAATAGTAATCATGGAAAGCCTTGCCAACATTTTTAGACATAACAGAGCGATCAGGAATTGGCTTCCCGAGAGTAGAAAGAGCATGTTCTGTAGCCTGTAATATAAATTCGCTAGTATCTAATAACGTGCCATCAATATCAAAAAGAATCACTGTTATACCTTGCATCGATTAAGTATAACCCAGACCGTGAAATTAGTATTTCCTTATTACTGCTTTAAGTAATCCCACTACATTCAAGCTGTTCTCTGGATATATGGGCTTATATTTCTTGTTCGCAGGTTCTAACCACACCTGAGATCCATTTTTTCTAAAATATTTCATTGTAAACTCCCCGTCCACTTCTGCTATAACTATCTGCCCGTCTTTGGCCTGATTAGTCTTCTCCACCAACACCATATCTCCGTCTTCTATGTGTGCATCTATCATAGAGTCTCCGTCCACCTCTAGCATATAAGTTTTTGCTTTCTTATCTACCAATAAATCATCCAAGTTTATACTATCCACTAGCTCTTCCTCGACTGTTGCCGGAAAACCAGCAGTCACCAGTCCTAGCTTTGGGACTTCTCCAAATGATTTAGATGGAACGAGTCTGCCCAAGTGGTCTTTAGCAACGAGCCCGGAATCTACAAGTTTCTCTACTATTTTAAAAATTGCATTCTTTGATTTGAAGCCAAAGAGTTTCATCATTTCCGAATACGTAGGCATTCTTTTGTTGTTGCTGTAAAAAGATTCTAGTTTTGCCTGGTATGGATTCTTCATAGATTAGAATGAGAAGTTTAAAGGCGAAAAAAGGTTTCTAAAGAAATTCCTTCGGTTGTTGTAACGAATCTTCTTTAGAAGAAGCCTATGATCCCTGGCTTCCTTTCTGTATTCTTCCCCGCGCATAATCTTGAGATCAATAATCTTGTTTAGCTTCTGTATCTCTTTCTCTATTGTCTGCAAATATTGTTTTTGTGACATATTTTTTAAAATTAAACTTATAATCTTTATCCTCTGCCCTATCCTCTTCCTCCCCTAGCGGGGAGGCCGGACGGGCTAAAGAACAACTTCATATAGAATAAGTGAACGAGCGTTCACTTGTCAACAAAAACCTGTGGATAAACTAAGATTTTTCTAAAGACTCAAATAAAGCTTTTGTTTTAAGCCCCATTTGGTCAGAGGTTTTTTGTAGCGCTTCTTTGTCAATGCATAAGGGACTCAGTTTCCAAAACTTTTCTGGGGAAATTGAAAATATTTTATCGCTATTGGGAAAATATTTTTCCGCAATTTTTTTCTGCTCTATAGTATTAGAAATGATTAGTACATCGGTCGCCCCATTATCTAATGCATGTTGCACATGAGTTATTACTTCCTTACCCCGTATGTTAGGATGCGAATACTTAGTAGTACCAACCAGCGTGGGGCTGGCAGAGCCTTTGAGGCTTAGATACGAAATAGACATAGCAGCTCTAGCTATGGAAAAAAAATCTTTTTCTTTTATGGTATGTGCTTCTATATACTCATTCTTTTTGGTTGATTCATTATGCAGGCAAAACCATAAATTTGTTTTTTGAGCGAAGATTTTTGCTATATTTAATGGTTTTTTTACTTTCATCACAACATATACTAAATAATCAAAGTCTACCAGCTTCCATGGACGTAGGAAATTTATAAACTTTCTATTACTTAGACCGTTCACATTATCCAGGTAAACGGATAAACCAAGACTTCCTTGATCAGATAAAAAATAGCAGCCATTGCCGAAACTGGCAGACATCGTGTATATGTCGTCAAAAGCATGGGCAAATCCCATTTCAATTAAAGCAAACATGGCACCAGCGCTTCTTACTCCGGTCATAGTTCCGCCAAACAACACTAAAGAAATTTTTCTGCCATCGTTTATGGGAACAGATCTGTTCCTCCTACCGTTTATATGGTCAATAACTGGATGCAGCATTTAATTTTATTTATTTCTGTAAATGTATAACTCGATAAATTCTAACCCCAGGGCTTCTGTACGTATGGGCCAATCGCTTCCACCGTCAATAAGGGGCGAATGAATATGATATGCGCCAGGTCCAAAAGTGCCAGTGGCTATGACAGCGGTAAGGTTCTCGCTCAAGCGAAGATGTGGTGTTTCTCCTATCTGAAAATCCAAATTAAGCCCTTCAGGTATAGGCTGCAGAATATCTTTTAGCCTGTTTTTGTTATCCCGCGGCCGAATCGGCTCTGGGTTTGGCGGAACATAGTATCTTGTCTTTGATAAAGGAATGAGCACACATACTTCGCTTCCTTTTGGAGGAGGAAATTGCTTATCGGGCTTTCTTGTATCCCATTCGGTGTCTCCCAAAAACCAATCTTTGCCTTCTTCTCCTTCTATGACCAGCTCTTTGCCGATAATTTCTCTAAGCCTTTCTCCTCTTAACCTTCTAGCGTCATTAACCCAGAAAAATCTCATGGCATTGCCATCTATTTCAACTGCGCGCTCGCCATGATTAAGCACAAGGATGGGTAAAGCAACCTCTTCCTCTTATGAAGAGTTATATCTACGCCAGATTGGGCCAAAAAGCTTCTTACAGACCATTTCAGATAGCCTAAAACTCCCCTATCAAACTCTATTGGCGGCAAGTTCTTTTTACTTATAAGAATTTTCAAATTTCTCTCCTGCCCAGGCTCAACAATTTGCGTTCCCTCTATTGCTACGTCTCCTCCTTTCCAAACGTTCGGGAGCTGTTCGCGGATACGATCAAGAGCTTTTTGGCTTTCGTCTAGTCTTTTAAAGTCATCTGGCTTGAAATACATGGCTTGATTATACCTTATTAAGTCTTGAATATTTATCCTCAAAAACAATAGTTATGCCTAGGAAAATAAGTGCACCACCAATAAGAAGAGCTGGAGTTAGCTTTTCATTAAAAAACAACTTAGCCCAAATCACAGCTGCTATAGGCTGGAGATAAAATGTCATTGATGTAAGTACAGGCGTCGTTTTTTTAATAACGTATTGGTATAGTAAATAATAAAAAGAGGTACCCAATATACCTGAGTACATGAGACTAAGCCATGTAATGGTTGTTATGTGCCCTAGTAAATAAAAACTTTCCCTCAAGTGAAAAGACATTAATATAATCTGAGTCGCAATAGTGGTCAGTATGAAATATTTGGTTAAAATGATAGGTGAATATTCATTTTCATATTTTTTAGAAAGTACTGAGTAGAGAGAAAAAGAGAAAACAGCCAGTAAAACGATAGCATTGCCCAATAAACTTCCCGACAAAATAGACGTACTGCCTAATACAGGAACAATAATGATAACTAGCAAACCTATAAATCCTACTATGATTCCGAGCCATTTTTTAAAACTAATTTTTTCTTTAATTATTCTTGAAGAAAGTACACCTACAATGAGCGGAACTGCAGCATAAAGGATACTGGAAGAAATTATTGTAGTGTGTTGAAATCCGATAATAAAAAATATAACATTTAGTGCCGCAACCAGAGAGATCAAAATTAGTTTCTTATAGTCCTTAATTATTTTATCCTCCTTACGAAGAAAAAAAGGTATAAGAAAAATAAAAGCAAAAATAAATCTTAAGAAGGTTAGAAGATCAGGCGGTATTTCTTTTAGTGAAATTTTAAAAAATACGCCTGTACCTCCGCCAATTATGGAAATTACTATAAGAATTAAAACGTTTTTATATTGCTGCATTATTTTTATGCATACGCCCTCCATATAGTCAGGGTCTAAGCGACCTTCCGGAGAATTTTAGATACTTTATGCTATATTTTTCATGTGCTTTTTGCACGTCCGAGCAGCTGGATTTGCCTCCAAACGACTCATTTCTATATCCTTTTTACATACTTCACACTTGCCAAAAGAGTCTCGGTTGAGACCTTTTAAAGCTCGAAGTATATTTTGCAGTCTGGGCTCCAAAACTCTTATCATTGAGCTTCGAGCTTCGTATTCCTCAAATCTATCCGCCATATCATTCTGATCTGATTCCGGCACATCTATAGCTTCCGGTGTGGCTTCCCAATCTCCTGTTTCCGGATTGAGCTTGCCCATATCGCGCATCTCTTCAAGCAGGATATCTCTTTCCTTCTCTAGTTTCTCTTTTATTTTCTTTTTATCCAACATGCCCAAATGATAACATTTTAAATTTTAATGGCAAACTTGCCAAAAAATCAGGTACAAATAGATTATTTGCCTACTTGGCTGGATGAGAGACGGTTCATCACTTCTCGGGCAGCATTTGAGCTGCTTGTGATTATAACCGAATTGTCATTTGCAAAAATATACGCCATGGCAATATTACCATCTTTGTCGTACAGAACTCGTGCGTTTTTGTTGCCTATGATCCCGTCCTCGAAGTCTTTGGTAAAAAGATAGTTGGTATCGGGATTTATAACAGGTCCGAAAAATCCGTGAAGATCAAAAAACATCTTCTTTTCCCACAAACGAAGAATGGGAAATACATCTGCGAAAGAGCGCACTTTGAGAAGTATGAAAACATCTTTGGTGTCGTTGTTTAGAGCGCCTATTAAGAAATTATCGCTTATAGGATCTGCGTCCTGGGACGTAATGCTTCCTCCAATTAGAGAAAGAAGCTCTTTAAAACCTACAATTCTTTTATTTGTAGTAAGGTATATCCCCTCTATACCACCCTTTTTTGTATTTGAGGCACTGGCCGTATTTATGACACTCTGCACTATTTGGTCATGGCCAAACCCAGATACTTCCACAAATTGGTTTTCATCAGTAAATATTAAAGGCTCGAATTGAGGAACAATGTCAACGGAAGACAAATGCTTCTGTAATGGACCGAAATAATGCCAGAGGGCCAAAGATGCAAACACTAATATTATACTAAAAGCCAAAAACAATTTATTCATTGTAGAAACCGGAGAAAGTCTTGCCTTTTCTTCTTCCTCTTCTTCATGGTCATGAATTATTTTTTTTACTAAGCCGCCCTGGCCGTACTCTATTACCTTAGCCATGTCGTCGGCATAAGTTTGTACGCTTTTGGTTTTTACCTCATTTTTTATTTCGTTGTTTGTTTCCATGATCCAAGATTATTACCTCGGCTTGAAGAAATCTTTATCAGCTTCACGTATGGATAGACTTATTTTCCCGCTTGCCCTATCTACTTTTATTACTTTTACGGGCACTATCATTCCTTCCTTTATTATATCGCTAACTCTCTCTACGCGAAATGGAGCCATTTCCGATATATGCACCATGCCATCTGTAGAGGAATTGAGTCTTACGAAGGCACCAAAGTCGGCTATTTTAACAACTTCTCCTTTCAACATTTCTCCAGGTTCAAATTCATGCGTGATCTCTAATATTATTTTCTTTGCCATCTCTGCACCACCTTCCTTTGCTGTAATAAACACAGTGCCGTCGTCTTCTACTGTTATCTCGGCTCCGGTGCGCTCCTTTATGTCTTTTATGGTTTTACCTCCGCTACCTATAACCATGCCTATCTGATCCGGTCTGATTTGTATCATTAAGATCTTCGGAGCGTTCGGAGATATTTCCTTTCGAGGAGCAGGAATTTCTTTTTCAATTCTTTCTATAATAGCTACTCTTGCCTTTTTGGACTGCACCATGGCTTCGCCTAAAATTTTTATCGACACGCCCTCTACTTTCACATCAAGCTGTATGGCTGTCACTCCTTCCCGAGTACCCGCAATTTTGAAATCCATATCTCCATAATGATCTTCTGGCCCCTGTATATCCGTCAAAACTTTGTACTCGCCATCACTCTCGTACATTAGACCCATGGCGATACCTGCAACTGGAGCTTTAATCGGAACTCCTCCGTCCATAAGAGCAAGGGTTGAGGCGCATATGGATGCTTGCGAAGTAGAACCGTTAGAAGCCATGGATTCGGAAACAATTCTCATTGTATATGGAAATTCCAAAGCAGATGGCAATACCATAGTGAGCGCTTTTTCGGCAAGTGCTCCATGTCCCACTTCGCGGCGATTCGTAAATCCGGCACGTCCTACTTCTCCCGCTGAATACGGAGGGAAGTTGTAATGATGCATAAATCTTTTTTCCACTTTGAGCTGCATGCCATCCACGAGGTTTCTGTCTTCCGGACCGCCCAAAGTAAGCACTGACAAAACATGCGTACCTCCTCTATAAAAAATTCCAGAGCCGTGAAGAATGGACGACAGCCCTCCAGCTTGTGCATAAAGATCGCGAAGCTCGTCCATCTTTCTGCCATCAGCACGTTTGTTTTCTTTTATAGCTTTCTGGTGGAGAATTTTATTTTCAGTATCATCAAACAAATTATCTTCTAGGGAAAAATCTTTCCGGTCTGGGTATGCCTCCTTAACCATATTGTTCCAAAGAGTGTGAAGAGCATCTATTTCTTTCTTGCCAGGACCTGCGAAAATTGCAGCTTCCATCTTTGGAAGTATCTCTTTGTTAAACAGAGTAACGGAATCAGGAGATATGGATTCTTTTTCTATTACTCTTTTGGTGTGTCCGATTTCTTTCACTATATTTTTCTGAAAATTCTCTAGCTTTTTTATCTGTACGCTTGCTTCCTTGAGTGCTTTTTCAAGCTCCTCTTCCTTTATCTGATGCGCGGAAGCTTCTATCATATTTATATTGCCATCTTTCCCGCAAACTGTAAGGTCATATTTATACTGCGAATCATCTTCGCGCAATTTCTGTGAAGGATTTACTTTTAAAGTATCATCGTCGTACTTACCTATGCGAACAGCCCCCACAGGACCGCCCCATGGAATATTTGAAACTGCTAGGGCGAGGGATGCTGCGTTTATGGCAAGGATTGTTGGATCATTATCATCAACAGAAATAACCGTTACTATTACTTGCACCGCATGGCGAATAGCATGATCAAAAAGTGGGCGTAGGGTGCGATCTATTACCCTGCTTCCGAGTATGGCATCTTCTGATGGTTTCCCTTCTCGGCGCACAAAACGCGAACCCAAAATTTTTCCGGCGGCATAAAATTTCTCCACGTAGTCTACTGTAAGATTGAAAAATCCTAGTCCAGTTTGACTATCTTTGGACATGCAGGCTGTTGCGAGCACTATTGTCTCGCCGTATTTAAGCATCACTGACCCATGAGCTTGTTCTGCTAAATCTGTAAATATGGCGGTCAAAGTCTTGCCGCCAATCTCCACCGAGTATTCTTTCTTTTGCATATTTTTTTGAGCTCCTCTTTAGAATAAAGTATTGTTTCACGCTAAGGTGTAACATTATCTCTATCTAAAGACGAACTGTAATTAACTGATAAACTTTTAGTTATCTTAGCACTTTGAGCTAAAAATGCAAAAAATATTATAAGGATTTTATTTAACTCCCATAAGATACTTGGCGGGATTCTCAGATAAATCCACGAAGTCATCCGCTACTTCCCGGAGACGAGCGGAAGTAGATTTGCCGAAAGCTATTACTTCCACCTGGGTCATAGTTTGAAGATATTCAACGAGCGGCACAAAGTCTCCGTCACCGGAAACAATTACTATTGTATCCACCCGTCCGGCCATTTTTATGGCGTCCACCGCGAGTCCTACATCCCAGTCACCTTTTTTGGTGCCTGTGTGAAAAATCTGCAGATCTTTTGTCTTGGTTTCAATACCTAATTTTGTAAGAGCCTCAAAGAAATTCTTTTCATCCCCGGCTTCTGTCGTGATGACATATGCCACAGCGCGAACGAGCTTCCTGCCCGCCACCCCCTCCTTTAAAACCGCGCCAAAATTAACCCGTGCTTTATATAAATTACGAGCAGAATGGTAAAGATTTTGAGTGTCTATAAAAACTGCCACTCTTTGTTCCTTATGTTTTATTACTGTCATGTATAAAAAATTATTATAAAATTATTAAAAATATCAACCTATTAGTAAGTATAGCAAAATAAAAAATTAAAACGAAAAACGATTTTTGGCGGAGAAAGTTCCATTAGAGATGGAGTAACCAGTAAAAAATTGCTTCTTATTTTAAGTAGATTATGAGAGACCCATCTTCTTCATGAGCGCATCATAGCGAGCTTTGTTTTTTCGCTCCAAATATTTCAAATGAGTGCGCCTATCAGCAACCATCTTTATGAGCCCGCGCCTAGAGTGATTATCTTTCTTGTGCTTCTTCAAGTGCTTGGCAAGCAGGTCAATTTGGGTAGAAATAACCGCTACCTGAACCTCAGAAGAGCCAGTATCCTTCTCGTGTATCTGGTGCTTTTTTATAACAGATTGCTTTTTCTTTGTAGCTAACATGACCCTTATATTAGCACAAACCGCCCAAAATTGCAAGTAGCCCAAGCCCATTAAGCGTGTCGCACAATATTTGCTATAATTTGGTGATGGCGACTGAAATTGAAAATTTCCTTCGAGACTTTCTAGAATACTTAGAAATAGAGAAAGGGGCAGCCCAAAGAACAATAGAGAATTATGGCCCCTACCTCTTGCGTTATTTTGAAGTTGCAAAAATAAAAGCAATTAAGGATATTACCCCCGATTCAGTAAGAGAATTCCGCATTTGGCAAAATCGAGAGCCTCTAAGGCGACAAAAAAACAAAGATGTTGTAGCAACCATTTCACGCGCGACCCAAAATTACCATATGATAGCGCTCAGGGTGTTTTTGAAATATTTAGCTAAAAGAGGAATTAAAGCTATGTCTTCTGATCAAATCGAACTAGCTCGTGTTCCCCACCGCTCTTTAGATTTAATCACCCCCGTAGAATTAGAAAGGCTACTTAAAGCTCCTGATGGCAAAGACTTAAAAAGTCTACGGGATAAGGCCATATTGGAACTTCTTTTTTCCACCGGAATGCGTGTTTCCGAGCTGTGCTCTCTTCATAGAGATATTGGCGCAAACACTGAAGAGCTTTCCATAAGGGGGAAGGGGGGGAAAATTAGAGTAGTCTTCATATCAGAAAACGCTCGTGCTGCGCTCAAAAAATATTTAGGTGCTCGTAAAGACATGGAGGAAGGACTTTTTGTAAAAATTGAAGAGGTAAAAAAAGACCAAAA
>WNFI01046501.1_pt1 | contig 16985 bp, 13 predicted proteins | sample 5400471 | NCBI WGS metagenome assembly WNFI01 (sample SAMN13153348, study PRJNA577476) | soil metagenome | isolation source: 100 cm saprolite on Douglas fir-dominated hillslope | place: USA:California | collected 2013-09-17 | reverse complement strand
TTGGTGGCGCCGTAAAGGTTAATCGGATTCACCGCTTTATCCGTGCTCAAGGCCAGAATCCGGCCGACGCCGGTGTCGATGGCGGCATCGATCACGTTGCGTCCGCCCATGATGTTGGTCTGGATCGCTTCAAACGGGTTGTACTCGCAGGCCGGTACCTGCTTCAGGGCGGCGGCGTGGATGACGATGGTGATGCCGGACATCGCCCGCTTCAGGCGGTCAACGTCGCGCACGTCGCCGATGAAATAGCGCAGGCTCGGATCCTGGAATCCGGACTCCCGCATCTCGTGCTGTTTCAGTTCGTCACGGCTGAAGATCGCCAGGCGGCGGGGATGGTACTCGCGCAGCATGATGTCGACAAATTTCTTCCCGAACGATCCCGTGCCCCCCGTGACCAGCACCGATTCCTGCGACCAATTCAACATGATGTCCCTTGTTTGCGCCGCTATGGCCAGCCGGGTCCGGCTTCGCGCTGGAAGCCATAAAGAGCAGGGCGGCCCAAAATTCCAGTGTTGGCTAGTATAGCGGAGGATTCCGGCGGGCGCGCCTGCACAAACGCGGACGGAAACGTCAATTATTGGGTTGAGACTTTTTCCACTGATGCTAGAATCAGGCGAATTCCCATAACATGTCGCCGCCGTCTGCCTGCGGGTGGAACGGCAGGGGGCGGGAGCCGCGTGCCGCTCGGGTTCGGTCGTGGAACTTTTTAAGGAGTAACGATGGCATCAGGGCCCTTGGTCCCACAGAACAATGGGTATCGCGACTTGCAGCCTGCCGAGCCCAATGAAATCATCAAGCCGGTTGGGCCAGGACTCTACAATGTGCTCCCCTCGCAGGATTCAGCGCTGCGCGAATACCTGCGCGTGCTCATCAAACGCAAGTGGGTGGTTATCGCCTGCGCCGTGGGCATCTTTGCCGCGGTCGCCATCGCCAGCCTGCGCGAGACCCCTGTGTATGAGGCGGTAGGCCGGATCGCCGTCAACAAGGCAGACTCCAACCTCATCAGCTTCAAGGATACGGGCCCGGTCATGGATTACTACGACCCTGCCGACCTCGACACCGAAGTGCGAATTCTGCAAGGCGACTTGCTCGCTCTGCAGGTCATTCGGCAGCTGAACCTCGACAAGCGCTCCACGGACGGGCAAGCCGCTCCGCAGCAACCTAATCTGGTGGCCGACCCGATGCAGAACGATTCCAAGCGAGTTACATCGCTGCTGGGCGGTTTCAAGGGCAATCTGAGAGTTTCACTGATTCCGAACACGCGTATCATCGAAATTCACTACCGCAGTGTTGATCCCAACCTGGCCGCGAGTGCGGTCAATACTCTGGCCGCCACGTATGTGGAGCAGAACTTCAAGACCAAGTTTGAATCCACCATGCAGGCGTCCGATTGGCTCTCCAAGCAACTGGTCGACCTGCAAATGAAAGTAGAGACCTCACAGGAAAAACTGGTGCGGTATCAGAAAGAGCACGAAATCTTCGGGATCGATGAAAAGCAGAACATCATTACCCAAAAACTCGACGAACTGAATAAGGAATTGACCTCGGCCGAATCGGATCGCATGCAAAAGGAAGCGATCTACCACATGACGCAAAGTGGCGATCCCGACGCGGTCGCCTCGGCTGTAGCGTCCGAACCGGTGGCCACGCTAGCGGGCGTGAGTACTTCGCCCCTGCTCGACAAACTACACCAGCAGCAAGCCGATCTGAAGATTCAGATTGCGGACCTCAGCACCCAGTTCGGTCCGTCGTATCCCAAGCTGGCGCAACTGAATAACCAGAGCAAGGAAGTCGAGCGGCAGATTCAGGTGGAAACACGCAAAGCCGTGGACCATCTGCGAGGCGAGTACGAGACCGCGTTGCAGCGCGAAACCATGCTGCGCCAGGCGCTGGAGACACAGAAACAGGTCGCCAACCGGCTGAATGAGAATGCTATCGACTACACGTTGCTCAAGCGCGACGTCGATTCTAACCGCCAGCTCTACGAGGGCCTACTGGAAAAACTCAAAGAAGCGGGCGTGACCGCGGGTCTTCGGTCCAACAACTTTCGCATCGTGGACGCAGCCCGGCCGCCGAACGGCCCCGTCGAGCCGAACATCCCGCGCAACCTCCTCTTCGCCTTCGTGCTCGGTCTCACCTCCGGCATCGGCCTTGCCTTTCTGCTCGAGGGGATGGACAACACGGTGCGCACCACAGAGCAGGCGCAGATTATCTCAGCCTTGCCTTCGCTCGGCATGATTCCGCTCGGCTCCAAGTCGACGAACACCGGGAATGGCGCTCGGCGCCTGGCTTTGACCTCGTCGCGAGAGGTGTTCGAACTGGTCACGCAAGTGCGGCCACAGTCGCAGATGGCGGAATCCTATCGCGCGCTGCGCACTTCCCTGCTGCTCTCGAACCTGGGCGCGCCGCCTCGTGTGATCATGATTACCAGCGCCCGTCCCCAGGAGGGCAAGACCACCACGGCCATCAACACGGCCATAGTGCTCGCGCAGAAAGGTGTGCGCGTGTTGTTGGTGGACGCCGACCTGCGCCGTCCCAGCGTTCACAAAACGCTCGGTATGGGCCCGCGCAGCGGCCTCAGCAATGTGCTGACTGGCAACGCCACTCTGGAGCAGGCAGTCACAGTGTCTCCGATTCTGCCCAATCTATTCATTCTGCCGGCCGGGTCGACTCCGCCCAACCCCGCCGAGTTGCTCGCCTCGGTCAATATGCGGGACGTGCTCAAAGAGTTGCGGGAGCAATTCGATCACGTCGTGATCGACACCCCGCCCACGCTTTCCGTGACCGACGCGGTCGTGCTGTCACCGCGGATGGACGCAATCATTCTGGTGATCCGTTCCGGCCAGACGACCAAGCAGGCATTACGCCGGGCGCGCGACATTCTGATGCAGGTCAATGCTCATGTCACTGGCGTTCTGTTGAACGCGGTGGACCTGACTTCGCCGGATTATTACTACTACTACGAGTACCAGGGAAAATACAGTCACTACTATCAGGAAGATCCCCCCGAACCGCCCGCCGAACCACAAGAGCAACCGCGGGCAGCCTCCGGCGCCTGAAGGACTGGATTTTCCGGGCCCCGGTCCGCTCAACATGAACGTTCCTTTGACTGGCCACCGCCGCCTCCTGTTTGCCGGATCGGCCGTGTTGACGCTCGCGTACCTGGCGCTGGCCACGAAGGAATTTGCCGCCAGCCATTTCGGGTTTCAATCCGACTTGCCCAGCCTGCAGCGGGCGGTTCGCCTGTCCCCGGGAAATGCGGAATACCACAACCATCTGGGGCGTTATTTCGCGTTTGTCGCCGGCAATCCCCAGGCGGCGCTGGAAAGCTACCAGGCGGCAGCACGTCTGAATCCGCACCAGGCACGGTACTGGTTCGACCTCGCCGCGGCCTACGAGGTCGGAGGCAATTCCGGCGCCCAGCGCAGCGCGCTCGAGCAGGCTCTGCAAGCCGAGCCCACGGCGCCCGACGTGGCTTGGGAAGCCGCGAACTTTTTCCTGGTGCAGGGAGACACCGGCCGCGCGCTCCGCGAGTTCCGCGTCGTCATCGAGAACGATTTTTCGCTGGCTGGACTGGCCATGCAGTCGTGCTGGCGCGTGCGCCCCGATGCGGACGCATTACTCAGCGACGTCATCCCGCACCGCACCGATACCCTGATCGCCTTCCTTTCGCTGCTCCAGTCCAAGAGCGAAATCGAGGGCACGATCAAAACATGGAACCAACTGGCGCAGCTTCATCAGAAGTTCGCGACCGGAGTGCTATTCGACTACGTACACTTCCTGGTTCTGAGTCGGCGTCCGGAAGCAGCGGCGGCGGCGTGGGAACAGGTTTCCGGTCCACTCAACCTGTCCGCGTACTTGCCGAGTCCCGACAACCTGATCGTGAACGGCGACTTCGGTCTCGACGTCCTGAACGGCGGCTTCGACTGGACCTACCAGGTCCAGAATGGAGTGCGCCTGCTGCTCGATCCCAGCGATTTCCGCGAGGGACAACGATCGCTCTCCATCACCTTCGAAGGTCCGGGTATTTCCGACGCCGGTATCCGGCAATGGGTTCCAGTGCGTCCCAACACCGAGTATGAATTCACGGTCTACTACAAGGCCTCGGAATTTCAGGGCGCCGGTGGACCGCAGATTGTGTTGCGCGATTTTTATACTCATCAACCGCTGTACTCCACCGATGTGCTCAACGGCGCTGACTTCTGGAAAGCCGCTCACGGCAAATTCACCACGCTCCCGACCACGGCCCTGCTTTTGTTAAACGTGGAGCGGCTTCCCGCGGGAAGCCCGATCCGTGGGACACTGTCGCTCGACGATTTCGAACTCTCGCAGACTGGTTCGGAGGCGCAACCGTGAGTTCCGCCCTGGCCCACCACCATCCCGAATCCCGTCAGCTCAAGCCGCGCGCGCCCTTGCGTCTATCGAGTGCCACGCTCTTCGCCGCCGCCACGGCGATCCTGTTATGCGCCCCGCTCGCCTTCGGCGCCGTGCAACCCTGGGCCATCTTCCTGCTGGAGGCGAGCGCCGCCGCGCTTTTAGCGGCCTGGGGATTTCGCCAATGGAAGCACCAGGAGCTAAAAGTTGACTGGCACCCCGTGTACGCCCCCATGCTGGCCTTCGGCGCGCTAGTGCTGGTGCAGTGGACCACTGGACTCACCGCTTACCGGCAAGTGATGTACTCGCTGCTGCTGCTCTATGCCGCCTACGGCATGCTGGTGTTTGTGACCACGCAAACTCTGCGGCGCTCGTCGCAGATACGGCCGCTCGCGGCGATCGTCTGCAGCTACGGCCTCGGGCTGGCATCGTTTTCGTTAATGCAGGGCATTGCTCCCAACGGCAAGCTCTATTGGATTTGGCCCCTGGAACAGGGCGGCTTAATCTACGGTCCGTACGTGAACCACAATCACTATGCCGGACTGATGGAGATGCTGACTCCCTTCCCGCTGGTGCTGGCGTTGTCCCGGCACACGGAAGGCAATCGCAAGCTCGTAGTCGCCGGCATCGCCGCGCTGATGGCGGGTACGATTTTTCTTTCCGGCTCGCGTGGCGGCATGCTGGCGTTTGGTGTGCAGGTGGTGGCGTTAACCGTCCTTCTTCGCAAGCGCGGAGACTGGAAGCAGCCGGTGGCCCTCGGCGTCTTCCTGGCAGTGATGATCGGATTCCTCGTCTGGCTCGGCGGCAACGAACTGACCCGCCGTCTGGCCAGCATTCAGTCGGAGACGCGACAGGAACTCACAGGCGGCGTCCGCCTCAACATCGACCGCGACGGTTTGCGCATGCTCCGGGAAAAACCCGTGCTGGGTTGGGGATTGGGTACGTTTCCCGTCGTCTACCCGCAATTCCGCACGTTCTACACCAGCTTCTTCGTCAACGAGGCGCACAACGACTACCTGCAGTTGGCGGTGGAAACCGGGATCGCTGGGTTTGGCATCGGCATCTGGTTTCTGGCGCTGACGTTCCGCGGCGCTGCCGCCAAATTGAAGGACTGGACGGAGACCATCAACGGCACCCTGACCGTGGCCGCGCTCCTGGGCTGCATCGGAATTCTGGTGCACAGCTGCCTCGATTTCAATCTCCAGATTCCCGCCAACGCCGCGCTGTTTTATGTGCTATGCGCGATCGTCGCGGCGAGTCCGTTTCAGGAATCGCAGCGCCGCCGTGCCCGCCGCTACAACCTGATTCTTGAGCCCAGCGCCGACGCCTCCCCGGAAGACATCCCGCACTAAAATCAGCGCGGTCCCTGCGCTAGAATGTCCACTCGACTCATGGCGACTCTGGATGAACCGGCGGGACCGCGATCGGCTCACGCGCCGCACTCTGATTCGCTGCTTTCACGACTGAGGCAGCATTTGGATCTTCTGGTCTTACTGCTGTTCCTTCTCGCCTGGATCGACCCGTCCTGGTTTTCGCCACGAGTTCCCTTCGTCCTCCATGACACCAGCCTGGCCGACGATAGCTGGCACCTCGACGAAGTCTTCAAACTCTCGCGCGGTGTATGGCTGGGCCGCGATGTTGCCTTCACTCACGGTCCCGTTTTTCAATGGCTCGCCAGCGTTCCAGCACGCATGATGGGCGTCTCCATGGGAGCGACTTACGCGACCTGGATCGTGCTGCCGGTCTTTTGCGCCTACGTCTGCGTCTACCTGACGCTGAAACTCCTTCTTGCGGGCCAGCCTGCGTGGAAGCGCGCATTGCTGCTCTTCCTGCTACTGGAGTTCTGGCTTGTATCGTTCGAATGGTCGCTGCAGAGCGTATTCCCAGTTCTTCTCTTCGCGATCTTTTTACGCGGCTGGTATGCGGTCGTCCAGGGACGCGGCAAGAGTCATCTACTCGGAGTCGCGGCGGCGCTGCTCTGCGGCATAGGATTCCTGATCACCATCGATTGCGGCGTGTATTCCGTGGCTGCGTGGGTGATCGCCACCGCGGCAGTGTTTCTGGAAAAAAGAGACCTCTTGCGAAAATGCGCAGTTGCGTTCATCGCGTACGCGATTTCCGCTCTAATCTTCGCCCTGGCGGTGAACGCCGCGATGGGCAGGCTTCTCGACTTTCGCTTTTGGAGAGATGGCGCGCACATCGTCGCCGTTTACCGCTGGGCGACTCCGTCGGCGATGACCCATGCGAGCACAATCCATCTGCTTGGAATATTGCTGGTGGGCGCAGTAGTGTTCCTGATTCGGGCCGTCACCAGAACTAGAGAGAATCCTGGAACCACGGAGCGCCTTGGCTTTCTGCTGGGCGGATTTGGGTTTGCGCTGGTCATGCTGCAAAGCGCGCTCGTCCGATCGGATCCCTGGCACATCTCAAACGGAGCTCTCGCTCTCGTGATTCTGACCGGAACCATTCTGTTCTCGGTTGCATCAGCGCGGCGCTCAATTCCTGCGGTGTTGTTGGCCATCGCAGGTTCCCTGCTTTTCGCCAGTCCGGCCTTCGGCCCCGGAACCATCCTCAGCCGGATCCGGCAATTGCGCCAGCCCGCGGCCGGTTGTCCCGCCGGTTTGCGTGAGTTCGATCGTGGCTGCTTCACTCCGGAATTCGTCACCGTGCTGGAGACCGCTGCTGCCTTCGTTCAGCAACGCAGCACGGCGCAAGACTCGATCGTCGTCTTCCCGTACCAAACCATGTTCGGAATCGCCTCCCAACGCCACGTGGCCGGAGGACTGCTACAGCCGTTCGCCGCCAGCGGAGAGTACTTATCAAAATTGCAGATTGCTGGACAGGAGCGGAGCCCCGCGTCCGCCGCACTGTACGCAACCGACGTCGAGTGGGACGCCCGCGATGATCACGCCGGACTCTCACCAGCCGATCTGGACCGCTGGCGCGATCACGCGATGAGCCGGCCCATCGACGGAATCTACAACTTCACTCGCACTCCCGAACTCTGGTTCTGGCTGGTGCGGCATTATCGCGTGGAGGGTGACGCGCTCACCGATGGTATCTTTGGCTTGGTGCGCGATGAGACCCGTAACGCCCGAATATCGATGTCAGTGCACAGTCTCGGCCTGGCGGCGCAATCGCTCCCGATCCAGGCGCGAAATGCAGTCATAGACCTCGGCGTTGCCGATTGGAATGCCGGAGCCGATTTTTTGCGCCTTCGCATAACGGTACTCTACGGTCCAGAGTGGAAACTCCGGAAACCGATGAATCTGCAACTGGAAGTAAAGCACGTCGACGGCAGCACCGATTTGCGCAATTTCATCGTGCCGCCCAATGTCTCCAGCGAAGTCTGGGTATACCCCTGGAAACAGGCCGACCTGGCTCGGTATTTCGACGCAGACGAGAGCCGCTGGCGGAGCACATCGCGTCCAGCGATCACGGGGCTGCGCATCGTGGCAACGCCTCTGGACTGGGTCTCGGTGGCCCCCAGCGCGATCATCATGGAGAGGGCGGATTCGGTCCGAATTGACATGCGTTCACAGGGAAAGCCATGACTGCCAGGCCCCCCGGTCCGGGCGCGGCTTGCCGTAACCGCGTGGGGAGGTACCTACTTCTTACCGTATTGCCAAGGGTTTCGGGCTTTTACCGCGATGTTTTCCGTGATATAACCGCCCTAAGCTACTCATCAGGCTCTGTGAGCGGGAATTCGTTATGCATCTGGCTGCTAAAGACTTGCAGGGCCAGGATAGAGGAGGGGTCGTGTCCGAAGCGCGTACCGGGAAAAGGTTTCCGCTGGAATTGCCGATCAAGATTCATAAGGGCGAATCCGCGGGCGACACCAGTGGCGTAACCGGCAACCTCAGTGCTGCCGGAGTCTACATTCGCGCCGACGCTGCGCTCGAGGTCGGCTCACCTGTCGAATTCGAAATCACCCTTCCGCCCGATGTTACGGGCGGCAAAGAAGATGTCGTCATCCAATGCCGCGGCCGCGTGGTGCGGACCGACGAGCCCGCGGCCGGCGCTGCGCCTACGGACAATCGTGGCGTGGCCTGCGTAATCGATTCGTACGAGTTCGTCCGCAACTCTTAAAGTGGAGCGCAATCCATGCTGAAGCTCATACTGGCCGACAATCAGGCAATCTTTCGCGCCGGCATCGCCAAGGTGCTGGCCGTTGAAGACGAAATGCGCATCGTGGCCCAGGCGCAAACCACCGAACAGATGCTCATGGCGCTCGACAAATTCCGAGCCGCCGTCCTCATCATCGCCGGAGGCTTCCACTCCGACTTCAACGCCGTGCTGTCGGCCGCCAACAAGAGCAAGACGCGCGTTGTCATCCTCGCCGACACCGGCGAGAGCGCCCAGCGTTACATGTCGATCGGCGCCCACGGCGTCGTCTACCGCAACGTCACTAGCGCTGCTCTGGTCGACTGCGTCCGAAAAGTAGCCCGCGGCGAAACCTGGGTCCAGGACATGGCCGTCCCCAGCGAATTGACCGAGAACGATATGGTCGGATTGCGAGTCCGCGACCGACTCACCGCCAAAGAACTGCGGATCGTGGCTCTCATCGTCCAAGGCTACAAAAACAAAGAAATCGCCACCCAACTCGGCACCACTGAACAAGTCATCAAGAATTACCTGCGCAACGTTTATGACAAGATTGGCGTCTCCGACCGTCTGGAACTGGCGCTCTTCACCATCCACCACCGCATCCTGAATGAAGCAGCCTCGGCTGTAGCGAATTCCGTACCAGCGCCCCCGCAGGGGGCTGGAGTTCCAAACTGAAATTTGGTTGGATGTTAAGAAGGCCGCCCTCGGGCGGCCTTTTCGTTTGTGTGGGTCGGACACTCTTGTCCGACGCCTGTGGCATTTCTGTACTCGGGCTGTACGTACCCGGATTCGCCCCGCTACCGGCCCCGCCCCGGTCGCCGCATCATCTCCAGCGGCGCGATGTCGTGATCTTCGAGGAAACTCTCCAGACTCTCACCCTCGACGTCCCCAATCTTCTCCAGCAATCGCACACACCGGTTCCAGCGCAACACCGCATCGTCATTCTTTGGCGGACGGATCTTCTCCGCCTCTTCAAAGCAACGCATCGCTTCATAAAACGAGTCGACCAACATTCTCGCCGGACGCCCCGCCCGGATCTGCGCCTTAGCCCGCCGTTCCTGGAGAAGTCCGAGGTAGTAAAGTTGTTCGTAACGATCGGCGAGATTCTGAAACATTTTCTCCGCCTCGGCGTAGCGGTCGGAGGTCTGCCCTTCGAACTGGTCGGTGATCGTTAGTCCCAACAACCGCTGCGCAATCTGGTTTTCAGGATCAGCCGCCAGAATGTCGTGACAAATCGACTCCGCCTCTTCCGGTTCGTTCAGATATCGATACAGCTCGATCTTCGAAATCGCTTCGGCGATACCGTCTTTCGAAATCGTTTTCAACTTGAGGTCCATATAACCTCCATTATTTAAAACTGTCATCCTGAGCGCACGTAGGGACAGCCGCCCTCGGCTGTCCAACGGAGCGAAGCTCGGCAGATCATGGCACCGTTCCGTTCTCCCGCGCAACGTCCGGCGCCCCGCCGGAGAACCGGCGTGCTGCGCGCGCCCGGACAGCCGGTGGCGGCCGTCCCTACATCCTCAACAACAAATACCCGCTGACCGCCGTCCCCAGCAACGCGCCACCGTAGCAGAAAACCAGCACCCCTTCATTCAGATGCTTAACCTGCAACCCGTCATAAACCGTAAAGCGAAACCGGTGCGCCCAATGAAACAGGGGCAATGAGCAAACGACAAATAAGTAGAGCCGCGCCAGCGGCAAGTGCACCAGCGCCGACAAATGCTCGTAACTCGGCTGCGGCAGCCATCCCAAAGGAAACGCCAATCCAAACAAGAACAGAGTGACGGGGATAAACACCGCCGCCACCACTCCACCCGCACTGAACAGCAGCCAGAAGAATCCTTCGTTCGACGGTTTGCTCATGACGCCCTCAACACAAACCAGGCAATCACCACCGAAGCCACCACCCACAACACATAGTTGGGGGCCGCCACGAGAATCTCAGGAACTCGCTTCCCTCCCACGCGAACCGGCATCGCCCGCGGCGCCAGGTTGAACCACGTAATGGTGTGAAGCAGCAAAAAACAGAAGACAATCGCATTGAGCCCAATCAGCCACGGAGACCGAAGCGCGTTCGCGAACCGAGCATAGGCATCCGGTCCGTTGAGCAGCGAGCGTAGTAAGAGCAGAGTCAGCACCACCGACCATGCCACCGCCACGCTCGTCAGTTCGCGCAGAATAAACAACAGGTAACGCCAGGAACTCATCCACCAATAAGTCGACACCCGCTCCCGATACCAGCGCGGATGAAATTCCGTGGAAGGCTGCATCGTCATGGCCGCACCTCTTTTCCCTGATCGTCATGCCCGCGCGGCAGCACAAACGATTTCACCCATTCCAGCGCCGCCTTGAGTTTGTACTGTTGAATCGCGCCCGCAGGATCCACATGCTTTGGACAAACCCGCGTACATTCTCCGACAAACGTGCATCCCCAAATCCCCTCTGGATGCGCCAGCAATCCAAGCCGTTCCTGCGCACCCTGATCGCGGTTGTCCATGTTGTAGCGCTGCGCCAGCGCCAGCGCCGCCGGCCCAACAAACGATGGTTCCAATCCCACCACCGGACACGCCGCATAGCACAGCGTGCAATTGATACACATGCTGAACTGTTTGTAGAGGTCGAGTTGCTCCGGCGTCTGCAGGAATTCTCCGGCGCTGAGGGGCGGCTCGTCGTGTCGGATCAGCCAGGGCTTCACACTCTGCAACTTGACCAGAAAGTCGCTGAGCGCCGTAACCAGGTCGCGTATCACGGGAAAATAACGTAGCGGCTCAACCCTGACCTTGCGTCCGTTGTAGGAAGAGAGAAACGTCGCGCAGGTCAGCTTGGGTTCGCCATTGACCATCATCCCGCAGCTGCCGCAAACGCCCATGCGGCACGACCAGCGATAAGTCAGCGAGCCGTCCAGCTTGTCTTTAATGTGATTGAGCGCATCGATCACGACCGACTCTTTGCGAAACGGCACCTCGAACGACTGGAACGAAGGCTTCTCGTCCCGCTCCGGAGCATACCGCGCAATTTCCAGGACGATCTTGTCTGCCATGTCACCCCGCTTGCTTGATTGCGTCTGGCTTCTTCTCCTCTTGCCCGTACACTCGCTCTCCCGGAGGCCAGCGCGTAATCTTCACCGGCAGATAATCCACTTTCAAGGAACCATCCGCATTGCGCCGCACCAGCGAGTGCGCCAAAAACCGCTTGTCGTCGCGTTCCGGGAAATCCGTCCGCTCATGCGCTCCCCGCGACTCCGTCCGATGCAACGCACACTCCACAATCGACTGCGCCACATCCAGCATGAATCCCAACTCCAGAGCAGACGTCAACTCCGTATTGAAAGTCTGGCTGTGGTCGTCGAGCTGGACGTTGGCATAGCGTTCCTGCAACTCGCGCAACTTGTTGCCGGCCTGTGTCAGCGTCGACTGTTCGCGATAAATCCCCGCGCCGCTCTCTACCGCCTTCTGCATTTCCTCGCGAAGGGTAGAAATGCGCTCCTTGCCGCCGGTTTTGCGCAGATACTGCTGTTCCAGTCTTCGCTGCTCGTCAGTAGCCTGAGCCAGAACACCGCGATCCGGAACTTCCTTGCCAATAGCAAACTCAGCCGCCGCCTGTCCCGCCCGCGCCCCAAACACCAGAAGCTCCGTGAGCGAATTCGATCCCAGCCGATTCGCCCCGTTGATGCTCACACAAGCCGCTTCCCCCGCCGCAAACAGTCCCGCCAGCGGAGTAGCGCCCTGTATGTCCGTGCTAACGCCGCCCATCATGTAGTGCACAACGGGCCGCACCGGAATCAGTTCCTTCACCGGATCGATGTTCTCGTACTTCATGCAAAGCTCGCGCACAAACGGCAGCTTCGCATTGATCAACTTCTCCCCCAGATGTCGTAAGTCGAGATGAACGATGGAGCCATACTCCGTCTGAACCGTCCGTCCCTTCTGATCTTCTTTCACAAACGCCTGCGACAACCGATCCCGCGGCCCCAATTCCATCGATCGCAGCACTGGAGTAGCCGAAGGCTTTCCCAGGTTGTAATCCTGCAAGTATCGATACCCATCCTTGTTCAACATGTACCCGCCCTCGGCCCGAGCGGCCTCCGTAATCAGGATTCCGGTAAATGGCAGTCCCGTCGGATGGTATTGCAGAAATTCCATGTCCTTGAGCGGCCCGCCTGCGCGCTGCACCAGCGCCATGCCGTCGCCGTTCTTGATGTTGGCGTTAGTAGTGAAGGGAAATATGCGCCCGCATCCGCCTGTGCAGACAATCACCGCCTTGGCGGTAATCGCCTGAATCTTCCCCGACATCACGTCAATCGCGACCACGCCCTGCACCCGCCCGTCATCCACCAGCAACTTTGTAACAAACCACTCGTCGTAACGAGCAATCGGCGCATACTTCATGCTGGTTTGAAACAGCGTATGCAGCATGTGGAAGCCGGTTTTGTCGGCCGCAAACCACGTCCGCTTCTTCTTCATTCCCCCAAAAGCGCGCACCGCGATGTGCCCATCGGCCTCGCGATTCCACGGACATCCCCAGCGCTCCAGTCGCAACAATTCCTGCGGCGCGTCCTTGACAAACGCCTCCACCGCATCCTGATCACACATCCAGTCGCCGCCCGAAATCGTGTCGTAAGCGTGCTCGTCCAGACTGTCATCCGGTTTGGCCACTCCCGCCGCGCCGCCCTCGGCCGAAACCGTGTGGCTGCGCATGGGATAGACCTTCGACACCACGGCGATGCTGAGTTTGGGATTGACTTCAGCGGCGGCGATAGCAGCGCGTAGACCCGCGCCTCCGCCTCCTACGAGAAGAATGTCGTGCGACCGGATCTCCATGGATTCCCACTTGCGGCCGCACTACAGGTAAAGCCGCTTTCTCCCTCGGGCCCGTGCGTCGCACATTCTGCCAAGAATCGCGGTGAGAAGCAAATGGAAAGATTAGGCCGAGGGATATTTGTTCTGCCTTGCTAGCCCCTCGCAAAAAGCAAGGAGCGTGTCGACGCAGGACGCGCTCGATTGCTACAAGGCAGAATAAGTGTTTGGGAGGCCTACTCCGAGTCCTTCGATTCCAATCCCGCATTCTCCAACATCCGACGGAGCGAGCGCTCTCCGCCCGCGCCGCGTTGCGTATCGACAATCTTGCCGTCGCGATCGACCACCACGTAGATAGGATACGAGTTAGCGGCATACATGGCCGCCAGATTAGTGTCGCCGGTAAGCACGATCCGGCATTTGCGAGGATGCTCCTTCAGGTACTCCACGACCTTCTTTTTGGATTCGGCCACATCCACCGCGAGCCTTGTCGGCAAATTCTTTGGTGAGGTCGTTCACCAGCGACTCTTCACTCTTGCAGTACGGACACCATGTCGTCCAGAACTGAAACAAGACGACCTTCCCCTTCACTGATTCATTTGTGAACTGTTCGCCCTCGAGAGTCTTGGCGTGAAAACGGGGCGCCGGCTCCCGGTCGTCGTCTCCGGCAAAGGCCACCGTGGCCACCAGAAGCAACACACACAAATAGCAACTAACTAACATATATCTGGCGCGCATGGGTCGGAACTATAACACGATTTCTTGCGCCCGCGATTCCCGCGAAAAGTAATAACGCGAGGCGGACGATGATCCGCCTCGCGAGTCTAGAGCGACCGATTACGGGTTGCAGGTTCCGCTGTTGTTGGTATTGGTGCACAGCGGGCCTAGTTTCGTCTGCGAGTCCGGCACGCTGATCATGGCTACTGGACCGGCATGGTGTTCCCCGTTGAACGGAGTGAACTTACTCACGTCAAAGGTGCATCCGTTCTTGTTGGCGTCGTTGGGATCGTTGAACCAGAAGCCGACATGAAACGTGTTGGTTGGAGGGAGCGCGGCATCGGGATCGAAACCGAAAATCTGATCCAGCAGGATGGTCTTAATTGTGGTTTTGAAGGTGCCGGTGGCGCTGGCTTGCAAATCGCTCTGGTACCAGGCAAGTCCAAAGCTGCCGTTGAAGGTCGGGTCCACAGTGCCATCGGACAGCAAATTGCTGTGCTGTACGGTAAACATATCGAACGCCAAGTGTGGGATAAAATTTTGTCCCTCAATGGTTAGAGTGTCGTTCAGCTTGCCACGCTTTACCGTCACGTGGGCAGTGGGCGCCGGGTTACCGGGTACACCCTGACAAGCGGCAAATTTTGGGTTTACATGGAGATCGAAGTTGATCAGGTTGATGTCGGGCAGCTCCTGCGCGAGCGCGGGTTGCACTGCCAGGGCCAGCGCGGCCATCATTGCAATCGCCAGCAGGAATGAGATCTTGGTGATCGTGGTTGTGAAACGAGTCATTGCGTTACATTCTCCTTAAATTTCAAATTTCCTTGAATTCGAACTTTTGTGTTGTGCAAAATCTTGCAACCTTGCGTTTTTTCCTTCCGAGAAGAAAAGCCCTTGCGTCTCCAGAGCCTTGCCGACAGCGAGCCATGCGCTCTACAATCGTTTGCCAGTGCGGCCTGCGGGGCAGTGACAGCCGCAAAGTATCCGGAGTCGCGTCACCGAGTCCTTAGCGCTCCCAAAAAGAATTACAAGAAAAATCCAACTTTTTTCCAAATGGGACTATGTCGCTGGAGACAAAGCTCTTATACGAGTTTGGACGATTCCGCCTTGACCCCGTTCAGCACCAATTGCTGCGCGACGGCAAGCCGGTTTCGCTCACTCCGAAGGGCTTTGAACTGCTCCTGGTTCTCGTGCAGAGCGACGGCATCCTTCTCACCAAAGACGATCTGATGAGGAAACTCTGGCCTGACAGTTTTGTGGAGGAGGCGAACCTCACCGTCAACATCTCTGCGCTGAGGAAAGCCCTCGGAGACACCCACGACGGACGGGAACTGATCGAGACCGTCCCGAAACGCGGATATCGTTTTCTCGCGGCGGTCACCGAACTCTTAGAAGAAAGCGGGCCGAAAACAATACCGGGTCCTGTGATCCGGCTGCCGCCGAACGAGGCACCCGTTCCGGTAAAGGAGTTCGAGCCAGAGCCACCGAAGGCTAAAGCCTTCGCTAAGCCCCACTCTTATCGGATCGTCCTGACCTTTCTTCCGATTGTCGCAATCGCCCTCGTTGCATTGATCTACACGCTTTATCGCCAGCGATCTCCGAAGGCCCAGACTCCGCCCGGTCCCCTTCGACTCGCAATTCTTCCCTTCCAGAACCTCCGCCGCGATCCCGCCAGCGACTTCCTGGGCTACTCTCTGGCAGATGCGGTAATCACCAAGCTCGGCTACGTGCGGGCGTTGCAGGTCAGGCCGTCGTATGCGGTCGCGAAATTTCGCAATCAGACCGTCGATATTCCAAAAGTCGCCGCCGAATTGGACGTTAACACGCTGCTGATGGGTAACTTCATCCGCGATGGCGATGATCTGCGAATTACTTGCCAATTGGTGGACGCGCAAACCGAAAACATTCTCTGGAAGGGTGCCTTCGACCTGAAATACGAGAAATTGCTGACCGTCCATGACCAGGTAGCACAGCAAATCATCAAGGGGATGGAACTGAATCTTTCTCCTTCTGAGGCGGAGCGGCTCAAACCCGACGGAAACATTGATCCCCTGGCTTACGAGTACTATCTGCGGGGCGTGGATCTGTATTCCAGAGCCTTATTTCCACTAGCGGTCAAGATGTTGGAAAAGTCCGCCGAGATCGCGCCCAACTATCCCATGACCTGGGCTTATCTGGGCCGATCCTACAACGCCAGCGCCTCGTTTGAATTCGGCGGCCGCGAACACTATCGCAAGGCGCAAGCTGCTTTTGAAAAAGCCCTGGCACTACAACCGGCCCAAATCGATGCTCGCATCTATCTCGCCAATTTCTTTACCGACACCGGACGCGTGGAGCAGTCGGTCCCTCTGTTACGGGAAGCTTTAAAGACAAATGCCGACCGCGCCGAAGTTCATTGGGAACTCGGGTACGCCTACCGGTTTGCAGGGATGTTGCGGGAATCGGCGATGGAATGCGAGCGAGCGCGCGAACTCGATCCACTCGTGAAACTCAACAGCTCTGCGCTAAACGCCTATTTTTATCTCGGCGAGTACGACAAGTTCCTCCAGACGTTGCCCAAAACCGATGAGACAGCATTCATTCTCTTCTATCGCGGATTCGTCGAGTACCACCAGAAAAACCTGGAGGCCGCCGCCCGGGATTTGGATCGCGCCTTCGAACTCGACCCGGCGCTGCTCCAGGCTCAAGTGGGCAAGGCCTTGCGCTACGGGATCGCCAATCAGAACCGTCGAGGACTGGAAATCCTCCGCGAAGCCGAAGAGAAAATTAAACAACGCGATGTCGGCGATTCGGAGGCAATTTACAAAATCGCGCAGGCCTATGCCGTGCTCGGCGACCGCGTGTCGGCGATCCGCATGCTAGCCGTGAGCATAGACAAAGGATTCTTTGCCTATCCTTATTTTTCGTCCGACCCGCTCCTCGGCAGCCTCCGCCATGAACCAGAATTTGCCCGGCTGATGAAAGTATCGGAGACGCGCTATCAAGCGTTCA
>WNFI01073470.1_pt1 | contig 16986 bp, 17 predicted proteins | sample 5400471 | NCBI WGS metagenome assembly WNFI01 (sample SAMN13153348, study PRJNA577476) | soil metagenome | isolation source: 100 cm saprolite on Douglas fir-dominated hillslope | place: USA:California | collected 2013-09-17 | reverse complement strand
TAGAGCAAGGAAGAACTGCGACCTGCGGTGCAGTAAGGACGGCCGGCCAACGTCTGAACGGCGAATTATAGCGCGCCGACCGGCGTGCTGCCAATCGCCGGACGAGAGTCAACGGCCCGGCACCGGCCGGCGACGCCTATGCCTCAGTCGGCGATACGGCGGGTTCTTTCAGCGCATCACTTCCTGGCAGCTGTGGAACTGCCCGAAGAATTCCTGCATCGAGGTCGACAGCGCGTCTTCGTTGAGGCGATAGATGACGTTCTGGCCCTGGCGCTGGTCGAGGACCAGGTCTGCCTCTTTCAACACCGAAAGGTGCCGCGAGATGGTGGGTTGGGAGAGGTTGAAGTTGCCGACGATCTCGCCGACCGTGCGCTGCTGGCCTTCCAGAAGTCGCAGGATCTCCTGCCGTGTGCCATCCGAGAGCGCCTTGAAGACCTTCGTCAGATGCCGCTCTTCCCGCCTGAAATCCTGATTGACACGGTCGATGTTAGCCATCAAAATCTCCCCCCGATGAGAAACGGTTCCCCTGCGCCGTTCGTTGGCCAGGGACCGCCTTTGGACAGCTTTCATTGTATGAAGAGGATTCTTGGTGAAAACTTGAAGTAGCGCGCATATTTGGGGGTAGTTGTGCTCATAAAGTGAGCAGACAGGTGTAAACTTCTCTATAACCAAAATTTAGAGACACGTCCGAGAGCGGCGACGGGACCCGGCGCCGAGGGCTCCGGATCGCCGGAGCCCTCTTTATGGATGGATTTGGGACGGCCAGCCCGGCTTCAGCCGCGCGCTTTGGCGAAGCCGGCGGCCACCGCCTGCCAGTTGACGGTGTTCCACCAGGCGGCCAGGTAGTCGGGCCGGCGATTCTGGTACTTCAGGTAGTAGGCGTGCTCCCAGACGTCCACACCCAGGATCGGTTGCTTGCCTTCCATCAAGGGGCTGTCCTGGTTCGGGCGGCCGAACACCTCGAGCTTGCCGTCGCTCAGCACCAGCCAGCTCCAGCCGGAACCGAACTGGCCTACGCCGGCGGCGGTCAGCTTCTCCTTGAAGGCGTCGAAGCCTCCCAGGTCGCGGTCGATGGCGCTCGCCAGGTCGCCGCTCGGCTTGCCGCCCCCGTTGGCCGGGGGGGGGCCCATGATCTGCCAGAAGAAGCTGTGGTTGGCGTGGCCGCCGCCGTTGTTGCGGACCGCCGTGCGGATCGACTCGGGCACGCCGGCGATGCCGCGCAGCAGCTCCTCGGCGGTCTTTTGCTGCAGGTCCGGATGCGCTTCCAGGGCCTTGTTCAGGTTGTTGACGTACGCGGCATGATGCTTGTCGTGGTGGATCTCCATGGTGCGCGCGTCGATGTGCGGCTCCAGCGCGTCGAAGGCATAAGGCAGCGCGGGGACTTGATGCATTCACGACCTCCCTTCCTGGTGATGGGCGTTGCTCGTGGGAACGGCCGGCCGGCCAGTGACGCCGCCGTCCCGGGCCGCCGAAAGGCAGCCGAGAGCGTGCCCGGAGCGGCACTCTGATTCTGGCACGAAAGGCCCAGGGACGGTACCGCGCCGGCTGCGCTGGGCGAACCGGGAGCGGCGCGCCCGGGTAAGGTGACCGCGGCCGGAGAGGACAGCAGGAGGAGGAGCGGAGAGGGAAGGCGAACGCGGGCGGGCGGCGGCAGCCCGGCCGAGCCTGGAGGCCGCGGCTAGCGCAGCTTCTCTTCGACGAACTCGACGTGCTTGCGCACCTTGGGGTCGTACTTCTTCAACCGCAGCTTTTCGGTCGACAGCTTCTTGTTCTTGCTGGTGGTGTAGAAGTAGCCGGTGCCGGCGGTCGAGACCAACTTGATCTTGTCGCGCATCTGTCGTCTTCCTTCGCCGAAACGCGGCGGCGGGTGCCCGGAGCGGTCCTGGCGGCAGTGGGATGAGATTCAATGGCGGGGCCGACGGGACTCGAACCCGCGACCTCCGGCGTGACAGGCCGGCATTCTAACCAGCTGAACTACGACCCCGCAAACAGCTGCTGGCGAGCCCCCCACCATTGGTGGGAGGTGAGGGATTCGAACCCGCGACCCCCTGCGTGTAAGGCAGGTGCTCTACCGCTGAGCTAACCTCCCTCCGCCAAAGGAGCGTCATCCTATGCCGGAGGCACCGCCAAGTCAACCATTTCAGGGAGCCACGTAGCCGAGGTCGCGCAGCTCCTTGCGGAGCTTCTCGGGGATCTGCTGCGGCCTGGCGCGATGCGGCAGCTGGGCGAAGCGCTGGTCGATCAGGCGCGACAGCTCGGCGACGCGCAACGCCTGGGTGGCGGCGAGGTTCGCCGTCTCGCCCGGGTCGTGGGCGAGGTCGTAGAGCTCGCGCCGCGCGATCGGGAAGCGCAGCGGCGGCTGGCCGGGGGGCCCGGGGATGCAGGCGGGCTGCAGCTGGTCCGGGTTGTCGACCAGCTTCCAGTCCGCCCGCACCACGGTGTGGATGCGGCTGCTGCCGTACTCGGAGAACGCCGGTTTGCCCGCGCCGCCGCCGCCCGGGCGTTCGAGATAGGGCACCAGCGAGCGGCCGTCCAGGCGCGGCGGCGGCGGCACGGCGAGCAGCGACAGCAAGGTCGGCAGCACGTCGATGAGCTCCACCGGCTGCGGCACACGAGCGCCGGCGGGCAGCAGACCGGGAGCTTCCAGGCCCAGCGGCACCCGCAGCGTCGTCTGGTACACCGAGCAGGCGTGGTAGAGGTAGCCGTGGTGAGCGTAGAGCTCCTCGCCGTGATCGGCGGCCACCAAGACCATCGTGCGCTCCAGCCGGCCGGCCTGCCGCAGGCCCTCGAGCAGGGCGCCGGACAGCCGGTCGCTGCCGATCACCGCGGCGTCGTACAGCGCGCCGAGATGCCGCAGGTCCGCGGCGTCGAGGCGCAGGTGATGGGTCATCACCTCGTCGAGGCGCCACTTCTTGGGGCCGAGCGAGCCCTGGTAGCCGGGATCGAGCTGGCCCGCAAGGTCGCCGCCGTTGTAGTACGGAGGATGGGCGCCGAAGAGGTGGACCCAGAGCAGGAAGGGACGGCGGGCGTCGAGGGTCGCGCTCCACTCGACGGCCGACTGCACCGTCCTGCCGTCCTTGCCGCCGCTGCAGCCGAAGGCGTCCCAGCCCCGGTGGTTGGCGTCGCACATGTTGCTGAGGAAGGCGCCGGTGCGATAGCCGGCGGCGTGCAGCAGCTTCGGCAGCGTCGGCAGATCGTCCGGGAAGCCGTAGCCGTTCTCGTCGACGCCGTGGCCGCTGGGATAGAGGCCGCTGAGCACCGACGCCAGCGACGGCCAGGTGGCGGCGCGCTGGGAGAAGGCGCGGTCGAACGCCACTCCGGCGGCGAGCTGGCGATCGAGGTTCGGGCTGGTGGCGCGCCGCGTGTAGCCGTAGGTCCCCAGCCGGTCGGCGCGCAGCGTGTCGATGGTCAGCAGGACGACGTTCCAGCCGCGCGCGGCGCCCGCCAGGCTGCGGGGCTGGGCAGTGGCGGCGGCCGCGGCGGCGGCGCCGCGTTGCGGGCGGGCGCGGCAGCCGGCGAGCGTGGCGGCCCCGAGGGCCGCGGCGACTCCCAGAGCCAGCAGCCGGCGGCGTGGAAGAGGCGTGAGGAGGCTGGGCACGGCGAGACTCGACGCGCGGATTGTAGCCGAAGCACGGCCGGCACGCCGGGCCGGCGGATCTCGCTCGTGGAATCGGGGAATGGGCGCCTCCCCCCTTGGCAGCGTCGCTTCTGCATGTTATAAAAGCTCTCCCTGCCGCGCCGGAGCCCTCCGGCGTTTCCTTCCCGACGTGTCCTGACCGGCCTACCCACACCTCCTCCGCTCGCCGCTCCTCCTCATCTCGAGAAGGAGCGGAGCGATGGAATCATTCGCAGGGCTGTGCTTCACGTCCACAACCGAGCCCGAGGCGGCCTGGGAGGAGCTGATCGGCCGCTATGGCGCGGGCCTCAAGGCGCGGGTCGGCAGCGTCCTGCGCCGCTCCGGCGTCCGGCCGCGCCGCGAACAGGTCGAGGAGATCGTGCAGGAGGTCTATTGCCGGCTGCTGGCCGGCGGCAGCCGCCGCTTGAAGCGGTGCCGCGCCACCACCGCGGGCCAGGTCGGCGCGTTCCTCGGCAGGGTGGCGGAGCGGGTCGCCCTGGATCAGCTGCGGGCGGCGCGCGCCCAGAAACGCGGCGGCGATCTTGCGGCCCACGCCCCCCAGGTCGCCGGCGCCGCCCGCGGCGGCGGCGACGAGCGGGCGGTGGACCCGCGGGCCAACCCCGAAGAGCTGGTGCTGAGTCGCGAGCGAGTGCTGCTCTTCCTGGAGCGCTGCGGCGCTCTCGCGGGCCGGCGCGATCACCGCCGCAACGCGCGCATCCTGGCCCTGGCGCTCGCCGGCTTCAGCAGCGGCGAGATCGCCAGGATCGTGGGCGGCACCCTCACCCCGCGCGGCATCGACGGCGTGCTGTGCCGCCTGCGGCGCGACGTCGCCGCCCACGGCCCGGCAGCCGCCGCCGGGCGCGGCGAGCGGCGCCGCGGGGCCGTAGGCGTCGGCACCGGCGTGCCGGCGGTGGCGGCTGCGCCGGCGGGAGCGCTGCCCGGCGCAGCCCGCGAGGAGCGTGATCTATGATGGCCGCGTGATCCGGATCGTGACCGATTCCCGGTGTCTCGAGCACCAGGCACCGCCCGGCTATCCCGAGCGTCCCGAGCGCCTGTCCGGGATCCTGGCGCACCTGCGCGGCGCCGGTCTGGAGATCGTCGACCTCCACCCGCCGTCCGGCGGCGCCGCCGGCGGGGGCGGGCTCGACGCGGCGCCCGCGCCGCCGGCGCTGGCGGCGGTCACCGCGCTCCACGCGGAGAGCTACGTCCGCCGCTTCGAGCGGGCGGCGGCGCGCGGCGATGCCGTGCTCGACTCGGCCGACAACCCGCTGTCGCCCGGGGTCTGGGCGGCGGCGTGGGGGGCGGTCGAAGCGACTCTGGCCGCGGCGGACTGGGTGGCCGCCGGCGGGGACCGCGTCGGCCTCGCCGCGGTGCGCCCTCCCGGTCACCATGCCGAGGCGGCGACCGCCATGGGCTTCTGCTTCTTCGACAACGTCGCCATCGCCGCCGAGCACCTGCGGCGGCGCCATGGCGCCTCGCGGATCGCCATCTTCGACTTCGACGTCCATCACGGCAACGGCACCCAGCACCTGTTCGAGAGCCGCCCCGACGTCTTCTACGCCAGCACCCACCAGTACCCCTTCTACCCGGGCACCGGCGCCGCCGGCGAGATCGGCACCGGCGCCGGAGCCGGCGCCACCCTCAACGTGCCGCTGCCTGCCGGCACCGGCGACGACGGCTACGCCGAGGCCATCGCGGGCACCGTGCTGCCGGCGCTCCGCCGCTTCGCGCCCGACGTGCTCCTGCTGTCGGCCGGCTTCGACGCCTGGATGCGCGATCCGCTGGGAGGGATGGCGGTGACCGCGGCGGGCTTCGCGCGCTGGGGCGAGTGGCTGCGCGAGCTGGCCGCCGAGACCTGCGGCGGCCGCGTCCTCGCCGTGCTCGAGGGCGGTTACGACCTCGAGAGCCTTCCCGGCCTGGTCGCCGCCCATCTGCAGGGTCTGGCCGCCGGCTGACCGTCTCCTGTCACGGGGGCGGCCGCGCGCGGTCTATCGCACGAGGCACCGTCCTGAGACATGGTTCGATATGTTGTGCCCCCGGCGGGCGGGGAAGCTATGGGTGGTGTGCCTTCCCCGCCGCCGGGAAACCGCCGGCAAACCACTGTGCAAGCGTGGTTTACCAGATTGACTTCCAGCTATGTTCTCCGTAGAATCGCCGAAAGTTAACGTATCACTTGAAAGAAGCCCGACGATGCCTGCGTCGTAAAGGCTCTTGCGCTCGCCCTTACGGTGACGAGAGCATGGCGGCGCAGCGGAGGTTGGAGCGATGCGGCGAAAGGCTTTCGTGACGGTGGCGGTGCTGGCCCTCCTGGTCTCAGGCGGCGCAACCGGCGCCTGGGCGGCAGCGCCTTTCGGCTGGTTCGGCGGTCTGGCGCCGCCGGCGTCGGCGCGGTCGACATCGTGGTCGCCGGCGACATCGTCGGGCGCGCCAACTACGGCCGTTCGCGGCCGACGGTGAGCCATCTCCATCCCGGCTTCCCGGACTCGGCGGCGCCGGGCTTCGGCTTCCAGCTCGACACCACGCATTTCCTGAACGGCATGCACACCGTCACCGCGCGGGTGACCAGCCGGTCGGGCGAGGTGGCGTTTCTGAACTCCCTCCAGCTCCAGTTCACCAACACGACCCACGACCTGCTGCCGTTCGGCAAGATCGAGTTCCCGAACCAGGGCGCCGAGATGCCCGGCAACTGCGATCCCGACGCGCGGCGCCTGTTCAGCGTGATCAGCGGCTACGCGCTCGACGTCAACACCCAGAACAACAAGCCCGGAGTGGCGTACGCCGAGCTGCTGATCGACGGTGCGATCGCCGCCAACAGCCAAAGTGACTGCCATTTCGACTTGGCCGAGGGCGGCCTCTCCGATTGCTACGGTCTGCGCCGGCCGGATCTCGAGCAGAACTTTCCCGGCCTCCAGGACGCTCCCCATGCCGGCTTCCGCTTCGTGATCGACGTCGGCGACCTGATCAGTTCGGACGAATACTCGCGCGGCAGCCACCAGCTCAGCATCAGGGTCGGCGACCAGTTCGAGCAGGTCACCGACATCGCCTCGGTCGCCGTCGATTTCGTCTGCAACGGCGATCTCGGCAACAATCCATCGATCGGCCAGATCGATTTTCCGCTCCCCGGTTTCCTCTACGGCGGCATCATCCAGGTGAGCGGCTGGGCGGTGGACCTCGAGTGCGTGTTGGCGGTGCAGATCTTCGTCGACGGCATGCCGCAGTTCCCCCTCGCCGCCTACGGTCAGCCGCGCCCCGACGTCACTTCGCTCTACCCGAGCTACCTGTCGGCGTGCCCGTCGAACCCGGGGCCGGGCTGGTTTACCTTCCTCGACACCACCCGGTTCTCGAACGGCACGCATCAGCTCTCCGTGCTGGTGTACGACCAGGCTCACCCCTCCTCGACGACCTTCATCGGCAAGTTCCCGTTCACCATCGCCAACCCGCTTCCCTGAGCGGCCGCGCCTCGCGCTGCGCTCCCCGGCGCCCCGCCCCTCGCACTCGGCGAGGGCGGGGCGTCGCCGCGTCAGGCCGGGTGCGGCCGATGGCGTCGAAGCCGGGTGGTACCATCGCCCGCATGCCGGTCATGGCTCCGCTGGTGTTCTTCGGCACGCCTGAGTTCGCGATACCGACCCTGGCGGCGCTGGTGGATGCCGGCCGGGCGCCGGTGCGGGTCGTGACGCAGCCGCCGCGGCCGGTCGGACGGGGCGGCCGGCAGCGGCAGCCGCCGGTGGCCCGCTGGGCGACGGGGCATGGCCTCGCCGTGCTGCAGCCGGAGCGCGTGCGGTCGCCGGATTTCCTGGCCGAGCTGAGGCCGCTGGCGCCGGCGATCGCCGTGGTGGTGGCGTTCGGCCAGATCTTTCCGCGCGAGCTGCTGCGGCTGCCGGCCCACGGCTGCCTCAACCTCCATGCCTCGCTGCTGCCGCTCTACCGCGGTGCCGCCCCCATTCAGGCCGCCATCGCCGCCGGCGACGAGCGCACCGGCGTGACCGTGATGCAGATGGAAGAGGGGCTGGACTCGGGTCCGATCCTGTTGCAAGAGGAGCTGCCGATCGGCCTGCGCGAAACCGCCGGGGAGCTGGCGGAGCGCCTGGCGGCTGCCGGCGCCCGGCTGATGGTCGCGGCGCTCGACCGGCTCGAGCGCGCGGCTCCGGCGCCGCTCGTGCCGCGGCCGCAGGACGACGCGCGGGCGACCCTTGCGCCGCGGCTCAGCCGCGACAGCGGCCGCGCCGACTGGACGCTGCCGGCGGCTCGGCTCGGCGACCGGCTGCGCGCCTACACGCCCTGGCCGGGGCTGACCGCGGAGCTGCGCGGCGCGCCGGTGAAGCTGCTGCGCGCGGCGCCTCTCGACTCGCCGCCGCCGGCGGCGGCGCCGGCAGCCCAGGCGCCCGCCGAGCCCGGCACGGTTCTCGGCCTCACCGGCGCCGGCCTTGCGGTGGCCACCGGCGGCGGCACGGCGCTGGCGATCGACGAGCTGCAACGTCCGGGCAGGAAACCGCAGCGCGCCGCGGACTTCGTCAACGGCGAGCGCCTGCGGCCGGGCGAGAGGTTCTCCTGAGAGCGCTCTCGCCGCGCATTGGCCGGTGCTGCTCCGGCCGGCGCCGCTTCCGACCTGCAACGAGTGCCGGCATGGCCGCGGGAAGCGGCGCCGGCCGACCTGCAACGAGTGCCGGCATGGCCACGCCGCAGGACAACGTGCGCGCGGCGGCCGGCTGGGTGCTCGAGCGCACCTTGCAGTCGCTGGCGCCGGTCGACTCCTACCTCGACGGCGCGATGGACCGCTTCGACGAGCGCGACCAGGGGCTGCTGCGCGAGCTGGTGATGGGCAGCCTGCGCTGGCTGCGGCGTCTCGACCAGATCATCGCCGACGCCAGCCACCGCCGCTTCGACGAGATCGAGGCGCCGCTGCACTCGCCGCTGCGCATCGCCGCCTACCAGCTGCTGTTCCTCGACCGCGTGCCGGCTCACGCGGCGGTCCACGAGGCCGTCGAGCAGGCGCACCAGCTCACCCATCGCGGCGGCGCGAGCTTCGTCAACGGCGTGCTGCGCCACATCGCGCGCGATCCGCAGCTCGGCAGCTGGCCGTCGCGCGAGGCCGATCCACTGCGCCGGCTGGCGGTCGAGATGAGCCATCCGGATTTCCTGGTGCGGCGCTGGCAGAAGCGTTTCGGCGCCGCGGCCACCGCCGCCCTGCTCGCCGCCAACAACCGCGAGAAGCCGATGCAATTGCTCGCCTTCCGCGACCGCGGCGGACGCGAGCTGCTGGCGGAGGCGCTGATCGACGAGGGGATCGAGGTCGAGCCGTCGCCGCTCTCGGCGCTGGGGCTCACCGTGCGCCGCGGCAATCCGCTCGCCTCGCCCGCCTTCGCGCGCGGCGACTTCTACATCCAGGACGAGGCCAGCCAGGCCGCGGCCCTGGTGCCGCCGCCGCACCCCGGCGAGCGGGTGCTCGACGCGGCGGCGGCGCCCGGCGGCAAGAGCTTCTCGCTGCTGGCTCGCGAGCCCGCGGTGGACCTCGTGCTGGCGGACGTGGCGCTCGGCCGCATGCGGCCGCTGCGCGCCAACCTCCGGCGGCTCGGGCGCCGGCTGCCGATCGTGGTCGCCGACGCCGGCGCGCCGGCGTTCGCCGCGGCGGGGGAGGGCGGCGGCGGCTTCGACCGCGTGGTCCTCGACCTGCCGTGCACCGGCACCGGCACGCTGCGGCGCCACCCGGAGCTCAAGTGGCGGATCAGCGAGGGCGAGATCGGGCGGCTCTCGCAGCAGGCGCTGCGCCTGCTCGGCGGCGCCGCGCCGCTGGTGCGGCCCGGCGGCTTGCTGGTGGCGATCACCTGCTCGCTCGAAGCGGAGGAGAACGAGCAGGTGGCGGCGAGCTTCCTGGCCGGCCATGCCGAGTTCTCGCCGCTGCCCCTCGCCGGCCGCCTCGATCCGCCCCTGGCGCAGGGCATCGTCTCTGCCGGAGCGTGGCGTGCGCTCACCGGCGACGACCACGACGGCTTCTCGGTGACGGTGCTGGCGAAAGCCCGCGGTTAGCGGCTTTGGCGCCGGGCGCGCGCGGTCCCGCCCATTGACAGCCCCTACCCGTTGCCTTATCGTCTGTCCCCAGTCACTTTCGCGGGACAATGGAGTCCAAAGGAGGAGGAGAGATGGCTGGTAAAGCTGATCTGATCAATCGTATTGCGGAGGACGTGGAGCTGACTCGGAAGCAGGCGACGGAGGCCTTCGAGGCCGTGTTCGCCGCCATCACCGAAGCCGTGAAGGCGGGGGAGAGCGCCAAGATCCCCGGCTTCGGCAGCTTCAACCTTTCCGAACGGGCCTCCCGCAAGGGACGCAACCCCGCCACCGGCCAGTCGATCACCATCAAGGCCAGCAAGAGCGTCCGCTTCAAGCCCGGCAAGGAGCTGAAGGAAGCGGTCAACAAGAAGCGCCGCAAGTAGCCGAGGGCTGGCAGGCGTCCGGCGGCGCCGTCCCGCGCCGCCGTCCCCGCCCGGCCCCTGGAACCGTTCCGGACACCGCACCGACACTCCGCCTCCGCTCCGCGAATCGTCCGACCGTCGAGCTTCCCTCCGATCCCCTGCCAGAGCGGGGGACGGAGGCATGGTCGCGACATGCCGGAGGTGTCGCGTCAGCGGAGCCACCCGCGGTGGCGCGTGGCCGCCTCACCGGATCTGGCCGTAGAGACGGGCCAGCCGGCGCGGCGAAACGCCGAGCACGAACAGCAGCCAGATCAGCCAGTTGGTGGCGACCGTGCGCAGCACCCCCAGCTCGAGGAAGCGGCGGGCGCCGGTCGTGACGTGCAGCCCGAGGATCGCCAGGCGCCCACGGCGGCGCAGCCGCCAGGCGAAGTCGAGGTCCTCGAGGATCGGCCCCAGGAAGGCGCCGCCGAGAGCCGCGCCGGCGATCGACTGGCGGACGGCCTCGATCGCGCCGCTGGGGAGGGTGGTGTCGGCGTGCAGGAAGAGCAGGATCTCCGCCGAGGTCGCGGCCGCGCCGCGGTTGAGCTGGCCGCCGCGCCCGGCAGGTCCGGTGACGACGCGGGCGCCCAGCCGGCGCGCCACCTCGACGGTCTCGTCGGCGCTGCCGCCGCCGGACCCCACCAGCTCGTCGGCGCCGGCCAGGGCCCGCGGCAGGGTCTGCCGCAGCGCCGCCTCCTCGTTCAGAGCCGGGACGACGACGGCGACTCGCATGGCTTTCGGGATGCGGCGCGATGCTAGCATGACCTGGGACCGGAGGGAGGTTAGCAGGGCCATGACGTCTCAAGGATCGTTCAGCCATCTCGACCCGCAGGGCGGCGCTCACATGGTCGACGTCTCGGAGAAGCCGATCACCCGCCGCGTGGCCGAGGCGTCCTGCCGGGTGCTGCTCTCCGCCCAGACGCTCATCCGCCTCGCCAACCTGCCGAAGGGCGACGCCTTCGCGGTGAGCCGGCTGGCCGGGATCCAGGCGGCCAAGCGCACCTCCGACCTCATCCCGCTCGCTCATCCGCTGCCGCTCGACCAGGTGGAAGTCGAGCTGCAGCCGGCCGCCGACGGCGTCGAGATCCGCAGCCGGGTGGTGGCGACGGCGCGCACCGGCGCCGAGATGGAGGCGCTGGTCGCCTGCTCGGCGGCGGCGCTGGCGCTCTACGACATGGTCAAGGCCATCGAGCGCGGCGCCGTCATCACCGACCTGCGGCTGGAGGCCAAGAGCGGCGGTCAGCGCGGCCCCTACCGGCGCGGCGCATGATCCGGACCGGTCTCGACCGGCTGCTCGCGGCGCCCGACCGATTGCGGCTGCTGCAGGGGCGGGCCTACGGCCTGCTCGCCCACGGCGCCGCGGTGACCGGCGATCTGCGCCCCATCCATCGCGCGCTGGCGGCCAGCGTGGCCGGCCCGCCGCGCGCGCTGTTCGGCCCCGAGCACGGCTTCTACGGCATCGAGCAGGACATGGTGGCGGCGGCCGGCGGCCGCGATCCCTGGACGGGGGCGCCGATCGTCTCGTTGTACGGCGACGCCGAGGAAACCCTGCGGCCGCGGCCGGGGGCTTTCGCCGGGCTCGACCTGCTGATCGTCGATCTGCAAGACGTCGGCGCGCGCTACTACACCTATGCCGCGACCGCCGTGTGGGCCGCCGAGGCGGCGCTGGCGGCCGGCTGCGAGGTGTGGGTGCTCGACCGTCCCAATCCGCTGGGAGGCATGGTCGTCGAGGGCAACCTGCCGGCGGCGGGCTACGAGTCGTTCGTCGGCGCCTTCCAGCTGCCGGTGCGGCACGGCCTGACGCTCGGCGAGCTGGTGTTGCTGGCGGCGCGGCGGCGCGGCTGGCCCGGCACTCCGGAAGTCTGGACGGTGGCCGGGTGGGAGCGCGCGACGCTCTGGCAGCACGGCGGGCTGGCCTGGATCGCGCCGTCGCCGAACATGCCGGCGCCCGCGACGGCGCTGATCTATCCGGGCGGCTGCCTGATCGAGGCGACGGAGCTGTCGGAGGGGCGCGGCACGACCCGGCCGTTCCACCTGGTCGGCGCGCCGGGGATCGATCCGCCGGCGCTGGCCGATCGTCTCGCGGGCCGCGGCCTGGAAGGAGTGGCCTTCCTGCCGACGTATTTCCGGCCGCAGTTCCAGAAGCACCTCGGCGAGGTTTGCGGCGGCGTCGAGCTGGTGGTGACCGACGCCGGCAGCTTCCGGCCCTATCGCACCGGCGTCGAGCTGCTGCGGGCGGTGGCGCGGGTGGCGCCGCGCGAGCTGCGCTGGCGGCGCGCCGCCTACGAGTTCGTGGCCGACCGGCCGGCGCTCGACCTGCTGACCGGTGGCCCCGACTGCCGCGCCGCCCTCGACGAGATCGCCGCCGGCGGCGCCAGCGCCGAGAGCGGCGAAGCGACGCTGGATGCCTGGATCGGCTCGTGGGCCGCCGGCGAGGAGAGCTTCCGCCGCGAGCGGCGCGACATCCTTCTCTATAGCCGGCGGCCGCCAGCCTCGAAGCGGCGGCGGCGCAGGGCGTGATGCGGGCGGTGGCGGTTGGAGGAGGGCGCAGCGTCGCCGTCAAGCCGCTGCGCGGCGAGCCGGTGCTGCGCGACCTGTTGCGCGAGCACTTCCGGGGCTGCGCGCTGGTGCTGGTGAGTCTCCCGGAGGGAGCCCCGCCGCCGGCCCCGCTTTCGACCGTGCCCACACTCCAAGCAGAGGGAGACGGTTGGCGCATCGCGCCGCCTGGCGATGTAGCGGCGCAGCGCCACGACACCGCCGGCCTGGTCGCGGCCCTGCGCCGTCCCCGGCCGTGGGGCTAGCCAGGCTGGCTGGGTTTAGCTTGCCTGGACGCGTGAGATTGCCTCCACCGCCTCGCTGTGAGACCGGCCAACCGAGCGGATGGGAGGGTAGCGGCGCCTCGTCCAGGGACCGTTCGATCGCGAGCATGGTCCTGGGGCGCCTCAAAACGCGTGCGAGGTCAATTTCCTTGACCTCGCACGCGTTTTGAGGCGCCCCAGGACCGGGGTGTAGATATAGTCTCTTTCTCTCCCGGCCCGGAGTTCTTGGAGCCGCTACCCAGGAGCGAGGTGTACCCAAGAGCGAGGAGTATGGAAAAGATCAGATTCTTCCTTCCCGGCCCCACCTACGTCCCCGAAGACGTCCGCCAGGCCATGGCGGCGCCCATCGTCGGCCACCGCTCGGCCGAGTTTCGCGCCTTCTATCAGATGCTCGCCGGCCACCTGCCGGCCGTGCTGCGCACCGCCGGCGACGCGCTCATCGCCACCGGCAGCTCGACGCTGATCATGGAGAGCGCTGTGGTCTCCACCGCCGCCCACGACGTCCTGAGCCTCACCTGCGGCGCCTTCTCCGAGCGCTGGCACTCGATCAGCCGCGGCGCCGGCAAGGCCGCCGACCGCCTCGCCGTGCCCTGGGGCGAGGCGATCGACCCCGACCTGGTCCGCGGTGCCCTGCGCCGCAAGCGCTACGACGCCGTGACGGTGGTCCACAACGAGACCTCGACCGGAGTCATGAACCCGCTCGCCGACATCGCGCGCGCCATCCGCGAGGAGAGCGACGCCCTGATCCTGGTCGACGCCGTGTCGTCGCTCGGCGGGGCGCCGGTCGAGGCCGACGCCTGGGGCCTCGACGTCGTGCTGGCCGGCACCCAGAAAGCGTTGGCGCTGCCGCCGGGGCTGGTGATCTTCACGCTCTCCGACCGCGCCGCCGCGCGCGCCGCCAAGGTCGAGCGCCGCGGCTTCTACACCGACCTGCTGCGCTACCGCGACAAGCATCGCGAGGGCGGCCCCATCACCACCCCGGCCATCTCCCTGTACTACGCCCTCGACCGCCAGCTGGAGCGCATCCTCGCCGAGGGCATGGAGGCGCGGTGGGCGCGCCACGAGCGCCTCGCCCGGCGCACGGCCGCCTGGGCCGCGGCGCGCGGCTTCACCTTCGCCGCGGCGGCCGGCGCTCGCTCGCCCACCGTCTCCTGCCTGCGCCCGCCGCAGGGCGTCGATCCCCAGGCGCTGGTCAAGCAGCTGGCCGGCCGCGGCTGGACGGTGGGCGGCGGCTACGGCGACTGGAAGCCGACCACCTTCCGCATCGGTCACATGGGAGAGGTCCGCGACGACGACCTCGAGGCGCTGCTGGCCGAGGCCGACGCGGCGCTCGCGGCGCTGCCGCCGATGACCGCCGCCCCTCCGGACCGCCTCGCGGTCGGCGTCTCGGAGGCTTGACGCGATGCAGCGCATCCTGATCGCCGACTCCCTGGACCCTTCCGGCATCGAGCTGCTCACCGCGTCGGGCGCCGAGGTCGTTCAGCTCGGCGAGTCCGACCGGCCGCGTCTCGCCGAGATCGTCGGCGACTTCGACGCCCTGGTGGTGCGCAGCGCCACCAAGGTGACCGCCGAGCTGCTGCGGGCGGCCAAGCGGCTGAAGGTGGTCGGCCGCGCCGGCATCGGCGTCGACAACGTCGACGTCGCGGCCGCCACCGAGCACGGCATCCTGGTGGTCAACGCCCCCACCGCCAACCTGATGTCGGCGACCGAGCACACCTTCGCGCTGCTGCTGGCGGTGGCGCGCCGGGTGCCCGAGGCCGACGCCTCGACCAAGGCCGGCGGCTGGGACCGCAAGCTGACCGGCATCGAGCTGCAGGGCAAGACGCTCGGCGTCATCGGCTTCGGCCGCATCGGCCAGCGCGTCGCGGCGCGCGCCCGCGGCTTCGAGATGAAGGTGGTCGCCTACGATCCCTATTTCGATCCGGCGGCGGCGCGGCGGCTCGAGGTCGAGATGCTGCCGCTCGACGAGCTGCTGCGCCGCTCGAACGCGATCACCGTGCACACGCCGCTCACCGACCAGACGCGCCACCTGCTCGACGCGGCGCGGCTGGCCCTGCTGCCGCGCGGCGCCCTGGTGATCAACTGCGGCCGCGGCGGCGTCATCGACGAGGCGGCGCTGCTGGCCGCCCTCGAAGCCGGCGCCCTCGGCGGCGCCGGCCTCGACGTCTTCGCCGAGGAGCCGCCCGCCGACCGCCGGCTGGTGCGTCACCCGCGGGTGGTGGCGACGCCGCACCTCGGCGCGCAGACCCGCGAGGCCCAGGAGCGGACCTCGACCGAGACCGCCGAGATGGTGCTGGCGGCGCTGGCCGGCTCGTTCGCCATCGCCGCCGTGAACCTGCCCTTTCGCGCCACCACCGGGCCCGGCGCCGGCCGCCTCGAGCCGCACATGATGCTCGGCGAGACCCTCGGCCGCATGGCCTGCCTGCTGCTCGACGCGCCGCTCGAGCGCCTACAGGTCGACGTCTGGGGCTTCGAGGAGGCGTTCCGCCAGCCGGTGGGGCTGGCGGCGCTCAGGGGCGCGCTCGCCGAAGTGATGGACGAGGGGGTCAACTACGTCAACGCCGAGCGCGTCGCCGAAGGCCGCGGCATCGAGGTCGTCATCGCCAGTCACAGCCCCGACGCCGAGCACCCGCAGCAGGTCGGCGTGACGCTTGGCGGCGGCGGCCGCACGGTCGAGCTCGGCGGCACGCTGATCGGCGAGCGCGACCCGCGGGTGGTGCGCTTCGGCGGCTACCGCCTGGAGTTCCGGCCGCAGGGCCGCCTGCTGGTGCTCGAGAACCGCGACGTGCCCGGGGTGGTCGGCAAGCTCGGCACGCTGCTCGGCGAAGCCGGGATCAACATCGCCGACATCCACCTGGCGCGCCGCGACGGCGAGCAGAAGGCGCTGGCGGTGCTGCGCCTCGACCAGCCGGCGGGCGACGACGTTCTGGCGCGCCTGCGCGCCCTGCCCGAGGTGTTGAGCGCCAGCCAGATCGATCTCGCGCGCTGACCGGCGCGCGTCGGAGGACCCATGGCGAACGTCGGAGTCGTCTTCGGAGGCCGCAGCGTCGAGCACCAGGTGTCGATCGCCTCGGCCCGCACCGTGGCGCGCGCCCTGCGCGAGGCCGGCCATGGCGTGACGCCGCTGGGCATCGCGCAGGACGGCTGCTGGTTGTGCCGCGAGGACTCGGCGGCGGCGCTCGCAGAGGGAGAGGTGCGGGCGATCCCGGCGGTCGGCGCGCCGGTGGCGCCGACGCTCGCGGCGCTGCTCACCGCGGGCGTCGAGGTGGTGTTTCCGATCGTGCACGGCAGCGGCGGCGAGGACGGCAGCTTGCAGGGGCTCTGCGAGATGCTCGACCTTCCCTACGTCGGTCCCGGCGTGACCGCGAGCGCGGTCGCCATGGACAAGCTGTTCACCAAGCGCCTGCTGGCCGCCGCCGGCTTCCCGGTGCTGCCCGCCGAGGCGGTGACGCGCGCCGAGTTCGAGAGCGGGCCGCGGGCTTTCCTCGAACGGCTCGAGCGGCTGCCGCTGCCGCTGTTCGCCAAGCCGCGCAACGGCGGCTCGAGCGTCGGCGTCAAGCGCGTCGACAGCCGTACCTGCGCCGAGACGGCGGTGCGCTTCGCCTTGCAGTTCGACGACGCGGTGCTGGTCGAACGCGGCAGCGCCGGCCGCGAGCTCGAGTGCGCGGTGCTCGGCTACGAGCGGATCGAGGCCTCGGCGGTGGGCGAGATCGTGGCCGGCAACGACTTCTACGACTACGCCGACAAGTACCTGGAGGAGAAGGCCCGCCTGCTGGCGCCCGCCGACCTGCCGCCGGCGACGGCCGAGCGGCTGCGCAGCCTCGCCGCCGGCGCCTTCGCGGCGCTCGGCGGCGTGGGCATGGCGCGGGTCGACTTCTTCCTCGAAGGCGACGACGATCTCTACGTCAACGAGATCAACACCCTGCCCGGCTTCACCGCCATCTCCATGTATCCCCGCCTCTGGGAGATCTCCGGCGTCCCGCTGCCGCAGCTCGCCGACCGCCTGGTCGCCATCGCCCTCGCCCGCCACCGCGACCGCCGCCACCTCGACACCGCGATCAAGAGCTGGCTCGCCGAGCTGTAGACAGCAGCAGCAGCCGGCTGC
>WNFI01179873.1_pt1 | contig 16989 bp, 14 predicted proteins | sample 5400471 | NCBI WGS metagenome assembly WNFI01 (sample SAMN13153348, study PRJNA577476) | soil metagenome | isolation source: 100 cm saprolite on Douglas fir-dominated hillslope | place: USA:California | collected 2013-09-17 | reverse complement strand
TGTGGGGACGCAATCGAAGAAAGAAACAGAGGAGATGGGAATTGCGCCCGGGGACTTCGTGACAGTTCCAAAGGAATATCGCGACTTGCTGGGAACGCGGGCGAATGGACGCAGCTTTGACGACCGGGTAGGTTGCGCCGCGTTGATTGCGGCGGCGAATGCGATTGGCCCCGACCTGCCGGGACGTGATGTCACATTCGTGTGGTCAACACGCGAAGAGATTGGGCTCGAAGGCGCGGCTGCGTTCGCCGAACATGCCGCCAAGGAAGGGCGGTCGCCGGATTTCGTGTTCGCGATCGATACGTTTGTCAGCTCCGATTCGCCGCTGGAGTCGAAGCGCTTTGCCGACGCAAAAATCGGGGATGGATTTGTGGTTCGCGCGGTGGACAATTCGAACACCGCGCCGCGCGAGTATGTGGATCGCGTGGTGGCGATGGCCCGCGAGCACTCAATCCCTGTGCAATATGGGGTGACCGGAGGCGGAAACGATGGCTCTGTTTTCGTGCGCTACGGTTCCGTGGACGTTGCGATGGGCTGGCCGCTGCGGTACGCCCACTCACCGGGAGAAGTGATCGATGCGAAAGACCTCGACGCACTGGCAAGAATGGTCGAATTGATCGCGAGGAAATGGTAATTGAACCTCATACGAGCATCGGCTCGGCAACTGCATCCCGGCAGTGCGCGCACCCGGGATCGCTGCACCTCGTCTAATGCGGCGACCGTGGCTTCGTTTCGTAATTCTGCCCGACCTCGTGCTTTTGCAAAGTGGGTTCGTTTCGCAAAAGGGGCGCCGGCGCTCAGTCAACTGAGTTACCGGATTCGCCGTTCTGCTCCCTCTCTTCCTTCGCCTTCTCTCGCCCCTGTGCTTTGCGCGTTGCCTGCACGCGTTCGAGTTCTTTCATCGTTTCAAAAAACTGACGGTTGATGGCCGTCTGATAGCGGGTCAATTTGTCCACAATCTCAAGATAAAATCCACGGTTGTGAACGCAGAGGACCTGCTCACGCTCCACGAGCCGGCGATAGCGCATGTATTCGATGGTCATCTTCTCGAGCAAGAGCTCTTCGACCGGACCGACTGGTCGATGGTGGTTGTGGAGATCCATGCGGACGGCTTCGAGCTCCTCCCACTCGGCTGTTCCTGCCTCAATTACGGCTGGAAAGTAGCGGGAAGTGAGACCATGCTTCACGGCATTCAACTTGCTCTTTTCCTTGCCTTCTGCCGTCATCGGACCAGTCGAGCGTAGGTCCTACTGCATTGTCGCGAACCAAGGATCCGAGTTCTGCCCTCAAGAGACCGGTTCCTCCGGCTCCCATAATCGTAAATTGGGATCGCTCATATTACTCGGAACTGGAGGATTGGAAGTGGCGGGTTTGCAAACTTCCGCTGAAAACACAGTGAATAGTATACGAAGATAAACTGGCAGGGAAGACAGTTACATACACGCATCAACCGATTTCTTGACAGAAATATGGGAAGGGCGCTAAATATTATGACCGTGGGCGGTCTGCTTTCCATTCCCTCCACTAACCTGGAACCCAGAATGGATGCCTCTGCAAAGGTGCGGACCGCCCTCTCTTCGGGATCCGTCGTCCCCATCCCGCCCACTCACACTATAGCAACCTACAACTCGGGGATTCATCGACAGATCTGAAGGAGGTAGTGACCCGGCACTAGAAACAAATGTGCGATCTATCTGCTCGCTTTCCGAGCACCACATAGTTGCGACCCGGGTGGTGGTCGAGGCAATCTTTCACCCCGCCCGCAATGAATATGGTTCCACTCTCAAGGATCCGCCCTGGGGAATTATTCTAGGGGAAGTGTATACTTTTTTGGGAGTGTCCTTCTTGTCGAACCTGCGCTGCCGATCCAGGCTCCATCTGAATCGTTTCTCGGCTGAGGTGGCCTTTGCCTGAGCCCCGCTATCGCGTCCTCGCCATTTGTAGCCATCCCGTCCAATACATGGCTCCGCTATTGCGCCGGATGGCTCAGCACCCACCGCTAGACCTCTCTGTGGCGTACTGCACTCTTCGGGGAGCACAACCCACTCACGACCCAGACTTTAACACCACCGTGAAATGGGATATTCCGCTACTCGAGGGATACCCTTGGCAGGAAATCCCAAACCGTGGCTCAGGCATAGACTCCTTTTGGGGGCTCTACAATCCAGGCCTCTGCAAACTCATTTGTACTGGCAAATTCGACGCCGTTCTCTGTTACCTAGGCTATTTGTACGCCTCCTTTTGGATCTCCTATTTTGCCTCTCGCCGCTCCGGAACAGCATTCCTCTTCGGCACCGATGCTTCCAGCCTGATTCCCCGGAGCGGCGGCTCGTGGAAGGTCCATTTAAAGCGCGCTTTTTGGCCCAGACTATTTTCCTTGGCCGACCAGCTGTTCGTTCCTTCTTCCACCACGCGCGATCTTATGCTGTCTCTCCGGATTCCTGCAGAGCGAATTACGCTGACTCCCTACTCCGTTGACAACGACTGGTGGATGGCTCAGTCCGAGAAAGTGGACCGCGAAGCCGTACGTGCCAGTTGGGGCGCGATGCCGCAAACCGCCGTGATTCTCTTTTGCGCGAAGCTTCAACCCTGGAAGCGTCCTTTGGATCTTCTGCGAGCCTTTGCACAGGCTGATCACTCCAATGCCCTTTTGGTTTACGCCGGCGAAGGAGCACAGCGTCCGGAACTAGAGAGGGAGACGGCAGCTCTCGGAGTCGGCGAGCGCGTCCGCTTTCTCGGATTCATGAATCAATCGCGCTTGCCCGCCGTATACGCCGCCGCAGATCTTATGGTGCTGCCATCGGAATATGAACCGTTTGCGGTGGTGGTGAACGAAGCGTCCTGCTGCGGCTGCCCCGTCGTCGCCAGCGACCATGTGGGCGCAGCAAGGGACTTGATCGCTCCTGTCCATCCGAGCCTCATATACCCCTGCGGAGATCTTCAAGCCCTCTCGACACTTCTGAGTGAACTGTGCCGCGACCGCGAGCATCTCCGTGAACTCGGTCTCGCAGCCAGGAATCATATGGCGACTTGGTCTCCCGAACATACAGTGGCGGGAACCGTGGCGGCCGTGAGTGCCGCGCTTCGCCGCGGCCAACGCTGAAAGCCAGAGAACCACGTCTGCAATTGGGGCTGGTCAGAGGTATGATAAAGAGGTTCGCGATGGTCCCGCCTCGCATACTCACTGCCTCTCGTTTCGCCATGAACTCGGGGAATTCGCGAGTCCAGGTTGGAACCGGATCAGGCTGCGAAGGTCACTTCGTAGAAAACACTAAGTCAAAAGTGCTTAAGGTGGCGCTCCAAAAGGTAGAATTGTGATCAGCAAATCCAACAGGGAACGTAGTCTTCCGTTATGAGGGTACTGGGGACCCTCCCGTCACTAAAAACCTCCCGGACGCTGGCGGCATTCGGGCTGTTCGTGGGGGTAATTTTCGCAGCTTACAAGGCCGCGGAAGCCATCATCGCGGATGACATCAACAGCCTGGTTTTCGCAGCGCTCCTGTTTGTTGCCGGGGCGGTTGTCGTCGCCATTCTCAATGATTGGCGCAGAGGCCTCTATGTCCTCGTTGCCTGGATTCTCTTCGAGGATTTTGTCCGCAAATATCTCGGCAACAACATGGCCATCGTTTTCGGCAAAGATGCGTTAGCCATTGTCCTCTATATTTCTTTTTTCCGCGCCCAACACGCCACAAAGTTCGAGAAATTCCGCGTTCCATTCCGAATCCCTCTGCTCTTGTTCCTCTGGTTTGGACTGTTGCAGGTGTTTAATCCTGCTTCCACGAGCATTTTTTACGGCATCCTGGGAATGAAGATCTATTTCTTGTACGTGCCACTCATTTATGTCGGATACGCGCTCATAAAGTCCGAGGAAGATCTGCGTCGTTTCTTCTCCTTTGTTTGTGCACTCATTCTGATTGTGGCTGCGTTGGGGCTGGCACAATCGATCATCGGGCCAACTTTCCTGAATCCCGCCACCTTACAAGAGGACATCCGCGAACTCGGCACGCTCTACCGCGCGTCACCCATCACGGGCCTGGTGGCGTATCGACCCACTTCCGTGTTCGTCAGTGCGGGCCGCTTCCAGGACTTTCTGATGGTTGCCTGGCTGATCTCTCTGGGTTTCAGCGGTTATCTTCTTTTGCGAAGCCGGCGGGGCCGAACCCTCGCCTTCACTACGGTCGGTGTTGTTGGTACAGCATCATTGATGAGTGCTTCCCGCGGCGTTTTTATGTGGAACGCTGGAGATGCGCTGGTCGTTGCAGCTGGGTTTATCTGGGGAGCACCCTGGCGACAAGGCGAAGTAATAAGGGTGTTGCGCACAATCCAGAGAATTGCACTCCTTGTCGGCATCGGGATCATCGTCCTCCTGACAATATTTCCAAAGGAACTTGGTTCGAGGATGGCAATCTACTCCGAAACCCTCATGCCGGACAGCCCCGCAAGTGAACTTGTTCATCGGACGCAAACCTATCCGCTGCAGCAGTTGGGATACGCCTTCGACCATCCGCGTTGGCCTTATGGTTACGGGATGGGTACAAGCTCTCTTGGCCGTCAATATGTGATGCGCATCATGCACGCAGCGCCTATGAATGTCGGCGTCGAAAGCGGCTACGGCAACTTGGTCGTGCAACTCGGGATTGTTGGTCTGGTCCTCTGGATAGTACTCGGCTTTTCCATTGCCATTTCCGCCTGGAAGGTCGTGAGGGAACTCCAGGGTACGCCCTGGTTTCCCCTGGCATTTGCAATTTGGTTCTTCGCAATTCTTCTGTTTTTTCCGATGATGTTTGCTGGTATCAGCCCATACGAGGACTTCCTCATGAACGCTTGGCTGTGGCTCTTGTTGGGCATTCTCTACCGTCTGCGGATGTTCTCGAAAGCAGCCTGGATTGCGCAGGATCAAGCGGTTCTAGGGGAGACGTGAAATGCGGCTAACGGTTGTTTCTCCATTCCTGGACCGGCTGCACGGCACGGAACTCTGCATCATTGAACAAATCGAGCATCTCGCCTCTCGGCACAGATGGGAAATCCATCTCTATTCGCAAAGTGTGAAAGACGTACGTGGCCTGCAGTTGGCCACTGACATTGTCGCGGATTCACCGGGTTCTATTTTTTGGCACAAGGTCTCTGCTCTCCCCGGGCCTCATCTCCTTAACTATTTTTGGTGGTTCTTTGCAAATCAATGGCAACGGTGGCGAGACCGACGCTCCGGCAGGGTCCGCCCCGATCTCGTCTATTCTCCGGGAATCAATTGCTTGGATGCAGACGTGATTGTAGTTCACATCGTCTTCCACGCGTTCTATGAGCGTGTTCGGCCGGAGCTGGCCCTCCATCGCGTTCCTCTTCGGAGCTGGCCACTCCTAATTCACCGCAAGCTCTACTACAAACTCATCAGGTTTCTCGAGCAGAAGATCTACAAAAATTCTGCGGTGCGTCTCGTGGCGGTTTCCTCTCTGGTTGCGACGCAGATGAAATCGCACTTTCAACGTGAGGACGTTACCGTCATCCGCAATGCCGTGGATACCCTTCGGCTTACGCCCGAAGGGCGTCTTGCAAAAAGGAAAGCGTCCAGGCAGCTCTTTCAATACACAGATCATGAGTTCGTATTATTGTTTGTTGGCAATGACTGGAAAAAGAAAGGCCTCGATTCTCTCCTGAGAGCTCTCGTTCAACTTGGTGAACTTCCATTGCGCTTGCTTGTCAGGGGTGCTGATGATCCTGGTCTCTATCATTCCCTGTTGGAGAAGTTGGGTCTGCGAGATCGTATCCGTTTCGAGAAGTCTCGACCCGAAGTGCTACCCTTTTACGCCGCTGCCGACCTCTGCGTAGCGCCTTCTTTGGAAGATGGCTTCAATTTACCCACCGTGGAAGCCATGGCCTGCGGCCTCCCGGTCATTGCCAGCGCCCAGACAGGCGCCAGTGAACTGATCCGGGACGGGGAAACCGGTTTCATCCTCCGCGACCCGCAGGACCACCTGCAGCTCGCCCACCTGATCCGCCGGCTCTACGCGGACGAGGCGCTGCGTCAGACGATGGGCGATGCGGCCTCTCGGCATGTATTGAAAAACTGCAGTTGGGATGAAAACTCGGAAAAGACCATGGAATTCCTGAACAACGCTCTCCAGCAGTTGTCCGAGAATTGAACCCGCTGTGAGTTGGGAGTTTTTGCAATAAAATCGCCTTGACGGTCGCTTTATTCGATGGCCAACAGAGCTTATTTCAATTCTTTCTCCGCTAACCAGGTCTCATGTTCAAACCGTACCGGATAACCCCAATCAGCGTTGTACGCGAAGTTAAACGTGGAACTCTCTCGGAGGCCTTCCTGTCCAGGCAGCGCATCGCGGGCACGAGAAACGCGGCTGTAAATTCGAACGAAATCAGTGGCATAAACTTCGAACCTCGTATCATGCCTGTCCGCTATTGAAAGCTCGGAGTTGGTCGCACTTTGTCTATTCGCGAGAAATTGTTAGCGCCCCCACCTATGGGCAATTCACCCAGAAGACAGATTTGCTGAATTTGCGTAAGCTCAGTGATCATCCTGGGTTTTGTTTTCAGTGGCGCTTTTCACTCTCAGAACAATGACTGGAATTTCTGCGCGTTCGCCCGCAATTCGCATTCCCTGAAAATCTTGCACAACGGACCGGGCCACGGGAACAAGATCTCCTTTCGCTTCCATTTCCGCGAGCGGAGCCTCGATCGCTTCTGGATAGTAAGGTGACCGGGCCACAAACGTGATTCCTTCCTTTTGAAAAAAAATCTCCCAATCTTGCGGCGTGCGGAGATGGTCGGGATTGATCATCCAACTCGTGGCGGGATCGCCGTTCAGGAAGGGCACGTGCAAGGAATACATGTGCCGAAGAAACAATAGCGTTTTGCCTCCTTTAACCTGGCTGGCCAGCACCCGATTGATAGCCTCTGCTTCTTGGTATTCCGGACGCCTTTCTTCCAAGTAGTTAACCTCACGAACGATACCGAGAGCTGTGACAACCGGTTTCCAGCAGTACATTACCAAGCCTGCTCCGCCGAAGATCGACAGCAGGATCACCAGACCCGAGGCCAAGCGGTTGGCAATCTTCCAGCCTTTCTGTTGGGAGGAGTCTAGCCCTGCTGCGGTAAAGACGAGCGCAAAGGGAAACACGGGGAGAAGAAAACGTGGCAAGCCGGAAACATAGAATACCGCGATAGCTGGCACGCACCACACTACGGCAGGGACTCGCCACTTGTGAAAGCTCCAAAAGGTCGCAATCCACAATGGCGCCAGCGCAAGGACGATTGGACCGAAAAAGTCCCAGAAGCCGGGAGCGCCCTGACGCATCCCTGCAAAAAAAACGAATGGAATGAGTTGTCCAAGGTGGCCTGATTGAGCCGCGCCAGTGTCGGCCAAAAGGACGTTCAGCGTGTAGTGATTTACCTGCTCCGGAATCAGGGTTTTGGACAGGAAAGGGAACATCGGGTCGCCGGTCCAGAAAAAATTGCGCAAATAGGGCCAGATCCCGGTAAGCGCAGAACCAATACACAGCACTGACGTGTTTCGCACGGACCGGTACTCGATCGCAATGGCCGCTGCCACTCCAGCAGCTACGAAGCACCCGGTATATTTTGCACCGGCAATGCCACCGGCCAACAGCCCTGCCAGCAAGGCCTGACGCCATGTTCCGGAGATCTTGCTTTGGCAGAGGACGATGACCGCAGCACTGGCAAAAAAGGCCATCCAAATGTCCGGTGCCCCCGATGAAGACATTTGCCAGAACACCACAGGTGTGAGAAGAAAGAGCAGGGTGATTGTCAACGTCGTCCTGGGGGAAGACCAGCGGGAAGCTAGGCAGGCCAAAGAGAAAACCGTCAACATTCCCGCGAGAAAAATGAGTCCCATCGCCAGTTGTTCGCTGCCCAGCGCCAGGCCAAACAGGATCAACAAATGATGTTGCCCACAGAGAAAGCTGTGTGAAATCGAAAAGTCTGGGCGAAAACCATGCTCCAGAATCAATTTTTGCGTCGTGAAGTGGTAATGCAGCGCATCGGAGCCTGTGAGCGGCGCGAGAGACACCAGAAATTCGACACCCAGAACGATCCCGTTCGTGAGCAGCAGAAAGCGCTCCGCTCCAGGACTCGAAAATAATGCCTTCAGAATCCGCACGCTCCTTTGTGCAGTCAACTTAAATTCCGCAAGGAGGAGAATGCAGAGCAGACCCATAACCACGAAACATCCTTTGCGAATCTGTTGGGTGACCTCAACGCCAAACAGGAGCATTTCTATGGAAATCACGCCCACCCCGGCGCAGACCAGCAGGTGTTGCGCGTCGGTGTCCATCTCCAGATGCAAAATCCGCAGGATCAAGTTCCCCAAAGATACAGCCGCAAACGCGAATGCGACTAAGGACACAAATACGATTGCGGCGTGTATCAATGCCATATCTTCTCTAAGAATCTCTTGAGGAGGGGCGAGATGATGGGAGAGAACTGCCAGAAATACCAAAGGAAGACAGCAACAGCCCAGATACAGATCGCACTCTGAATAACCAGAGTATTCGGCTTCTTGGGAACTCCCGGCTTCATTTCCACGATAGATAACGAACATAGGGCAGCGGGCCGATTGATGTCAATCGCCAGTCCCCATAACTGCCAATTATCCCCTCTTCGAACACCGTCCCGAAGTTCGCACAATCAGCGGCAAGGCGTAGTAGATTGAATTGGAGTAAACTGGTGATCCCTTGCCGGCCTGCGTTTCCGCCAAGTATCAAAGAGACTTTTGCAGCGAAAGAGGGGAGCTGCTGCCCGAATAACCACATGCGTATCGCGCTCTTCACTCCATTTTCCCCGGAAATTGGCGGCGGCTCCGTTCAATTCCGGAGCCTCCTCCCGGAGCTGCGGGACCTTGATATCGTCTGGTTCTATCTGGCTGAAAAGCCAGCGGGAAGTCAGCCGGCACAGTGGCTTGGTCGTCCTTTTACTACCAGACAGTTACTCAGCGATCTTTGCGTGAGATCCGGATTCTTGCCTGGCTCTACAGCTTTGGCGCGGGCTTTTGCAAGCCGCATCCAGGCCGATCTGTACTGGGTGGTTGCACACAACGAGGGAATCTCATTGGCCACGGAACTCTGCGCTATGGGGAAGAGGGTACACCTGACCATCCACGACGATCCCGTTTGCATGTTCAAAAGATCGCGCAAATATCGCGCATTCGCACCCTTGATGTCGCGACAATTCTCAGGATTGTTGCAGTTGGTCGAGTCCGTGGATGTGATCAGTCCCGGGATGCGCGATGCTTACAAGCAGAGGTACAAACTTAATAGCTTCCCGGTTTACCGTTTCGTCTCAGAGCTGCCTCGAGTTTCCTCCGAACTCGCCCCGGACACCCTCACCGTCGGGCACATCGGCTCCGTATATCAAGCGAAACCGTTTTGCCACTTCCTCTCAGCCTGCCAGCAAGTCTCCAGGAGAGCGAAACGCGTTCTCAAGGTCGTCAGGATCGGCTCATCTCCGGATATCGACCAACTTGCCTCTGCGAACCCTCAGGTCTTCGAAAATTGTGGTGAACAAAACGAAGAGAAAGCCATCGCCCGGTTGGCCTCATGCGATTTTCTCTATGCCATGTACCCAGCTGGCCGTCGCTTCCAGTGCTTCCGTCAAACGAGTCTTCCGATGAAGCTCTCCACGTACATCCAAGCGCAACGCCCTATTTTTGCACACACTCCTTCCGATAGTAGCCTCGCAACAATCGTGGAAAGATATAAGATCGGAACGGTGTGTACCAGCAACGACGAATCGGAATTGCACAATGCGCTCAAGGCACTGTTAGAGAAGCAAATTCCACGCGCTCGCTTCGAGGAAGTTCGCCTGGATCTCATGGGTCCCGAGCCATTACAACAGCTTCGTGCCACGCTGACGAATGTAGCTCTCAACCCGACTGCGCGCAGCTCGGCGGCATCGAGCTCTTCGGCCTGAGGGAGTAGTCGGCATTGTGGGTTGTGGTGCGGTCTGGCGGGTGCAACAGCGGTACTTCCGGTGATTTCACAAAAATATCTCCCTGATCGTCGCTCCCGGAGAGACGGCGGCGATCGGCTTTTTTATACGAACGCAGGGCTAATTTCCAGCGGCATGTCTATCTGACAACACGCCAATTCAGAGTTGCGGCAGGAGGCAGGAGTTTATTTTCAGTTAGATTGCATACCAAGAAATTTACGTTGCCAGGTGTCACATAGGACTGAATGAAAAGACCTGTCGTATAAGCGCCGGAGGGCGCTGCATTGAAAGAATACGAAACAGTATCGGTTGTGGCTACGCCAGTAGCCCGAGTGGTAACCGCGGCTGCGCAGTTTCTGCCCGCAATGGGAGTCGTTCCCAATGTAGCAGTTCCGCTGGAAATGGTTTGTGTCGCCAGACAATCCCTATAAGCCCCACCCGTTCCGTCAGCGCACAAGTTGTGACCGTCAATGACGGGACCGGTAATTCCCGGGACCACATAGGCCCTATTCCCGTTCGGCTTGAATGATGGCCAGAGGGCCCTCGAGTCCATATAGAACCGCGTGCTGTTTGTGCTGCCGGTAGGTGCAGGAGTGGGGCCAAGAATGAACTCCTGCGCCCAGATATTGCCGTTCACCATACCAGCAGGACCACCACCTGGAGCTTTGGGGAGACTATTAAAGCCGCAAGAACCGCCTTGATAAGTCCAGCTTAAAGAGGGGGTTGTCGTTTTGCAGTTAATGCCATTGATATTTGGCCTGTTATTTCCCGCATAGAACCATTGATAGGTAATGGCACCCGGGGTGGAAGCGGGCTGAGTAACGGTGATTTGCTGAGATATTCCGTTAACCGTGCAGGAGTTTGAGACGGGAGACTGCAATCCCCAACCGCCATTTGAATATACGGCAAAATAGGAAAAAGTATAAGTTCCTGCCGAAGGATAAGGAGGGCTACCTGTGATTACGGTACATGTTGGCGCTGCGGGTTGGCTTGCGGTTGCATAGAGTGGGTATCCGACCCCTAGAGAAAAATCCATGTTCATCTGCGTATAGGCAGGCCCACCGTAAGAGCCATCCTGTATCGCAGTATCCAAGCCGGTAGTTGTCATTTGGCTGTTTGCACCAATGGTTGATGCAATACCAGCAGCCTGAATTGACCCAACAGGAGTTCCTGTAATCGTGCTCCATCCCGCATTGGGAGCGCCAGCTTGTGTAGCATTGATGTATCCAGGCCATCTGCTGCCGCCATAATTGTAAATAGCGACGAGAGGAGTCGGAAAATCAGCCTCCCACACGCCAGCATTCACGGACCCGGCGTTCGTGCAAGTTCCACTAATTTGAATGGCAGGCTCCACAGCATTTTGCATGGCGACATTTGACATCGAGACATTCTTGCCTCCGATACATTGCCCCGATAAATCATTGTTGACGGAACCACGATTCAGCAGCCAACCGTTCTCAAAACTAATCGTGCTTCCCGCTCCCTGGCCTGTTGACGTATCAACAAAAGACGGAACTGGAGAACCGCCCGTGTATCCTCCGTTGCAAGTCCCGGTAGTCATGGTGAAGTGATTGATGTCCAGCGTGAAGCCCGTGGCCGTGTTGTTGATGAGCACGGGCATACCAGTGCAGTCAGTTGATGAACCGCCACCGGAGCTCAGATACACATCTCGCCACTCCATGTTGGTCGGCGTATCTAGATACACTCCGACCGCGCCATTAGATGCCCGGGCATTGATGTTTATATCCCGAATGTTTGGTGCGCCAGTGCTATACAACATGGGAAAACCAGTCCCGTAAATTGTGGAAAGGTTTTCATGCGCAAAGTACCCCAGCCCGGTTCCCGCCCCCAAGCCCCACAGCTTAGAAACTCCCGCCAAGGCGTTGTTGAAGGTGATGTAAGTACCATTGAGTTGGATGCAGGCATTGTAGGAGGTTACGTCCGTATAGGAGTTCAGCACCCATTTGACGCCTGAATACGGCGTGTTGGGAATCAGTACGCAAGTTCCAGTGTTGCCCGTGAAAGCGGCATGAGCAGCAGCGGTAATCACCGGGCCAACGTCAGAAACGATGGTATTGCCTGATACCGAGGCTCCTGCGGCAGAACTGGCCGTGAGCGTGGTCGTGCCGCCGCCAGCTGTAACCTTGAATGTGAAGTGCTGATTCGCCGGACTGGTCGGATAAGCCGATGGAATATAGGCTGGCCGAGACTGGTTTGAACCCATGCCTGTATAGCCGTAATCGTCCCAATATGGCAATAAAGATTGCCCTATCCAGTTGCAGGTAGTCGGACAGTTCGGGCCATAGATGTGATAGCGCAACGCGTTCCTAACCGGTGAGTAGGAAACGCGGTTCAGCTTGAAGCCCCATACGTTTCCGGTAGCGGATGGGGTAGTGCTCGAACCAGCGCCATTGCGCGAATCCCACCCGGAAAGCCAGGTAACTGTGCTTCCACTGGTCGGAGAAACCGTGATCCAGCTCCCGTTGTAGGATAGGTCAGTCATATTGGATACCCAAATCATCTGGCCGGAAACAAACGAGTGGGTAACCGTCGTGGTGCAGGTTACGGTCTGATTAGAGCGGGTGCATCCTGAAAAGTCATAATTAGTGGTCATGCCCAGGCTCGCCGTCCCGGTAGAAGCGGAGCCCCTAGAGGAACAGGCAGACCGTCCATTGTATTTGTCCTCTGCCATTACGCAGTAGGCATAGGAAGTAGATCCGCCGGTATCGTTGACTACGGTCATACCACCCGCATGGGCGCTGGGCGTCACTGTGGGAGCCGAGGGTGCGGAAACCAAAGGCGAAGCTCCCGCATTGTAGCAGGTGGCGTACTCGCCGTTCCTAAAGTTCGAGGCTGCACCCAGCCTGACCCGGGAAGAACCGTTTGTTGTGTTACAAGTGGTAGAAGAGAATGTCGCGTAGGCGCCATAGGCTCTGATATCGACATTCGCTATACACGTCGCCGTTGTGGGCATTCTCGTCGCTTAAATTTCTGGAACAAACCGGGCGATTGGCGGAGGGACCACTCATCGAACGACCTGCATTGTTTGCTTGCCCGAAAGCAGCCAGAGGTAAAAATAGGAATAAAAGAAGCTGCTTCATCTTGACTGGCCTGAGGACTTATTCCAGGAGAGCTGAGAGAGTATTTATATCACAGCCTCAGGCTGCGAAGATGGATTTGCTCCCACCTCTCGACCCCGACCTGTCTCCATCCGATCCTGCCAAGAAGGAAACGGGAAAACCCGAGGCTAGCGAGTGTTGAGGAGCGTGCTGAAGCGAGTAGCGATGGCGGGCCAGGCAAAATGGTTTTGGTAGGCGGCTCGACTGAGCGCGGCAAGCTCCATGCGATAGGCAGCATTAGAAAGGACGCGGATCAGCGCGTCTTTAAGATCATCAGGATGGTCGGGTGAGACCAGGACTACGCCAGCATCGGTAATGGGTGCCGCGGTTTCGGAGCCACTATAGGCAATTACCGGAAGGCCGCAAGCAATGCCGGCGATGCCGCTGCTGCGGCGCGAAGAGAGGGGGCCCCGAACAAAGAGAAGCACGTCGCACAGGAAAAGCTTCTGGACGACCTTGGCGGATTCTACGACACCTTCCACCGACAGTTCCACGGGCAGATCACGGAGTCCCTCGCGGAGTTCGTTTTCACGGAGCTCCGCGTGACGCCCGAAGATAGAGAGGCGAAACTTGCCCAGCTTATGCGCGGCATGACGAACCGTGTCAAGGATGATTTGTGTCTCGCGAGCGCCGGCTTCACCGCCCGTGATGCCGAAGACACCCACGGTGGGAGTATCCCCTGAGTTCCGTGATGCGAGTGCTTCCGGAAACGAAAGATTGGCTCCCACGGGAATGAACGCGGATTTCGCTGGAACTGTCTTAAGCCAAGAAAGATTCTCGGGCGGAACGGTGAAGATCGCGAGATCGGCCAGCTCTAAGGCACGGCGCATGGTGCGCAATTGGACGCGATAGCGCAGCCGGTCAATCAGGCGCGGGCTGCGGAAGGGTTCGACGTCATGGAAAACCACTGCCACACGCGCGCCGGCGGATTTCAGAAGTCGAACGATGCTTGGGAACTTCACGGGAAAGCCGCGGGCGGACCAGGCGAGAGCCGTGTACTGAACCAGTACCCAGGTGTCGCGCCAGGCTCGCGACTGGAGACGCAGCGCGCGCACCGACTGGCGCCAGCCGTGAAGTTCCCAGGGCACGCGGCGAATCTGCAGCTGAAATTCGTGAGGCTGGAGAGCATCGCCCAGATACCGGCAGTATTCCTCCACCGCGTCCGTGGGCACGTCTTTGCGGCCAAGAAGCGCGAAGCACGGAGTTGTCAAGGACGAGATCTTCCCGAAACAGGAGTCTCTGTGGAATGGGCTGTGAGATGTGGGGGCAAGGAACCGAGAAGGCGGCCGAGACGCTGACTGAATTGTGCGGCGCCGCGCGTAGAGAGATGGAGCGAGTCATCGAATAGCGCGTCGTCCTGAATCCAGTCGCTGGCGTCGACGTAACTCGCGTTGAACGGCGCAAGCAAATTGCGGATATGTGAGACGTATTGTGACCACCAGGGTGTGTCGTAAAACAACCGGCGGTGCTCGCCGCGCATGGGCATCTCTATCACGGCAATGGTCAGACCGAGGTCGTGCGTCTGACGTAGCAGCTCGCTGACGGACGACGCGAGAGGAACGTTGACCGAAGCCTCAGACTGGAGGCGGAAGTCCTCCGCGTTATCCGATTCCAGGAGGGAAAAATCCGCGGCGCGGCCCATACGATTCGTGCGTTCCGCAGGCATGCTCTGTTGCGCCATGGCACGGCGGAGGATTTCCACTTTAGCCCAGATAGCGCCGCGTTCTCTGAACATGGGAATCGCATGCATGGCGCGAAACTGGAAGGAGTCATGAAGGGACAGGGAATAGAAGCGGCGTGCATAAAAGGGTTCGACGTAGTACAGCATGGCATGATTGCCGATCAGGTCGCTGGTGGTGAACCGATTGGGGGTGGTGAGCTGAAAATCATAGAAGCCATAGACGACCAAATCAGGGTGAACTCCATGTGAGAAGGCGTAACGGAGCAAGAGGAGTTGCTCTACGGTAGAGGAAGCTCCAAGGCCAAGATTAGCGGCACCGCGAGGGGCGGAAAGTCCCGCGCCGGAGTCAAAAGCCACTTCATCGAAGCCGGAAGCGACAACAGAATTCCCCAGCGCAATGACGCTGGCCGAGCGAGACTCGCGGGTATGGCGCATAACTCGGCGCGGCACCGAATTGCGGGTCAGAATCGTTACCACCAAATTCATGGCGACCAGGCCTGCCAGTAGAACGGCAGCGGCGAGGATGAGTTGGCGTCTTAGAGACATTCGACCAGCCAGTGATTCTTGCTAGAAATCGATGTAGATGAATTTTGAGCTTTGGCCTGAAAAAACGAACACAACCCCAACCAGAATGCCCCACCAGATTCCCCAAAACAAGTAGTTGGTGAGCTGCACTGGGAAGTCGGCAGGGGGAACGTCCGTTTCTCCAGCGAGGTATTCGAGCAGATTTTGACACCAGGAAAGTGTTGACATCTTTTCACCCCACAATGAGACGCCGGAAGAAGTAGAGAGCCGTATGAACATCCATGCAAAAGAATGCCCAGGCGAGGTTCACGCAGGTAAAAGTGAGCAACCAGGAAAACGCGCGGGCCGAAAATCGAGGCGAAAGGACGGCACCAGGACGGTGACGCCACCAGCGATGGGCGGCGAGCATCAGGCCGTGCAGCAAACCCCAAATGACGAAGTTCAGGCCGGCGCCATGCCAGAGTCCGCTGATGAACATGGTGACGAGAAGGTTCATATGGATGCGGGGAATGGAGACACGTGACCCGCCGAGCGGAATGTATACATAGTCCATCAGCCAGGAGGAGAGCGAGATGTGCCAGTGACGCCAGAATTCGGTGATGTTGGAATAAGAGTATGGCCAATCGAAATTTTCCGGAACCTTGATGCCGAAGAGCCGGGCGGAGCCGATGGCGATATCGGAATACGCGGAAAAATCCGCGTAGATTTTGATACCGTAGGCGAGAAGCCAGAGCGGGAGAACGGCGCGCTGAGCAAGGGCGATGTCGTGCATGTTGAGGTGATTGGTGTAAGCGGTAAGAAGATCGGCAACAGCGAACTTTTTGGCAAGTCCGGCAAGAATTCGCGTGAAGCCGCGCTGGGCATCCAAGGCCCAGTCCGAAGGAATGCTCCTCAGCTTTGGCAGAAAGTCCTGATATCGCTTTATGGGTCCGGCAACCATCGTAGGGAAAAAGAGAATGAAGGCCATGTCCTCGCCGACATTCCCGGTCTCCGTTTTGTCGCGGTAGCGATCCCAGGCGTAATGGAGAAATTCGAAAGTGAAAAAGGAAATCCCCAGGGGCAAGAAAGCATTTCGCCAGTACAGGCGGTTCTGGCCAGGCACAGACCAGATCAATCCGGAAAGGAAATTCCGGTATTTGAAAACGACGAGAAACAGGATGGTCTGGACGACGCCGAGCCAGCAAAACCAGGAAGCAGGCTTGTAAAAGCGGCTAATAAAGGACTCCCAAAGAAAGATGAGGAGGCATGCGGCACCGATGGCCCCGCCCAATTGGGTGTATGAAAAAAAGACGAAGAAGAGACAGCCACTGGCGACAATGATCCAGGGCCGGAAACTCTGGCGGGAAATACGGAAAAGAAGCGCGGCAGGAAATAGGAAAAGTAGGTAGTAGTCCCAGGTATTAAAAATCATGAAACGGAGATCGTGGCTTTCTCCGCGCTGTGACAAGCGCAGCGCCGCAAAGGATAGCCGAGTCTAACCAACCGCCCGGCCGAAAGCAACGAAGCGGCGGGCGCGTGCATCATTTCTCCACGAGAAAGCTGCCGACGAGCAAGGCGTCCATGCCGGAGCTGAAAAAGGTGCGGATAGCGTCGGTGGGCGTGTGAACGATGGCTTCGCCGCGCAGATTGAACGATGTGTTCATGACCACCGGGACGCCGGTGCGCCTGCCAAATTCGTCGATGAGCCGGTAATAGAGGGGATTG
>WNFI01046170.1_pt1 | contig 16993 bp, 9 predicted proteins | sample 5400471 | NCBI WGS metagenome assembly WNFI01 (sample SAMN13153348, study PRJNA577476) | soil metagenome | isolation source: 100 cm saprolite on Douglas fir-dominated hillslope | place: USA:California | collected 2013-09-17 | reverse complement strand
GACAGACACCAACGCGAGGTCGAAGATCGCCTGCAGCACAATCAACTCGTTGCGATCGCGCCCACCGGCACCACCGCTGTTTCGCATGATTCCCTCAACCGCAAAGAAGCAAATGATCAAGCATACGACCGCCGCGCCGGCTTCTCCCGCCATCAAGGCGGCAGCAACGACGAGGGGATAGAGTACGCTCGCGACCACGATGGGGTTTTCCAAAAACGCATTTCTCCCAACGACGAAGGTAAGCGAAATGGTCAGTCCCAGTGCTATCAACGACGTGATTTTGATCCAATCCTTGCGCAGGCTGTCGAACCGGTCGCGATCTTTCCACAGCTCGAGAATCGGAAAAATCAAAACCATGCCGAAATAATCGCCCGCCCAACGGGTAAATACGGCGATCACGAATCCGGACCATGCAAACTCATGATTTAGTATCACGCCCAGCACCCCACCCAACGCGGCGATGCTTCCGCCCACCAAGGCAGCTGACATAAGCGTGAGGATATCGTAAACTCGATTCTGCCCCTGACCGAATTTAAGAGCGCGAAGAACCGCTGCTGCAGCCAGCGTTTCTCCGATCATACTGGCTGCGATTAGAAAAATCCCAGGAAACCTATTTCCAGCTAAAACACAGAACAACAAGACCGTCGCAATCAACCACGGGAGCGTGATTTTTCTTCGCCACCACACGTGTAACGCAAGACCCGCGCAGGGCCAAACCAACGACGCGTGTCCCGCCATGATCGAAAACTTTAAACCGACATAGCCGAGGATACAGTAAGCCAGGATAAATTTCAGGACGCGGATTAAAACGTCCGACCAATGCGACTTTGGTATGCCGTCCAAGTTAGCTATAAATGATTCAGGAAAGGTGAACTTAGCGAGCCTACCGTAGAAATCGGATCACTAGTCGGACGTTTAAGGAGATTCAGAGGCAAATTGAGATTAACCCAAAGGGCATAATTCCGGTCTTCCGAGCAAAAAAAGCCAACAAATTCAGGCTTGAACTGCCCGATCAAAGTCTGCTTTCTCTCACGTTCCTCTATGCACCCGTAGCTCAATTGGATAGAGCGTCTGACTACGGATCAGAAGGTTTGGGGTTCGACTCCCTACGGGTGCACCAGTTTTGAAAACGCCGACTTCTCTCCATGGAAGCGGCGTTTTTTATTGGACCGGTATATCCACCACCTTCCCTGACGGTCAGCGCGAAGCCTTCAAAACGCGTTTCCAGGTCTCCTCGTCGAAACCGACGAGTCCTACGCTTGGACCGAGGACAAATGGACGCTTCACTAGGTTGCCGTTGCGCGACAACAAGGCGAAAGCTTCGTCTTCGGAGAGGCTTCCAAGCTTCTCTCCTAACTTGAGCTCGCGATAGTCGCGTCCCGAGGTGTTAAAAAGCCGCTTCAGTTCGCCTCCGTGGGCTTTCAGCATCGCACGGAGCTCGGCGAGGGAGGGCGGGGTCTCTCGGATTGGAAGTTCATGGAACTCAATCTCGCGAGCCCGGAGCCACTTCACCGCGCGCCGGCAAGTGTCACAATTGGAATAGGTGTAGATTTTTAGCACAGGGAAATCCCGGCCTGGGCACATAGATCCTTAAGCGCTCACCTATGCTTCTGATGGGCGCCAATCGAGCATCTCGATTTGGAGCAGCTTGCGACCATTAAAGAAATTCCACGCCAGCTCGATCGCCAAGTCGATGCTAACGCCCAGCGGGGGCATGCGGTCGGCCAGTTTCCACGCTACACCCGGGATACGGCGCCCGTGGGCGTCGCAGACTTTGAAACGAAAATGCTGTTCCTTGAAGACGTCCGGGGGATCGCGCAGCACCACGCCTCGGAGACCGAAAACCGGTTCAGGGTTTCCCTGACCAAAGGGATGCAACGTGACTAATTCTTCGAGTAGCTTTTCCCGAACTTGTTCGGGCGTTAGCCAAGCGGCGATTTCCAACAGCGGCTCCACCGCTTCACCGCGCGGGTGTGCGCGCACGGCTTCGGCGAAGCGCAGGCGGAACGTCTCGAGGCTATCCTTGCGCAATGAAATGCCGACCGCCATCGGATGGCCACCCCAGCTCACCAGCAGCTCCTCACAGGGAGCCAGGAGTTCGACCAAGTTGATCCCAAAAATGCTGCGTCCAGACCCCTTTGCGAAATCGCCTTCGTTACCGAGAACGATACAGGGACGGTTGAATTTGCGGGTGACCCGGCTGGCCACGATGCCAACAACTCCAGGGTGCCAATCGTGCGAGAACAGAACGATTCCGCGCGATTCTGAAAAAGTTTCGACGACCATGCGCTCGGCCGCCTCGGTAATATCCTTTTCTATCTCCTGTCGCTCGCGATTGAAGTCATCGAGCTGCTGCGCGGCTTTGGTGCAAAAGGCCGCGTCTTCGCTCAAGAGCAGATCGACCGAAAGCGAGGCGTCGGCAAGACGACCGCTCGCGTTGATCCGCGGACCCACGCGGAACGAGATATCGACCGGCATGATTTCCTGGCCCGGTTTGATCCCGGCAACCTGCATGAGAGCGCGAAGTCCCGGACGTTCGCCGGTTTGCATGATCCGAAGACCGTGGCGCGCGAGAATCCGGTTTTCGCCTACCAAGGGAACGAGGTCGGCCACTGTGCCCATCGCCACGAGATCGAGGTAATCCCTCAGTTTGATCCGGTGTGCGACCGGGTGATTTTCGTTGCGCAGTTGCTTCAGCAAGCCATGCACGAGTTTAAACACCAGGCCGACCGTGCAGAGATTGCGCCACGCCGCGTCGTCCCCAGCTTCAACGACGTGCGGATTCACCAGCACGCCATGGTTCAATATTTTTTCTTTCGAGCGATGGTGATCGATGACGAGAACATCGACTCCGACTTCGTGCAGGTACGCGACCTCGTCATGGGAATTCGTTCCGCAATCCAGGGCGACGAAAAGGTCCGGTTTGCCCGCCTCGAGGGCACGGTCGATTGCGTTGCGACTCAAACCGTAGCCTTCCTCAAGACGGCGAGGAACGATGTAGCGCGGATTTAAACCAAACCGACGAAGAATACTGACAAGGAACGCAGTGCTGCTCACGCCGTCGACATCGTAGTCACCTAGCACGACAAGCGATTGTTGCTTGTCGATCGCCACACGCAATCGAGCCACGGCCAAATCCAGGTTCTTAACTAGAAAAGGGTCCTGAAGCTCGGCTAGTGTCGGTTTGAGGAAACGTGTCGCAGAGGCCGCCTCGGCAAGTCCGAGGCGGAAAAGCAATTCACCCAAAACCGGACTGACATCTGCGTTCCGGCTCAATGTCTCCACCTCGCGGGCGGGGACGGGTGTATAGGTCCATCGCATGTCGCGGGGGTGGCGGAGTTAACCGCGACTCATTGCGATGCGCGGCTGGATCCGGTCCACTCGTACTTCGGAGCGATGTCATGGTGAGCTTCGACGTGCTTTCGATCGCCCTTGTGCCACCAGTAGAAGATTGGGCTGGCGACGAAGATCGAAGAGAACGTACCCGTGACAATACCAATGAGGAAGGTGAGCGAAAGATCGTGGATTACACCACCGCCGAAGATGAAGAGTGCGAACGCCGCAAGAAACGCGGTGAAGCTGGTCATCATCGAACGAGAGAACACCTTGTTGATCGCGCTATTGATAATGTCCCGCAAAGAACCGTTGGGATTTTGTTTCAATTCTTCCCGAATTCGATCGAATACCACGATGGTGTCGTTGATCGAATAACCTGCGATCGACAGAATCGCCGCGACCATGGGCGCAGAAAAGCGATGGCCTAGCAGCACGAAAACACCGATGGTCATCAGGATATCGTGCACGGTGGAGACCACAGCACCCATTCCGAAGCCCACTTCAAAGCGGAAACCGACGTAAATGAGAATGGCTAGGAGAGAAAGACCGACCGACAGAAGCGCATTTTTTTCGATCTCCTTACCGATCGAAGGTCCAATACGGTTTTCGCCGACCTTCTCCAACTTTGCCTGCGGATAGACTTGCTGGAGCGCACTCAGCAAGGGACCGGATTGATTGAACTCTGTTTCGATTTTCAGCACTTCGCCGTTGCTGGCTGTACTACGCACATAAGAGGGATTCACTTCGCGGATATTCGCCTTGGTCGCCGTATCGCGGATCTTGGACAGATCAATCTTTTGGGCGAAGCTCAGCGTGATTTCGTCACCGCCCGCAAAGTCGATGCCGTAAATATTGTTACCCTTGATGAAGACGGTCGCGACGCCGACTGCCACCAACAACCACGACGCGATAAACGCAGCCTTGCCGTACTTCACGAAGTCCAGGCGCACGTCCTTCAAGAAGTGCATCATCGGGAAACGTTTCACGACGGTCGAATCGACCAACAATTCCATCACCATGTGACTGGTGACGAGGACACTGAACATCGTTGAAAATACACCGATCGCGAGCGTAACACCGAAGCCCTTGATCGGACCTGCTCCAAGCCAGATCATGACGCCGCAGATCACGAGCTGCGTGACGTGTGCATCCAAAATCGTCGTGAACGCCTTATCGAAACCTGCGCTAAGCGAGGCTTTGAGCGTCTTCCCCAAGGCGAGTTCTTCGCGCATGCGCTCGAAGATCAGGATGTTCGCGTCAACCGCCATACCGATGGTAAGGACGATACCGGCGAGGCCCGGAAGGGTCATGGTTGCACCGAGGCTGGCCATAACGCCAAGGATAATAAGAACGTTTACCGCCAACGTTGCGACAGCAACGACGCCGCCGATGGAGTAATAGCTGATCATGAACCCGGCAACGAGAGCCGTGCCGATCACAGCCGCCTTCACGCCGCTATCGATCGCGTCTTGAGCGAGCGAAGGACCAACTTCGTACTGATTCTTGATCTGCAAAGGTAGGTCGAGCGGGTTGTTCAACACATTCGAGAGGTCGATCGCTTCGCGTTGCGTAAAGTTGCCGGAGATCTCAGCTGAATCGCTATTGATCTGCTCGCGAACCGAAGGGGCCGAGTAAAGTTTTCCGTCGAGGACAATGGCAAGCTGGCCAGGGCGACCCGCCTTTTGATTTTCCTGAGCAATTCCGCCTGTGACTTGAGCGAAACGGCGGCTGCCTTCCTTCGTGAACTTCAAAATGATCTTGTACTTACCGTATTGGTCGACCGTCGGATAGGAGTCGGCAATCGATTCACCGGTCATCTCGGGGATCCGCTTGACGTAATATTCAGCCGAAAAGGTTTCACCGCCGCGGGTTTCCTCATCAAGGCCCATCACTTCATAACCCGGAGGAACCTCGGTCGAGGTACCCGGAGTCAGAAACGGATGAACCAAGCGGAATTCCAGGCGGGCCGGCTTCTTCAGACTATCGACAACCTCGGGATTATTGCGCGTAGACACACCCGCAAGTTGAACTTCAATTCGGTTGTTATCGACGATGCGGATGAGGGGTTCGGAAACACCTAGCGAATTGATACGGTTGCCGATAATTTCGACGGCTTTCGCCAACTTCTCTTGGCGAACATCCTGGCGATCCGCGGCGGCGGCGGCCTTTTCATCCACCTCGAGCGTGAATGCGACGCCACCTTTCAGATCTAAGCCAAGTTGTAATTTGCGTTTGGAACGTTTGAGAAGTTCATCGAGCAAAATGTCGTCGCGGCGCTTTACGTTCTTGAGCGAAGCTTCGAGCTTGATATCGGGAAAGTACTGAGAGAAATCGATTTTTCGCTCCATGCCGATCTGCTTGAGGCCAGCAAAATCCGAGATAGCTTTACCGGCCGTGACACGTTCGTGGGCTTCCTTGAGAAGCTGAGAGAACTCAGCCGTTTTAACCGTGGCTTGAGACTTGGCGTAGTCAGCAAACGGTACATCTTTATAGGGCATGAGCTCTACCACCGCCCAAAGAGCGATGAAGAGGGATAGCGTGATCTTCCAGAGGTTACGACGGAACATTTCGGTAGGTTGTTAAAGGGAACGAGAAGCGTGCGGACGATCCGATCTCACTTCTTAACTTCTTCGACGCCGGACTTCTTGACCACGGTTTGAACGAAGCCCTTGCCGACTTCGATCTTGGTATTGTCCGCGATCTTAAGAACGAACCGGTCGTCCTTCACGTTTGTTATTGTGCCGTAGATCCCCCCCGACGTAATGATCTCATCACCGCTGCCGAGCTCCTTCAGCATCAGTTCGTGTTGTTTCTGTTTCTTGCGTTGCGGCGCAATCATCAAAAAGTACATGGCCGCGAACATCAGAACGATGGGCAGAAAGCTGAACAAACCGCCTCCGGCGGGGGCAGCTCCTTGAGCCTGAGCCAAAGGTAATGTGAAATCTATCAACGTGGACATTTTAGTCATTGCGTCTTGCGTGTGTTAAAAAAATAAACAGCGATTAATCGGTCCCGAGTCTTAAAAAGCAAGCAAACTCTCCCCTCTCCTCTTTACCGCATTGAAAAGCAAACCCGCTTCCACCTGGTCCGCCGCTAAATCTGAAGAACACTACGGTTTCAAACGGTGGGGTTCAGGCCACTTCTCGGTTGACTCTGAGGGTTTTGTACAAGTTCAGCCGCTCGCCGACGAACGCAGCATTCGCATCATGGATGTGGTCGACGAAGCAGTCGGCATGAGTCTCACCGCGCCGATGGTGATCCGTTTTCAAGACCTGCTTCGCCACCGAGTCATTCAGCTGAATGAACTCTTCCGAAAAGCGATCAAGGACGAGGGCTACAAAGGGGAATACCGCGGCGTGTTCCCAATCAAGGTCAACCAATTGCGCGAAGTCGTAGACGAAATCGTCCATGCCGGTAAAGAGTACAATTACGGAATCGAAGCCGGTTCAAAACCGGAACTGATGATCGCGCTGGCCATGCACGAAGGCCCCAATCGCCTGATCATTTGCAACGGCTACAAGGACCACGATTACATTCGCCTCGCTCTGCTCGGACGGAAGTTGGGCAAGAAAATCATTTTGGTCGTCGAACAGTTGTCCGAAATCGACGATATCATTCATATCGCCGCCGAAACGGGAGTGAAGCCGATGATCGGTTTCCGCGCCAAGCTGCAGACCCGCGGCGAAGGCAAGTGGGCGCTCTCGAGCGGCGACAATGCAAAGTTCGGCCTGAACACCGCGGAAATTCTCTTCGCGTGTGAAAAGCTCAGAGCAGCCAAACTCACCCAGTGCCTTAAGCTCGTACACTTTCACATCGGTTCGCAGGTACCCAATATCATCACGATCAAGAACGCGGTGGTCGAGGCGACGCGCTTCTATTGCCAGCTCGCGAAGATGGGCTTCCCCATGGGATATCTCGATGTAGGCGGCGGCCTCGGCATCGATTACGACGGCTCCCGAACCAATTTTGAGTCCTCCATGAATTATTCGATGGAGGAATATGCGCGCGACGTGGTGTTCAACATCCGCGAAATCTGCACCTCCGCCGGCGTTTCGGTGCCGGACATCGTCAGCGAAAGCGGACGCGCGGTGGTGGCCCCCCACTCGATGCTGGTGGTCGAGGTCTTCGAGCGAATCAACAAGCGTGAATCGCTGGGCAAGGAAAACCAGCCCAAGGTGAAGCACAAGGTGGTGACCGACCTCGAAGTATCGTTGAAAAACAAGTCCAAGCTCGGCCGCCTCGAGCGTTTTCACGACGCACTACAGAAAAAGGAAGAAGCGTTCTCGCTTTTCAATTTAGGTTATCTCGACCTGGAAAACCGCGCCGCGGCCGAATCGATTTTCTGGCAAATCTGCGAGCAGATCGACAAGGAAGGCCGAGATACGGGTTATCAACCTGAGGAGCTTCACGAATTGAAGACGCTTCTCGCCGATCAGTACGTTTGCAATTTCTCCGTCTTCCAATCGCTGCTGGACCACTGGGCGTTGAAACAGCTCTTCCCGATCACTCCACTCCACCGCCTCAATGAGCGTCCAAGTGTCAATGCGATCCTAGCCGACATCACGTGCGACTCGGATGGCAAGATTTCCAGTTTCATCGACCTGCAGGACACGAAAGACTACCTGACACTACATCCGCTCAACGGAAAACCGTATTACCTCGGCGTGTTCCTGACCGGCGCCTATCAGGACATCATGGGCGATCTGCACAATCTCTTCGGCCGCGTGAATGAAGTTCACGTATTCCTCGAGAACGACGAGCCCAACGGTTTCTATATTGAAGAGGCGATCAGCGGCACAAAGATCGGCCAAGTGATCGAAGGCGTGCAATACAATGCCGAAGACCTTTGCCGCCAAATGAAGCGCCAAATCGACCACGCCACCCGCAAAGACCTGGTGAAACCCCGTGAAGGTGTCCGCCTCCTCGAACTCTACGAGTCGGTCATGTTGAGCAAAACCTATCTGAGCATCGAACGGAAAAAAAAGTCGCGCCGCGCGGCTGCTCGCGATTGAAGATTCAAGAAGGAAGAGTAAAAGATCCGCGGGGCAAGCCGCACGGCATTAAACAAGGTAGGGGCGGTTATCCTTAACCACCCTCATTGGAGGTGCGTACAGCGCAATGAGGGCCGTTAAGGACAGACAGCCTCTACCCCAATCCCGACTAAGCCGAAGCAAGCTTCGGAGAATCGACCAAAAGAGATTCAAACTTTTTCGGGACTTCGCGTGGCGAGATCGTTTTCGAGATACTTAATAAATCCAGCTAGTTGCCGACTCACCGACGTCAGTTTCGATAATAACCGTCCCTTCTCTTCGCTTTGGAGGTAGCCGAGCTCTCCTCCGATCTTGACGAGCGAACGCACTTCCGCGGCAGAGCCCTTTGCTATGTAGAGAAAATGGATAAATTCTCGCGTGCCGCTCCGTTCGAGGCCCTCAGCGATATTAGACATGATCGAGATCGCTGCGCGTTGAAACTGATCCCTAAAACTAAAATCACGATTAAGCGGCGATCGTTTTACCAGCCCATAAACATCGAGGGCGACATCCTTGGCTAACTGCCAAACTTCAATATCTTCGAACTGCTTACCCTTTGTCATCCCAACATATTAGCAGCGAAATCCGCCTATCTTGAATCTTCCTTCTTAAATCTTGAATCACGAATGGAGATAGCCCGGCGAAGCCGGGCTATCTCCATTCGTGTCTTGGGTATCGTCGCGACAATTCCGCTTTCACTTTCGGGTACATGTCTCGCCAAAACGCCGTGAGATCATCGGTGACTTGGATCGGGCGTTGGTTCGGTGCGAGGACTTCGATTTTTACCGTCACGCGGCCGCGGCCCAACGTAAATTTTCCTTCAACACCATAGAGTTCCTGAATACGCGCCGAGAGGATCGGCGCACCTTCTTTCGCGTAGGTCAGTCGCGATTTGCGGCCGTTTGCCATGACCAATCGCTCCGGCAAATAGTCGTCGATCACCGCCAACTGTTCGACGGTGAGCCATTCTTTCAAAACCGGCATGACCGGTTTGTCCTTGAGCTCACGCGCGCCGTAGGAGCCATAACAGATTTGTTCGATCAACGTGGCGCGGTCCACGTCGGTGATCGGCGTGACCTCGAGTTCGGGAAACCACTCGGCCAACCGATTCACGCGAACGATCCATTGCTCGACCGATTCATTCCATTCACTCAGTGCAATATTTCCAGCGATCACTTCGCGTGCAAGAAGCGCGGCGGCCTGGCTGGCGGGCGGTTCCTCCGCGGTTGGTTTCGACTCGAGCACGAGGTCGCGAAACTTTTTTTCGCGACGCGCAATCACGCGGCGCGCCGATTCATCGTACACCACGCTCACTTCGTTGGAAAAATCGTCAGGGAAAAGCTCTTGCAACCAGGCCTCCTCGATCGCGGTCGCTTGCGACAGAAGCACGTTCACCTCTCCTCCGCGCCCTTCGATTTCACTCACTTCGGCGGCCACTAAGAGCGACGCTTTTTGGATCGCCGACTCCCGGGCGAGCACGCCGCGACGGCCGTGGACAAGTTCGCAGCGCAACGTTCCCGCGTCGAGCCGGCGCGCCAGTTGATCGGCGAATCCAGCGAGGACGCATTTGCGCACGCTCGCTCCGTCGATCCGCTTTTCGCTGACATCGAGCCCCTCCTTGTCGGCGATTTCCAGAAACTGTTTGAACAACGGCCCCACCTGCCGCGCGCCCTGCGCGTGAATGCCTAGGCGACGGCAGGCGTCCAATGAAAAATTATTTTTCTCCGCGTAACGCCATGCGCGCATAAGCAGGAAAAAATCCGATTCGATTTCAGCGCCGAATACATCCTCACGTTGCTCATCGACGGTGCGACCGGCATTGCGCATCAAAAAATTTCGCCCCTGTGTCAGCGCCGCCATCAGCGCCACGGACCGCACGCAACCGCGCGCGTCCGCCTCGAGAAACATGCGAGCATAACGCGGATGAACAGGAAACCGCAGCATCCGCTTTCCAACTTCAGAGATTTGTCCTCTCCGCTGCAAAGCGCCTAGGTCCGCCAATAATTGCTCGGCACGTTCCAAGGATTTCAGATCCGGTTTCTCCAACCAGGGAAAACCGTGGATGTCTTCGATGCCTGCCGCTTTGAGCGTGAGGACAACTTCGGAAAGATCGAGGCGCTTGATCTCCGGAAGTTCCTGCGCGGGACGCTGGGCATGTTCACGCTCAGTCCACAGCCGCAGGCAACGACCGGGCGCGGTACGACCGGCGCGACCCGCGCGCTGATCGGCGGAGGCGGCCGAAATTTTCTCGATGAGCAGTGTGTTAATGCCTCGATGCGGATCGAAACGCGCGACGCGGGCCAGTCCGCAATCGACCACGATCGTCACACCGTCGATCGTAAGCGATGTCTCGGCGACGTTGGTCGACACAATCACCTTGCGCTGATCGTAGCGGGCCACGGCCCGGTCCTGATCGGTCGCGGAGAGTTCACCGTGCAGCGGAAATACGATAAAGTTTTTCAACTCGTATTGAAGCGCCTGCACGGTGCGGCTGATTTCGTAACTGCCCGGCATGAACACAAGCAAATCGCCCGTGCGCTCCTGTGCGGCAAGCCTCGCACACTCGCGCGCCGCGACATCCCAGATTTCCTCGCGATCCGGATCCAAGCGAGATTCCAGATATTCGATTTTAACCGGAAAACTGCGACCCTGCGAAACCAGAACCTCACAGGGCACGAGATATGTTTTCAACATTCCGGCGTCGAGCGTCGCGGACATCACGATGATTTTGAGATCGGGTCGGATGGTTTGCTGAATTTGCAAAGCCCTCGCCAGAGAAATGTCTCCATAGAGATGCCGCTCGTGAAATTCGTCGAAAATGAGAACGCTGATCCCGCGCAGGTTGGGATCGAACGACATCTGCCGAAGAAGAATACCTTCGGTCACGAAACGAATCTTGGTTTTTTCCGAAACACGGGATTCGAGCCGGATTTGATAACCGACTTCGCCGCCCAACTCCGTTCCGACTTCTTCGGCCACGCGCTTCGCCAGCAGGCGCGCTGCGAGTCGGCGTGGTTGCAAAACCACTACCTCGCCGGTCCGCAAAAATCCGCTGCGCAGAAGCATCTGCGGCAACTGAGTCGATTTGCCCGACCCGGTGGGAGCCTGTACAATCAGACGTCCCTGAGCGCGAAGCGCATCGAGGATCGCGGGTTCCAATTCATAAATTGGGAGGTCACGTGGAGACATCAGGAACGCGCAAAACCTCAGCCAATTACACATCTGTCAACTCTGCGCCGGAAAAAGTTTAAGCAAGAAGCCAGGAAACCAGGAAGAAAAGTGAGTAATTTCTGAGCCTTGATTCATCGGTCTTTTTCCTGGTTTCCTGGCTTCTTGCTTAATCATTCTGTTCGTGAAGAACCGGTGGGGAAAGTTACCCCCAAGTTATTCACTGGTTTTGATAGTAAACAACTTGTGTAAAAGAAACGCTTCACTTCGATGTAGGGGCGTCCCACGCTTCGACTCGTTCCTTGATAGAACAGCCGCAGCGCAGAGGAATGAAAAATCCGCTGAGAGCGCGGCTGAGATAATCCCGGGCAACCGGGGAAAGGTTGATCGAAGCTGGTTCGGTCGGCCCCTTCACGCGACTTGTCGCGAGCAAAGGCAGATGTCACCAGCTCCTCTGGCGGAGTCGCATCCGTCAGAATTGCGAATCAGGAGCTGAGCGGCGAACGGCGAATAGAAACCGCACGTAAGCCGAGTCAGGTCTGGGAGACGTTTCGACTCCCTTACTGATACAGTTACCCAGAGGGTTATGACTGCTACTGTAATTCACCAGCACGCGGCCTCGTTTCCCGGCGGGTCCACCCCGCCAAAAGATCTCGCGCGCAACGCGAGAAGCGCAAAGGAAGCAGAGCCGTGGGGAGTGAACGAGTCTGGCAAAGCTCGTTAAAACTCCTGCTTGGGGCGGCGTGCAAAACCACGTCACCCAACTGCAAAGCGAAAGCAGTCTGAGAGGTAAGAGGTCAGACCCGTAACGCGGGGCAAACGCCCAGCCAAAAGCTGGGGCCGTCCCCGTGGCAAAGGTGCCGACGCGAAAAGCCTATTGCAGGCGTGTCAGTACCCTGTCCGGCGTGTCACTTTCGGCAGAAAGGGACCGAACTGGGCAAAGAGACCTCACTCGAAAAATTCCAACCGGAAACGGTAGGAACGGTCCCGCTATGAGACCGAAACCTTCGCTTGCCGCGAAGAGTAGCGTCGGGGAGTTTGCGGCCCGCGAAAGCGAGAGCGCCCAATGCAAACGCCTGGGAAAGAGAGTGTGGCGAGCTCCAACCCCCACTTAGGCCCGTAGAACTTCGGTTCTACGGGCTTCTGTGTTTTTAGCGGAAACGCGGCCCGAGAGATGCGAAGATTCGAGTTACACCAACGTCCCGAGGAAAAGACTATCGGCACGTCTGAAGGTGGGCCGGCGCGTCCGCCTTACGTAAAAATAACCCTAAAAGAGCATAATATGCTTTTATTTAACCTTTTAGGATTATAATTGCAAGCCTACGGGCGGGCGGAGACTGCGGGGCCCGCCGCCGCGCGGAAGATGCAGACCCCGTCTTGGTTAAACACAATCTGCTGACGTAAAATCCAACTTCTTTATCGTGGTAACTCCAACGACGAGCCCAGCGGTTCTGCCCTACCCCAGATTCTTCACTCAGTTTCCGCCTCACGGCACAGGCATTTAGAGGTCGATGATTTTTCTAACTCACTCCATTCGTGAAGATTCATTATTCGTGGATCCTAAATCCGGTGGATCCTTCCGAAAACGTTCGTTTCGTATAGTTTGTGTGTTTCGTGGTGTCCTTCCGTTTGCATCGACCCGGCTGGGAATCGTTCCTTACTCCGGTTTCTTGTCTCATAGGCTAATTTCCCCTTGGCTTTTTGCCTTATTAACCCTTGCCAAAGCCAAAACCGGGCTACACTTTGGGCCTCTTTTTCCCAAAACCACTTTCTCGCCCGTCATGAATCAGAACATCCGCAATATCGCGATCATCGCTCACGTTGACCATGGTAAAACCACCCTGGTCGATAAACTCCTCAAAGAAGGCGGCGTCTACCGCGCCAATCAGCATGTGGAGGAACGCGCCATGGATTCCATGGACCTCGAAAAGGAAAAGGGTATCACGATCAAGGCCAAGAACACCTCCGTTCACTGGCACGATAAGACGATCAATATCGTCGACACGCCTGGACACGCCGATTTCGGCGGCGAAGTTGAGCGCGCTCTGCGCATGGTCGACGGCGTTTTACTGGTAGTCGACGCATACGATGGTCCCCAGGCTCAAACCCGTTTCGTGCTCCGCAAGGCTTTGGCTCACGGTCTCAAGGTCGTAATCGTCATCAACAAGATCGACCGCGATAACGCCGATCCGAAGAAGATGTACGACAAGGTCCTCGAGCTCCTTCTCGAGTTGAATGCCACGGAAGAGCAATTCGATGCCCCCGTTGTCTACGGCTCGGGTCGCGATGGCTACATGATGTACCACCTCGGCGAAGAGAAGAAGGACATGACTCCCCTCTTCCAAACCGTTCTCGATCACATCCCACCTCCTTTTGCCAAGCCCGACGAGCCCTTCCATATGCTCGTGTCCAATATCGATTGGAGCGACTACGTCGGCCGTATCGCGGTCGGCAAGATCCTTGGCGGCACCGTCAAGGTCGGTGATCCGGTGTTTATTATCCGTCACGCTGAAGGCGGCAAACGGGTTCGTGCGAAGATCACGAAGGTTTTTGAATTTACCGGTCTCGGCACTCGTGAAACGGAAAGCGCCAGCGCGGGCAACATCGTGGGTCTGTCCGGCTTCGAGGACGTCGATATCGGTGATACCCTCGCCGCCGCCGAAGATGCTCACGCTCTGCCGTTCACTCAAATCGATCCTCCGACTCTTGAGATGCAGTTCTGCGTCAACGACGGACCGCTCGTCGGTCAGGAAGGCAAACTCGTTACCTCCCGTCAGCTCCGCGAACGTCTCTTCCGCGAACTGAAGACCAACGTCTCGATTTACATCGACGATTCCGAAAAAGCCGGCGTCTTCAACGTCAAGGCTCGCGGTGCGATGCAAGTTGCCGTGTTGGTCGAAACGATGCGCCGCGAAGGTTTTGAACTTCTTGTGTCCCGTCCGACCGTGATCGAAAAACACGAAAACGGTCAACGTCTCGAACCCTACGAAACGGTTTGGATCGAAGTTCCTGACGAGTGTGTAGGCTCGATCATGCAGAATCTCGCCAACCGCAAGGGCCTGCTCACCAACATGGAGAAGCTTCCGCACTCCACCATGATCGAGGCCACCATCACCACGCGCGGTCTCATCGGCATGGAAATCGACGTCGTCAACGCCACCAGCGGGCGCGGCGTAATGAGCCACCTTTTCAAGGAATACGCCCCCTACGCCGGCGAAGTTCTCACCCGCCTCACTGGCACACTCATCGCAACCGAAGCAGGCGAGACGACATCCTACGCGCTCGTGATGGTTCAGGAGCGTGGAAAACTTTTCGTCGGCCCCGGCGAACAGGTTTACGAAGGCATGATCGTCGGTGAAAATCCCCGCAATGAAGACATCGCTTGCAATGCGGTCCGCGAAAAGAAGCTGACCAACTTCCGCTCCCAAGGCGAAGGCGTGGCCGCGGGGCTTACTCCAGCGACCAAACTTTCGCTCGAGCGCGCGATCGAATACATCGCAGCCGACGAATTTGTCGAAGTCACACCGAAAAGCCTCCGCCTGCGCAAACGCATCCTCCACCAGACCGAACGCCGCAAAGCGGAACGGTCGGGCAAGGCTTAATCGCTGGTTAGTTTTTCAACGTCTTCTCTAAAGGCGGTCCTCAACCGGGCCGCCTTTTTTTTGCGCTAATGCGACGGATGTTTTTAACACGGAGCCCGCAAAGCAGAAAAGCGATCTCAAGGTGGGGCGGGACCGCTGAGACTGTCTCAAAACTCAGCAAAAACGAAGATTCGATGCTTTTGGGGGATGTCGCGGCTATGGATCGCAGCGAGAAAATCGTTTCTAGGCGTGTTTTTGAGAGGATGTTTTTTTCGCCTCCGAGTTTTGAGACGGTCTCCGCTGGGCCCGCCATCAGGATTATGGTGATAAAAAACTAAGACTCCACGTAAGCAGATTGCGCACATCCCTTGGTAGATCTGCAGGTTCCGCGTGACGGCAGGCCCAGCGGGACCGCCCTACCCTCGGAACTTTGCGCGAATTTCTAGAACTCTCCACTCAAACCACCAAGCATGCAAAATTCTCGCCTTCACAAAGCTCGTCGCTCACTGATGATTTCATGAAGCGTTTGCTGATTTTATCTCTTATCGCCATGTCCCCTATCGTCTCTGTTTCAGCGAAACCGAATATCAAAATCCTCGCCACCGGAGGCACCATCGCCGGCGTGCAAGGCAAGCCCAGCGAAGCCGGATACACTTCGGGTGCACTCTCCGCCGATGTGCTGATCAAGGCAATACCACAGCTCAGCGACCTCGCCAATCTCAGCACCGAACAGATCTCGAACATCGGCAGCCAAACGATGAATCACGAGGTTTGGCTAAAATTAGCCAGTCGTGTAAACGCCGTTCTCAAGCAATCGGATGTCGACGGCGTCGTAATTACTCACGGCACAGACACGATGGAGGAAACTGCATACTTCCTGAGCCTCGTTGTACATAGCGACAAGCCGGTCGTCCTTGTCGGTGCGATGCGCCCGTCCACAGCTCTCGGCGCCGACGGTCCGGCGAATCTGTACAATGCGGTTGCACTTGCCGGTAATCCCTCGGCCAATGGACGCGGACCGCTCGTCATCATGAACGACGAAGTTCATTACGCACGTGAAGTGGAAAAAACAACCACGACGCTGATGAACGCGTTTCAATCGCCGAACCGTGGTCGTGCGGGAATCATGAACACGGGTAGCGTGTCGTTCTTCAATCCCAACGCCGCTAAGCACACCACCCAAAGTGCATTTTCAATCGAAGGTCTCAAAGTCTCGGATCTTCCCAAAGTGGAAATTATTTATTCCTACGCCAACCTGGGATCCACGTTGATCGACCACCTAGTCGCCGATAGCGTGAATGGCATCGTTCTGGCCGGCGTGGGTGACGGCAACACCACCGACGCCGCCATCGCCGCCTTAGCTAAGGCCGCCAAGCACGGCATCGCCGTTGTCCGCAGTTCGCGCACCGGCAGCGGCCTCGTTGTACGCAACGTTGAAATCAACGACGACCAATCCGGTTTCATCGCCGCCATGGAGCTCAATCCACAAAAAGCCCGGATTCTCCTGATGCTCGGACTGCTCAAAACCAAGGACCCCTTGGCGCTCCAGCAGCTCTTTTACGAGTACTGAACCGGAGATCGGAGCGAAACCTAGATCCCGCTACAAACTGCGAGGCATTAGAAGGCAGGGGCGGTTATCCTTAACCGCCCTTATTTAGAGCAGCGCACACGCAATGAGGGCTGTTAAGGATAACGGCCCCTACCCCGATCAAGCCAAAGCGATGGGCTTGGCGTCTCTGCGACGGCCAACCTGCATTTGCAACTCGGTCGAACCTTACCCGATCAGCTTACCGTAGTCTTCCGGCGAGAGTAGAGCTGCCACGTCGGCTGGGTTAGCCAGTTTTAGTTTGAGCATCCAACCCGCTTCGTACGGCGCTT
>WNFI01274447.1_pt1 | contig 16999 bp, 17 predicted proteins | sample 5400471 | NCBI WGS metagenome assembly WNFI01 (sample SAMN13153348, study PRJNA577476) | soil metagenome | isolation source: 100 cm saprolite on Douglas fir-dominated hillslope | place: USA:California | collected 2013-09-17 | reverse complement strand
GCCGCCCGCCGAGCCCGCGAGATCGGACCCGGGGAAGTCAGATCCCGGGAGCCAAGATCCGGCGAGCCCAGATCCGGCGAGCCCACATCCGGCGAGCCCGGATCTGGCGAGCTCCGGCCTGGCGGGCTCCGAACTGCGGCGGGCCGACCGGCCCTGACCTGTCCCGAGTTCAGGCTGGCTCGCGGTGCCCTTCGCGGGGACGGCCGCCGCGCCGGGCCCGCAGGTTGCGGTTCTTGATCAGGTTGCCGCACGAGGCCATGTCGCACCAGGCCCCGCGGCGGCTGTGCGAGCGGTCATAGAAGGCCCAGAGGCAGTCGGGGTTGCCGCAGATCTTCAGCCGGAGCCAGGTGCCGTCGTGCTGGGCGTCGCGGATGATGAGCAGGAGGCCGGTCAGGCCGTCGGCGAGTCTGCCGTAGGGGCCGGAATCTAGCTGGACCCGGCCGGCCGGGTCGATGGTCAGGCGCGGCCGGGAGGCGCGGGCTACCGTCTCGAGCGGGCCAAGGTCGCTGGCGGCGGGCGCCGGGCCGCGGCCGTTACGGGCGAGCACCGCGCGGATGCTTTCCCGGAACTCGCGGGCAGCGCGCAGTTCCCGCGCATCGGCCGTGCCCCCGGGCCCGAGGAGCCCGGATTCGCGCAGCCACTGGTTGGCCGGGCCGGCGTCGGCCAGCAGATCGGTCCCGTACTCGACATCCCGGGTGTTCACAAACGACTGCACGGCCAGCAGCGGCTGAGGTGCCGGCTTGTCCTCGTGCTCGGCCCCGGCGTGCAGTGTCATCCGGCCAGGCTACCTCACGCATGACCAGTAAATAACTTTACCCGGTCATGCATGACCCGTATGCTGCTTTTACAGGTCACGCACACCGGAGGCCAGACTGCTTCCGGGGCGCCCGAGCCACGCCGGGAGGTACTCGATGCTTTTGCTGCTTGATGAAGCGGGCTGCCCGATCGCCAGGCCTGCCCGTCCCTGGGTCCGGCTCGTGGTACGCGTGCGGGCGTCCCGCCTCGACAGTGATCTGGCCGGCGGAGCCTCGCCCGACGCCACCGTCGCTCTGGCCCTGCGGGCGCAGATGCTGGTCCGCGCCCGGACGCGGCGCGACGTGGCCCTGGGCGCGCAGCAGATCCTGGCCACGGCGACACAGGTGCCAGCCGCTGGCCGCGCGCAGGTGCCAGCCGCCGGCCGGCCCCGGGTACCGGTCTGCCGGGACCGGGTCAGGGACTCGTCGGAGGAACTCGGCGACCTGATCCGGCGGCTGCTCGCCGGCGGCCCGGTCGCCGCGCGGGGCGTAGCCCTGGCCAGCGTCCTGCTCAGCGACGGGAGCGGTCCCCTGTATCACCGGGCCAGCGCCGACGACGTGCGGGCCAGGGTTCGCGAGGCGGTGGATGCCCTGGACTCGCGGCCCAACTGACCGGGCGGGATCGAGGGTCGCCACGACCCCATCGTGCAACGCCGCAGGCCGGTTCGGCGACGGCCTCACGCCCCGACCCCCAGCACCGGGTGCCCGTCCTCCAGGTAAACGAAGGACGCGGCCCGGATCGCGGCGTCTACGCGTCGCCGGACCGGCCCGCGCAGCAGGGTCAGGGCCGTGGCCAGCTCGCCGAGCCGGTGCTCGGAGATCTCCTCGGCCTGCAGGACAACGCCGCCCAGGCTGGCGTCATCGGCCTCGCCGCAGTCGAAGAGGAACCGCATGCCGCCGGGGCGGCCGGGACGGGGCCGGCGAAAGTCCACGCACGCCAGCCGGCCACCGCTCACCTCTAGGCCGCACTCCTCGCGAACCTCCCGGCGGCAGGCCTCCCACGGTGTTTCTCCGCCGGCTTCCATGACGCCCCCGGGGATCGTCCACCCCGACTTGTAGGTCGGCTTCAGGATCAGCAGCCGGCCAGCGCGGTCGAAGATCAGCGCTCCGGCGGAGGCCGGGATGGCCGGAACGACGTCCGCGAGCTCATCCGGCAGGGCATCGTCACCGTGCGCCACACAGTTCAGACTACGGCCAGGCACCCGCCCCGCTCCGCCGCGACGCCCGGCCCAGCGCGACACCCGTTTCATGACCGTGGTAGCTCGCGTGCAACTATCGTCACCCGGCTACCACGATCATGGATGTGAGCCTGCGGGCGGCGTGGTGGTGGGGGCGAGTACCACCGGGGGAGTAAGCGGGGGCTGGTGGGGTGCACCGGAGCGCGCATTCGCGTCCCGGATCGCTGCTCCAAGCTGCTTACGCGAGAGCCACCGCTGATAGGACGACGTGGCAGTTTCCGGTTGGCAGGATCGGACTGTAGCCAACAGCATCTGCGATCGGAGAACGTAATGACAATCACCGCCCTCCTAGAACGGCCGGAGATAACCGCGCCAGGCAAGCGGCCGACGGCACCAGAAGGTCCGCCCAAACTCGCGCATTCGCAGCTGCGCGCCGCTCAGTTGCACACGCTCGGCGCGCCCCGGCTCCGCTACAGCCTGCTGGCCCGGGTACTTTTCAAGACGATGGACATCGGCTACGGCAGGGCCGGCACAATCGTCAAGTTCGTCATGCTCGAATACATTGCCCGGGTTCCCTATCAGGCCTGGGAGCGGGTAGGGTATCGCGCCCTGGCCAAGCAGCGCCGGCGTTCCGCGCTGGCCAAGCGGGTCTTCGACAGGATCGTCCAGACCAGAGCCGAGCAGGACAACGAGCAATGGCATCTGCTGATCCTGCAAGACCTGGCGCAACGTCACGGCCTCAGGCAGTCATTTCTCAAGCACCGGCTGGCGCCGTGGGTCATCGCGTGCTTCTACTACAACATCTGCTGGCTGCTTTTCCTGGTCGCGCCAGAATGGAGCCTCCGTCTCAACGCCGATTTCGAAGACCATGCTGAGCACGAGTACATGGCCTATGTCGCAGCGCATACCGAGCTGGAATCCCAGCCCGATCCCGGCAGCTATGCCGCCGAATATGGACGGTATGACTCCATCGCCGACCTGCTCAGGCAAATCGGCCACGACGAGCGGATCCACAAGCTGGACAGCCTGGAGAACATGCGCGCCCCTCGCTTCCACGAGGCCGGCTGACAGCCGGGTCTGCCTCAGGTCCAGCGCCGGTCAGGTACCGGCGCTGGACCTGTACGCATGGCACCCGGCATGCCACTGGCGCGGTAGCGCGCGGACGGCGATCCCGGCCGGAGGCTTAGCCGGCCGTAGCCGCGAGGCTGACGACGGGCTGACCGCGGATCGAGATGATGGGCTCATGCGCGGAATCGAGAACACCGGAGGCAGGACACCGATCCCGCTGCTCTTCCTGATCTCCGACACCGGCGGCGGGCACCGCAACGCGGCGCGGGCCGTCGGCCAGGCCCTGGACCGGACGTACCCGGGCCGGTTCGCCCCGGTGCTGTGCGACCCGCTGGGCGGGCCGGGCTCCGCCCGGCTGTTGCGCTGGGTCACGGGCCTGTACGGCGCGGCGATCCGGCTGACGCCGTGGCTATGGGGCGCCGCCTACCATGTCAGCAACTCCCGCCCGGCCGTCGGCCTGCTGCGGCGGACGCTGCTCCGGCTGGCAGAACGGCCCGCGGCGGACGCGGCCCGGGCTCAGCGTCCGGCGGCGATCGTTTCGTTCCACCCGCTCACCGGCATGGCCGCGGTCGCTGCGCGGGACCGGTGCGCGCCAGGGGCTCCCGTCGTGACCGTCGTTACCGATCTGGCCAGAACGCACGCGGCGTGGCGTTACGCCGACGTGGACCTGATCATCGCGCCCCCAGCCGCGGCGGGCGGCCGCGGCCGGACCCGGCGCGCAATCAAGGACGAAGAGGCGGCGGTCAAGGGGCGCAGGACCGCGGCAGGGCTGCCGGTGACCCGCGAATTCTGGGGCGGCCCGCTGCTCCCGCGCGAGCGCGCGATCCTGCGACGATCGCTGGGCCTGAGCGAGAAGGAGTTCCTTGTCCTGCTGACCGGCGGGGGCGAGGGCTGCGGCGGCATCGCGCGGCGGGCCGGCGCCATCCTCCGCTGGTTCGCGGACGTCGAAGTGGTCGCGGTCTGCGGGCGCAACACCCGCCTGAAGCGCCGGCTGGACCGGCGGGCGGCCGGGTCGGGCGGCCGGCTGACCGTGACCGGCTTCACTCGCAACATGGCCGACCTGCTGCGGTGCTGCGACCTGGTCGTCACCAAGGCCGGCCCGGGCACGATCGCGGAAGCCGCCTGCTGCGGCGCGCCGATGCTGCTGACCTCGCACCTGCCGGGGCAGGAGACGGGCAACTCCGAGCTCGTGGCCCGGGCGGCGGCCGGGCGCGCCCTGCCGGGCGTGCGGGACCTGGTCGCCGAGATCGGCCGGCTGCGCGAGGACCCGGGCGCCGTCGACGCGATGCGCGCGGCCTCGGCCCGGATGAGCCGACCGGGCGCCGCGGCCGACATCGCCGATCTGATCGCCGGACTGATCCGGCCGGACCGCCCGACAGGGTGGGCGGACGCAGCGACAGCGAGCGGGCCGCGGCCGGGTCGGCCGACGAGGTCGGAGGGGCCCCTTCGCGAGCTGGAGGGGCGCGGCGCGGCCTGGACTGAGGAGCGAGGCACGAGCGACGAGGGAAGGCGGCGCCAGTGAAGGGGAAATGGGGAGGCGGGACGGGCCCCGGAGGCGAGGGGAAGACACAGTGACCGCGCTGCGAGTAAAGCGGGCCGCGCGCCCGCTGACCGACGGCTGGCTGCGGGTGCCGGTAGAGCCGCGCGGCACGGCGCAGCTCGGGGTCAGCTTCCGCCCCCTGCAGGCGGCGGCGCTCGGGCTGGATCCGGAGGCCGCCTTGCGGGCGCTCCTGGTGTACCCGTTCCCGCTGATCCGGCTCGCCGCCTACTGGAACCGGCTGGAGCCGGGCCCCGGCCGCTTCGAGCCCGGCGAGGTCGACCGCATGCTCGACGCGGCCGAGCAGGCTGGCAAGCAGGTCATCGTGTGCCTCGGCCCGGTCAAGGCGTTCGGCTACCCGGAATTCTTCGTGCCTCCGCACCACCTCCCCCGGCCGCTGCGCGAGGGCGCCCTGGTCACGCCCGGCGAGCACCGGCAGTTGCTGGAGGCTGGGATCGCGTTCGCGACCCGCGTGGTCGAACGCTACCGGGACCGGGAGTCGATCATCGCGTGGCAGGTCGAGCACGAGGCGGTCGACCCGCTGGGCATGGAGCATTCCTGGCGGCTGTCCGAGGAGTTCGTACGCGGCGAGGTCGAGGCCGTGCGCGCGGCGGACCCGGGCCGGCCGGTCATCATGAACGGCTTCCTGCCCACATCGACCCCGGTGGCGCTGCAGCAGTGGTGGCGTACCCGGGACCAGGGTGACTCCCTGGCGGTCGCGCAGCGCCTGGCCGACATCGTCGGCATCGACTTTTACCCGCGGCACGCGCTGGCCAGCGCGGGGCCGCTGACGGCCTACCTCGACGGCAGCACGCACCGGCCACAGCGGCGGCGGCGGGAGCGCCTGCTTGACCGGGCCGCCGCGGCCGGGCGGCGGCTGATGATCGCCGAGGGGCAGGCCGAGCCCTGGGAGGCGGTGACCACCCCGCCCAGTCCCGCTGGCCGGGCCATGTACAGCTGCCGCCCGGAGGATCTCATCGCGACCTACAGCCAGTGCATGCGGTGGCCCGGGCGGAGCACGTTCGTTATGGAAGGTTACTTGTTCTGGGGTGCCGAGTACTGGCTGCTGCGGGAGCGTCAGGGTGATCCCAGCTACCTGCGCGCGTTCGCGCGCGTGCTTGAGTGCTCATGATCACCGGGTGCGCTCCCGGTAGCCGAACACCGCCGCCCCGGTGATCATGAGGACGACGAACAGTCCGGCGGCCACCGCGGCGTCGAGCAGCGGGGGGCCGGACACCACCTGGCGGTAGCCGGGAGTGCCGGCGTAGAACGCGGCGCGGGTCAATTCGACTACGTAACGCATCGGCATCAGGTGGGCGAGTACGTCGAGGTAGTACGGGGTTCCGCGCAGCGGCACCAGGACTCCGCCGAGCACGTACTGCGGGATGATCAGGAACTGGAAGATCTGCATCGCCGACCGCTGGTTCGGCAGCACGGCGATCGTGGCCAGCCCGAACGCGCCGCCGAGCAGGCAGCAGGCCAGGCACGGCGCCACCACGGCGGCCAGCTGCCCGGCTGACATCCGGACGCCGAAGGCCACGGCGAACCCGATGATGGCGACCCCCTGGCAGAGCGCGACCAGGGTCTCCCCGGCCACCTTCCCGGCGACCAGGGTGAGGCGGGAGACGGGCGTCACGAACAGCTCGCGGGAGAAGTCGTTTTCCCGGTCCTCGACGATCGAGATCATCCCCGCGGCCGCGGACTGGAACAGGCTGGCCGCGAGCACGCCGGTGAACGCGAGCGTCACCGCGTTCAGCCCGGTGACCCGGCCGACGGTGGGCTGCAGGATCGCGCCCAGGCCGCCGATGAGCAGGACGGGGAACGCCAGGTTGACCGCCATCCTGGGCCGGTCACGCAGCAACTTGATCACGTCGCGCTGGGCGATGACCAGCAGGCCGGACAGCTCGTGCCAGGGGCCGGCCAGCACGGGCCGGGTGACCGCGGGCATGGCCTCGGCGGGGGACGCGCTCATGACCGGGCCTGCTCGACCAGCTGAAGGTAGGCGTCCTCCAGCGTGGGGCTCAGCTGGCGCGCCTTGACCTCGGCCGGGCTGCCGCGCTCGATGATCCGGCCCCGGGCCAGGACGCACACCGCGTCGGCGGCCTCCGCCTCCTCCAGGTAATGCGTGGTGAGGAACACCGTGGTCCCGGACGCGGCCCTGGCCTGGCGCAGGTAAGCCCACAGGCTGCGCCTGCTCTCCGGGTCAAGGCCCGCGGTCGGCTCGTCAAGGAACAGCACGCCCGGCCGGTGCATCAGCGCGCGGACGATCTCCAGCCGGCGACGCAGCCCTCCGGACAGCGCCCGGGCCCGCTGCCCCAGGACGTCGGACAATTCCAGAACGCCGGCCAGGTCCTGCACCTGCTTGCGATAGCCGGCCGGCATCAGGCGGTGCAGCGGGCGCCACGGGTAGAGCCCGTAGAGCACCGCGTGCAGCCTGATGTTCTCCTCGGCGGTCAGGTTGAGGTCGAGTGAGGGCTGCTGGAAGACGACGCCGATCTGGCGGCGCACCGCCGCCTGCTCGGTCGCAAGGTCCCGGCCGGCGATCCGGACCCGTCCCGAGGTCGGGGCGAGGGTGGTGGTGAGGATCGACACCGTGGTCGTCTTCCCCGCGCCGTTGGGCCCGAGCACGCAGAACAGCTGGCCGTCCGCGGCGTCGAAGCTGATGCCGTCCACCGCGTTACGCGAGGCGGACCGGTAGCGCTTGACCAGGTGCGAGACTTCGACCGCGGTCATGGGTGTCCTTGGCGGGCGGCGGGCGGCGGCCAGGAACGGGCCCGGCCGGGCCCGCCCGTCCGCAGGCGGCGGTACCGGGCGTCGAGGCCCCGGCGCCTGGCCAGCCAGGCGGCCGGGCGGATGACCGCACGGACCAGGGCGGCCGGGAGGTACGGGGCACGCACCTCCCGCTCGAAGTCGCGCATGAACAGGGCCAGGTCGAGAAGGCGGGGCAGCCTGCGGGCCGCCGCGTGCTGGTCCTGGGCCATCGCCGCGGCGGTCTCCAGCAGGCCCTGCATGCTCAGCGCGGGGATGGTCTGCACCGCGACGTGGGCCGGGACCTGTCCCGCGTTAGCGAAGTGGTGCACCGTGCCGGGCGGGATCCGCACCGTGTCGCCCGGACCTGCGGTCACGCGCCGACCCGCGACCCGGAACCTCATCCGGCCCGCCAGCACGGTGAAGCACTCCTCCTGCTCGGGATGAGCGTGGCTGCTCGGCACCTTCCCGCCGGGAGCCAGCAGGAGCTCCCACTCCAGGACGCGACCGCCGGTGTCCGCGGAGGTCGCCCGGATCGTGATCTGCTCGCCGCTGAGCGGGTTGGTGATGACCTGCGAGCTGACTTGGGCTCGCTCGTCAGGGGCCATGGCCGCCTCCTGGTTAGCCGACATCTCGCCGCACGGTGGTCCGGGCGGCCAGTACCGCCAGCAGGACAGTCAGGGCCGCGAGCAGCGCCGCGGCGGCCGCGAACGGGAGCGGGGTCGCCGTGGTCGACGCGCCGTTGGCCGGGCCGAACGCGGCGCGGCCCAGCGCCGTCCCGCCCAGGGTCGTGGAGGCAGTATAAGGGAGGTAGGGCTGGATCGAGTTGAACAGGCCGCCGAGGACGGACTCGAGCACGATCGTCTCGACGAACACGATGATGACCCCGCTTTCCGGCGCCCGCGGCCCGGCGGTCGCCTGGCCGACGTGCCTGACCGATCGCGGCTTTCAGCCTTGCTGGCGGGCCCGGCGCTGTCGTCGGCCGTGAAGTCCGTCCCGGGTCGTCTGCTGCGGTAGGGCGCGGGGTGGGCGGTACCGCCCCGGGTGTAGGCGGCCTGCCCGGATATCGCCGCCGGGCCGATGGGATCGGGGCCGCCGGACGCGTACCGTTATTGATGATGATCAAGCCGGACCTGCCCGAGAGCGGACCTCGCGAGGCCGCGGACCGGGCGCGACCCGCCGCCCGGGCGCGACCCGCCGCCCGGCCCTGGCCCGGCATTCGCCCGTGGGCTGGCATCCGGCTGTGGGCAGACGGCTTCGCGCGCGCTGAGGGTGCGCGGCGCTGGGCCTTCGACGCCGCGCTGGCGGCCGTGGTGACCGCCGCCGAGGTCGGCGGCTCGCACGCGGCCTCGTCCTGGGGTCACCACCCGCATGCCGCGCCGGGGATCGTGGCCTACGTCGTGCTCGTGGCGGGCGGCGCGTCGCTGCTGGCCCGGCGGCGCTATCCGGTCGCCGTGCTGGCCGTCGCCCTCGCCTCGGCCCTGGTAGCGGTCAGGCTAGGCGCCGGGCTGGTCTGGTTCGCCCTGATCGTGGCGTTCTTTAACGCGGTCCTGGCCAAGAAGCGGGCGGCGGCGGTCGCGTCCCTGGTGATCGGCTACGTCGTCTCCGTGTGGCCGCCGTGGCGGATCGGCCAGCCCCGGCACACATCCGGGGGCGCCGCGCTCGGGCTGGCGGCCGGGCTGACGCTGATGCTGTTCGTGGCCGAGCTGATCCGGATCAGGAGCCAACGGGCCGCCGCGCTGGCGCGCAGCCGTGAGGAGGAGCTTCGGCGGCTGGCCAGCGAGGAGCGCATCCGGATGGCGCGGGACCTGCACGACGTGGTGGCGCACAACATCTCCGTGATCAACGTTCAGGCCAACACGGCGCTGCACCTCATGGACCGGCAGCCAGAACGCGCCCGCTCAGCGCTGACCACGATCAACGACGTGAGCAAGCAGGCCCTGATCGAGCTGCGCTCGGTGCTCGGGGTGCTGCGCGACGTTGACGCGAACGGTATCGCCGCGAGCGCCCCGAGGGCGCCGACCCCAGGGCTGGCCCGGCTCGGCGACCTGGTCGACCACGCGGCGGCGGCCGGGCTGGCCGTCCACGTCGAGGAAGATGGCCAGCGGGTCCCGCTGCCCGCCGACGTCGACGTCGCCGCCTACCGGATCATCCAGGAGGCGTTGACCAATAGCGCCCGCCACTGCGGCGGCGCGAACGCCACGGTCCGCCTCGGTCACGGTGACGACGCGCTGCGGGTGGAGGTGGCGGACGACGGCACGTCCAGGCCGCCCGACCGGCCTCCGGCCCGGACCGAGGGATCGGGCCACGGCATAGCGGGGATGACCGAGCGGGCGGCCGCGCTCGGCGGCACGCTCGAGGCCGGCCCCAGGCCGGAGGGGGGCTTCCTGGTCCGGGTGTGGCTCCCGCTGCACGGGCACGCTCCGGGTGAGGGGTCACAGCACGGGCTCTCGCAGCACGGGCTGTCGCGCCACACGCCCGCGCCGGAGGAGGGTGAGCGGTGATCCGCGTCGCGCTGGCCGACGACCAGGAACTAGTCCGGGCGGGGTTCGCCGCCCTGCTCGACGCCGAGGACGACATCGAGGTGGTCGGCGAGGCCGCCGACGGCGAGGAGGCGGTACGGATCGCCGCCCGCAGCAAGCCGGACGTGCTGCTGATGGACATCCGCATGCCGCGGCTCGACGGGATCGAGGCCACCCGGCGCATCGCGACGCACCCCGACCTCGGCTCGGTCCACATCGTGATCCTCACCACCTTCGAGCTGGACGAGTACGTCTTCGAGGGCCTGCGCGCCGGCGCCTACGGCTTCCTGGTCAAGGACACCGACGCCGCGGAGCTGATCCGGGCGGTCCGGGTGGTGGCTGGCGGGGAGGCGCTGCTCTCGCCGACCGTGACCAGGCGCCTCATCGCCGAGTTCGCTTCCCGGACGCGGGAGGCCCGCCGCCTGCCCGGCCTGGCCGAGCTAACCCCGCGGGAGCGCGAGGTGGTCTCGCTCATCGCCGTCGGGCTGTCCAACGAGGAGATATCGCGCAAGATCTACGTGAGCCCGTCCACGGTGAAGACCCACGCCGCCCGGTCGATGACCAAGCTCGGCGCCAGGGACCGGGCCCAGCTCGTCGTCTTCGCCTACCAGGCCGGCCTGGTCCGCCCCGGCTGGGCGACCTGACCGACAGGAAATAGTAAAAAGGTCCGAACTTGAATCGCCGAGAACTTCTGACCAAGGGGCGGAGCCGTTTCTAAAACGCCCTGTTACAAGCGGCGATAACATGACCTACTCATCATAACAATGACGAAACGCGGACATCTAGAGTCAGCGCGAATTGTTTAGTTCCTGCGGTGCGCCTAACCATTCTTTCGAGCGTCCCAACCTATAGTGTTACCGCCCAGCCTTTGGGACGGTGCCTGCTATTCATGCAGCCACTCAGTGGGGGCAGCAAGGCCACTAGGCATGGTCGCCTGCTGTGAGTTAGGAAGGAATAGGCGGGATGCACTCGCAGGTGGGTTATGGGGCACTGGCCCTGCCGAGGTTCAGCTTGGCACATCTGGGGCAGTTGCGGCATCTGGTGCCGCTGGGGTTTGTGGGGCTGATCTCGTGGTCGGTGTGGCTGTTGCGGTTCGCGCTGTCGCGGGTGTACCGGCCGGTGCCGGCGGGGTTTTCAGCGACGACGTCGGTGGTGGTGCCGTCTTACCGTGAGGACCCGGACATCCTGGACCGGTGCCTGAGCACGTGGCTGGCGGAGGGGCCGACGGAGGTCATCGTCGTTCCCGACATTGAGGACGTCGGCGTCATCGCGCGGCTGCGGGCGCGGGCGGCGGCCGATCCGCGGCTGGTGGTGGCGCCGTTCGCCCATCACGGGAAGCGGTCGGCGCTGGGGGCGGGGATCCGGCTGGCGGGGCACGAGATTGTGGTGCTGGCGGACTCGGACACGATGTGGGAGCCGGGTTTGCTGGCCGCGGTGCTGGCGCCGTTTAAGGACGGCAGGATCGGGGGGGTGGGCACGCGGCAGAACGCGTACCTGCCGGGGACCAGCGGGATGAGTTCTTCCTGGGGCGCCGGTGCGTCGCGGGGGATGACGGGCGGCTGACCTGGCTGGTGCTGGCGTCGGGGTATCGGACGGTGTACCAGTCGACCGCGCGGGCGCTGTCGATGTTCCCCGACACCGGCCGGGCGTTCTTGAAACAGCGGCTGCGCTGGTCGCGGAACTCCTACCGGTGTTATCTCACCGCGATGTGGAAGGGCTGGCTGTGGCGCCAGCCGTTCATCTGCCAGCTGAGCGTGCTGCAGATCATCTTCACGCCGCTGACGATGGGGTTCGCGGTGACCTACCTGGGGATCTGGGTGCTGCACCCGCAGCTGTATGTCGCGGTGATCGCGGTGGCGTGGCTGCTGGCCGGGCGGACGATCCGCGGGATCTCGCACCTGACCCGCAAGCCCGGCGACATCTGGCTGCTGCCGCTGGTCGCGGTGATGACGGTCATCGTCGCGCTGCCGGTCAAGACCTACGCCTTCCTGACCATGAACACCCACGGCTGGCTGACCCGCCGCGCTGACCTGGTCGGCGGCGAGGCCCAGTCCGCGGCGTCGCTGCGCTAGGAGAACCAGCTCACGTGACCGGCAACCGTCATCCCGGGCGCGAGCCCGGCGTGCGCCGCAGGGGATACACCGTCGTGCTCGCGCTGGCGTTCTTCGCCTGCCTGGGCGGCCTGCCAGCGATCCTGTCCTCTCTGCACCTGAAGATCAGCACCGCCCCGCCCGCCACCAGCGGCGGCATCCGCCTGCTCGGCGCGCCCCGGGCGCCCAGGGCCGTCCCCCTGCCCCCCGCCGCCCGCCCGGTCGACCCCGCACTGGCCACCGCGACCTTCCCGGCCGTTAGCGAGTCGCTGGAAGCGGCGGCGGTCGCCCGCGAGGACAACCGGCTCCGGACCATGCTGCACGACTCCTTCCGCACCTTTCAGCCAAAGATCGTCCCCTACAGCCACTCGCTGCCCACGCTCCTGCTGACGTCCGGAACGCAAACCGTGTATTACCGCGGCTTTCGCTACGTGGTTCACGGGCAGTCCGCCTACACGGCCGCCGACCTGATCCGCGAGGGCGCGATGGCGCGGCTGCCTGACGGCGGGGCGCTTCTGGAGGACAACGTCTTCGTCGCCTCCGGCGCGCGCCTGGAGCTCTCGTCCTCCGACGTCGCCGCGATCTTCCTGGACACCACGCCGTCCAGCTCGGCGTCGATCGTCGGCTGGGGCGGCAGCCTGGACTTCCGTGGCACCAGGCAGCATCCGCTGACCCTCAGGGGCTGGAATGAATCGAGGATGACGCCGGCCACCGACACCGGGAACGGCAGGCCGTACATCCGCGAGGTGGCCGGCACCATGACCTTCGAAAACGCCCGCGTTTCCACGCTGGGCTTCTGGAGCGGGCGGACCGGCGGCGTCTCGTGGACCGGGCTGTCGACCCGTAACAGCTTCGGCGGCGCGATCGCGACGACGTTCACCGGCAACACCTACGGCGCGTTCGTGACCCGCGGTTCCAGCGTCCGGTTCTGGGGGGACCTGTTCGAGTCCAACCAGCTCGACGGCCTGCACATCCACCGCGGCAGCGTCGGCGCGCAGGCCAGCTTCAGCGCGGCGGTGCGCAACGGCGCCAACGGCTTCCACGTCGACCGCGCCACGAGGAAGACAGTCCTGCTCGACGACGTGTCCCAGCACAACGCCACCAACGGCTTCCTGGTCGACGGGCGCCCCCTGGTGGTCAGCGCCTCGGCGTCCGGTAAGAGCGTGACCCCCGGGTCAGGAACCCGCATCGAGAACAGCGCCGCGCTCCACAACGGGCGGACCGGCATCCTGATCGAGGGCGGCAACCGCACCCTGCTCAAAGCCAACGAGGTCTGCGCCAGGCAGACCGGCATCGCGCTCCGCTACGGAGCAAGCAAGACGATCGTGAACGGCAACGACGTCCGCTGCGGTCCCAGGGTAGGGCTCTCCGTGGGGCCATCCGCGCCGGCGACGCTGATCTCCGGGAACGCGGTATCGGGCGCGCGCATCGGGGTGCTCGTGACAAGCTCCGGCCGCGTTGAGATGGACAGCAGCCTGGTTACCCGGGGCACCGTCTTCGGCATCTCGGTCCGCGGAGCGAACTCGGTCGTGGTCGGCAAGGACAACGTGTTCTCCGGAACCGGCTACCGCGCCGTGGACGCGCGTGCTGACGCGAAGCACCTGGCCCTGTCGGCAAGCAACACCGCCAACTGGGCTTACACCCCGAAGGGCACGGTGCTGACCTACCTTGAGTTCCACCCGCTCGCCGTCTTCTGGCTGAGCGTCGCGTTCCTGGTGATCGCCGGAGGGCGCTGGACCCGTCGGCGGCGCCCGCCACCGCATCCCTACCCCGAGAGCACCCGGTGGACCGGTACGGCACACGCTCCGGTCCCGGTGGCCGCCTACGCAGGCGCACAGCCCGGCCCTTCCTCGTCTCCAGATCGCTGGGCCTGGATGGATGGCGAGGTCCCTGATCGCAGCGAGATTTTCGAACTCGGTTTGCTGGATGGTCCGCTACATGTCGACCGCAGGCTGGCTCGACTGCGGCTGGAGGACACCCGGCATCACGGCGGACATCCCGGCAGGCACCGGCCGGCTTCCCCGCCCGGCCATGGCCGGTCAACCGACTCTACCGGCCCCCTGCCCCGCCTGGACTACTGACAGGTCGGCACGGGCGCATGCCGCGTGGCGCAGAGCGTCGGCGGCCGCGGCTCAGTACGGTACTTTCTGGCGGGAATCAGGGCGCGCCGATCGGCGGGAGAGCGCCGGGCGGGAGAGCGCCGGGCAGGAGGGCGAGATGGATCGGTACGGCCCGGAAATGCTGGCCGTGGGGCGTCGGCGCCCCGGGCAGCGCGAGTTCCCGCAGGTAGCCGCCGAACGCGGGCTGGTCGTCGAGGACTGCGCCGCCGAGTTCTGCGGCGCCGTGGTCTTCTGCGAGAAGAACGCGGTCACGCTGGAGGACCGGCACGGCAGGCGCAGGGTGTTCCCGCTCAGCCCGGCGCCGTTCCTGCTCGAAGGAAAGCCGGTGATGCTGGTCAGGCCGAGCCCGTCCGCCCGGCCGGAGGGGATGAGCCACGACGCACGAGGCCGGGCCGCCCGGGCACCCGCGCGAACGGCGTCCGGATCGATCGCCGCCCCGCCGAGCCGGGCCAAGGTGGCGCGGGCGAGCCGGATCTACGTCGAGGGCCGCCACGACGCCGAGCTCGTGGAGAAGATCTGGGGCGACGACTTGCGCGACGTCGGCGTCGTGGTGGAGTACCTCGGAGGCGTCGACGACCTGCCCGCGATAGTCGCCGAGTTCTCCCCGGGACCGGCTCGCAGGCTCGGCGTTCTTGTCGATCACCTCGTGGACGGTTCGAAGGAGACCAGGATCGCCGCAGAGGTGAGCTCGCCGCACGTGCTGATCGTCGGGCACCCCTTCATCGACGTCTGGGCGGCGGTCAAGCCCTCGGTGATCGGAATCCCCGGCTGGCCGCGGGTGCCTCCGGGCTCGCCCTGGAAAGAAGGCGTGCTGGCGGCCATCGGGTGGCGGGAAAACACCGCAGCGGCCTGGCAGCGCATCCTGCGTTCGGTAACGTCCTTCGCTGACCTGGAACCCGAATTCCTCGGCCGGGTAGAGGAACTGATCGACTTCGTCACCGCCCCCGGCAGCCAGTAAGACAGCGCCGCGCGGGCGCCACCGCCGTCATTTAACTAACCGAGCGTAGTTGAGTGACCACCAGGCGTAGTTTGTGCTGGTGGTGACCTGGCGCCTGCTCGCCGTGGCGAGCATCCTGGCCCTGCTCCTGGCGGGAGCCTGCACGACGGCCCCCTCCGCGCCCCGGGCGGCCTCTCCGGTGCGCCTGGCCGGACGGCATGGCCACGCCGATCGGGCCGCAGGCAGCGTGACCCTGGCCTTCGCCGGAGACGTGAACTTCGCCGGCCGCACCGCGCGGCTGCTGAGCGACCCGGCGGCCGCGTTCGGGCCCATCACGTCGGTGCTGAAGTCGGCGGACTTCGCCGCGCTGAACCTCGAGACCGCCGTCACCAGCCGCGGAGCGCCGCAGCAGAAGAACTACCACTTCCGCACCACGCCCCTCGCCTTCACTGCGCTCCGCGACGCCGGCATCGACCTGGTAACGATGGCCAACAACCATGTCCTGGACTACGGGCCCGTCGGCCTGGCGGACACCCTGGCGGCGGCGAAGGCGGCCCGGCTCCCCTATGTGGGCATCGGCACCAGCGCCGCCGCGGCATGGGCGCCGTACGTGACAGCGATCAAGGGAATGACCATCGCGATTATCGGGGTCTCGCAGGTTGCCGAGCTCGCCTCATCGTGGGCGGCAACCGGCACGCGGCCCGGCGAGGCCAATGCGATCGACCTGAGCCGGACGCTCGCTGCCGTACGGGCGGCGAAGCGGCACGCCAAGATCGTCATCGTGTTCATGCACTGGGGCACGGAGGGCGAAGCGTGCCCGGACCCGGCCCAGCTATCGCTGGCGCATGAGCTAGCCGCAGCGGGAGCCAGCATCATCGTCGGCGCCCACGCGCACATGCTGCAGGGCTCCGGCTGGCTTGGTCATACCTTCGTCGCCTACGGCCTCGGTAATTTCCTGTGGTGGGAGCACTCCTACAGCACGGCCACCGGCGTCCTGGAACTCACCCTGCACCCGCGCGCGCCGCTGACCGCGCGATTCATACCCGCGACGGTGTCCGCCACCGGCCAGCCGATCGCTGATCGCGGCGTCATGGCGCGACAGGCTGCCGTGCAGTACGCCAGCCTGCGCGCATGCGCCGAGCTGACGCGGCAGCCGTCCTGACCGCCCGCTCATGTAGCCGCAGCGCCCGCCGGGGCGGTGGTGCAGGGCCGGAGTCAGGTCCCCGCCCCGGTGAGGATCACGGTCAGGGTGTGGGCGCCGGTCGGGTCGGTCCAGGTGAGCCGGTAGTGGGTGGTGAAGGGCCCCTTCCTGGTCGGGGTGAAGTTCACCGGGATCGCCATGTCGCTTTCGGGGATGAAGGGCAGTCCGTAGGCCGGCTTGAGGGGTGCGGCGAACGGTTTGGGCAGTGTCGACGTCCCCGCCACCGTGCTCACCTGGTTACCGGCGTTGGAGATGCGGACATAGGCGCTGGCCTGCTTGCCCACCGGGATGCTCCCGAAATTCACGACCGGGTCGGTCGTGGTGAGCTGGCTGACCGCCGCCGTGCCGGTCCCGGTCAGGGTGACGGTGGCGTCGGCCCCGCTGCTGCCCGCGATGGTGAACGACCCGGTGGCCGGCCCGGGCCCGGTCGGCGCGTAGGAGACCTGCACGCCGATGCTCCGTCCTGGCCTGATCTTGCTGCCCACGGCGGGCAGGCCGGTGACGGTGAACGGGGGGGACGGACGGATAACCGAGGTGACCGTCTGGGTGGTCCTGCCGAAGTTGGTGATGACGACCACCTGCGTCTCGGTGACCCCGACCGGGACGTCGGCGGGCCCCGTGTCCAGTGGCATAAGCATGGAGACCACGCTGGCCTGCGGGATCAGCCCTGCTTGGGTGCCGTCCCCGTTGAGGGGCACGTCTACCTCGGGCGAAATCGCGGAGCTGGTCGTGAACGACAACGTGCCGTCGGCGGTGCCGGGAGCGACCGGCCGGAAGGTCACTGACGCGGTCAGCTTGTCACCC